>Ga0126373_10002233_pt1 | contig 14214 bp, 7 predicted proteins | sample PanSoiMetPlot_11_FD_92545 | JGI IMG/M metagenome (GOLD analysis project Ga0126373, IMG submission 92545) | Tropical forest soil microbial communities from Panama - MetaG Plot_11 | ecosystem: Environmental > Terrestrial > Soil > Tropical forest > Bulk soil | place: Panama | collected 2016-02-17 | reverse complement strand
GTCGGAGCCGCCGGAGCATTCGCTCTTGCGCGCCTTCTGAGAAGTGAGCTCTATGGCATCACCACCCACGATCCCGTAACCTTTCTCGTCGCCGCAGTAGCGCTGTTGTCGACTGCACTCGCCGCCTGTTTGATTCCCGCGTGGCGCGCCATGTGGACAGATCCCATCATTGGTCTTAGGTGTGAATGAAGTAAGCGCGAACCATAATGAAACAGAATGTTGCACACACATCAGCGAACAGAGTTCCACTTTGGTTTGAGGGAAAATTCGATTTCACCACTTCAGTGGGACGATCGGGAATGCCGGGTGCCGCACCCTTCGCGGATTGAGGGTGCGAGTTCAGCGGGCTGTGGCCACGCTCCCCAGGGAGCCCTATGCACGCTCCGGCAATAAGGAGTTTGCGTACCAATTTGCCCTTCGCAGACGGCGCGATCAGAAAGTCGGCATTATCGGATTGCCCGCGAAGAACTTGGCAGGAAGGTTTATAACGTGCGACACGCTCTTACCATCCAGCTCCGCAATCAGAAAGGGTCGCCACCGGGCCTCGGCCTCGAAGGGGTTACCATCGGCACGTTGGTCTTCGCGGCGCAAGAATACCAATTTGATACCCTTCGCGGCGAGTGGCAAGGCTCGAACTTGTCGGACTGGCATGCCTGCATCAATCATCACATGGGTAGCTGATCTTATTCCTTGAAGAGCTTGAACCAGCGTCCAACCGTTCTCCTGAGTAAGGCGAGTCTCAATTTCGCGATCACGTTTGGCTGACTCAATCAATTCGCTAAGTTGCGTTGTCCCTCCAGACAAGAACGAAACAGCTGCGACCTTCTCATCGGGTAAGGTCACGTGAGTCGTCGACGTGAGGCTCAGGTTGCGCAGCACAAAAGATAGGCCAACAGCCCCGGCAAGGGACAAACAGTACAGCACGAACGACCGCAGCTTGCGTCCGGAGATCCACCACCCAAATAGAAACTGCGCCAATCGTCGACCCGGTTCTCCTGGTAGGAACATGGGAACACCCTGCATGGATTCCCAATATGCATCTCCGTACCGCGACTGCATTCGCACTTCTTCATTGCGTGCAAGAACGTAGTAGAACCAGAGCACGTTGATATAAATAATGAGCAGAATGAAACGTGGCCAAATAATGAGCAGGCCGAGACCAGCTATGCCGAGAAATACATATTGCGGATGACGAACCCGCTTATAGAACCCTCGCTTCACGACCCCACGTTTCCTGAATTTTGCGTAGTAAATCTGAACGGCTCCGATCAAGAATCCGAGAATGCCGACGAGCAGAATCAAACCGCCCATTGAGGGAATCACTTCAGTCGAGAGATGCGGCAGGAAAAATGCCGGCAACCAGGCAAGACCACGCACGTTAGAAGCAGCGGAGAGGAAGGGGCTGTAGGCTGAGTAGTAATAAAGTGCGAACGGAGTGACCATGAAGATCATTTCCAGCGTGATCAGCAGGTACGCCAGAAATCCGACCGCTCGCATGAATGACTTCACCATGACGAGAAATGGCTACTCAGATGCACGAACCCCAGGCTTTTTCCTTTTGCATAGGACTTACATACAGTCGGGTGCCCCGTTCCCGCGCGGGGTTCGCGGGGGCGGGGTTAAATAGAAGTGAATCGCTTCCACTCTTGGTTTTGTCTCTGGCGTGTTCCCACGGCTCTCCCACAAGAAACTCGAGCTTATTCAAGCAGCCGCCATTTCCTGTCCGGTTTTGAACCAAGTCATCTCGGCAGAGTGGCCGGACCATCACGCGCTCCCGAGATAGCCAGCGCCTTCGCCTTGCGCACGGGATTGGAGTCGTACGATTCCTTTCCCAGCGCTTGCGATTGAGCGACCTCTTTCTTTCCCGCTTCGCCGCCAATCGTAAGATCAGCGATGCCGATACCTGTACAGACGGGCGGATCGTCTGGACTTTTCTTGCGCGCGGGATCCAAGACAACGTCTGCAACCGCTATGCCCTCCTGATCGTCCATGGAGCGCCTTACGGTTCCGTCGGAATCGACGATCGCAGAGAGGCCGGGAAAGAACGCGTTGATCTCGTTCGGTGGAGGCTTATACGAACGGCCTACTTTGTTTACCATCGCCACGGGAATGCCGAGCTTCCTCGCGTACCACAACCCGAGCCGGGTTCCTGGTGGTTGGGGCAGGCCTCCGCTGCCGGACATGTCGGGCGCTGAGTGCGGCATAAGAATGAGATCGGCGGATCGTCTGATGAGTTGGGTGGGAAGCTGGCAATAATAGTTCTCTGCGCAGATGCCGATGCCGATTCTGCCGATCGCCGTATTTATAACGTGTGCATTGTCGTAGCCGCGGAAGAAGTATGCTTCGGCTTCGGCCGGCACTGCTTTTCTTACTCTGCCGCCTTCCTCACCCTCAGGCGTGGTAAGGACGAACGTATCGTAAAAGTCCTCGCCGTCTGCTTCGAAAAAACCGGCACCAAGATAAATGTGCAGTCGACGGGAAGTAGACTTCAGCCACTGCACCGTCTTGCCATTACTCCGTTCAGCGGAATCCCAGGTATCAAAAGAGAGGTAGGAACCTGTAGGCATCATTTCGGGGAAGAGCACGAGCTTTGCACCCTGTGCTGCGCCCTGCTCAGAAAACTTGGTGGCTCGCTTGAGATTGCCGTCAATGTCGCGATCGAGCGAGTGCATCTGAACGATCGCAATCCGCAAGGTTCTTGCGCCGGGCGCCTGGGAAGAAGCGAAACTAGAGTTCTCAGACGAAACGCTCCCATGTCCCTTTGACACAAGATGCGGGACCAATGCGCAAGTAACAATTAAGAGAACTACCGCGCCTTTAGTCCTCACCGGAACCCTCACAGGTGTGGTTTTTGGCTCTGCTTATCCAGCGAATTCGGAAATTACTGTATAGCAATGGCTCGGAATTGCGGCGGGCTTTCGCCACGCGGATCAGGAAACAAGGGACAAACGTGTAGGAGCGCTCACCTCAAGAAAAATTTTGTTTTTCGTTTGAGGTTTTGGCGAAAAAAGGTGTCATTCGCCAAAACTCTCGTCGGCTCTGGTTTCAACAACATGCCGCGAAGGGGCGAGCTCCTGATCTGCTATAAGACTGTTCCATGTTTCGCCTGTTGAAGCTCCTCCTTGGTTTACTCCTTCGCTGCGCGCATTCGCGTAAAGACCTTCTTCTGGAGAACCTAGTTCTTCGTCAGCAACTTGCCGTTCTGAATCGACGCAAGCAACGGCCAAGGCTGGATGGAGTCGACAGGCTGTTCTGGATCGCGGTCCGAAGAATGTGGACGGAGTGGAAAAACTCGCTTCTGCTCGTAAAACCCGAAACGGTAGTGCGGTGGCACCGTGATGGTTTTAGAAACTACTGGCGCTGGCGTTCGCGCCACGAGATGGGTCGTAAGCGTCTCAGCAGGGAATTGCGCGAACTGATTGGTCGAATGGGGACTGAGAATCCCACGTGGGGTGCACCTCGGATTCACGGGGAGCTGCTGAAGCTCGGATTTGATTTGTCTGAGCGAACGGTCTCGCGCTGGATGCGGCGTGCTCCGAAGAAGCCAGACAGCAGCAGGCTTTGGAAAGCGTTTTTAATCAACCATCGCGAAGCGATAGCGGCGATGGACTTCTTCACCGTTCCAACGCTGAGCTTTAGTGTGCTGTATTGCTTTTCGTCATCGCGCATGATCGTCGGCGCATCCTCCACTTCAATGTCACCAGACACCCGACTCATTTTTGGATTGCACAGCAGGTGCGAGAAACCTTCCCGTCGGAGCATGTGCACGAGTTCCTGATCTTTGATCGGGACGCCAAGTTTGGCAATGAAGTCCTTGCAGCCATGTCGGCAGTGGAGCTTACGTCGGTCAGAACTTCTTTCAAAAGCCCTTGGCAAAATGGTGTGGCAGAGCGCTGAGTGGGAAGTTGCAGACGCGATCTGCTTGATCATGTGATCGCCTTGAATGAGCGTCACTTGAAACGACTTCTAGCGCAGTATGTGGACTACTACCACACTGACCGAACTCATCTCGGATTGAAGAAAGATACTCCAGGTCACAGAGAGACTGCCGAGCGCCTCGGAGGCTGTCGTGTGCTGTCGATGCCGAGGCTAGGCGGCCTGCACCACCGTTATGATCTGGCTGCTTGAGTTTTTGAAAACCGCGGCCATTGCGACGAACAGTGAGAGGCGCCATAGCGCTCATATAAGAAGGATGAGATTTCGCCGTGGCGACGCTCCTGGAAAGCACTCTCGCCGCCTCCAAGTTGTAAGTCGCTAGCAATAAAGTCTGTTGCAGGCTGCGAAGACACGGACGCATTTTCGCTTGATCTTAATTTTGGCGAGGGACAGGATCTGTGCGGGGGGCGGCCAGCAATGGTCGTCCCTACCGCGACAGTAATGCTGTCGAAAGCAGCAGCGGACATTTGGGTTACCAATCCAAACTTCTGATCTGTGCTTACAACGTGCCCTTTGCTCCTTCGTGTTGGGAAGCCCTCTTCCCTAGGATGACCGCTTACATCAACTTGGTCATTTGACTTCGAACGTGTACTCTCCAGACCCCGCTTGAACGACATACGACCCGTCTTCTTGTCGGGAGGATACGGGAGAACCGTCTTGCCATACCCGCCCGTTTGGCGGTCCGTCAAGATAAATAGTCGCAGTTGTGTTTGCCGGAATCGAGGCTTTCAAGGAGAATGAATTCGAAGTGTGATTCCAATCAGCATAAATTTTCCCGTAAGCGGAATCGTACACGCCGGAGGCATGGGTCATGGAAGCGTTCGGATGCGGATGAATCACTATGTGCTGGAAGCCATTCCCGTCGCTCGCAGTGTCAATTCCGATGAGATAACGATAAACCCAGGCCACCACTGATCCGAAGGCGTAATGATTGTAGGAATTCATTGCTGGATCGCCCGTGTCCCCGTTCCACCGCTCCCACCATGTAGTCGCGCCTTTTGAAAGCATGTAGCCCCATGAAGGATAAGTCTCATTCAAAAGGAGTTTGTAAGCGACATCGGTGCGCCCATGATCGGCCAGTGTGAAGAGAAGAAATGGGGTACCCAGGAATCCCGTCGAGAGATGTCCGTTGCGGGACTCAATATCTTTGACAAGTAGATTCACCATTGCACTCTCAAGCGGTTCAGGCGCCAACTTCGTGTACAGAGTGACCACGTAGGAGGTTTGGGTTCCGGTCCCAACCGTCCCGTCATCCTTTATATAGGCCTTTTGAAATGCGCCTCGGATGGAGCTGATCATGTCGGCATAGCGTTTCGCGTCATCTTCTTTCCCGATCGCGTGTGCCATCTGCTCCATCATGCCGGCAACCAGAGCCCAGTACGCGGTCGCCAGCAGGTCTTTGTTGGTACGGTCATCGGGCGCGAGCCAGTCAGCAAAATTAGGGCCGACGCCGTTCTTACGAATGAAGTCAGGATTCTCCTTGGCAATGAAATTCATGAAGCGCTGCATCGCGCCCCAATTGCGTTCCACAATGGTACGGTCGCCATATTGCATCCACACGGTCCAGGGAATGATGACGCCGGCATCGGCCCATCCTGGAGCGCCCTGGCTTCGGGAACCACGCATCGAATCAGGAGAGACGTTGGTGAAATTGCCCTCAGGCGTCTGGCCGTCGGTAACGTCGTGCATGAACTTGTGCGAGAAAGCATCGATGTCGAAGTTGTAGCTTCCAGTTCGCCAGAAAACGCCGGCATCGCCCATCCAGCCAAGCCGCTCATCCCGCTGTGGACAATCGGTGGGAATACTTAAGAAATTTCCGCGCTGGCCCCAGATTCCGATCGACCACATCCGATTTACAAGGTCGCTCGCCGTATTCACGCGTGCAGTGGGATCGTCGCCCACGCTACTGGCAACTTCGCCGGTGATGTCGTCGCGGGTGGGTGTACCGGGGAATCCAGTCACTTCAACATAGCGGAATCCGTGAAAGGTAAACAGCGGCACGTACGATTCCTGCCCATTTCCGTTGAGAATGTACGTGTCAGTGGCATCGGCATTACGCAGATTTTGCGTGTAGATACCCCCATCATTGTTGAGGCGCTCGGCAAAACGTAGTCGGACGCGAGTTCCAGCTTGGCCGCTTACTTTCAGGCGCGCCCAACCGACCATGTTTTGTCCCATATCGAAAACGTATGCCCCATTGACTGCCGTTACGGAAACTGGAATCAACGTCTCGACAACGCGAACTGGTGTATCGACTTGAGCGGCCAGCGGCGCAGTGGAGTCTGGAGCCAGGATAGCGGACTGCCATTGTGCATCATCGAATGAAGCGTAGTTCCAATTCGGCATTTCAGCGCGGGCATCGTAAATTTCACCGGAGTAGATTTCGGAACGTAGGATCGGAGAAGCTGCAGTTTTCCACGATCCGTCACTCACGATGCGCTCTTTGCTCCCGTCGGAGTACTGGAGTTCAAGTTGAGCTAGTAAGCGAACCGGCGGAGTTTGAAAAAAATAAGGAACTCCGGCCCAGGTCATTCCGCTTGCAAACCAACCTGCGCCGAGCACCGCACCGAGTACATTCCCGCCGCCAGTGATGTTCTGCGTGACATCATAAGTTTGATACTGCACCCGCTTGCTGTAATCGGTGAACCCCGGAGTGAGCACGTCTGCTCCGACTCTTTTCCCGTTAAGAAAAATGCGATAGCCGCCAAGCGCTGTTACATACAGCCGTGCCGATTGCACGCTCTTGCCGATTTCAAAGTCACGCCGCAGCAGCGCGGCCGGAGCGGGTAGTGGCGGAACATCTCCGAGCTTCGAATCACCAAGCTCCCCGACCAGGGCAACCTCTTTTCCTTGCGATTCATTTAGTGAGCGCGAAGTCCATGTTGAGTCGGTGAACACACGAACGACGGAACCATCCGACCGCGTGATCCTCAGTAGTCCAGCGAGTGCGGCTCTTGCCATTTTGGAACCTGCATCGCCAGAGCGATTCGGCTCGCCCACAGTGACCGTAATTTCGATAGAGTTGTCGCCGGATTTCAATTCATCGGTGACATCTTCACGGTCGAAGTCATGCCAGTCATGTTTCGCACCGACTTGTTGCCCGTTGACAGATGCCTTGAAATCTCCGCGGGCGATTAGGAACAACGCCGCGTCTCTCGGCTTCTCTGTAAGCTTTACGCTAGTGTGAAAAACGAATGCGCTGCGCGGTGTTGCATGCAGAGGATCCTGGCCCCCCGCCCAAATCCATTTAATTCCGTTGCGATCGGCGTTGTCGTCGGTAGCTGTGCGCGTGATCCACTTCGCTGTCCAGTCTGACGGTTGCAGCAGGCCCATCTCCCACCAGGCGACCTCCGAGGACTGCGACGCTTTCCCGGTTGCGTCCCAGACGCGCACCATCCAGAAGTATCGTTTCCGCGATTGCAATGCTGGTCCGGCATATGCAACCGCGACCGACTGCGACGACGCTTGCTTGCCGCTGTTCCAAACATCGGAGTTTCCGCTTTGCAGATTTTCTGGCGTACTTGAGATGAGAATCTGATATGAGGATTGTCGCCAATTGCGCTCTTGGCTGTCGCTCTGCCAGGAGAATTGCGGGGCAAGATCGTCAATGCCGAGGGGATTCTCTCGGTAGTTTGTGCGCAAATGCACGGGAGTAGCCGACACCAATGTTGCACTGAGCAAAACTGACAGAACAATCGAGGTGATCCCGACCCGTTGCATGCCGAACGCTCCTGCTCAATTGAGTGATGACATTCTACGTTGAGGAGAAGTCATTCTGAGGCTGTGACGCCGTTGAAGCGGATCGAGGGAGGTATGAGCCATTGCTCTCGATCAGAGTCTCTTTTCTCGTAGAACTTCTCAGCTGACGGCCATAAGATCAGATGGCACGATCATACGCAATGATCAGAGTTTGAGTTGGTAACCCAAAGATGCATGAGCCTTATCTTCAATTAGCCGTTGCTCCCCGCGAAACTCAAGATTTCAGCAGATGGGCGTAAAGGTTCGGCATTGCTAAATCCGGAGTTCCGATAACCGAATTTATGGCAAGTCAAACGCCGATTTGACGGTGCTGCAAGAGATTAGCGACTAACACCTAGTTTTGATCTGGCATCACTGGTGAATGACGCAATCCGAAAAGGAACGAGAACCTCCAAAAGATTGCTGGGAATTTTTGCGACCATCTTGGCTACTGTCCAGAGTCGAGAGATGAATCTCAGTATCACTGTCCGGAATCGGTTCTGTTCCAGGCTTGCCCATGCAAGATGACGCCCGCCCGTTCTCCAGTTAGGCGAGCATTTTCGTATTCCAGTACCCCGTTAACGAATACGTATTTGACTCCCTCGGAGAGTTGGGTTGGATTCTGATAAGTGGCGTGGTCAATGATGGTCGCGGGATCGAAAATCGTGACATCCGCGAAAAATCCTTCCCGCAACAGGCCTCGATCTCGCAGTCGTTCCCGCTGCGCTGGGAGAGAGGTGATTTTCCGAATTGCCTGCTCAAGAGGCAGAAGATGTTCGTCACGCACGTAGTGGCCCAGAAAACGCGGCATGGTTCCGAAGGCGCGCGGATGGGAATGCGGCTCGAACAATGGTCCATCGAGCGGCATCTCATTGGCATCGAGTCCGATGGAAACCCATGGCTGTTTCAGGCCGTAACGAACATCGTTCTCATCTGCGATGAAGTAAATCGCGCCAGTGTGCGCCTTGTCGCTCAGCACAAGATCGAATAATGCATCTAGTGGGTCCTTGCCCTGGAGGCTTGCAATCTGCGCCAAGGTTTGGCCGTCGTACTTCTTCAAATCCGGGTTGACGATTCCGGAAATCAATACACCGGTTGCGCCGCCGCTTCCAAGGTAGAGATTTTCCCAATTCGGATGTTCCGTCGCCATTTCCTGCTTGATCCGGACGCGGATCGCCGGATCTTTCAGGCGCTCGAGCAGCTTCGCCATACCACCTTCGGCTACCCATGGCGGAAGGCTAGAGGCTAGCGCAGTTCCGCCTGCGACATATGGATACATGTCTGCAGAAACGTCCTGTCCGGAATCGCGCGCCGTCTGGATCACGCCAACGATCTTCGGCATCGATCCCCAGCGCGGCTTCCCGATTACCTTGAGATGGAAGATCTCGACCGGAATATGCGCTTCGCGGCCAATGCGAAGTGCTTCGTTGATGGCCGACTCTTCGCTCTGTCCCTCGCTTCGCATGTGCGAGGCATAAATACCCCCGTGTTGCGACGCAACTTTTGCCAACTCAATCAGCTCTTCAGTCTTTGCGTAATGTCCCGGAGGATAGATAAGGGCAGTGGAAATTCCGAATGCACCCTGCTGCATTGCCTCAGCCACCAGTGCTTTCATCTTTTCCAATTCTTCTGCGGAAGGGACACGATCTGCGTCGCCGAGTACTGCTTCCCTCACTTGTGCGGCGCCGACATATGTACCAATGTTCAAAGGAGTTCCAACAACTCTAAGCCTTGCGAAGTAATCCGCGAGGCTCGACCAATCCACTTTGAGGTGATACTTGTCGAGACTGGGTTGAAGTTGAGCGATGGTGATCGCATTCTGCGGAGCTGCAGAGCCGCCCTCTCCGGTGATTTCCGAAGTAATCCCTTGTGAAAGTTTGCTGATCCCGCGATTGTCGATAAGAAGCGCCAGCTCGGATTGGCCGAGCATATCGATAAATCCGGGAGCTACGACCAGCCCGCTCGCGTCGATCTCGCGCTTTGCGTGCGCGCCTCCCAACTGGCCGATGGCGGCAATGCGGTTGCCGCGAAGCCCAACGTCGCCCGATACCCAAGGATTCCCGGAGCCGTCGATGATCCGGCCGTGACGAATGATGACGTCGTATGGTTCGTCATTTTGCTTTCCAGAACCATTCGCTGTCTGTGCTGCATGAACTGTCGAGGCGATCGCAAAAGCGAAGAGCACAGCCACGCGTTCGCGTGTTCTCATGAGACTCGAATCTCCCTCAGAAAATCGCGGCTATGTCGGCAGGGTTTAAGGCCGTGCGGCCGCCACTTTAGAACTTGAGGCTTGGCGTGAGAATGTGCCATTCCAAAATGAACCAGGTGAACAGTACCGCCGAAACCGCAAATAAAACATCGTAGATACGATTCCACCACCAACGCTGCTGCCACCAGGGCTTGAACAAGTTGTAGATGGGCACAACCATCGAAACAACCGCCAAGACCCCAAGTAGTTGGACGATGCGAAAGAGTCCGTCCGTCCTGGCGCTCAAACCTAGCTCTCCTAATTTAGTGAAAACCGCAATAGCAACCACGAAGAAGAGCACGTTGATGCCGGCCGCGATCATCAGCAGTCGATGACGGCGTCGATGCACAGGATCAAGCACCATACGGCGATCGTAGTGCACTCGGACCATCGCTCCGACACCCCATAAGATCAGTGCGAGCACGAAAAAGGTCAAAGGCGCAATGGCGCTGAACATCGCGAATATCTTGCCCTGTGTCGCGCCCGGTTTCATGAAGGTCATGAAGGGGTAGTCAATGCCAAACGATTGCGCTCCATCGTGTCCAGTAAAGAATTCGAGCTGCGCCTGCCCGTCTTGCTCGCGGTACAGACTTGGAGCGACCTCGACGAATTTCCTTGGCTGTCCGTTAGCATCTTTGAATGCTTCAATAATGATGTTTGCGTCCTTGTCCGCCCCAACCTTGGTTTCGCTAATGGCATTGATCGCGTCCAGCAGATTCGGACCAGGCCGTCGACTGCTCATGTAATACCCGCTGAATTTCACCGCATCCTGCTTAGCCGAGGCGATTGCCTGAGTTGCCGGCGGCTTATACGCAAAGTAACGATCGAGGAAACGATGGAATACCGTCTCCCTTAAGCTATCTCCCGGCCTGCCCTGGCTATTCTGCGAGATAAAGAATCCCACATTGGAATCAAGGATGAGGTGCAGGTCGCTGTGAAAGTACTGCGTATCGCCTGCGTGACCGATGATTGAATGCCCGTTTCGGTTCTCTTGGTAAAAGCCGAGGCACATCCCGTTCAAGTGCGGCGAGGCCCCGAACGCGCGCGAGTGCATGGTCTGCGCTGTAGAAGCTTGAAGGATTCGGGCACCTTCGTATTGGCCATTCTGGAGATGCGCGATGATGAAGTGTGTGATGTCATCCGCCGTGATGGAAACCGAGCCAGCCGGGAAAGGCGTCACGAACTCGAACTTCTTGGCCGGCGATGAGCCGAGTTTGTAGCCGGATGACATCTTCGCTTCCAGGTTTTTCGGTAGCGGCTGGCGGAAGGTGGACTGCTGCATGTGCAAAGGATCGTAGATGTGCTTTTCGACGTACTGTTCGAACGGCTCGCCGGAGACGCGCTGCACAATGTAGCCGGCGAGCGTGGTTGCGTAGTTCGAATATGCAGGTACCTTGCCTGGAGGATAAATCCGCCGCGGCTGATGATTGATAACGTAGTCCCGGAGCGGAACGCCGGCAGCTTTTGGATCTTCCACGATCAGGTCCTTGATCGCTTCCTCGAACCCAGGCGTGTGAGTCATGATGTTGCGTAACGTGATGGGCTGTCCATATGCGGGTTCGATTTTGAAATCGAGATAATCATTGATGTCGCGATCAAGGTCGAGCTTGCCCTGCTCCACGAGCTGCATTACCGATGTCCACGTGAAAAGCTTGGAGATGCTGCCCGGGCGGAACAGTGTCTGATCGGGAATCACTGGACGCTTCGTCTTTACGTCCGCATAGCCGTATCCTTTTTCGTAAATGACTTTCCCATCTTTGACTACAGCGATCACGGCTCCGGCAATGTCGTTACGCGCGATCTCAGTGGGCACAAGTCCATCCAGAAAGCTCTCGAGATCCTGAGGAGTCAGTTCGTGAGCACTCTCGCCCGGCACGGCCTTCGCGGGTGCCGAGGTTGCCTGTGGCTGCTGCTCTTTGTTGTTCTTCTGCGGGACAGGGTTTTGCGCAACAAGAAGGCAGGATGCGACCAGTACAATGCATCCCCCCAGACGAGTGAGTGTTGTCATTCCGGCTCCGGATATCAGAAATTGAACTTCAACGCGAGCTGCAGAACTCTTGGATTAACGGCAAGCGACGTGATAGCACCGAATGCGGCAGAATCCTGCAGCAAGCTCGGGTTGGAAAACTGGGGATGATTTAGAACGTTGAAGGCCTCCGCGCGGAACTCAACGTTGGAATCCTCGGTCCAGGTCTTGACCGCGAACCGCTTGATCAATGCGAGATTCACATTGTTCTCACCCGGTCCCTGGACCGACCCTGGGCGGTCGCTCCCGAATCCAGTGGTGCCATCTGCCGCGATTGTCGGATAAGTCACGAAACAAGACTTGTTGATGTAGTTGCTGAGTCTCTTGTTGATGGAACCGGAAGTCGCGGTATTGCAGCCGGGAACGATCTGACCAAAGTCCTGCTCCGGTCCGCTAACGCCGTTCACATTCGCGGTGTTCGTGTTGGTTACGGTGAGATGCTGCCCACTCTGAATGATGTAAACACCGCTGATCCTCCAGCCTCCGAGCACTTCTCCGACGAGAGACTTCAGATCGCTTCGGAAGAACGGCAGAGCGTAGTCGAAACTCAATACAAAGCGCTGCGGACGCACGAACGCATCGACACCATAATTGTGGTGCCGGTCGTGCTGATCGCCGATCAGCGATCCCCCATTGGTTCCGTTTAAGGAATTCAGCGTGTCAGAAGTGCTCTTCGACCATGTGTACGAAGCCTGCATCTGCAGACCCCAGCGCGTGCGCTGGATAAGGCTGGCCTCGAGGGCGTGATACCAGCTCTGTCCCGTCGTCTGGAGGTCGGTGAACTGGGATGCGGAAATTCCCTGAATAGGAACGCGCGACGCCACATTCTTGAAAGAATTCGTTGTAACTCCACGTATCGGATTTGCCGCTGTAGCCAGTAGGGCTTCGTTTTGATGAACGCCGCTAATCAGCCGCGTTCCACGAGATCCGAGGTATCCAATTTCCAGTACCGTGTCGCGAGCGAGCTGATCCTGAACATTCAGACTGTAGTGCTGCACCATTGGCGGCCGGAAATTCTGGTCGAACGTGATTCCGCCGATGCTCGTGGTTGGGCTGTAAGGAAGGAAATTCGGAAATGTGATGGTCAGAGGTGCAAATGGGTTCGTAAAGCTGGCTGCGGCATTGGCGAATGCCGAAGGCTGGCGTATCACCGCCCAGGGTTGGTTGGTGAGAGTCTGTAAGAACGGCTGCCCTGAGTAGCGCTGATGGAAGACACCATATCCAGCGCGCAGAACTACGCGGTCGGATCCAGGCAGCAGCCAGGCAAATCCGACTCGTGGATTCAGAGTGTTCTGCCCGCTTCCTTTGAACGCCAGATTGTTACTCGCTCTGACTACTCCAGAGGGCAGAGTTCCGGGAAAGGTGTTAGCGACAATAAAGCCTTGTGATGTTCCGGAAGCCGGAGGATTGGGATTCGCTGAGGCCAGATCGAGGTTTGCATTGCGACCGTTGAGCTCGCCTACGTCCCCCAATCGTTCGAAGCGGAAGCCGAGATTCAGGGTGAGCCTTCGTGTCAGATGAAAATCATCCTGCGCATAGACATTCCAGTCCCAACTGCGGAAGTTTCGCTCCAAAATGCCCGGAAGATCGACACTTGCGATGATGTTGCTGATAAGTGTTCCGTTCTGGGAAGCGCTCTGGCCGAGAAGAAAATCAGGCCAGGTCTGGAACAGCGTGCCGCTGAGGAAATCGAAGAATTTGATGTTGTCGTCGTACCGCTCTACGCCTGCGCCAAAACGGAAATTGTGGCGGCCGTGGTTCCAGCTTACGTCGTCTTGCAGCTGATACGTGTTCTGACCAAAGCCAACCGTCTGACCGTTTCCGCCTACCCCCACCGAGCCGGAGATCACGACCTGCGGCAAGATGTCGAAGGAGTTTACGTTTGCCCCCACGGTGCTCCACTGGAAAGGGGACACCTGAGTTGTCGACGTAAGGTCCTGATGCCATCCCAGGAGAACATGATTGAGCAGGGTCGAACTGAGGACATAACTATTCGTAACGGAAACGTCGCGGAATTTGTTCGGTACGCTAGTGGGAGAACCGAGTACGGCGGATCCTCCGAGCTGAGGCCGATTGAGGGAAAGTACTTGATCGCTATTCACGCGAAATCCGCGCAGTTCCCATGTGCTTTTTGCGGATTGATTCCAGTCAAAGTTGAGCATTGCCTGATCCTCATTGAACGGACAGGCAAGACTGACGCTTGAAAACCCGCGTTGTGAGAAGGGCTTGGTCGAATCGATGGTCTGCGGTGTCGGGATCACGAATT
>Ga0126373_10002227_pt1 | contig 14233 bp, 13 predicted proteins | sample PanSoiMetPlot_11_FD_92545 | JGI IMG/M metagenome (GOLD analysis project Ga0126373, IMG submission 92545) | Tropical forest soil microbial communities from Panama - MetaG Plot_11 | ecosystem: Environmental > Terrestrial > Soil > Tropical forest > Bulk soil | place: Panama | collected 2016-02-17 | reverse complement strand
TAAAGAACTTACACTTACAACCCGCCCACGCTTAGACCGCGACCGCTTGCGGCTTCTGTCCAGCGTGCCTCGCTAGACCTGCCGCATCACGATAGACGCGCAATTTCTTCGCCCGGCGCGCTTGCAGCTTATTTTTCGGGAGCATCCCGAGAATCGCTTCGCGCACCACCCACTCCGGCCGCGTCTCACGCACGCGCTTTACCGGAACAGTTTTCAGTCCGCCGGGGTAGCCGCTGTGGGAATGATAAACTTTCTGCTCGATCTTGTTTCCTGTTAGGCGGATCTTGTCGGCGTTAATGACGACCACATGGTCGCCGGAATCCAGGTATGGCGTAAAGCTCGGCTTATCTTTGCCGATTAACATCCGGGCCACTCGGGTGGCCAGCCGCCCCAACACGGCGTTCGTGGCGTCCACGACATACCAATTCGTGCCGGTTTTGAGTGCTTCTGCTTCGGCTCCTTTGGCTACGTACGTCCTCATCGCAATCAGTCACACCTTTCCCTTTAGAGACAAACGTTAATTCTAGAGTAGCATTCGCCTGCTGTCAACGCGATTTGTGGCAGTGGGATCGTGTGATGATTGTTGAGGGACAAAAAAGAAGAATGGCCCACCCTTTCAAGAGCCAAACCCGAAAGGGTAGGCCACCTCGTGTTTTCGTTTTGTCGGATGACGCGAAATTGAAGCCCTTCATCGGTTTAGGCCTGCACGGACAGAAGCCGGCTTAGAGGTGCAAGGTGATGCCGCGGCCTAAGACAAAAATGAACGGTATCGACAGCGCGATTGCCGCAACGATCCAGGCGTAGCTCCGGACGATCGCGTCGGAGCTTCGCTCGGGGACGGTGGCTTTCGGAATGTAGTACGGCAACCAAAGAAAGCCGGAGTGGCCGCCTGCGGTCGCGGGCAAGGCGGATTGCCAGAGCAACGGGATACCAAGGGGATTCAGGATTCCGCTGGCGACCGCCAGGAGAATCGAGCAGGAATAAGGAATGAGCATGAGTTTCCAAAAGCGGCGCGAGTCGTTCCTGGGAACGCCAACGTATCGCACCAGCGCGCTGCCCACGACTATCGCGGCGCCGAAGTAGGATGATATTCCTACGACGATGAGGAGTGTCCGCCACAACCAGTGCGCGGGCAAGCCGGCAATTACGACCGCCCAGTCGCCAAAATTGGTGAAGCCTGAAAATAAGAAGTAGCCGGTGCCGTCAAAGAGATTGAACGCAAGACCTATCAGCAGAAAAAAGCGCAGCCGGGATGAGGCGTTCTTCGCCCTGCCGAGGGCAATCCAGAAAACCAGGGCGGCAGCGAGGTTGGCGAGGGTTCCGCCGGCCGCGACAAGGCGCGAGTCTTGGGCACTGGACCAGGCGACGGTCGACAACACGCCCGATTTTGCCCCGGTGAGTAGCGCGATGGCAGCATGGCCCAAGCCTTCGTGAACCACATCGCCGAGCATCCCAGCCACGACGCTGATCCCGCAGACGGTTAGCCAGTCGTCGTTGGCCTGAACGGGGGTTGAGCCATCTGGCGCGGGCATGGATCCACGATACTACTGCTCGGCGAAAACGGGGCTTTGGCGGCGCCACCATTCCTGGCCGGAGGGGGGCAGGGTGTAAACGGGGTCGTAGTATTCGTAGAGGCGATTGAGCGCCTCGGGATCGTCGGCTTCGATGCCGGTGCGGTAATTCTTGGTCCAGTAGGAGATGCCTTTTTCGCGGTCGTAGTCTTTGAGCTGATGAACCCAGCGCTTGCCGACAAAAGGCACGTCGCAAATCATGCGGGGCGTGGCAAAGCCCGGTAGGTAGCCCATGATGTCGTGCTGCAACTGCTGGGCTTCGTGGATGGAGAGGCGCCAGTGCTCGGAATTGGGGATCATGTCGCACATGTAAAAGTAGTACGGCATGATTTTGGCGCGGTCGAGAAGAGTGAAGCAGAGTTCGAGTAAATCTTTGGCGTTGGTATTGACGCCGCGCAGCAGAACGCCTTGATTGCGCACGTCGCGGAATCCGGCTTCAAGAATTTTCTTTGTGGCTTTGGCGACCAGCGGAGTGACCTGGCTGGCGTTGTTCACGTGCGTGTGAAGAGCGAGGTCGATATCGTGTTCGCGCGCTTTTTTCGCCAGGCGTTCGAAACCTTTCAAGAGTTCGTCTTGGAGGAAATGCTGTGGGATGCCCATCAGGCCCTTGGTGGCAAGGCGAATGTCCTTAATGTTGGGGATGTCCATGAGCGCGGAAACGAACGGCTCGAGTTGCGCAAGGGGCACGTTGGCGATGTCGCCGCCGGAAACGACGACGTCACGCACGGAAGGCGTTTTGCGCAGATAGTCGAGCATTTGCTCGTAGCGGTCTTTTTGGGGAAGCTGAAAGCGTAATTTGACGACCTGCGGAACGTCGTTGCCGACGAGATCCATGCGCGTGCAGTGACCGCAGTACTGCGGGCAAGTCGAGAGCATTTCCGCGAGAACTTTTGTGGGATAGCGATGGGTGAGTCCTTCGACGGCCCACATTTCGGATTCGTGCAGGCTGTCGCGGCTGGACTTGGGATGGCTCGGCCAGTCGGGATTGCGATCGTCAAAGGCGGGGAGCATGTAGCGGCGGACGGGGTCGTTCCAGAGATCTCTCTCATCCATCGTGTTGAGCATTTGCGGAGGGATGAGAATGGACATGGTGGCGCGCTCTTTGATATCGCGCTCCATGCTTTCGAGGAGGCTTTGCGGAAGCAGCGCGCCGAAGACGGCTTGGACTTCTTTCAAGTTTTTGACCGTGTGCCGGCGCTGCCAGAGAGCGGTTTCCCATTCAGCGGCGGTGACGTCTTTGTAGCCGGGGAGACGGCGCCAGTCGGGCTCGACAAATTCGCGCTGCAAAGGATACTTGAAAGGCTGCTCGCCGGTGTGCACTTTGCCGGCAGGCTTCCAGACGGGCCGGGCTGTCTTGACGTCGCTCATTTTCCTTGACCTTGGTGGCCCGGCTGAAGCCCGGCCTCTACAATCCATTCGCACACTCTGGCGGCACGTACTCGTTCCCTATAACGCGAAACGCTTTTTTTAGAAAAGTGCGGGAGAAATTCCGTGTCGCTCAAGGATACGATGAATTGCAGAATAAGAAAACAGGGTCGCGCCGGTGTGGGCGCCAGCGGATTGTTTTTGTCGCGAATACCTTCGGCTTGAGTGTTTAGTGCGATTTGTAATATTGCCGCGATATGGGGGGCGGGTTTTTTGTGATCGGCGTCTCCGATTTTTTCGAAAGTGGGTGCGGAAGCGCGATGGCAACCACTATGATATTTTTGTTGTCGGGCCAACGTAGGATATAAAGGAAGCCAACAGACAGGTCCAAATCCCCAAATGCGCACTGCCTATTCCATTCGAGCCGCGGTCTTGCTGTGCGCGACGCTTTTTTGCACCATTTTCGCGCACGCCGAAGACATCAAGAGCATTCATCCCACCGGCTATGTGACCGACCTGGCAAGGGTTATCGGCGGAGATAAAACCGCGAAATTGGAAGCGTTGTGCACCGAGCTTGAGCAAAAAACCGGCGCGCAGATGGAAATTGTGACCGTGCGATCGCTTGAAGGACAAAGTATCGAGTACTATGCGGTCGATCTTTTTCGGTTTCTAGGAATTGGAAGCAAGAAGGACAATCGCGGCGTGCTGTTGTTGGTGGCTCCGAATGATCGGAAATACCACATCGAAGTGGGTTACGGACTCGAACCGGTGATTAACGATGCGCGCGCTGGAGACGCGGGCCGTGCGATGGTGCCGTTTCTAAGGCAGGGCGACTATAGCGACGCGATCGAAACTGCGGCGTGGCAGTTGGCGAAGGACATCGCGGACGATTCGAACGTCACACTGAGTGGCCAGCCACCGGTTCGCCGTATTCGAAACACGAATCGCGGTGGGGGCATCCCGATCTTTTGGATCATCGTTGGGATCATTATGCTGTTCTCGTTCCTGGGTCGCGGCCGCTCATCGGGAATGCGCCCCGGTGGTGGAGGAGGAAGCGGGCTAGCGTGGTTCTTGCTCGGAATGTTGGCAAATTCCGGCCGGGGATCGCGCGGCGATTGGGGCGGTGGCGGATTTGGCGGAGGAGGCGGAGGGTTTGGGGGATTTGGCGGCGGGAGCAGCGGAGGGGGAGGAGCTTCTGGGAGTTGGTGAAACCGAAGTGCAGGAATGGTTGAAGCTCACCCGCAATTGTGGGCTGCCCTTCGCGGCTCAGCGTAAACCGGGCTCCAAAAAAGTGAAACGCAGAGACGCTCGGGACGCAGAGAAGAGGCGGAAATGCTTTCTACGGATGCAAAACTGGCCGAGCTGGTGAAACGGCTGAAGGAATTTGCGGCCACGAATTTGGAGTGCGTGATTTTGTTTGGGTCGGCGGCGCGCGGCGATTTTCGCGAAGGGCACTCGGACTTGAATGTGGTGTGCATTCTGCGTTCGCTGACGGTAGAAGAACTTGGGCGGCTGGCGGGCGTAGTGAAATGGTGGTGTGTCGATCAAAAAGAACCCGCGCCGCTATTTTTTACGCACGAGGAGTTGCGGGAGGCCGCGGACGTTTTTGCCATCGAGATTTCGGACATGAAGCATGGGCGACGCGTTTTGTACGGAGAAGATTTGGTCGCCGGGATCGAAGTGCCAATGAATCTGCACCGACTCCAGATTGAACGCGATTTGCGGACGATACTTTTGAAGTTGCGGCAGCATTATCTGCGGGCCCCAGGAAACGCGCACGAACTGGCGCCGGTGGTGGGAAAATCCTTTTCTGGCGTGTTGACGCTGCTTCGCCATACGGTGATGGTTTTTGGCGAAGCGCCACCGGTACACGCAAAAGAGATCGTCGCGCGGGCGACGGCGTTGACGGGCGCGGACTCGACGGCGTTCGAAACACTTTTGAAGCTGCGGGAAAGCGGAGAGTTTCACGGAGAAATCGTTCCGTTGTATGGCCAGTATTTGAAAGCGCTGGAAAAAGTTTTGCATGCGCTCGACCATCATTTTCCGAAACGGGAATGGCAGCGCGTGAAGAAAACGGGCAATTGAATTCGAACGAAGCGAGGTGGATATGAAAGGCGTTCTTGTCGTTTTGGCGGTCATCGTGGTCATCGCGCTGATTTTTGGAGGCTCGTTTATCGGGCGCAGGAATCAGATGGCCATTAAGAAGGAAGCCGTGAATGCGGCGTGGTCGCAGGTGGATGTGGTACTGCAGCGGCGCGCTGACTTAATCCCGAATTTGGTGGAGACGGTTAAGGGATTTGCCGCACAAGAGCAGACCGTCTTCGGTGATATCGCCAAGGCTCGCTCCGCCTTGCTGGGGGCGCACTCGCCCTCTGAGAAAATCGCAGCGAACGGCCAATTGGACTCGGCGCTGGGCCGGTTGCTGGTGGTGGTAGAGAACTATCCGCAACTGAAGTCGAATGAGAACTTCCTCCGTCTCCAGGATGAACTTGCCGGAACGGAAAATCGCATTGCCGTGGAGCGGCGCACTTACAACCAGGTGGTGCAGGATTACAACACGTTTATTGCGACTTTTCCTAACAGCCTGGTGGCGAGCATGAGCGGGTTTACGCGCAATGATGCGTACTTCAAGACGGAAGAGGGAGCGCGGCAGGCGCCGAAGGTGAATTTTGGGACTACGCCTGCGCCGGCACCGGCAAAGCCGTGAAAAGCCGTTAGTCGTAAGTCCTTAGCTTTTGCTAAAAAAAAAGAATAAGAGCTCAAGGCTCACAACCGGGTCCCAGCGGAAACAGCGAAGCGTGGACCGGTTGAGCTCCTTCGGCCGCACCAATCGCAGCCTCAGGATGACACCCTTTCGCATTTTTGGTGCCCCAAGTTCTTCGGGCAAGGTCAGGTCCATCCGCGTGTAGTGAAAAACGCCTATTCCAAAACAAGCTGCTTGCGGATTTCGGAAACGATTTGTTGGGGCGAGTTTGATATGTCGATGGTGAGGGCATCGGTTGGCTCTTCGAGGTCGCCGAGTTGGCTCGCGAGCATCTGCTCTTTCATGTAGTGGCCTTTTCGGGAATGCAGGCGCTCGAGCAGCAGGTCGTAAGAGCCCTTCAAATAGACCAGTTTGACGTTTGTCGCGTTCGGGCCAATCCCGAGCAAATCGCGGTAACTGCGCTTCAAGGCGGAACACGCTATGACTGCGTTTCTTCCCAGTGCCTCCCATTGCTGCACCGCATCACGGATCGATTTCAACCAGGGAAGGCGGTCTTCATCGGTGAGCGGGATGCCGCGCGACATTTTTTCGATGTTCGCGGGCGGATGAAAATCGTCGCCGTCCGCAAATTGCCAGGAGAGTCGGGCCGCGAGAAGTTCCCCAACCGTGGTCTTTCCGGAGCCGGCAGGGCCCATTAAAAGAATAATCACAAGAGCGTCCGATGCAGACTATGGCCGCGCAAGGAACTCGTTCAAGAGCATGTGGAAATGGTGGACGCCGTTTTCGCGCTTCACGGAGTAGCGTCCGCGGTCGTAAGTCGAGGAGCGCAGGCCTTTCTGAACGTTTTCGCAGAGGCTGATGTCTTCCTGCTGGACTTCATCGCTAAAGGCGACGGCGCGCTGAATCCGCTCGCGGCTTTTCTGGGAAGCCACATCGTGAAAGAACCACTCGAAGATCGTCAGCGTTTTTTCGTGAGAGAGCGGGACAATCACGTTTGTAGAAATATTGTCGGGATAAATGTTGAGCATGAGGTTGGGGAAAATCCAGAAGTAGAGCGCGTCCTGCAAACCGGTTCCTGGAGAGTACAGGCGGTCGGCGGCGTCTTCCGGTTTCATCGCGCGAATGGGCGCGAACTGCTGCGAATAGTAGCGAAACGTGTCCGTGCGGTATTGCGCGTAATCGATTTCCTTCATCAAGCCGGGATGCGCAATGGGAATATGGTAGCCCTCGAGGTAGTTGTCGACGTAAACCTTCCAGTTGCAGTCGATGACGTAATCGCGGCGCTCGGCAAATTCGAGGCCGTCGAATTGGAAGCCACTAGCCTGCTCGGGAATTTTTCCAAGATAGGCAGAAAGCGGCTCGGCCTTAAGATCAAAATTGACGAAAATGAATTGCCCCCAGGTTTCGCAGCGCAGCGGGACCATGCCCATCGTGCTGCGATCGAAAAATTCGACACCATCGACGTCCGGCGTGCCGATGAGACGACCATCGAGGGTGTAGGTCCAACCGTGGTATTGGCAGCGGAGTACGTTTTTGCAGCCACTGCCGAGGGCGATAGGTCCGGCGCGATGGCGGCAAACGTTGCTGAAAGCGCGAAGTTCCCCTTGCTTGTCGCGAACGACGATGACCGGCTCGCCGATTACGTCCCCGGTGAAAAAGCTCTCGGGGTCGGAGATCGTGCGCTTGGCCCCGTTGACTTCGCCGCAAGACTGGTCGAGGGTTCCGACAAGTTGCCAAGTGCGCTGGAAAATGCGCGATCTTTCAATTTCGAGAACGGCAGGATCCGTGTAGAAGCGCGACGCGAGCGTGTGCGCGCATTCGATTTGTTCGTGCATGTCGAGGTGGAGAGGTTTGGTGGTCATAGTGTTTGAGAGTTCAAGAGTTTAAGGTTCAAGAGTTCAATGAATCTAGTTCGGAAACGGTACGAGAATATAAAAGCAGGTTCCTCAGGCCTGAGGGCCGGAGCTGCATAACCTTAGAACTTGCGGGTTTCCTGGCGCGACCAGCGCTCGATCACGATTTTGGATTCGGTGAAAAACTCCACGGCGTCGCGTCCCTGGCCGTGAAGAATCCCGAAGAAGCTTTCTTTCCATCCGCTGAACGGAAAGTAAGCCATCGGGGCGGCAACGCCAATGTTGATGCCGATGTTGCCCGCGGGAGCTTCGTAACGGAACTTGCGGGCGGCCGAGCCGCTGGTGGTGAAAAGAGAGGCTTGATTACCGTACGGGCTTCGGCGCAAAAACTCCATGGCACCGTCAATCGAATTGGAGTGGATTAGGCTCAGCACGGGACCAAAAATCTCGGTGTGGGCAAGCTGGCTGGTGGAAGGGAGTCCGTCGAGAATCGTGGGTTTCACGAAGTTTCCCGCTTCGTAGTTCGGGATTTTCGTGCCCCGGCCGTCCACAATGGGCTTCGCGCCTTCGCCCACGCCAGCGTTGATCAGGGTTTCGACACGCCTCTTACTTTCCTGGGTGATCACTGGACCCATTTGCACGCCGGACTCGAGTCCGTTGCCCACGCGAATCGTGGAAGCGGCGTGCGCGATAGAGTCGCGAAACGTTTTTTGGGCTTCGCCAACGGTGACGGCCACCGAAACGGCCAGACAGCGCTGACCGGCGCAGCCAAACGCGCTGTCGCTGATGATTTGCGTTGCCAGTTCCATGTCCGCGTCGGGCAGGACGATGACGTGATTTTTCGCGCCGCCCTGGCACTGCATGCGCTTCCCGCTGGCAGCGGAACGCGCGTAGACGTGTTTCGCAACGGGCGTGGAACCGACGAAGCTGATGGCGCGCACTTGCGGATGATCGCAAAGCGCGTTGACCGCGTCGCGGCCGCCGTTGACGAGGTTCACCACGCCTTTGGGCAAGCCGGTTTTTTCGAGCAGTTCGAAGGTGCGGCGCATGGAGAGGGGGACCCGCTCAGACGGCTTCAGGATGAAGGTGTTGCCGCAGGCAATGGCGTACGGCAGAAACCAATACGCAACCATCGCGGGAAAATTGAACGGCACGATGGCGGCGACCACACCAAGCGGCTGGCGAATTTGCATTTCGTCCACGCCGGGCGTCACGTCTTCCAGGTTGTAGCCCTGCATCATTGTGGGAATGCCGCAGGCGACTTCGACGTTTTCGATGGCGCGGCGCATTTCGGCTTTGGCTTCGGCGAGAGTCTTTCCGTTTTCCGTGGTGATGATTTGGGCCAATTCGTCAATGTTTTCTTCGAGGAGATTCCTCAGCGTAAAGAGGTATCGAATGCGCTCGCCGGGAGGCGTGCGGCGCCAAGCGGGAAACGCAGCGGCAGCGGCTTGAACCGCGGCGTCAACGTCGGAGGCGGCGGAGAGCGGAGTGCGCGCCAGCAGTTCGGCCGTAGCAGGATTGGTTACGTCGGCAAATTCAGAGGCGGTGGCGCGTTGCCAAGCGCCGTTGACATAGTTTTCGAGTTCGAGGACTTGAGTGGTTGCCGCGCTGCCCATTGTTTACTCCTACCTCTTACGCCTGCCAGTGTCAGAGATTGCGGAGACGTCCGGCGAGGCCGTCTTCTGAGGAATCGCGTCGCTCTAGCTTACCAAAGAATTGTGGGAACAGACGCAGTCTCGGCCAAACGAAATGACGGCGCGATTTACCTTCCGACATTCCCGATGGTTCAAGAGACTCGGAAAGGAGTTGTCGGGGCTTGGAGTGATTTGTCGACCGCCGCCAGGGCCTCGTAGGCTGCGCCCAACAAGGGAGCGGATTCATTCAGGATGATGGAGACGGGAATGTTGCTGAGGAGCCCTTCGAATTTCCACTTGTCTTTGAAGGCGTGAAAAAAGGAGCCGTCTTTCATTTTTTCGAGGATTTTGACGGCAATGCCGCCTGCCACGTAGACGCCACCAAGCGCCAAGACTTTTAATGCGAGGTTTCCTGCTTCGGCTCCGTAAATCGCGGTCCACAAATCCAGCGTGTCGGAGCAAACGCGGCAGGATTTATCCAGACCGCGACGGGTGATTTCGGGAGCAGGATCGGCGTCAGGGTCCTCAAAGGAGGCATGCAGCACCTTGGGAGCCAGAAACTCGTGAATGGTGCGGAAGCCGCGGCCCGAGAGAATTAGCTCCCAACTCACTTGGGGATAGCGGCGGCGCATGAAGCGGAGCAACTCGATTTGCTGCTCCGTGTGGGGCGCAAAGTCGGAATGACCGCCTTCGGAAGGCACGACCTGGTAGCGGCCGGAATTCCAAAACAGAATGGACTCGCCCAATCCGGTGCCGGCAGCCAGCAGGGCACGTGTGCCGCCGGCTTCGGCCTTCCCGTGATTCAGAACGCAGAAATCTTCAGGGGCAAGATGCTCGAGGCTGTGGCCCCAAGCTCCGAGATCGTTCAAGAGAACAACGTGGGGAACATTAAGCTCTTTGATGAGCGTTTCGGTTTCGATGATCCACGGGAGATTCGTGGCGCGAACGCGGCCATTGATGACCGGGCCGGCAATGCCGAATCCGGCGGCGTTGATCTTGTCCCCGCCGAGATGCTCGGAAGCCTGGCGGGAAAACTCCTTGACGATCAAATCGAACTGCGCAAACTCCTTGCTCGCAAAGCGGTGACGGAAAACAGGCGTGAGGTTGCCGTTCTTTTCGGAAAACAGGGCTAAGTTACATTTTGTGCCGCCGACATCCCCAGCAAGGATCACCCGCTCCCCCTTGTGTAATCCCCTCTTTTAAATCGGTTCAAGGAATTTTGCAACTATGGACCAAAGCTCGGTCGTGGGTCGGTTTGAATTTTGACCCGTTCCTCCCGCAAGAAAATGCGGGATGGCGCGGAAGTCTGTCACGATTCATATAAAACTCAAACTGACCCACTACCCGAAAGCTCTATGGGTTATACCACCGGCGGCCATCGCGTTCGAGCAGAAGATCGGACTCGCGCGGCCCCCAGCTTCCAGACGCATACTGAGGTACGGTGGCGGTGCGCGCGGCGCCCCAAACGTCGAGGATGGGGTCCACGAGCGACCAGGCGGCTTCGACGCTGTCGCCGCGATCAAACAGGGTGGCATCCCCACGAAGGCAATCGTTCAGCAACGTGGCGTAAGCACTGCGTGAAACGTCTCCGAAGCCTTCTCGGTAGCTGAAATCCATGGTGACATTGCCAATGCTCATTTCCGTGCCGGGGCGCTTGGCGCCAAAGCTGATGGAGATACCTTCGTCGGGCTGGATGTTCAGCACCAGACGATTGGGCTGCACTTCACGCTCGCGAAAGACGATGTGCGGCGCGGCGTGGAACTGAATCATGATTTCAGTGCTGCGTTTTGCGAGACGCTTGCCAGTTCGGATGTAAAACGGCACGCCGGCCCAGCGCCAATTGTCGATCAGCAATTTCGCGGATACGAAGGTTTCGGTTTTCGACGTGGGTTTCACGCCGGCTTCTTCCCGATAGCCGGGTAACGCCTGATCGCCGATTTTCCCGGGCGCGTATTGTCCGCGGACGACGGATTGCGCGACCATTTCCAGGTTGAAAGGGCGGATGGACTGCAAGACTTTAAGCTTTTCATTTCGAACGGCGGTGGCATCGAAGGCCGCGGGAGGCTCGACGGCAACCAGGGAAGTCAGTTGTAGGACGTGGCTCTGGATCATGTCGCGCAGGGCGCCGGCAGTTTCGTAGAAGCCGCCGCGGCGTTCGACGCCTAGAGTCTCCGAAGCTGTGATTTGCACGTGGTCCACGTAGTTGCGGTTCCAGAGCGGCTCAAAGATCCCGTTTCCGAAGCGCAGAACGAGGAGATTTTGGACCGTATCTTTTCCGAGATAATGGTCGATGCGGTAGACCTGTTTCTCGTCGAAAACGTTGAGGACGATTTCATTGAGAGCTTTTGCCGAAGCGAGATCCCGCCCAAATGGCTTCTCGATGATGATGCGCGTCCAGGAATTTGGCGATACAGGATGGGCGATGCAGGCTCGACCCAACTGCTTGACGATGTCCGGATAAACCTCAGGCGGCGTGGAAAGGTAGAAGAGACGATTCCCGCCTAAGTTCTTGGCGGCCTCCAGTTCCGTTAGCCGCTTGCAAAGCTGTACGTAGGATTCCGGGTTGGCATAATCGCCGGGAGAGTAATAAAGATTGGAAGCAAAGGCATCCCACTGTTTGGGATCGATCGGTCCTACTTCTGAAATCGTTTTGGCGGCTTCCCCCAAGCCTTCGCGGAAAGCATCCTCGGTCATGTTGGTGCGGGCAAACCCCACGATGGCGTAGCGGGGTCCGAGGGCGTTGTGCGTCGCCAAGTCGTACATCGCGGGAATGACCTTCCGCTTGGCGAGGTCTCCCGAAGCGCCGAAAAGGACTACGGTGCAGGGTTCTGCTACTCCGCCGTAGACCGAACCGGTGCGAGTTGTCTCCCCAGCCATCGCGTCTCCTTTTCCCTCTTGCGGCTTCCCTGTTCAGATGCTGCCTATTTGAGTCGGCTGAACCGCGTGGCGTTACTATACCTCAACCCCGTATTTTCCAAGCTCCGCGCGCAATTGCTCCGCACCTTGGTGATGAATCGTGTTCATCCCGAGCTTTCGAGGACTTTCCAAGTTCAATGGGCGGTCGTCAATGAAGAGACATTGTTCAGGCAGGCGCTGCGTGACTTCCAGCGCCACGCGGAAAATCGTTTCTTCGGGTTTGCGTGCGCGGACGTAACACGAGCTGAAGAAAACCAGAAAATTTCTGCGTAAATCAAAGGCTTCGATGCGGTATTGATTGAGTTCGAGCGGTTCATTGTTCAGAGATGCGATAAGATACTTTTTTGCGGTGGTCACTTTGTCGAGAACCGCCCTCGTCTCCGTGTATTCCTTGGACTGAGCAAACATGAAGGCGGTGAACTCTTCGCGCGAGAACGGGCGTGTGCGATAGAACAGCGTGCGGTCGAGATATTCATTGAGGGTAATTAGGCCGCTGTCGAAGGCGGGAAAAGAGAGGTCGTGGCGGTCCCGGAATTCGTCCCAATCAAAATGAAAGGTGGCGGCGGCTTCTTTGCGCGATTCGTGATCCCAGCCGTTGGTCAGAATCACGCCGCCAATGTCCCAAAACAGGGTGGTGATTTGGGGCAAGTGGATTAGCCTCCCGTTCCTGCTGCTAACTCGTAAACCAGACACTCGAATGTCTCAAAAATCTCTCATTCCTGCAAAAAGAAGCGAGAAGAACCTTGGCCATCCTTGAGAAAGCCTGAGATTGATTAGAGCGGCTAGGATTTTCTCCCAACTTGCAGTAAGGTGAAATTAGATATTCGCTTAGGAGAAAAGCATGGCCAACGAATCCTGCGATCCCGCACCGGCGCCCAGCGAACCGGTAAAGCCGGGAACGCGCATGGTGCATTGCGTCAAGTTTGATAAGGAGTTGCCGGGGCTGGACCGTGTTCCGTGGGCGGGCGAACTCGGGAAGCGCGTTTATGAAAACGTTTCGAAGGACGCATGGAAGCTGTGGCTGGAGTACTCGAAGATGGTCATGAATGAATACCGGCTGAACCCGCTGGATCCCAATTCGCAGAAAATCATGGGCGAGCAGATGGAGCAGTTCTTTTTTGGGGAAGGCGCGAAACTGCCGGAGGGGTACGTTCCGCCGAAGGCTAAAGGGTAGCGCTGAAGTTAAATCAGCGGCCCGCGGGTCCGTTGGTGTGTTGCCGGATGCTCCACAGGCAAGCGCGGCGTAATGCGGAAATGTAGTTTCTTGTGCGCCTTGCGGATGGCGTGCTCCACTTCCTCCGGTGTATCTCCCCTCGCAAACAGAAACCCCAGATAACTGGAACCTTCTGGCCAGGCCGCAATGTAATCGTGCAGCCGCGCGGTGATGATTAGCTCGGTGATCAGGTGCGTCGCGCGAGCTGCTTCCACTCCTGAAACGCACTCGAGAATTCCGCTCTGGGGGACGGGAATCATCATGACGCCGGAGGCCTGGGCTTCGCGCGGCACATCACTCCCTGGGAGCTTGAGCGCATGGCGAAGAAGCAATTCTTCAAGCCCAATATCTTCATGCTTGTCGTTCGAGTGAAAGCGCAGTGCTTTTGCACAGAGCCCGCCGATGGGACGCGGAGCGACTTCGATGGGCCACACACCTTCTTCATTGATTCGGAATTCCGCGTGAGTGGGTCCATGAATGAGCCCAAGCGCGCGCGTCGCATCCCGCGCGCACTTTTCGATTTCGATTTGCGTTGCATCCGGAAGCCGGGAGGGCGTGACGTAAATCGTCTCCTCGAAATAAGGACCTTCGAGGGGATCGGGCTTGTCGAAAATGGCAAGAACCCGCAGCGTACCATCGGTGAGAATGCCGTCCACGGCCACTTCCCTGCCAGGAATGTAGCCTTCTATTACCATTTGATCGAGATTCGGTTCGCGCGTGGCGCGAACTTCGGCGGATTCGAGCAATCGTCGGAGACGTGAGGTGGCTGTGAGAAATTCGTCGCGATCGTTGGCGCGCATCACGCCTTGGCTTGCAGAAAGCGAGAGCGGCTTCAATATGCAGGGAAACGAAATGCCAACAAGCGCAGGCTCAGGAACCGGGGCGATTGGAAAACTCTTAAACCAAGGCACTCGCAGACCGGCGTCCCGAAAAACTTCGCGCATTCGCAATTTGCTGCGGCAAGCTTCGACCGCGGC
>Ga0126373_10002224_pt1 | contig 14239 bp, 15 predicted proteins | sample PanSoiMetPlot_11_FD_92545 | JGI IMG/M metagenome (GOLD analysis project Ga0126373, IMG submission 92545) | Tropical forest soil microbial communities from Panama - MetaG Plot_11 | ecosystem: Environmental > Terrestrial > Soil > Tropical forest > Bulk soil | place: Panama | collected 2016-02-17 | reverse complement strand
TTCCGACCGCGGCCCCGCACGTAGTCGAAAAACGCTCGACGCGTTTTCTCGCTCTAGGAGAGAAGAAAAATGCGCCAGAGAAAGGTGATTGATATGTGGGCGCCGGTGTTGCCGACACGCGAAGTCATGACGAACGTCGCCGACAACTACCCAGAGGCCCAACTCGGCTATCTCCGAGTATTTTCAAAACGCGAACTGAACTTAGAAGCCTACCGAAGTTACGCGTTGCGACAAGCGAGAGAAGATCCGGAACTTATCGCGGATCTCGACGCAGCCGGAATCAGGAAGACAGTCATCACGGGCTTCGACGAGCACACAACCGCGGGCACGACGTTTGTCGGGAACGAATGCGTCGCCGCTCTTCTTGAGCGCCATCCGGAAAGGTTTATAGCCTTCGCCGGCGTCGACATCATGCGAGGACACGGAGCTGTCCGCCAGTTGGAATATTGGGTGAAGGAGCGAGGCTTCCGTGGACTGAGCCTGCGCCCATTCATGATTGGTCTGCCCGCAAACGATAACCACTACTATCCCTTCTTCGAGAAATGTGTGGAGCTCGATATCCCGCTTAGCATCCACGCATCTGCCAACTGGACAACCAGTCGTGTAAGCGATCTTGGGCATCCTCGACATTTTGATGCCGTGGCTTGCGACTTTCCACAACTCAAATTGATTTTGAGCCACGCCGGCTGTCCCTGGGTGCTTGAAGCGTGCCTGCTGGCTTGGAAGCATCCGAACCTCTATCTGGAACTGGCGGCTCATCGGCCGAAATACTTTGTCGTGCCCGGAACTGGTTGGGAGCCGCTTCTGCAATACGGTCAGACCACCATCCAGGACAAAATTCTCTATGGCACCGGAACCTTCCTTTTGGGTCGAAGACCGGCGGAGTTGCTCCAGGAGTTTGATGCGTTGCCATTACGGCCGCCGGTCCGGGAAAAGTGGCTTTGGGGAAATGCAGCCAAGTTGCTGAACCTCGGGAACCATTAGACCGGCCCGGAGTGTGACCTGAGCGTGCGCAAAAGTGGTCCTATTCGAACAAGCTGACCTGATGCGTCAGAATACCGGCGAATGGAAGTACAACGAAACCGCTTATTTCAAATTTTTTTGATCATCCTCCGGGACCGGCAAACCCAAACGACGCAACACTATAGAGAGGGTTGGTGATGAAGACTATTCGCTTTGGAAATCTCCCGCTGTTGACGAGGTTGGCAACCTGGGTCGCATTCTTTACGAGCTGGATTGTTTTCGAAGAAACCATTGTCGATCGCCACGGTCTGTGGAGATACATGGCGCGGTACCACGTGGGCGACCCGTGTCTTTGGGATGCCGGGATAGCACTTGTGCTCACGGTCGGACTAGTCCTCGCATCGCGGTGTCATCTGAGATGTTGTCAGCAAGTTGCGCCGTGACGCGGCGGCTGGCCCTTAACGGACATGGACGACGGAATGGAAAGCGGCCCGTACCGACGGATTATGCCGAGGTGGAACGACTAACAAACAGACCTCGCGAGGAGTGGAAAACCTGGCCGTCTTCTTTGGACGAATTGTTCCGACGAGCTTTGGGAGTAGCGCAGCCGGGCGGTCTTGCCGTCCCCGCGCGGTTAAAAGTACATCGTAATGGATTCGCGTGATGCCGCATTAGTTATAGCTGGGACTGTTGGTAGCACCGGCCGATCGTTCATGGCGTCCTTACGCAGCGCCTGATGGTGCGGCCCATTCATGACCTCGCCGCGGGGAAGCTCTCGCGTACGATCAGAAGGTTGGTGGTGGGACTCTTGCACTTTACGACGTTCAACTAGGTCATCAGTGGGCTTGCATTGCTCATCGCTGCATATTCATTCGGGAGGGAGGCCAGACTGGCGACCGGCTGTTAGTCGGAATCTCCTACCTGTTTGGAGCTCTCGTCAGCCTTTGGGCGACCCAGGGCCGCCATGTGGGATGGGTCCCCTATGCCGTTGCGGTTCTGCTTATCCTCTATGGTCTTGGCAGGCCGGGCGGTTGAGACAGGAAGTCGACCCACGACCGCAAAGCAGTCGGGCTTAAGCCCTGCGCTCAGGATTTACGGACCCCCGCCGGTTGAGTTGATCACTTCGCCCGTGATCCATGCAGCGTCGTCGGAGACTAACCACCCGATCAGCCGGGCTGCGTCTTCCGGCTGTCCCCATCGTCCTTGCGGCTCCTGTTTCAGTACCTCCCGATAGAGTTCTGGCGTTGCGTAGCCGGTGTCGGTTGCACCGGGATTGATCGCATTCACTGTGATCCCGCGCCGCACCAGATCACACGAAAGACTCTTAGTGAGTTGATGGAGCGCACCTTTGGACGCAACATACGCGATCTCTTCTGGCATTGCCTCCAGATGCTGACCAGAAGTCATCACGACCACGCGGCCACCCCGCCGACCGTCGTGCTGGGCCGCAAATTCTTTGATCAGGAGTAGCGTTGCGCGGACGTTGATCTGCAAGTGAGCGTCGATGTCCTCCGCGGTCACGTTGGCGATACTGCCGCTCGTTGAATACGCGTGATTTGCTATGAGTATGTCAACGTGACCGAGCGACTGGACCGCGGCCGCGAGCAAGCGCGCGGGCGCGCCGGGGCTGCGGAGATCGGCTTCCATGCTCTCGACTTTGCCTCCGATGGCGGATAGGTCACGCGCAAGAGCGTGAGGGCCGTCGGGATCGCTTCCCCATGGCTGAGCGGCATCATATGCGCTCCACGAATGCAGAAAGAGACTGGCGCCCATCGCTGCGAGGCGACTCGCGACAGCAAATCCGATACCGCGCCGGCGGCTTACCCCCGTGATCAGCGCAGTGCGATCGGCCAGAGGAAGCTGCCGATTGCTCGTACTACCTGGAGTGCGCGGTAGGCTCATAATTATTTGACTTTATACAGGACGAACAGATCTTCGTCCGAGTTTACCCTTATGGCCCTTAAGAGAGGCGGTTGATGCCTCGACCACTGGAAGAACTAGCTGGGTATAGTGTGCATGTCGATTCGCTCGAGAACCCGCCTCGGCATCGCGGAGCTCTCGCTCTTCGATGTCGTTTCTTTGGGCCGCGAAGTCGCGCTTCGCTCGTCATCCGCCTAAAGTTCGAATTGACCGCTTAACCTCCGGCTCGCTGTTCCTCCTACGGTGATCCCACTGAGCACGCCGTGACGCACCTTTAAAGTCGTGCAAATCCGGCTGGGTCGGCCCATCTCATAACCTTGTTCGGCCTCGATTTCAGCGCAACCTTCCCTAAATCTCGGCAGAGCTCCGGTGCGCCATAGAAGACAGGCGAGCGCCGCGTTCGTCGTCCCAGAAGCCGCCTCTTCCGGATCACCAACGCCGTAACAAAAATCCCGTAACCGAACGGCCGCTTTTTGCGTCAGGAACCCTTTACGACACCACACGCCCACCGTGTCAATCCCGTGCCGCTTTGAAATCAAACGCAGCTCTTTGTAATCCGTCCGAATCGTGCCGAGTGTCTCCTCGTCCAGCACTTCTAAAAAGAAATGGTTTAGTGCAACCGACACCGATCCAAACGAGACAACCTTTTGAGGATCGAGCCCGAGAGGACCCACGAGGGTAGCTCCTTCGAGTTGGATAGAGTCGAACTTTGGCAGCGGTTGGTGCATGACAACTTGCGGCCGACCCTTATGCTCACTTACTTCAACGGAGATTTCACCTGCGGCCGTGCGCTGTCGGTAGAAGCTGCCATCGACAGAGATAAGACTGTCGTCGGCTAAACACGCAAAGATTGCGACCGTAACATGGCCGCACATCGCCATTTCGCCGCGGCTGGAAAAAAACCGCACCATGTAGTCTCTGAGAGACTCGCGTCGGACGAACCCCGTTGTCGGCGCTCCCAAATCTGCGGCAATACGCCGCATCCGATCACCATCCAGCCCGACCTCGTCGTAGACGACGCCCGCAATGTTGCCGCCGCCTTCACAAGCGGCAAATGAAGCGTAGAGTCGGACAGGTAAAAGCATGATCAGTGAGCTCTCCGGCTAATAGCTAAGACGATACAACATCATTGAGTTGGGGGCCCTGGTCATTTCGCTACTGCAACCGGTCCAAACATGATTCGATAGCGTGCCTCTCGAGCTAGCGCGAGCGGGCCCGTGAGGCAGTTGCGCGGAGATGCATCGCGATCCATTCGCTCCCGAAGCTCATTCGCCTCGTTTTAGGTCCGTGAGCGTACGGCTCAGTAGTTGCGCCGCCCTGCGAATTTCGTTTTCCCGTACTGTGGCGAATCCAAGTACCACCCCCGGCTGGCGTGTGCTTTTTTTGGCGAACCACGGCGACAACGGCATAATCTCAAGTCCAGCATCGGCCGCAGTAGCGCTCAGCGCGATATCGTCGAGTTGCTGGTCACACGCGATTGCCGCCACGTCGAGTCCAGCGTCGTGCGGCACCAATTGCAGCATCCCTGACCAGTAGGCATGCGCCGCAGCATCGAGCGCCTCAAGTCGCGATGCATACATCTGGCGCATGCGCCTGACATGCCGACCGAAATGGCCCTCGGCCATGAAGTCGTGAAGAATGCACTGGTTGAGGAGTGGCGCGTGACGCGAGGTCGAAGACCAGGCCGCCACGAAAGGCGAAACGAGCGTACGAGGCAGTACCACATAAGCCAGTCGTAAAGCGGGAAACAACACCTTGCTGAATGTGCCCGCGTAGATCACACGGTCAGCCTGGTCCAACGCTTTGAGCGCGGCTAGCGGACGATCGCTGAAACGAAATTCCCCGTCGTAGTCATCCTCGAATATGAATCCGTTGGACTCGTCAGCCAGGCGCAGCAGAGCGAGGCGCCGTTCGAGGCTAAGCGGCATTCCCAAAGGAGCCTGCCGCGTCGGAGTCACGAGCACCAGGCGTGCGCCTGGACCGCACCTTTGACCGATGGTGGGATCGATGCCGCGCAGGTCGACTGGAACGTTAACGAGTCGCGCTCCTGCAGCTTCGAGTAGACGCCGGGCGGGGGGATACCCTGGCTCCTCGACCCATACAAGATCGCGCGGCTCAAGGAGCAAGCGTGCGACAAGATCGAGTGCCTGCTGCACGCTGCCAACGACGATGATCTGATCGGCGGTGCAGCTTATGCCGCGAGCGCTGCTGAGGCGCGACGCGATTTCGCGACGAAGGGGCTCGTAGCCGCGCGCGTCTCCATCGGCCAGCAGTAGGCGCTCGGCAGCGTGAATTCGCCGTGCGGCTATGCGCGTCCAGACGTCGATGGGGAAATTAACAAGATCCGGCTGTCCAACTCGAAACGCCGCCTCGAGTCGCTTTCTACCAGCGAGCGGAAATTCCTTCTGCGCCAGCGCCGCGCCAAAATCAGCAAGGCGAATTGCGGACTCGCGTCTGTTCACCCCAGAAGATGATCGCGGGCGTTGGCTGCGGCCTTGAGCGAGGCTTTCGGGCAACTTCTGCTCCACAAAAGTGCCTCTCCCCACGCTCGCCGTCAGGTAGCCTTCAGCAGCCAGCTGGTCGTAGGCGATGGTTACCGTCCCGCGCGCGATCCCATACTGCTGCGCCAGGTCGCGAGTCGACGGAAGGCGAGTTCCGGGCGTAAGACGGCCGTTCAAAATCGCGCCGCGCAGTTCCCCATACAGCCATCTTTGTAGAGAGACTTGTTCTGTCCGCGCCGGCAAGACGAATTCGCGGTCTTCAGCGCGACGCGGCATGCTCTAAATTGGCCCAACGATTTGGATGATAAATGGAGCTTGTCATTTATCCACTTTCCACCATGATTCGCTCTAAGGCAACTAGTAAGGAGGCATCGATGGAACGTGAGGCTATGAACCGCGAATTTGCGGGAAACGAGCAGCGCGCGCAGCTGCTCGCCCGAGGCGAGCCTGGCGCGCTTGTCGTGCGACATGTGGGTGCAGAAAACGGGCACGATCTAGCGGCGACGCTCGCGACTCTGCACCCCGATTGTGTGTACGAAGATGTTCCGACCGCGCGCGTGTTTCAGGGTCACGATGGCGCACGGCGCTTCTATGAAGAGTGGTGGACGGCGCTCGACTTGATGGTCGCGCCCAACCGGCCGGGCAAGCTGTACTGGAGCGATGATGGCGTTCACATCGCGGAGTCCTGCTTTCGCGGCAAGCACGTCGGCCCCTTCCTCGGAATCGCGCCAACCGGACGAGAGGTCGAGTTCAGATTCGCGGTCTTCGTTACGTTTAGAGACGGCCTAATTGCCGGAGAGAAGTTCTACTATGATCTTGCCGGGATCCTCCGCCAGATCGGCGCTCTCGACTTTGTCTAACAACAAAACATCATGAATCCGCTTCTATCCACGATGGGCGATGATTGAAGCAGCCGACCGTGCGAGGAATCGCGCACAAAAGGCGATAGGCTAGGAGAAGAAAATGCGGATAAAGGGAATTGATCCATCGAATCCTCCCGATCTAGTGAAACCTGTGTTTCAACGCTCGCGTGAGTCGTATGGTCGAGTCATCACCCCGGCTCTCGTGATGGGGCACCGGCCTGAGATCCTGGTGACCGATGCGAGGCTAGGACAGGCTATCGGCGCATCGTCGGTGGTCAAACCTCGCCTCAAGAGGTTGGCCACAACGCGCGCAGCGCAGATGATCGGATGCCCCTTCTGAGTGGACATCAACTCTGCCGGGAGCAGAGACGCCGGTATCGCGGACGAGCAACTGGAGCATTTGGCAACTTTTGAAACCAGCCCGCATTTCGATCGCTTGGAGAAAGCGGTGTTACGTTATGCGGAAGAAATGTCACGGACGCCCGCTCATGTTTCAGACGAGACATTTGCTGGGGTGCGCTCGTTAAGCGATGAGCAGCTGGTCGAATTAACTGCGGCGATCGCGTTGGAGAATCTTCACGCGCGGTTCAACTGTGCACTGAAGATGGAAAGCGACGGGCTGTGCACCCTGCCGGCGGACCATCCTGTGAGGAAGGCCCTCGGCCATGTTCGTGAATGAAATGTTTGTGAACGCGGAGCGCGGTGTTGCAGACCGGATCTGATCGCAGGGAGGAAACGTCGTTGTCGAAAATATGGCCTGTGCACTACGCGTTGGGTGTAGCGGGAATTGCAGTCATCCGAAACTGGATGAAGGGTGATGAGACGGCGGAGGAATGCGCTGAGGAGCTTCGTAGTCTCGCGAATCGATTCAGCGAAGATTCCTCGCTGAGGTTCCAACTCGACGTTCCGGACATGGATGTGGAGAGCGGCTATCGGCTGTGGGCCGATACGTATGATGATTTTCATAATCCGCTGATCGCTGTCGAGGAACCGATCATTCGCCAATTGATTGATCGGATTCCACCGGGCCGCGCGCTGGACGCGGCGTGCGGGACTGGTCGCTATGCGCGCTACATGAGTGAGCGTGGCCATGAGGTTTCCGCGGTCGACTTGTCACCGGAGATGATCGAAAGGGCACGACCGAATACGCCGGGCGTCGAGTTCAGGTCTGGAAGCCTCGAGGAGCTGCCTTTTCCTGACCAGACTTTCGATCTTGTCATGTGCGGGCTTGCACTCACTCATCTACCAGCAATATCGAAAGCAGTTTCCGAGATTGGGCGGGTCCTCAAGGTTAGCCGGACGGCCGTGATCGCCGACCACCATCCAATGGCGGGCTTTCTGGGTGGCAGCGCGATCTTCCAGGACAAAGAACGTTTCTATCGGAACGTGAGGAGTTACGTTCATCCGCATTCGGAATATGTCTCAGCGTTTGCAGCGGCGGACTTAGATATTCAGGAGTGCCACGAGCCACAAATGACCCAGGAACAAGCGGCCAAGGGCCCGCTGTTCACTATATCTCCCAAGGCTTTCTTGAGGGGCGTAGTTGGGATGCCGCTAGTGCTGATCTGGCGGGTGGTCCGGAGGTCCTAGTGGCAGATTCAATGGAAGATGGACAAAAGCCGCGATTTTAGGTGGATGCTATGCAACCAGATGCGGCATCTGTTGCATCACAGCCGGATCACGCGGGATTGGGATCATTCGGGCACAAACGCCACGAGCCTCCGGCATCCCGCTCCAGCACCGTTGGTTTCACTCCAAACGGCTCGGGCGTAACGCCGCGGATCCAAAGTTCCATGCGCTCGACTTTGACCTTGGCGAAGAGCGCGTGCGCGCGTGCTTCTTCGTCGGGAACAAAGGCGTCATAGGCACGTTTCCAGTATCGGCGCACCTCGGGACCCTCCAGGAGCGTAGCCGGACCGCTAAGTACCGCGTACGCATCGTCAGCATCATGCTGAAAGATAATCTCGGCCTTCCGAGTGCCACGGATATCGGATGCCTTGCGCGACCGACCATCAGCAATGAACCAGATCGTCCATGCACCTTCTTCAGGGTCGGGTAAAATATGTCCCATTGGCCTCACGTGGACACCGCCGGCCTCTGCGTGGGTAACGAGCCAAGAGTAGCGAACACTTGCGATGGTCTTGGCCGCACCGGCGAGTAAACCGTTCACCTCGATAACATCATGGCTTGCTTGTGACACTGGAGGTCCTCCGATTGGCAATTTTGGCCACGATTTCATTGGCGCACATTTTGACTCTCTAGTCTAGACCAGATAGTCTACATCGTTATGGGTCGAGCACTCTTTGACAATGCGGGCTTTTTAGCTGCAGCCCGTAGGTTAGCTTCTGAACGGGGTCCCAGCGCGGTCACTGTTGACTCCGTTATCCGCCTCCTCAGGGCGCCAAAGGGGTCGTTTTATCATCGCTTCACGTCGCGTGACGCGCTGCTCGGTGAGTTGTGGTTGAAAACCGTCCTCGCCTATCACGAGGGATTCTTCGCGGCCATCGAAGCCGGCGACGGTCTCGCCGCCGCGCTTCACACACCTGCGTGGGCACGTCTGCATTTGGACGACGCGCGCTTGCTGTCGCTCTACAGCCGTCATGACTTCGTGCAGGGAGATTGGCCCGCAGCTCTGAAACGTGGGGTACGTGATCAAGCTCAGCGATTCGCATCCTATCTCACAACCTTTGCGCGCCAAGCATTCGGTCGTGCCGGTCCAACACAAGTCCGGCGTGCGGTGTTCGTGCTCGCCGAAGTTCCGATCGCTGCCGTAAAGACACACCTTGAGCGTTGCGAACCGCCGCCGGCGATTGTCGATGAGCTGATAACGAGGACCTATCACGCGATCGTTAGTGGGGCACCCGCAGCGATCGCGGATCGTGATGCCTCACAGCGTCGGTAAGCGCCAAGCGATGTCAGAGGCCCTTGAAGATAGAACGCCATCGGCTACCGAGAAGTTGTTATCGACTAGAACTTCTTGAAAGTGTGCGCGAGGTGCGACGGCTCCGGGTCAGCTCGGGGCAACAGAGGAGAAGGCCCTTGGCTTGCGTTGCGAGACCTCGAGAGTCGCAGGGTAGGCTGCTGAAGACACAACTCCTGGGGAGTGCAACTAAGGTGAATCCTCAATCAAAGGCTAAAACGTTCAGGATATGGGCTCGAATCTCGCTCTACGTGGGGGCGATCGTATTTCTGGGTCTTGGGCTGATGTCGCTCATTGCTCCTGGGAACCTGACGCCACTCGTGGAAATCGTGATGCCGACGCCGGTCGCTATCATGGAAATTCGCGGTGTCTACGGAGGATTTTTCTTTGGTACTGGGCTGTTCCTTTGGCTCTTCGCGCGCCGGGATTCGTACCTTCAACCCGGATTGGTCGCTCTAGCCTCGATCTTTGGCGGATTCGTTCTCGGTCGCGGGCTCGGCATCGTGATCGGCGGCGCTCCCAATCTGTTCATTGGGGGACTGCTGGCGGGAGAGATCATTGGACTGGTCGTAGCCTTGATCCTGCTGTGGGGGCTCGATGCTGACACCAATATCTCTGCTCAAGGTTACGCATCATGAGAGTCTTCGTCGCGGGTGCGACCGGTGCGCTCGGCGTTCCCGTCGTCCGAGTGCTGGTCGCCGACGGTCATGAGGTCGTGGGCCTGACTCGATCTCCCTCAAGGGCGTCTATCGTCGCCAAACTCGGAGCTCGCCCGGTGATTGGTAATGCGCTCGATCCAGAAAGCATCAATGCCGCAGTCCGCTCTTCTGCTCCTGATGCAGTGATTCACGCTTTGACGGCTATTCCAAAACGCGGTCCGCTGCGGACCTCCGATCTCAAGGCTACCAATAAGTTGCGAGTCGAAGGAACATGCCACCTTCTCGACGCTGCTATCCGGGCGGGTGCCCGTCGCATCGTGGTCGAATCGATGGCTTTCATCTACGGATATGGAGACTTGGGTTCGAAGCCGCTTACGGAAGACACACCCCCGCCGACAACCGCGCCGCAGTCGTGGCTGCTGCCCTCACTTCGGGCACTCGCCGACGAAGAAGCTCAAATCATGGAAGCGAACCGAGCAGGCAGAATCGAAGGAATTGCGTTGCGCTTCGGAGGATTTTACGGGCCGGGTGCGGGCGCAGAGATCATGACATCGATGCTGAGAAAGCGCCTGCTGCCCGTCATCAGTGGCACCCGCGGCCGAGGCGGTCCATGGATACACGTTTCGGACGCGGCGTCCGCCACGGTTGCCGCTCTTTATAAAGGTCGCCCCGGCGAAAGCTACAACATCGCCGATGATCAACCCGCACGCTTAAATGACCTTGTTGAGCACCTCGCGACTGCAGTTGGAGCTCCGCACCCCATCACCCTACCGCTCTGGCTCGTCCGCCCGTTTGCTCCTTTCATGGCAGCGACCTGGCTTAGTACGAGCCTGGTCGTCTCCAATAGCAAGGCCAAGAAACAACTGGAATGGACTCCTCGTTTTCCGAGCTACAAAGAAGGTATCGCGGCATTCGTCTCTCCGGTGCCGTAAGGCGGCCGCGCTCCTTTTACTGAAAGTGAGTAAGCAGACGAAAGACCGCTCCGGTTCAGTAAGGCTGGAACATAGTAAGGTCGCACGATTCTCGAAGCGCAGAAGGTCAGCGGGTTCCTCTGTCTCGAGAAAGGGGGGGAACGCTTTAATCGCAGGCTAAGACTGCGTGGCAGCATGACTAAAGGACATGCCTCAAGCAGCGGGCCGAATGACGCGAGAAGACGGAACCGATGGTGAGTCGAAAGCAGAAGGCGTCCCCGCGAGACGAACAGCGGCGAATTTCCACCTCGAGAGCGAATCGCACACTCAAAGCTGCCGCCATCTCGGCACGTCTTGCAACTGCAGCGATCAAGAGCCGCGCAGCCGATGTGATGGAGCGCCACTTCCGCGCAAGCGCAGATTCGACAGAAAGTCGTATGGCTGCGTCGGTGCTGGAATCGATGGGAGAGATGAAGGGGCTGGTGATGAAGCTCGGGCAGGTTCTGAGCTATGTCGACCTGAACCTGGTGCCCGGCCTCCGGGAAGTCCTAGCGGGCCTTCAGGACAGCGCACCGCCGATGTCGCCCGAAGTCTCGGAGCAGGTGATTATAGAAGACTTGGGCACACCGCCTGCCGAGTTCTTCGCGCGGTGGGCAAGGCGACCGTTCGCATCGGCGAGCATCGGCCAGGTCCATCGCGGACAGATGCATGACGGAACCGAAGTGGCGGTCAAGGTACAGTATCCCGAAATCGCGGCGGCACTCGAAGCGGACCTGCGCAACGTCTCAGTGCTTCAACTTCTCGCCTCGGCGTTCAACCGCGCCGTGGATCGTGGCGCATTGCTCGCGGAACTTCACGACCGGCTCCTGGAGGAATGCGACTACCTGAGGGAGGCGGCGTACCAGCGGGAGTTCCACGCGTTCTATAAGGATCATCCATATATCGTAGTGCCCGAGGTGATTAGCGAGTACAGTACGCGCCGCGTCCTTATTAGCAAGCTCATCAAAGGCAGACGCTTTAAGGAGTTTGCGTCAAACGCATCTCAAAGAGAGAGGAATCACGCTGGCGAAATCATTCACGAATTCATCTTCCGCAGTATCTTTCAGTACGGAATCTTCAACTGCGATCCTCATCCAGGCAACTACCTGTTTCTTTCTCAAGGGCAGGTCGCTTTTCTTGATTTCGGGTGCGTCAAGCGCCTGCCACCCGACCTGATCGTCAAATGGCGGGCGCTCATCAGGGCCGCGCTCGAACGCGACCGCTCTCGGTTTGACCAACTGACGGCACAAATCGGCTTTGTGGGCAACAGAGCGTCTTTCGACTTCGACTACAACTGGCACATGTTCATGTACTTTTACCGGCCGTTCATACACGACCGGCCGTTTAAATTTACGCACGAGTACGCAGCGGAGTCCTTTGCTAATTTGCTCTTCAATAACAAGAACCGCAGGAGTTTCAACATTCCAAAAGACACGGTCTTCCTTAACCGGCTGCAATGGGGAATGTACTCGGTGCTGGCCGAGTTGGGCGCAGAAACGAACTGGCGCCGGCTCATTCTGCCCTTCTTATACGAGGGCGAAGCCCTGCCCCCGCCCTATCCGGATGGGACTTTTGAATGATGCAGACCTCTTGTGGAATAGAAATCAACGTTAACTCGCGAAACGGCTGGCCATCAGACTCTGGCTCCAGAGAGCGGATTTCATTCGGGACTCCTTGCTGCGAAGTTCGCGTGCGGTTCAGTAATCACCCGATGAGGCTCGCTCGCGAAGCACACAAATGTAGTTCTGAACCGGAATGAACCAAGGACTCCCGAAAAGGTGTGATGCCTGTGCTGCCGGTATCATGATCCGTGACCTCAAGATTCTCCCGGCCAAAGATCAGCAAGCCGGACCTTCTATCCAAATGTTTGGGATTTGCCGGGCGGCCATCTGGAAGCCGGAGAATCTCCGGAGGCCGCCCTGCCGTGAACTCAAGGAGGAACTTGGAATCGTTGCGACAGCCTTTGAGTCGCTGGGAACCTTTCAAGAGGTGAGTCCTGAAGGGTACGGATCGTACAAGTACCATGTTTATTTGGTCACTGGCTGGCGGGGCACGGTCGCTAACCAGCAGCTCGAGGAGCATTCGGAGATTAGATGGGTGACATTTGAAGATATCGGTAACCTCGACTTGGCGGATCCTCGGTATGCGCAGCTCTTTCAGCACGCTTTGCAACATTTCAAGGTCAGGCGATGAAGTGCAACTTCGTCATTTCTTCAGCAATCAGCCGGAGAACATAATGTGAAAGAACCGAGGTCGGCTGCAAGTCCGAGGAGGAAATACGATTGCAATGGAAACGGCCCCAGTGCTGAATGAGGGTTTCCTTGGTTGTCCGGACCGCTGACTCACCGACGTCGTGGCGCACACTCGAAACCGTTCAAACCTCTACGCAACTTTCGCGTTGACCCAAGCCCCTGCTCGCGATAGTGCGGACGCATGTTCCGATCTCACCCCTTCTTTCAATCTAGGTTCTTTCGAGAGCCCGTCGAGGAGGTGACCGTGAGTCCAAGATAGTCAACGTCATCATGAACTATTGGTGCGGCTCGGGAGGGTGGGCGCGAGTTGCGCAGGCGCCAGTAACAAAACCCTGATGCCATCGCGAGCCACCCGCAAACCTGCCATGCGATCCCGATACCGAAGCGATCTGCGACTGCGCCGCCCGCGGGCAAGCCTGCGGTTATGCCGAGAGCGGTCACAGTGCTCTGGAAGGAGAGCATGGTCGCGCGCGTTTTGCTCTCCAGTTGCTGGTTGAACCAGCTTTGATGCAACGGTCTGAGAATTCCGCCTGCGAAAGATGAGCCAACCAACAGCACCAGCGTTAACTCGGGTTGACGAACAACTATGCCGGCACCCAGAAGTCCCGCTCTCATGACCACCGCGATCAGCGCAAGCACTTTCGACGCGCGCGCTCGTTTGGCGCGAGCAGGTTTGCGGCTTCTGCTCCGGCGACGCCCGCAATCGAAAACGCGCAGTAAAAATATCCGATCGCTGCTATGCGGGAGTGGAGGTGAGTTGTGAAATACCGCGGCCATTCCTGCCAGTAGGATTTCCGCGCAGCGCTGCGCAAGCCTTCCGAGATTGAAAGTAGCAGGATCGTGCGACTTCGGATCCCAGGTCGCACGGCTTCGCTAACTCGCTGTGTCACGCTAGCGGCCACGTCGCGTAACAACGGCGGTTGGTTGCGCGCCTTCTCAAGCCTCATCGCATGAGCGGCCACGACTGCGCATAGGACGTATGACGAGAAGCCGACCATCCAAGGAAGCGTCAGTCGGATAGCGGCCAGATGCGTTCCCGCGATCGCGCCGGCCATCGATACGATTGTCCAAAGTTGCGAGAGTCTGGAAAAAAGCGTGTCCTTAGGGCGCTCGACACCGGCCTCATCGAGGCGTCGATCACCCACGCTTCCAGCGCACCGTTCGCGAAGATGAACCCGAACCCACTTAGGGCGTCGGCAAGCAGAAACACG
>Ga0126373_10002223_pt1 | contig 14240 bp, 11 predicted proteins | sample PanSoiMetPlot_11_FD_92545 | JGI IMG/M metagenome (GOLD analysis project Ga0126373, IMG submission 92545) | Tropical forest soil microbial communities from Panama - MetaG Plot_11 | ecosystem: Environmental > Terrestrial > Soil > Tropical forest > Bulk soil | place: Panama | collected 2016-02-17 | reverse complement strand
TCGCAGCCCTCGAACGGGCCGTGGCGCTCTCACCAGGTGAAACGCTGTTCCTCTCCCAGCTTGGGCAGGCCTACGGATTGACAGGCGACGTTGAACGGGCAAGGCAGATACTCGAGCAGCTGCGCGATAGGTCGACGCGCGAATTCATCTCTCCGTACCATCTCGCCTATGTGCACGCCGGCCTCGGCGAGGCCGATGCGGCGATCGACTATCTTGAGCGCGCTTTCGAGCGGCGCTCGGGTGCGATCTACGGCATCAAGGGCTCGTTTCTTTTCACTAACCTGCGCACCAATCCCCGGTTCGTGTCTTTGCTTCGCCGAATGAATTTGAGCTGACGGGCAATGCTGCGGGAAAGGTGGCATCCGTGCGTCCGCCTTTGATTTCGTGGAACTTTTCTAATCGGCGCAAAGCGCGCCTCTTTTCGAGTGAGGTGGCTCGAAACCGCTTTTCCGAGGGCGCTGGCCTCTCTCATGCAAGTGGTCAGTGTCTCTCCGTGCCGCCCACATTTCTAATCGGATTCCCGGTATTAGAGTCCCGTAAATCCTTTGAAATCAGCGCGGATTACGAGTCCAATCGGCGCAACATTACCGGCGTCGCCCTTTCAGGCCTCACGAGTCGCGGCTCACGATTCTCAAGCCTCACTCGCCAGCGCCGCCTTGGCATCCTTTGTCGCCGGCGCCGACGGCTCAAAGCTGTGTCCAGGTTGCCACGCCCGCACCTTCGTTTCGCCGGTCACCATCGGCTGGATCAGCGGCCCAAAGAACACATATGGGTGGACCGCCGGAATCGCGCTGCCCTCGTCCAGCCGCTTCCTCTGCTCCCCCGGAATCGTGAACTCGATCGCCCGCAAATTGTCTTCAAGCTGCGCCACCTTCGTCGCCCCGATGATCGTCGATGTGATTCCCGGCTGCGTCGTCACCCAGTTCAATGCCACCTGTGCCGGCGGCCGTCCGATTTTTTTTGCCACATCCAGAAACACGTCCAAAATCTTCCAGTTCTGCTCCTTGAACCGATCAAACGCCGGATTCCCGGAGGTTTTCGTCGTCTCGAGCCGCCCCTCGCCCTGCCCGGTCGCGCCGTCGCGCTTGTACTTCCCGCTCAAGAACCCGCCCGCCAGCGGGCTCCAAGGACAAATCCCCAGCCCCAATTCCTGCGCCACCGGAATGTGCTCGCGCTCGATGTTGCGCTCGATCAGCGAATACTCGAGTTGCAGAGCGATCAATCTCTCCTTGCCCTCGCGCTCCGCGATTGTTTGCGCCCGCGCCACATACCACGCCGGCGTATCCGAAAAGCCGAAATACCGGATCTTCCCCTCACGTACCAGATCCGTCAGCGTGGACACCACTTCATCCACCGGCGTCACGCGGTCCCAGCAGTGCAGCCAGTACAGGTCAACGAAATCCGTTTGCAACCGCCGCAGCGACGCCTCGATCGCCCGATATATGTTTTTGCGGCCGTTCCCGCCCGAATTCGGATTCCCCGGCTGGCCATTGAACGTAAACTTCGTCGCCAGCACCACGCTGTCGCGCGAGTTCGTGTCCTTCAGAAACCGGCCAATCATCTCCTCGCTCTTCCCCATCGTGTACATGTCCGCAGTATCGACAAAATTTCCGCCGGCCTGGAGATATCGGTCAAAAATCGCGCGCGCCACATTTTCTTCCGAGCCCCAGCCCCACTCCGTTCCAAACGTCATCGTTCCCAGGCACAGCGGACTCACTTTCAATCCCGACCGCCCAAGCGTCACGTACTCATTCAAGCTCATGTTTCCTCCGAATATTCGAAAGTATGGCACGGATTTGGATGTGGCCAAGCCAAATGGGTTTCGCACTCGCAGGTACGCCGCCGCTCGCCGCGGATTCCGTCGGCCATCGGCCACACATCACATCGAAATTTCATGGGATCAGACACGCGCGGGCCAAGACCACCTTCGCAAATTCAAAGTCGATAGTGACCGCCTCACCCTGATCACCGAGCCGTCCACTGATCCCGCGAACGGAAGGGAAACGATTCGCACCGTCGCTCGGGAAAGAATCAAGCAACTAATATAGAAATATGAGTAATAGTTATCAACGAGCGAGGTCGGCGAGCAGCGCCTGGCGCAGCCGCTCCTGTCGGTCTTTCGAGAGCTTCGCGTTGCCCGACGTCAGATAAAAAACGTCGATCGCGGTCTGCCCTTCCGTTTCAATCAGCGCGATTTCGATGTTGCAGTCTTCGCGCGAAAAATGCGAGCTGATGCGGTGCAGCAGGCCGGGCTGATCCTGCGCGATCACTTCGATCAGCGTGCTGTGCGCCGCGCACGCGTCGTCAAATTCAATCTGCGTCTCCACCTTCACCTTCGGCTTGCGGTGCTTGTCAGCCCGCAGCCGGTCCTCTAGCATGCGCGTCAGATCGGTCTTGCCCATCAGCACCGAATGAATGCTCGTCTTGAAGCGTTCCCACTCGCTCAGGTTCAGCTCCAGTGTCTGGAACCGGTCGGTGAAATAGAACGTATCCACGACGACGCCGCCCTGATTCGAGAATGCCGCCGCCTTCACGATATTCATCCCCCAAGCGGCCAGCACGCCCGCCATCGTGGCAAACAGCAACGGCCGGTCTGTCGTCACCAACGTCAGCTCGTACCAATGCCGTCCCCGCCGCAGGTCCAGCTGCACCGGGTCTGCGCCAAGTCGCCCGGCCGTCTCCATGTGTGCCAACACGTCTTCCACCGCGTGAGTCCTCAAATAGCGCCGGGGCAATCCTTCCAGGAAATCGCCCAGCCGCTTCCCCGCTGCAGGCGCCAGGGTTCGCAAATGTGCCAGCGTCTCATCGTCGGTGTTCACATGTAGACGCTCGTCCACGCTGCGCAGCATGTGATTGGCCGTACCGATATACAGCTGCCAGATGTTCTCCGCCTTCCACGGAGTCAGCGCCTCCGGGTTCACAGCCTTGATGTCCGCGTACGTCAGCAGGCACAGCATCTTCAAATGCTCCGGCGTGCCCACCTTCTCGGCGAACGCATGAATCGTCTCCGGATCGAAGATGTCGCGGCGCAGCGCGGCGCTCATTTCCAGATGCCGCCCGATCAGAAACAGCACCGTGTCTCGGTCCGGCAAATCGAGCTCCAGTCGCGCCAGCGCTGCTTCTGCCAGCTCGGCGCTGGCGAGGACGTGATTGTCCGATTTCGCGCCCTTCCCAACGTCGTGCAGGAGCAACGCAAGATAAAGCAACTCTGGCTGCTCCAGCTCGTCCAGCAACTCGGCATAGCGCTGATCCCACTTCGATTGCGACTGCCGCAAATCGTGCAAATTCTCGATCGCCACAAATGTGTGCTCGTCCACCGTGTAGCGGTGCGAGTAGTCGCGTACGACCAGCGAATCCACACCCGCAAATTCCGGAACAAGCACCGTCAACAACCCCTGCGAATGCATGGCTCGCAGCGCATCAGCTGCATGCGGCGCCAGCAAAATCTCCTGGAAAGTCACCCACAATTCCACACCACGCGGGGGATTCTTCGCTATCGACGGCAGCACCTGCTCCATCTGACGCTCGCTCACCGAACTGAGCCGCAGCCCGTGCCGCGCCATAAACCGGAACGCCCGCAGGAACATCTCCGGGTCGCTCAGCCTTTCGGGCTGACGCAGGAAAACCAGGTCATCGACAACGGAAAACTCCGCATTCGAAAGGCGCGACCGCAGATTCTGAAACTGCCGGTAAATCGACCGCCGCTCGGCAGGCATGTCTTCCAGGAATTGCGCGCAGATGCGATTCACTGCACGCGCGTGGCTGAAGTAAATCCGCATCCAATCGGACGCGCCGGCGATCTCCGCGCTACGAGCACCCACTTTAGTCGTGGCGGCATCATCCTGCGCCTCCCACGCCACGGAATTGTCGTCGCGTCCATGTCGCATATGCAGGAAGCACCGCACCGCTGTCAGGAACTCGAACGCCGTTTCAAATTGCTTCTTGAAGCTGCCGGGCAGTAACGCCTGCGACGATTCGGGCCACATTCGGCCCTTCTCAAGCGACGACATCAGAGCAAGCCACGTCACGACGTTGCAGTCGCGCAATCCCCCGGGACTCTCTTTCACGTTCGGTTCGAGATGAAAGACGGTCATCCCGAATTTCGCATGCCGCGCGCGCGTCAACTCCGCCAGCCGGTCGGCCATCACGCGAGCGTCGCTTTCAACCAGCTTTGGGATCAGCGAGTCGTGCAGTCGTGCAAAAACCTGTGGATCGCCGGCCAGATACCGGCAGTCGAGCAGCGAAATCGCGAACTCAGCATTCTCCGGATCGAAACGCTCGCACTCGGAAAGCTTTCGCGTGGCCGGGCTGAGCTTCAGCCGAAGATCCCAGATCTCCTGCGAGAATCGCCGGATCGCGTCCCTGTGCTTCAGTTCGGTCTCGCTGCGGGCGTGAAGAAACAACAAGTCGACATCCGAAAATGGGAACAGCCAGCCACGGCCGAAGCCGCCGAGCGCGACCAGTGCGAAATCGTCGGGTCCGTCGCTATCGGCCGACACGGTCTCTTTCCACAAGCGCCGGATGATCGAATCCACCAACGCGCTGCGAGCGAGCGCGGCCGTACGTCCGTCGCCCGAAGCGAAAAACTCATTTTGAATGCGCAGCGATTCCGACGCGTAGAAGTCGCGCAGTTGGCTAGCGAGCGACGGCGTCGACATGGAACATACGCTTCACAGCGCCGTTTCGCCCCGCTCGTCGTTGCGGATGCGAATGGCCTCGTCAACGTGCGTCAGGAAGATCTTGCCGTCGCCGATTTTGCCGGTGCGAGCAGCGCCTACGATGGCCTGGACGGATTTCTCGACGAGGTCGTCCGGCAGCACCATTTCAATTTTGATTTTCGGGATGAGGTCCACCGTGTACTCGCGTCCGCGATAAAACTCCGTGTGGCCCTTCTGCCGGCCGTGCCCTCGCACTTCAAGCACCGTCATGCCCTCCACGCCGATTTCGTGAAGGGCGTCCTTTACCGCCTCGAGCTTCGAAGTCTGAATGATCGCTTCAACTTTTGTCATCGCTCGTCCCGAATCAGTCCCGAGCCCCGCAAAGCGCGCGCAAACCGTGACCTATGCCGGAGTCTCCCAATAATAGCCTTCCTCACCGTGCTGCGAGAGATCCAAGCCCTGCGCTTCGTGGTCTTCGGAAACGCGCAGGCCGACGGTCTTGTCCACAATCCACAAAATCAGCAGCGTGCCGAAAACGCCCAGCAGCCACGCAATGCCAACGCCGACGAATTGATTCAACAGTTGCCGGCCGTTGCCTTCAAGCAGGCCCGAAGGAAGAACGTGCCCGCTCGAGTCCCTGAAAATGGGGTTCACGACGCTGGACGCGAAAACGCCGGTCAACAGCGCGCCGATTGTCCCGCCGGCTCCGTGGACGCCGAATGCGTCCAGCGAATCGTCGTAGCCGAAGCGCGCCTTAACCTTCGCGACCATGAAAAAGCAGAACGCGCCGCCAATCAACCCGATGATCAGTGCCGGCATCGGCGCGACGAACCCAGCCGCCGGCGTGATTGCCACGAGCCCGGCAACCGCGCCCGAGATCGCGCCGAGCACGCTCGGTTTCCCGTTGCGAATCCATTCGGCTGCGCTCCAGCCAATCGCGGCGGCTGCCGCACCGAAGTGCGTCGCGACAAATGCGCTCGTAGCCAGCCCTCCCGCGGCAAGCGCGCTTCCGGCATTGAAACCAAACCACCCAACCCAAAGCAAGCACGCGCCAATGAAACTCAGGACCACGCTGTGAGGCAGCATCGGCTGGCGCGGATAACCTGCACGCTTCCCAAGATAAAGCGCGCACACCAGCGCCGAGACTCCCGACGTGACGTGCACCACTGTTCCACCGGCGAAATCGAGCGTCGGGAAGCGCCCGCCAAGCGATGCGTTCAAAAATCCGCCCTTGCCCCACACCATGTGCGCCATCGGGTCGTAAACGATGATGGACCACAGCGTCATGAACGCGACAAACGCGCTGAATTTCATCCGCTCCGCGAACGCACCCGCGATCAGGCCGGGCGTGATGATGGCAAACATCAACTGGTAGATCATGAATGTTTCAAGCGGAATCGTCGCCGCGTAGTCTGCATCGGGCTGCAGTCCCACGCCGCGCAGGAAAGCGTTGCTGAACCCGCCGATGAAGCCAGTTCCCGGTCCGAACGCGAGGCTGTATTCGAAAAGGGCCCACAGCACGGAAATGATCGCCATCAGGATGAAGCTTTGCATCATCGTGGCAAGCACGTTCTTCTTCCGCACCAGTCCACCGTAGAAAAGCGCAAGACCCGGGCCGGTCATCATCAGCACCAACGCCGAGCTAACGAGCATCCACGCGTTGTCTGCGGAGCTTCGTGCATCCGCCACCTGCATCTGCAAACCGGCAATCGCGGCACTTTGCTGCTTATCGTTTGCGGCTGTCGATTGTGCGAAGGTGGGAAACGAGCAGAGGAAAGAAAATGAGAGAACCAGAATGGCGAGCAACCCGCTGCGGCGGTTCAGCATTCACACCTGCCCCGTGCTGCGCCTGAGAGCTCCATAAAGCGGAATACTCTACTTTTAGCCGGCCACGCAAGGAAATTCTTAGTTGTTATCGGCGCCATCAGAATTTGTTATCTCAGTTGTGCCGCGCCGGAATGCTTCGCACTGCACTGCGAGACATCGCATGGGCAGTCACTGGTTCGCTCCGGCCTCTTTCGACTTCGAGCGAACCTCCGCCTCCAGCGGCGGCGCTTGCGGATAGCAGCCGAGAATAGTGACCTCGTCCGCAAAGTTCCGGATTTCGGCAAGCGCGCCGATCGTGCGCGGGTCGACGACCGATGCGTGAATGTCTAGGTAAAAGCGGTATTGGAAAGGGCAACCCGGAATCGGCCGGCTTTCGATCTTCAGCAGGTTCAAGTCGCGCCAGGCGAAGACTCCGAGTGCATCATGCAACGTGCCAGGCTTGTGTGCGAGCCGTACGACGATCGACAGCTTATCGGCTCCCTCAGGGATCGTTGCGTCCGTCGAAAGTAGCAGGAAGCGAGTGAAGTTGTCGTAGTGGTCCTGCAAATTGTCGAGCAGCACGGTCGCTCGATACACCTGCGCCGCGCGACGTCCAGCGATCGCGCCCTGCGTGGGATCGCCGGCCTGCATGATGTCGCGAACGCTACCAGCTGTGTCTTCCGTGGCGACGCGACGAATCCATGGATGCTCGGCGAAGAAGCGCTCGCATTGCGCAAGCGCGATCGGATGCGACTCGACCAGCGTGATCGATTCAAGCGACGAGCCGGGAATCCCCATCAGGTAGTGGGCGATGGGCCGGACAATTTCGCGCTTGATTTGTAGCCCGCATTCGAGCAACAGGTCGTAGGACCGGTGAACTGACCCCGCGAGGGTATTTTCGATCGGGGCGATGATGAAGTCGGCCAGCCCCTCGGAAATCGAGGAATAGAGCGCGTCGAAAGTCGCACGCGGCACGAGCTCGATGTCCTCGCCGAGCAACTTCACGGCGGCTTCTTCACTGAACGCGCCACGCTCGCCCTGGAAGGCGATGCGTGGGATGCGATCGGTCATGTTGTGCCCTCCCTCGAAGGCGAAACAAAAAAGCCGCAAATCCCTGTTGGGAGTTGCGGCCTGTTTCGAACCTCGCGCTTAGCGGAAACTTGGCGCTACGTCGCTCTCGGTTCGCAGGGCCGCTTCCCGCTATTCAGGAAGCGGAACGTAAAAACGAACCCGAATGACGTTCGAAGCACTTCGAATCCTCACACTACCACTGGCAAAGTGGTATCTTGGCGAACCTCCTCGGAAGTGTCAAGGGTTGTTGTGCGCTTTAATCTCGCGCCACGACGATGAAATGCATCGTCATCGGGTCACGATTCGCGCTGCATGCCGCAGTGCAATCCACTTCGTATTCGCCGGGCTCGGACGGGGCCGTCATGTCGTAGTCATGGGATCCAGCGTGAAGTGCAATATCCCATCCCGAAACCGGGGTGTGATCCTTGACACGGAAAAGGTTAAAGCTGCGAGCTGCCCCGCCGTGGTTCTTTGTCTTGCGTGCCGTGATTCGTAGGCGCAGCGCCTCGCCGGCGTACACCGTAATGCTTGGATCCATCTGGCCGACAAGGTGGAAACGACTGTCCTCGTCCGCAGTGATTTCAATCACGCGTCGCTGGGTTATGGCCTGGGCCGAGCCCCCCGCGAAGGCGTGGGCCGGAATGCAGCCCCCGACTGCCGATGTTACCGTCAACGCGGTGGCCAGTGCGGCCACAACAAGATTCAGGAGTCGACGGCTAGAAAGCGACTCGCATTTCACCCAGTTGTTCATGGTTTGCTCCTCGCTCAACCCCGCAGTTCGCCCTGAGAAGGTGCCCACCTTCCAGGTGACACTTTTTGTCTCGTGTTTGTTGGCTGACCGCTACCGACTTAGCGCCAGCTTGTTTATCGAAGCATGCCCGGCGGGTTCAACGCTAACAATCCCGCCGCGGTACCAAAACGCCGAAGCGTTTCGGAACAGTCAACCAGCCCTTTAACATGTTGATTTAGCTAAAGATAATCTCAGAATCGAGCCAAACTGAATGGCTGGCGGTGGTCCGATCTACGACGTAGGCTTATCCGGAACAGGGGCCGTGGCGTAGAAATCATTGGCAAACCGTGGGGCGTAGGATGCAAGCAATTCGGTGATTCTGGCCGCCCTCGGCGAACGCAGGACGAAACCGGCATGGTGGTGCTTCGGGACACGAAGGATGATTTCGGGGTCGGTATAGGCGGACGTATCGGGCGTTTCCTGGCGTGCTAGCGAGATTATGGCCCCGGCGTAGTCGTGGCGCAGTTTCGGTAGCTTGTAAGGCTTCTTCCCTGCCTGGATTTCCAGCTTCGCCCATTCGCGCCAGAGGTTGATGTCGGTGGCTGCCTCGATCAGGTCCGCGATATGAGCGCCGCCCACACGCGCGGCGATTTCGAGGAAATAGATTTTGCCGCCCTTATGCGCACGAAGGAATTCGGCGTGCGTCACGCCCCGCACCAAGCCAAGCGTCTCGATCACTTCGCGGTTGATCTTCAACAGCGCTTCGTGGTCCCGCGATTCGCGCTCCAGAGTGCGCGTCGTGAAGATCCCGCCGTGGTGCGAAACGTCGAGCGGCGGCTTGCCGTAGGCGTGCGCTTCTGCGAAGACGACTTTCTTCTCTGAAACGATGCTGTCAACGTGGAAAACGTCGCCGGGGACGAACTGCTCTAGCAAGTAGTGCGACTGCTGGTCGCCAAGCTGGTCTAGCCAGGGCCAAAGATCGGCATCGCGCTCGATTTTCTTCATGCCGATGCCTGAGGCTTGCGAGCGGGGCTTGAACAGCCACGGCGGCGAAACCCGGCCCATGAACTCTTGGAGCGCGTCGTAGTTGAGTACGTGGATGAACTCCGGCACGTTGACGCCGGCTTCCTTGGCTCGTCCGCGCATGGCCAGCTTGTCCCGGAAGTAGCGCATCGTGGTCAGGCCCATGCCAGGAAGGCGGAGATGCTCGCGCAACGATGCGACGTTCTCCATGTCGAACTCATCGAGCGCAACGATGCGATCCATCGGCCGCGTGCGCGCGGCGTAACTCACTGCCTTGATCAGGCCGTCGGTCGGCAGATTCTCCGGCATGTAGAACATCTCGTCGACTACGTCGCGTGGCCAATTGGCATCGCGCAGTTTCTCGACAGTAAGGAGAAACACGGTGCAGCCTTCGGCCTTTGCCTGACGCAGGAAGTCCTGGCCTTTTTCGTAAGAGCTCACGCAGAGAATTGTGAGAGGACGCTCTGCCGGCATTTGCGTTTCTTTGCGTTTTTTCGAAATTCGCCGCGGTGACACGTTCGAAAGCGCGAATTATACTGCTGGTTCGCCAGACGGAAAGAGGAATTGCAGAAATGGGCCAACTCGATCGGCCCAGGCAGCCTCGTTGTGCTGGCCGCCTTGCACTTCCAGATAAAGCAGGCCCTGCCCTTCTCGCCAGCCTTTTTTTAAGAGGACGTCGCGCAGCTTCCGCGTGTCGTCAACGGTGTGCCCGCCTTCCTGCGTGCCAGAATCGAGCCAGATCCGCGGCCGCGATTTCAGGCGCGAGCGCGAAGCAAAGTCCACAATCCAGCGGCGATTCCACCAAATCGACGGCGAAAGCGCAGCCACCTTGCCGAAGACCTTGGGGAAACGCAGCCCAATATAGAGCGAAAGCAATCCACCAAGCGACGAACCGCCGACAGCCGTGTGCTGTGGCCCCGAAAGAGTCCGGAATCTTGATTCGATGAATGGCTTGACCTCCTCAATCAGCATGCGTCGATAACGATTTGCGCCGCCTCCGCCCTGCTTGGGCGCGCGCGAGGGCGTGTATTCACGCAGCCGTTGTTTTCCCGTGTTGTAGATGCCGACGATGATGATGGGCTGAATCGAGCCCGCGGCGATGAGTCGGTCAGCCGTCTCGCCCATACGCCAGGGGACGCCGCCGAACGATGTTGCCGGATCGAAAAGATTCTGGCCGTCCTGCATGTAGATGACAGGGAACCGAAGGTCCGGCCGGCGATCATAGATTCCCGGCACATAGACGATTACGTCGCGCTCGGCCGGAAGAAATCTCGAGCGATACCCTTCGAACTTGTGGAATTGTCCCGGACCTGCCGCGGCCAACTCGTTCGCGATTTCAGTTGGATACGACAAAGGGTTCCTCTCGAGCCATCCGATGCAACGATCTGCTGTTTCCGCTTGGCCGCAAAGCCAAACACCTTATAATACGCGGCGCTCCAAAACGCGGCTCGTCCCCGCCGGAATCAGGAGAACAATGCGCAGGGAATATCATCGCTGGTATTCGCATCGGCTTGGAATGGATATGGGGGTCGTCGTGTACGGCCATTGGGGGCCGCCTTTGATCGGCTTCCCTACCAGCGCCGGGGACGAATGGGAACTTGAAAATCAGGGATTGATCGGCAGCCTGAGCGATTTGATCGATGGCGGGCGCGTGAAATTCTTCTGTGTAAACTCGGTCAACTGGGCAGGGTTCTACAACAAGGGGGCGCATCCGTTTCACCGAAGCTGGGTCCAGTCGCAGTTCGACGCGTACATCCGCGAGGAAGTCGTGCCCTTCGTCCATAGCAGCTGCCAGGGAACCGTGGCGATATCGACGATGGGCGCGTCGTTTGGCGCGTATCACGCGGCGAATACACTCTTCAAGCATCCGGATGTTGTGCGGCGGTGTTTTGCGCTGTCGGGCGTGTACGACATCAAGGGATTTATGGACGGGATGTATGACAACAATACCTACTTCAACAACCCGGTAGATTATCTCTCGAACCTGACCGACGGGCACGCGCTCTGGCTGCTTTCGCAGTGCGATATTCACATCGCCACCGGCAGCGGGCCTTGGGAGAACAGCGGGCCTTCGTACCGGCTTTCGTCGATTCTGGCGAGCCGCGGAATTCATAACTCGCTGGATGATTGGGGCCCGGAAGGCGGGCACGATTGGCCGTATTGGAAGTACCAAATGCGCGAATACATCACCCGGCTTTTTTGAGCCCGCTCGCATTTCTCTCATTTGTTTTCGTTGTGCCTACGCCAGGCCGAAGCGGTCGAGCAAGTAGCGACCTTTGGAAATAACCTGCTCGTCGTCGATCCACACGTCGCAGCGACGCGCGAGCACGTCCACGTGAGTGCGTGAACTCCATCGAGCGTGCGTCTGGCTGCCGTAGGGATCGCCGAAGGCCAGATGAACTCCGGGAAGCTTTTCGTCTTGCAACAGAACGCCGATCATGTCTGAAAGGCTGAGATTCGTGCCGAAGGCAAGCTCGCCGACGCGGTCGCTGTTTTCGTCCGTGTGACAATAATTCCAGAATTCTTCTTCGAGGTCTTTCCTCGCGCACTTCGCTGACACCAGGCGCGCGCCCTTGATTTCGAGCACAAGGGGTGTTGTTTTAAGATCGCCGTACTTTCCGCAAAAGTGGTCGCCGGCGGTGCCATCACAAACGAAAGTGCCATCGACGCTGCCAGGCGTGGTGAAAACTTCTCCGGCCGGCAGATTTGACCAATACCGTCGGCTGATCAGCCCGCTGGTTTTCACCCAATCGAGCGCGGAATCGAACGCGCCGACGAGCGAGGTGCCAGCCTCCGTCTTCACCGTGAGTGAGCGCGCCCAGTGCATCCGCTGCAGAAGCTTTTCGCTGAGGCGATCGACCATCGTGTAGTCGGCGCGCATCCCCTGCTGCATGATTTGCGGTGTGACGCCAACCATGTGGGCATAACGGATCTGGCGGCGCTCCACGACGCGGACGATGTCCTTGCGCGCGCCCAATTCTCCGGGCTGGGGCTGCATGCACAGGATTCCCGCGTCGGCGTGTTCGAGCGATTCGAGAACCGACTTCGGCGCGTTGCCGAGCGGCCGCGGCGCAAGCTCCTCGAGAAGGAAGCCATCGCTGACGGCGCCGCGCTGTTTGATGGCGTAAGCGAGGCTTGCTGCTACTCCGGCGCTGGGCTTATCGGCGATCAGTGTCACGCGCTCTCCAGGCTGAACGGCAAGGCAGGTTTCAACCGCGTTGCGCGCACCTGCGAGCAGCTCGGGCTGGGCGACTCCAAATTCCATTTGTGCAAGATCCTCCAAATTTATTTTACGTCAGTTTTCATGAAGCCCGCGGCTCAACTACGAAGGCTGGCACTTGACCGCCACCGGAAGTGACGTTTGCCAGGCCGGTGGTGCTGAGGCGCGTGAGGAAGCCAGCCATGCGGCCGCGGTAGGTATACGGCGCGAAATCGACGAGCATGTCGCGCATTTCGACGCCGTTGGCGGTTTGCATCGGAAAAATCTCGCGGCGGACGTTGATGCGCTCCTGCACCACCCACGCAGCATTCGCATTCGCGAGCGCGTGATTGAGCGCGTGGTCCCACTGGCGCTCGTCGGTTTCCCATCCGAGGACCACGCCCGAGCCGCCGTATTCGTCGTTCGGCTTGAGGACGAAATCGTTGCGGCGGCGGCGTACGTATTCAAGCAGGCTAAAGGATTCGCCATCGCGCGATGTCTTCGTGTCGGCCAGCAGGCGGGTCCAGGGGATGTGCCGCCGAATCAGATCGCGCTCGGCGGAGGTGAAAAGCGAAGCGTTGCGGTCGTCCGTCAGGACTGCGAAGAATGCCTTCTTGTGCGGAATCTTGCAGGTGAAGGCGTTCGCCATGCAGGCGGCGCCCGATGCATAGGCCTTCACGATCGCGTCGCACTCGACGGAGCGAGCGAGCACATCGTTGATCAACACACGCCGATACAGGAGATCGATGCGGCGGCCGTGAACCGTGAGTTTGCCGCTGGCGAAGACCAGATCGCGGGGGTCGCACACAACGGTCGGCACGCCGGCCTTTTCAAAATTGGCCTGCAGAATCTCGAATTCCGTCCATGTGGGGACTTCGCGCCAATCGACGATGGCGATCGTGGGAGGCGCCGCAGTGCCACCCCATTCGCGGTAGCTTTCAAGCAGCGAGGCGAGGAGCTGCTTCATCAACGGGAATTTGCGGACGGTGAATCGCTCAGCGAAGCGTTGCATCACTGGCAGCGAGTAGAACAGCTCGCTGAGTGTTTCAGCGTAACCTGCACCCGCTGGAGATTCCGCGTTGTATTCGGCGAATTGAAGCGAGCTTGGAAGGAGAAAAGCGTCGAGCCGCGATGCAGTGCTCGAGGTCGGATACCGCGGGTCAATGTGCGCGAGGCGAGTTTCCTCGGGACTCAGCGCCGCTTGCGCGAGGAGCGCTGGATCATCGAGGGATTGCTTTACGACGCGCTCGCCAAGCGCGGCGATCGTTTCAGCAACTTCGCGGACGCGCTGCTCGTCGGCGGCGCTCAGGAAGAAGGGGCGAAGGAAGGGGCAATGGACCCGGTTGCCGAACGTGAGTTTTTCGGCGCGCATGCGGGCGTTCAATTCGGCGCAGAAGGCGGGGGACAACTCGACATCGGGCCGAAGGAGCGCGTGCCAAGCGTCGGCGGCCGCACTAGTTGTCGGCTGAGGAGCTTGAGCGGAACCGCTCACGCGTTTCGCGCCTCCGCGCCGGCAGCCGCGGATTTCCCGTGCGATGCTTCGGCCAGCATCTCGTCCCACTGCGGCCAGGTGTTCGCCGGGTTGCCATGAAGCGCGCGATCGATCACGAGGCGCGACATCTTGTCGAGAACTATATTGAAATAGAAGTCGGTGATGCGGTCGCGTTCGAAATCGGGCGCGGGATTCAGGAAATCGATCGCGTACGGTATGCCGTCCCGAATCGCAAATTCGATGGTGTTCATCTCGTAGCCG
>Ga0126373_10002222_pt1 | contig 14250 bp, 11 predicted proteins | sample PanSoiMetPlot_11_FD_92545 | JGI IMG/M metagenome (GOLD analysis project Ga0126373, IMG submission 92545) | Tropical forest soil microbial communities from Panama - MetaG Plot_11 | ecosystem: Environmental > Terrestrial > Soil > Tropical forest > Bulk soil | place: Panama | collected 2016-02-17 | reverse complement strand
CAGGGCGCGAGAGAAGGCGCTCACCGCAGAGAGCGCAGAGAAAATCAGATTGTGGCACGACCGAAAGTCGTGCCCTCAGACAAACCCTGAGTTCGACGAAGGCTCGAAACCCCCGCCGTTCCATTTATAATGCTTCTTCACGCACGGCCAAAGGAAAACGCCTGTTCCCCGACCGTCAATGGGGCCTCTCGCCGACAAAGCGGGGGCTGACACCGGTTCGTAGGATGGGCCGGATAATTTAGAGAGAGTTGATGGCGAAGACGCTGGATCTGAAAAATACGCTGAACTTGCCACGGACTGACTTTCCCATGAAAGCGAAATTACCGGAGCGCGAGCCGCAGCAGCTCGCGGCATGGGAAGAGATGCGTCTCTATTATCGCATCGTTGAGTCGCGAGCGGGTGCGCCGCTGTACGTGCTTCACGACGGGCCGCCGTATCCGACCGGCGAAATTCACATCGGGACGGGGCTGAACAAGATCGTCAAAGACATGATTGTGAAGTCGAAGACGATGGCGGGGTTTCGCTCGCCCTATATACCAGGTTGGGACTGTCACGGGCTTCCGATCGAGACGAAAGTCGAAAAAGAGCTGGGCGGGAAGACGACGAAGGTTTCGGCTGCCGAATTTCGGCGACGATGCCGCGAGTATGCGGCGCGTTACGTCGAAGCACACAAGCGCGATTTCCGCCGACTCGGCGTTTTCGGACAATGGGACAAGCCTTACCTGACGATGGATCCGAGCATGGAGGCGTGTACAGCCGGGGCGTTCATCGATTTTCTCGAAAAAGGGCACGTATACCGCGGCCTCAAGCCGGTGTATTGGTGCATCTACGACAGGACGGCCCTGGCCGAAGCGGAAGTCGAGTATGAGGACCACACGAGCCCCTCGATCTGGGTGAAGTTTCCGCTTATTGCGGCCCAGAAATTGCGAAGGTTCGGATTAACCAGCGACATTAGCGCGCTGATCTGGACCACGACGCCCTGGACGCTGCCAGCGAACCGCGCGCTGGCCTTTCATCCGGAGTTCGAATACGTCGTCGCGGATACTTCGGCGGGCAAACTTTTGTTGGCTAGGGAGCGCGTCGACGCGCTTGCGTCGGAATTGGGTCTTGAGGTTCGCGGCCTAACAGGCGGATGGAGCGGCAAGGAATTCGAGGGCGCGAAGTTTCGGCATCCGTTCCTCGATCTCGCCGTGCCGGGTGTGCTCGCGGATTACGTTACGCTGGACCAGGGAAGCGGCATCGTGCATACCGCCCCAGGACATGGCGCGGAAGATTTCTTGACAGGGCAGAAATATGGCCTCGAAGCATATGCGCCGCAAGATGACGACGGCCGGTTTGTCGAAGGCTTGCCCGAATACAAGGGCAAAACAGTCTTCGAGGCGAATCCGATTATTGTGGACCTGCTGAAGCGCCGCGGCATGCTCGTTGGGGAGCGAAGGTTGACGCACAGCTACCCGCATTGCTGGCGCTGCCACAATCCGGTGATTTTCCGGGCGACGGAGCAGTGGTTCATCGAACTCGACCACGACAATTTGCGCAAGCACGCTCTCGACGAAATCGCCAAAGTGAAATGGAAACCGGAATGGGGCGAAGCGCGCATTCACGACATGGTGGCGGAGCGTCCCGACTGGTGCATTTCACGGCAGCGATTTTGGGGTGTTCCCCTGATCGTTTTTTACTGCGAATCGTGCGGCAAGCAGCTAAAGGATTTTCAAGCGCTGCGGCACGTGTTGCCATTTTTCGAACGAGAGGGCGCGGACGCCTGGTTCACGCATTCCGCGGAGGAGTTGTTGCCGCCGGCCACCAAATGCGCGTGCGGGGCCGCGAAATGGAGGAAAGAGGACGACGTGCTGGACGTTTGGTTCGATTCCGGCTCGACAAACCTTGCGGTGCTGACCAATTCCGTGGTGAGCGAGCCGGACGGCTCGTGGAGGCCGGCCGACATTTACATGGAGGGGCCGGACCAGTACCGCGGCTGGTTCCACAGCTCGCTGCTCGTAGCGGTGGGCGTGAAGGGGCGCGCACCGTACAAGCAGGTGGTTTCGCACGGCTGGACGCTCGACGACAAGGGCATGCCTATGTCCAAGTCGCTGGGCAACGCCGGGGATCCCATGGAGATTTGCGCGAAGTGGGGCGCGGACGTTTTTCGCGTTTGGGTGGCATCGCAGGATTTTACGGCAGATGTGCGCGTCTACGAGGCGATGATGCAGCAGCTTGCGGAGGCGTACCGCAAGATTCGCAACACATTTCGGTTCGCACTCTCGAATCTATTCGACTTCGATCCCGCGCGCGACATGGTCCCTGATTCCCAGCTCTGGGAGATGGACGCTTGGATGCTTCGCCGCACGGGCGAACTCGTCGCGCAGTGCCGGAAGTGGTACGACGAATTCGAATTTCATCGCGTCTATCACGCGCTGCAGGATTACTGCACGGTGGACTTGCGCGCGTTTTATTTCGATGTGCTAAAGGACCGGCGGTGCACGTTCGCGCCAAAGAACATCAGGCGGCGCTCGGCGCAAACGGCGGTGTATCGCATCGCGAGCGAGATGGTTCGATTGATTGCGCCGACGCTGGTTTTTACGTCCGAGGAGGTGTGGAAGTATCTCCCTCGCGTTGCCGCGGAGCCAGAAAGCATTCACATGGCCCTGTTTCCCAACGCGAAGGAGTTTGACTCGGCGCTGGATGAAACGCGTGTACAGAATTGGGAACGCCTTCTGGCCGTTCGCGAGGAAGTGTTGAAAGCGCTGGAGCGGTTTCGCGCTGCGAAGAAAATCTCCGCGAATCTCGAAGCGCGCGTCACACTGAGCGCGTCCGGCTCTTTGGGTGCGCTTCTGCGCACATACGCGGCCCATCTCCCGGCGATGTTCATCGTCTCGCAAGTCGAGGTCACAAGCGGCAGCGGTGACGGCGGGCCTTCGACCGGAGTCGAAGGCCTCCAAGTCCATGTCGGGCGTGCCCAGGGCCAAAAATGCGAACGGTGCTGGAACTATTCGACGCACGTGGGGGAAAATCCGAAGTACCCCACTGTTTGCGAACGGTGCGTCGCCGCTCTCGATGAAATCGAGAAAGAGGGCGGTATACTGACACAGGAGTAGATTTCTGATGTTGCGGATTTCCCGGTCTGGATGGTACTCGCTGGCGTTTATTGCGCTGGGCGCGCTGGTCGCCGACCAGGTGAGCAAGTATGCTGTCGAGCGGTCGATCACGGTCGACTCGCACCATGTGATTATCCCGGGCTTGGTCGATCTGGTCCGCACCAGCAATCCGGGCGTGGCATTCGGACTCGGGGCTGATTCCACGGCGCCGTGGATGGCGCCCCTCTTGATTCTTTTCTCGCTGGCCGTGATCTGCCTGCTGATCTGGCTGCTCGCAACCAACCGCGCCGGCGGCCGGCTTGGGCAGTGCGGGCTCGCGTTGATTCTTGGAGGCGCGGCGGGAAATGTGCTGGATCGCGTCCTGCGGCGCAGCGTGACTGATTTTATCGACTTCTATATCGGCAGCCATCACTGGTACACGTTCAATCTGGCGGACTCCGCGATTGTCATCGGCGCTACGCTCGTCGTGCTCGAGCTTTTCCGCGACTGGCATCATCCGAGTCAGAAACGGGCTTAGGACGGATTGAGCATCGTCCCGTAGGTGAGTAGAGCGTCAGTTGTTCTTGCGGGAGCAATGTAGAGGACGCCAAAAACCTCCCAGCTCGGCGCCTCGGGCTTCTACCGAAAGCACTTTTGGCGAAATGCATCCGGTACTCTTTCAATTTGGGTCGCTCACGATTTACACCTACGGTGTGCTCGTCGCTGCCGGAGTGGTGCTGGGCTTGTTGTATGCGCGGCGCCAAGCGCCGTGCGCCGGCTTGGATCCCGAGAAAGTCTGGAACATGGGCATCTATGCGGTTCTCGTCGCGCTGCTGCTAGCGAAAGTTTGGCTCGTGCTCAGCTCGTGGAACTACTACGTGGCGCACCCCCGCGACATATTCAGCATCGCCACATTCGAATCGGGCGGGACATTCTACGGCGGCGTGTTGGGCGCTGTTCTGACGATCCTTCTTTACGCTGTCGTGCAAAAGATGGCGCTCGTATCCGTACTGGACACGTTCGCGGCTGCGCTTCCGCTGGGGCACGCGATTGGACGCTTGGGTTGCTTTGCGGCTGGATGTTGTTACGGCAAGCCGACGACGCTTCCGTGGGGCGTCAGATTCACGAATCCGGCGGCTGCACAGGTCGCGGGCACGCCGCTCGAGGTTCGTCTGCACCCGACGCAGCTCTACGAAGCAGGCTCGGAGCTTGTGAATTTTGCGATTCTCGTTTGGGTGGGGGGGCGGCAGCGCTTCAAGGGCCAGCTTCTGGGTACCTATCTTTTCCTCTACGGCGCTGAACGCGCCACAATCGAGTTCTTTCGCGGCGACCCGGGGCGCACGATGCTGTTCAACAACTCCGTGTCGCTGATGCAGCTTGTCAGCATTGGCCTGATTCTCGCGGGCGCATTTCTCTGGTATCGCGGCTTGCGCGGCGCCTCCGTGATCGAACCAGCCGGAGCTCCCGCCAACCGCTGACAGGACATTTCACTCCCAAGGGTGGCTCGACGAACGGCGAGCGGTTTTGAGACTCGCCCCTACCCCACTATTGAAAATGTTCAGCCGTTGTTCCGACGGCGGGAGCTATGGACGCCGAGTCACCGGTCCGATGCTCGATGATCTCGAATAGCAGGAACGCGTGGATAGCGTCGAGCGCTGGCGGGTTTGGCGTCCTGATGCGGATTCGGGCGCCGCTGGGTGTCTCCTCGTACTCGTATCTAATGTCGGCGCGCAGCTTTGTCATGGTGGCGACGCCCGGCGGGGTCGTATGGTGGACAAGCATCGGTGCGTTGAAATTGCCTTCGGAAAACATCGACGCGATGTGCGAGAGGTGTATGCGGATTTGGTCCCGGCTTTCCGTATCCTTCGGATCGTTCGCCGAGACCTCAATCGCGCCGCCGTCTGGAAACAGTCTGAAGTGATGAGCCGTTTTTTCCGCCGCAAATCCCATCACCTGATTCCCGCGATGGACCATCTCGCCGTGACTGTTCGACTGACTTGCGATGGCCGGGGTTTGGCCGTGGGTTGCTCCGACGATCACGAAGATTCCGACGAACATCGCGATGACTCGCATGGGCACCATCCTCCAGTTCTGCGGGAAGGGTTTCAAGCAGCCGCGCAGGATGATCCAGCGGCGTTCCGGTAAGACGTGCACGCCAGGCTTGCAAAGTGCGCCGAAGCATGGCCCGCATCGTTTTCAGGTCCTGGATTTGCCGCTCGACCTGCGCGAGCTTCGATTTTGTGCTGGCGAACACTGTACGACAGGGGATTCCCCCGCCGTCGCGGACGCGCAGAATTCCCGCGAGTTCGTCGAGCGAAAAACCGAGTCGCAGCGCCTGTCGAATCAGCGTGACCCTGAGCAGCGCATCCGCCGGGTAGTCCCTGTAGCCGTTTCGGTTGCGGGGCGGCGCCTTCAGAAGACCGAGCCTTTCGTAGTGCCGAATTGTATCCGCGCTAATTCCCGCTCGACGCGCGAGCTCTCCCGATCGCATAGTTTCGGAAGTGTACACCCTGGAACCGATTCCAAGGTCAAGCGCGGAATTAACTGCAAAGCTGTCGCCCGAACGGTCGGGTTTGCCTGTCACCAATGGATGAGACATTCAAGACCAACCAACAATGAGATTCGCGGCTATCAACAGCGGGTAAGGCTCGTTGAAATTGATGTGCGTTATTGCTAGGGTGGCGACGGGCCGGGTGTGAAAACCTCAACCAACCAATTCGAATTCAGTGTGGAAGGCGAGCGAGAGGGCCTGCGGCTTGATCGATTCCTTGCTTTTCAGCTTGCGAAGCTGAGCCGGACGCGCGTTCAGTCGTTGATCGATGAGGGGCGTGTGCGCGTGAACGGCGTTGCGGTGAAGCCATCACATCGCGTCGAGGTGGGCGAGATCGTAACAGTTGAAATTCCCGACCCTGCGCCGCCCGGTGTCGCCCCCGAACCTATTCCGATTGATCTAATTCACGAAGATGATGACATCTTGGTCATCAATAAGCCGGCGAACATGATCGTACATCCCGGCGCAGGGGCGGACACTGGCACATTGGTCGCCGGGCTTCTGTATCGTTTCGGCGGAATGGATGGCCTCTCGAGCGTTGGTGGTCCTCTGCGTCCAGGGATCGTGCACCGGCTGGACAAGGGCACTTCGGGTGCGCTTGTTGTTGCGCGGACGGATGCGGCGCACAAGAGGTTGGTCGAAGAATTTCGCGAGCGCCGCGTGGAAAAAACGTACGTCGCATTGCTGCACGGCAAACTGAAAGGCGAATCAGGCCGCATCGAAACGCCGATTGCGCGAGATTTACGGCGGCGCTCGCGCATGACGGCTCGCCGCCGCGAAGGGCGCCAAGCGCGAACCGACTGGCGCGTTCGTTTGCGCCTGGATGGACTAACGTTTGTCGAGGCCGATTTGCACACCGGAAGAACGCATCAGATTCGCGTCCACTTCTCGACGTTGGGCGCGCCCGTAGTGGGCGACACGCTTTACGGCGCGCCGCGCCAGGAACAAATCGGCAAAGAAATGCTGCCCCCGCTAGGGAGGAATTTCCTCCATGCGGCGCGAATCGAGTTCAAGCATCCGCGCACAGGGAAACGCGTCGAGTTTCGCGCTCCGCTGCCGCCGGAACTGGCCGGCTACATGAAGAATTTGGCGCGCGTGATCGGCGCGAATCCGGCTTCGGTTGACGCTGCCTTCAATGAATTCCTATAATCTCTCATTGTGAGACGCCCGCAGTCTCTTCTCGCTGCGTTCCTCTTTTTCCTAATGGCGACGAGCGCTCGCTCGCAACAGAGCGGGCCTCCCCAGCCGATGCAACCAGTCCAGACGCAAGCGCAGCAAGGCTCCTCGGATCAGGCTCAGCCTCAGCCGCAAAATCCGGCTCCGCTGGGGAAGCAAAAGGAGCCGCCGAAGATCGTTTCCACTACGGGCCTTGTTCACCTCGTCGCCACGGTGATGGACCGCCACCACAATTTCGTCACCGATCTCGATCAGAACGAATTCAAGGTCATCGAGGATGGGACGCCACAGGAGATTCGCTTCTTCGGCCGGGACACGGACTTGCCGTTGCGCATCGGTCTTCTGCTCGATACGTCGAACAGCATTCGCCCGCGCCTCGAGTTCGAACAAGATGCCGCCATCGATTTCCTGAGCAGTGTCCTTCGCCGGAACAAGGACGAGGCTTTCCTGATGACGTTCGACAATGAGCCGGAGGTGGTTCAGGATTTCACGGCTGATGTTTCGGACCTCACCACGGCGATTCGCAAGCAGCGCGCCGGCGGAGGAACGGCACTGAACGACGCGATCTACCGCGCATCGGAAAAACTGATCAACCCGCCTCTGCCCAAAGGTTCCAACCCTGAGGTGCGCCGCGTGCTCGTCGTGATCAGCGACGGCGACGATAACTTGAGTGACCACGCACTCAGTGAAGCGCTGGAAGCGGCGATCCGTGCAGAAGCGGCGATCTATGCCATCAGCACGAACACCGACTGGATTGCCATCGACAATCCCGACAGGCCGAGCAAGTATCACCTAGATCCGGGAGACAAAGTCCTGCAACAGTTCTCCGACGCTAGCGGCGGCCGGGTGTTCTTTCCCTACAAGGTCGATGATCTGGCGCAGTCGTTCGTCGACATTGGCACGGAACTGCGGAGCCAGTATTACATCGCCTACTCGCCCACTGCGCCGCTTTCGAGCGGGGGGTACAGAAGAATTCAGGTAGACACCGACCGCAAAGGCTTGGTCGTGCGGACGCGCAAGGGCTACTACGCCAACGCTCCTTCGTCCGCCGCTACGCCCTCCAGCAAATGAACAATCGAAGGCTATCGACGAACACCACACGGTCCGTTGCGGGTAGCCAGAAGGCACACTCACTCGAGAACTTCGACCTCAGGATAGAGTGAAGATGGAATGTAGCGCGAAGAAGGGCCTGCTCCTTTCAGGTACGCGTCGAAGAAGCTGGCGACGCAATAAGCGGTGACAGCAAGCTGGCGGCGGCCGTCGATGCCGAGCTTACCGACCAAACGCAGAATTCCACGCAGGATGTGGCTCTTCAAAACAGCGCCATCGTCGCTGAAGGTGAAATGGTTCGCACCACGGATCACGAGACGCAAGCGCTTGTCGGCGGGCAGCCGAGAATAAATGGATTGGATGTCGGGATAGATGCGGCGGGTCTCCGCGTCGGAAGAGAAATCACCATTTCCGCTCCCCACGAACATGAAGTGCTTCTGCATGCCGGTCTGAATGACGCTGCCGAAAGGCGCGCCGTCAATGTCGATCCCTGCTTTGCACCGGGAATCCTCGGAGCAGAATTGGGCGGCCTGGGCGCCACCGAAAGAATGGCCGAACACGCCGACGCGCGCGAGATCCAAGCGCCCAACGAAGCGGCCGGATGGGTCCGAGGCGTTTAGCTGCGCCAGGCGGTCGAGTACGAAAGCAATATCTGCCGTCCATGCAGCTAGCAATTTGTTCACGCAATCAGCTTGCCCCGAACCCGTTTTCTCGATGCAGAGCTCCGGATTGTTCTTGGGCGTCCGTTTCATCACCCGGCCGTCGGGGAAAACGACGATGCCCGTGCGGTAAGGTGCGTCCAAGCCCACGACGACATACCCGTGACTAGTTAGATCCTCAGCCAGCGTTGTGTAGCTCGCCACTTCGAGGGACGCTCCCGCCCGCAGGATCACCACGGGGTACGACCGCTGCTGCGGCGACACAGGGGCAGCGCGCAGGCTATGGGCGTGAACCTTCGACAAGTCTCGCGTCAGGAAATCGCCGAGCAGCACGCCGCTCTGACGTCGTATCGCTATCCGCCATGGAGCGGGCAGGTAGTCTTCAGTCGCAGCGGATTGCCTCGCAGCCGGGTACCAGATCCAAACAAGTAGCTCGCGCTTGGTTCCCGGCACGGGCGCCAGCGCATCGACTTTCCCGTCGTCGGTCCAGTCATAAATCGAGCGGCCGACCGCGAATGGTCCCGTAGGTATCGGCAGCGTGCTGTTCGTTGTGTGCTCCAGCCATAGCGCGGACAGCACAAGCCCAATTCCGAGAAACCCGATCATTACGAGAACCGCAACGCCCTTCAATAAGCGGCGGGCGAGCGGGCGCTTGTTCGTCGCATTCATGAAGCTCCGCGCGGCCGATGAGCACTCGGGCCGACGCTCGAGGCTAACAATCGCAATGTACTTTACAATACAAAGAACTCATTGTCAAAGCGAAGGTCCCGCTGCGCAGTTGAGAGGGCCTCGCGCCGCTGGCTAAATTCCGACGCCGGCCCGCGGCCGGTCGCGGCGGATGGCGAGCATGTCCTGCATCGGTTCGGAGTCGCACTCGATGGCGATTGTCGTCACCGGGGCGTCTGGCGCTTCTTTTGGCAGGCCCATGAATCGTACGCGGAATTTTTCCTGTTCGAAACGTATCGGTTGATTCGTGGCGAAGAGGCGCGCGGATTTTACGATGTTCGTCAGTCCGCCGAGCGCGATCGTTTCACCTGGCCAGAAGTGAACGTGCATGTAGAGCGTGTTTCCCTTGCGGGTAAATCCAGCGAAGGCAGAACGGTTAACTCGGCAGGGGTCGGATCCATAGAAGGTCTCCCCGTGGCGGGAGGTCCATTGGCCCACTTCCGTCAGAACGCGAACAGATTCGTCAGGAATGGAACCGTTGGCGCGCGGGCCAATATTCAACAGGTAATTTCCGCCGCCCTGGGCGCACTTGATCAGATTGCGCACGATCGTTTTCGCGCTCTTCCAATCGTCATCGGCGCGCTGGAAGCCCCAACTGTCATTCATGGTCATGCAGCTCTCCCACGCGCGGCCGTTCTTGTCGGCGACGATTTCCTGCTCGGGGGTCGAAAAGTCTCCGGGAAGCTGGTTGCGATTGTTGACGATAGTGTCCGGCTGCAGCTCGAAGACTATTTTGTTCATGCGCTCTGACTCCCAGCCCTGCGCGTCGAGAGGCCAAGCGACGTCGTACCAAAGCACATCGACTTTGCCGTAGTTGGTCATCAGCTCGCGAATCAGACCGTGTGTGTAATCGACGAAGCGCTTGCGCGCGTCTTCGTCGGTTAGGCACCGCGCGGCGTCCGGATGGTGCCAGTCCATCAGCGAGTAATAAAGGCCGAAGCGCAAACCCTCCGCCCGCGCCGCTTCGACGTACTCACGCAACAAGTCGCGCCCGGCGGCTTGTCTCGCGGCGGAGTAGTTCGTAAGTTTCGTGTCGAAGTTGCAGAAGCCTTCGTGATGCTTGCTCGTCATCACCATATATTTCTGGCCTGCCCGCTTGGCAAGCTTCGCCCAGGCGCGGGCTGAGTTGGGCAAGGGATTGAATTGATGCGCGAGCTGCTCGTATTCGTGAACGGGAATGCCTTCTTCTTCCATGGCCCACTCATGGCGTCCGAGGACGCTGTACAAGCCGAAATGAATGAACATGCCGAAGCGGGCCTCGTGCCACCATTGCATGCGCCGAGCGCGATCTACTTTCACCGTGTCGGATTCCTGCGCCGCCGTGTCCTGTTCCGTCTTGCGCAGGCATGACCGAGCCGGCTCTCCCGCCGCAAACACGGGACTCGCCGCTAACGCCGCCAGCGAAGCTCCGCTTCCAACCAGCCAATCGCGCCGTGTGAGCTGGCCCCTCGAATTCGCGCTTAAGTATTTGTTCCTTTGCATTTTGATGGCTCCTGTTCATGGCAAATGAAGGAGAGGGAATACATCGCGAGAGGAACGCCGTCAAGATCGAACGCCCGTGGGCGCAGAAAGGGAATTAGATTCTTACCAAGAAGGCGGTGAGACGCCGCTACCCACAAGCAAGGCGCGAGTCTATCGCACCGGGGCGTAGTAGCCTTTGCGGGCCAGAAGCTTGACGTCCGTGCGGTTTACTTCCACTTTGACCTTTCGGAAGGTTCCGTCGCGCTTCGTGTTGGTGGGGTAATAGCCGATAACGTACTGCGAGCGCAGCTCTTCGGAAATGATGTCGAAGGCCTTCTCCAACGACTTTTCGCTGCGCACGTCAATCTCGCGTCCGCCGGTATCCTCGGCCATTTTCCTGGCAACGCTCGCGCCGTTATAGCCAACTCCCAAGCCCATATAGAAGGGCTCGTCGGACAGGCGCAGGACGTGAATCACCGCGTCGGTTCGCTGCGCGGCCTCGATGGAGTCCTGCAGGCTTAACTTGCTGCCCGTATCCTCGGCGTCCGTCAGAAGAATGATCGCCTTACGTCCGGCTTCGCCGGCAAGCTCGTCATGGCAAGCTGCGTAAACGGCATCATAGAGATCGGTGCCGCCGTTCTGGCCTATGGGAACGGTGCCCGGCGTGACAACTCCGCCGCCCGAAACGGCATTGATGCGCGTGCGGCGGATAGCGCGTTCAAGAACAGCGGTATCCTCAGTAAAGTCCGCGAGTAAGTTAAGGTCGAAATCGAAGCTGACGACCATAGCCAAGTCGCGCTTGCGCATGATTTCATGGACGAATCGCGAGGCGGTGTCCTGCTCCGCATCCAGGATGTTCTGCATGCTGCCGCTGGTATCGATGAGGATGCCCAGCGTGATGGGCATATTGGCTTCCTTGTCCCAGTAGGCAATTTTCTGTTCCTGGCCGTCCTCGTACACCTTGAAAACATCCTTGGTCAGGTCAGAGATGATGCCATTGTGCTTGTCGCGCGCGGTTACAAATACGTTGACTAAGTTCGTCTGAACTTTTAGCGTTTGCGACGATTGTGGCGGCTCCTGTTGCTGGGGTGGCTTCGGGGCGTCCGCCTGCTGCCCGCTCTGCGGCGGCCGCATAGGCCCTGCGCCCGACTGAGGCGGCACTGCTGAGGCTGGTACCGGCGATAACGCGGCCGCGTAGAATATGAGCGCCGCGCCGAGGGCCAACGCAGCCGGGTTCGTCCATCGCGTTGTATACTTCCTTTGAGGGCGCATTCCGAACTGATACGATGCGCCAAACGGCGCAACGGATGTTCGGATCCGAAAGCCGAGCGCCCGCAGCAAAATCAAGGGCCGGGCGCTCAAAGAGCGGGAGATCTCCGTGATGCGAAGTTTCGTTCGGGCTAGCATCACTCTGATTGTGACGATCCAGGGTCTGGCGATTCCTGCGAGCGCGCAGTCGGCGAATCCACAGCATGCCACTCCGGCAGTCCCAGCGCAACAGAAGCCCGCGGTGCCTGCTCAATCGGACACGCGGTCCCGAATCGTTTCGAGGACCGAGCTCGTCCTCGTCCCGGTCACAGTGAAAGACGGGAGTGGGCAGCTCGTTGGCGATCTCCAGCAGAACGAGTTCCGGGTTCTCGAAGACGGCGTCGAGCAGCAAATCATTTTGTTCGATTCGAATCCATTCCCGCTTTCTGCGGTCGTACTGATCGACAACGATCTCGCACAAAAGCAAGCGGCCCAGGTACAGAGGAGCCTGGTTTCCATTTCCGCCGGCTTTGGACCAAACGACGAAGCCGCCCTGATGACCTATCAAGACATCCCCGAGACCCTGGCTGACTTCTCGTTCAATAACGACGATCTCTTCACGCGGCTCAAGCGGCTGCAATTGGGATCGCACTCCACCGCCATCGCGGCGGATCCGACGACAGCCGGGCCGATAATCAATGGGCAGCAACTGCCCAGCTCGACGGGCGTTCCTCTGCACGGCTCGGGGCGTCCCGCGAACAACAACGCGCTCGATGACGCGATCTATGCCGCGGGAGAGATGCTGAAAGGCCGCGGCCGGGACCGCCGCAAAATCATCTTCCTCGTCTCGGACGGCAGCAATTCGCGCCACAATCAGCACACGTACGAGGAGACGCTGAAGCTTCTTCTGGAATCGGATATTTCGGTGTATTCGATTTCTGTGTCGCACACGATCCCAGGCAAGTCGATCCTTCAGCATGGACTCGGCCAAGCCGACAAATACGCGGTGAAGACAGGCGGAGATACATTCTATGCGTCGAAGGAGGATGACCTCGACCGCCTGTACTCCGAAGTGACGGAAGAAGCGCGCAACCAGTACACGCTCACATTTTCGCCGCACGGCGCGGACAAAACTCGTGACTATCACACCATCGAGGTGCGAGTGCGGCGTCCCGGTCTGAATGTTTCGGCGCGTGAAGGGTACTACCAGAGCGCGTTAGCTATCGCGCACTGAGGCTCTCGCAATCTTGAGGTAAGCTGATGTCGAAGACGGCCGCGCCAAGGGAATCGCTATACGGTGTGCATCCCGGCATCGCCATGGTGCAGAAATGGATGGCGGAGCTAAAGGAGAAAACCGGGCGCTCGGCGGACGAGTGGGTTGCCTTGGTGAAGAAGCAAGGCCCAAAGGATGAAAAAGGCCGGCGCGAATGGCTCAAGTCCGAGCACGGGCTGGGCACAAACGGTGCGTACTGGATTGCGCAGCGCGCTGAAGGAAAAACCGACGAGAATTCAGATCCTCAAGCGTACCTGCAGGCAGCCGCACAGTACGTGGAAGCGCAATATGCGGGTCCCAAGGGAAAATTGCGTCCCCTTTATGACGAACTGCTCAAGCTGGGAAAGGCGCTCGGGTCAGACGTGAAGGCGTGTCCTTGCAAGACGATGGTGCCGCTCTACCGGCAGCACGTTTTCGCGCAGATCAGGCCGGCGACCAATGCGCGCGTGGATCTCGGTCTCGCCCTGGCAGGCTACAAGGGAAAACTTCCGAAGCGACTCGTGGACACGGGAGGCCTCGCCAAGAAAGACCGCATCACCCATCGCGTCGAAATTTCTCGCGCGGAGCAGATCGACGACGAAACGAAGCGCTGGCTGAAGATTGCCTACGATCTGGATGGTTCGCAACCTCGAACGAAACCGGCTCCCGGAAAATTTTGGTGAGTTTCGCGCGATGTTGCGCTTCCGCGAGATGCGAAGCGAACAGCCACGCGGCGTTTCGCGAAAGGCAGCGGCAAAAAAGTTTTTCTGCTTGACTTCGTTGGCCGGCACATTAAGATGAACAAAGCGATGAAACGCGAGTCGAACTTTTGAGCGCGTTTTTTGTCGTGGGAGAAGTCCTCTGTAGTCCAATGCGCGAAACCGAATAGGCTTTGAGTTTAACTCGGGCCTTTAGGAAAAAAAGAGAGCGGTCGCTGCGGCGGCCGCTCTTTTTTTGTGTGCTTCGGTTGCGCCGAACCTGGGCAGTTGCAAATCACTATCGGAATGCGCGCGACAGTGAGCCGCGATCGCATTCGGCATTCGTCCGTATGTT
>Ga0126373_10002220_pt1 | contig 14255 bp, 14 predicted proteins | sample PanSoiMetPlot_11_FD_92545 | JGI IMG/M metagenome (GOLD analysis project Ga0126373, IMG submission 92545) | Tropical forest soil microbial communities from Panama - MetaG Plot_11 | ecosystem: Environmental > Terrestrial > Soil > Tropical forest > Bulk soil | place: Panama | collected 2016-02-17 | reverse complement strand
GTGCTCGCTTTCGTAGTGGACGAACAGCGCGCGCCATCCGCGGCGCGCGCGCAAATGATCGGTGCATACGTTGCGCACGATCGTGAACAGCCACGCCTCGAAGGTTTCGGTTGAGTTGAGCCGCGGCAGCGCCAGTACCATCTTGACGAAAGTCTTCTGACAAAGGTCCTCGTAGTCGTCGCGCTCTCCGGTGTGCGCCACGATAAAGCCCGCGACGCGCCGCTGGTAGGCGCGGATCAGGTCCTCAATCGCATCCGCCTCACCCGCGCGCGCCCGCAGGATCAAAGCGGCCTGCGGGCTGAGTTCGGGCGCGTCGGTTGGCGGTTTGCTCGGGCGGCGTTTTCGCATGCAACCATCCAACGGGAGATCAGTCTCCGGGAGGTGGCGGCGGCGAGTTGCCAGCGTTCGGGTTCAGCAACGCTTCGATCTGCCGATGCAGGATCTCGATCTGCTGATTGGTTGCGGCCGCGGCGCTCAGTTGCGCCGGGGTCAGAAGCGCGCGGATCTGGAGCGAAGTGTTGATCATGTTCTGGTCGATTTGCTGCTGAATCTGCGACTTCTGCTGCTCGAGCGCGGTGAAGTCCGAGGCCGTTACCGCGGCGGATCCGAGCAGCTTCGCCGCGACCTGCTGGTCGATTGAATGAAGCTGCTCGAAGAGATTCTTCATCTGCTGACGATTGTTGTGCATAATCGTATGGATCTGATTTTGCTGGTCGGCCGTCAGATTGGCGTTGTGCAGCAGCATCATCATCGTCATCGGTCCGCCCGTCGCAATCGTCGCCGGCCCGCCCCCCATGTCGTGTGCGGCTCCGGGAACCGCCGCAAGCAAAGTCAGCAAAGCGGCGACGATGGTCGATTTTACGAACATTTTGGATATTCAACCTCCGATTCGTGGGCCAGCGGTGACTCGAATGTGAAGACGGAGAGTCGTGCTAAAAGTTTCGCGCCCGCGCCAGTCTGAGAAAAGAGCGCTTCGCAGACAACCGTGGAGGCAGACCACGCGTCAAACCTCGACAATTAGCGCCTCGTCACCCGCAAGCTGAAGCAGCGCGCCGCTTCGCTCGCCGATGCGGGCAGGCTTCGTGTCGAACAGAACACGTCCAGGCGCTGACCGAAGCTGGCGCGGTTCCGCGGTAAAGTTGAGCGCAACCACCAGGTGCTGTGCCGATGACTCGCGGTGATAGCAGAGGCAGTCGGCCGGGGCATTGGTCTCGAGCCGGAACGATCCTTCGGCGAGCGCGGGCGCCTCGCGACGAAGCCGAATCAGCCGCCGGTAGAACGACAGCATCGAGCGCGGATTGTCGCACTGATCCGCCACGTTGACCGCCCTAGCATCGCCGATCGGGAGCCAGGTCGACGCCGCGTTACTGAAACCGCCGCTCGGCGCGCTCGACCACTGCATCGGTGTGCGGCATCCGTCGCGCCCGAGCGGATCGCGCCTTCGCTCGCGCGGGATTCGCGCGTCGCGCATACCTATCTCCTCGCCATAGTAGATAAACGGCGTGCCGCGTAGCGTGAGCATCATCAGCGCCGCCACTCGCGCCCGCGCCTCGCCGTCGCCGCCGTCGGAATAGCGCGTGATATGGCGCGAGAAGTCATGGTTCGAGAGGGTCCAGGTCGGCCACGCCGAGGCGCCGAAGGTGCGCTGCGTCGTTACGATCGCGTCGCGAAAGCGAGTCGCCATGTAGCGCGCCAGCACGAAGCGGAAGTTGAACGCGAGATGCAGCTCGTGGGGCCGGAGATAGTCTGCCAACCGCTCCTGTTCGATCGGCCAGGTCTCTCCGACCAGCACGCGATCGCCGAAGCGGTTCGCGACGCGGCGAAAGCCGCGGATAATGTCGTGAACCTCGGCCTGGTCGGTGCTATAGAGCGGAATCTGCGTGCCAGCCGCGTGCCACGGAATGTCGGGATCGGGCTCGGTGCGAAACGGATTGTCGCGGAACTCCGCGTCCTTCACCATCTGCGCGACGACGTCGATTCGATATCCGTCGGCGCCGCGCGCGAGCCAGAAGCGAATCACCTCGTGCAGCGCCTCGACCACCGCCGGATTTCGATAATTGAGGTCGGGCTGCTGCTCGAGAAACAGATGGAGATAGTACTCGCCCGTGCGCTCGTCGAACTTCCACGCCGGCCCGACGAACGAGCTCTGCCAGTTGTTGGGCGGCTGGTCGGGTGAGCCGGGTTTCCAGATGTACCATTCACGCTTCGGATTCGTTTTCGAAGCGCGCGACTCGACGAACCACGGATGTTGATCCGAGGTATGATTCGGCACCAGGTCGACGATCACGCGGATACCCCGCCGATGGGCCTCTCTCAGCAACCGCTCGAAGCTCGCTATGTCGCCGAGCTCAGGATGAATGCCGCAGTAGTCGCTCACGTCGTAGCCCCAGTCCTTGAGCGGCGACGGATTGATCGGATTCAGCCAGATCGCGTCGACTCCGAGCGAGCGATCGGTGCCATCGTTCAGGTAGTCGAGGTGCGCGGTGATACCGTCGAGGTCGCCGATGCCATCGCCATTCGAGTCAGCGAAGGAGCGTGGATAGATTTGGTAGAAGACCGCGCGCTGCCACCACTTGAGAGCCACGCGACCGCAACCTTTCAGGCCGCGCGCGAGCCCATCAGGTCGGCAAAGTTGGTCGTGTAGAAACGCGCCCGTGCCGCCTCGCTGATATTCCCGGTCGACTGCGCGAAGCGCTTCAGCGGATTGCGCCCGCCCTCGACGTGCGGATAGTCGGACGAGAACATGCAGAGCTCCTCGCCCGCCTGCTCGATAATCCAGCCTACGTGCTCGTGGGGGTACGGCGTGAAGCGGAGATTTCGCCGCACGTAATCGGACGCCTTCATCGGCAGCCTCAGGTGCGGCTCGGTCTTGACGAAGGTCTCCTGCGCGATATCGAGGCGCCGGAGCCACGGCACGATCCACATCGCACCCTGCTCGATACATCCGCCGCGGAGCCGCGGGAACTGTTCGAAAATTCCGTCGAGCACCATCGTTGAGAGAAAGATTTCCGGCATCACGTGGATCGCCATGAAGTCCTTCGAACGGATATTCTCGCCGCCGCCGAGGAAATCGGTCACCGGACGATGGTTATGGTGGAACGCGCGCGGCACGGGCCGCCCGCCGCCGCCGACATGCAGCACGAAGGGAACTTCAGCGTCCTGGAGGAGCGCCCACACATCGTTGTAGTCGGGGTGCGTCGGAGACTTCTTGCCGGGCGGCAGCGACGGAAAGTGAATGGCCGCGCAGCCGAGCTTGATTGCTTGATCGATCTCATGCAGCGCGAGCTCGGCATCATCGAGCGGAACAAACCCCACCGCGAGCAGGCGCCGGTCGCCCTTGCAGAACGCCGCGATCGCGCGGTTGTGTGCGCGCGCCCCCCCGTACATCACCTCGGGGGTCGCGCGCACCTGCTCGAACTCGCCCCAGAAATGCGTGATTGCAAAGGTGGTGAACACCAGTTGCCGATGGAATCCGAGCAGATCCATCGCGCGCCGCCGCTCGTCGGGATCGAACGCGCCGAGCGCGTCCCATCCTTTCTTCAGCATGAGGTTCGCTTCGAGTTCCGCGGCCGCGGCAGCGTTGGACTTGCGATCCTGCGCGTGAGCGACCGCGCGATCGGCGAGCTTCCCGGCGGAGCCGAGCGCGAGCGGACGAAGTTTCGGGCGCAGATCCGGATCAGCGTGCGCGATTAGCCAGTCCTGCGTCTCCATCACGTGGCTATCGGCGTCGTTGAAGACTCGTCCTACGGCGTAGGGCATCTGCGCAACCTCGCTGCTATCTGCAATGGCGATCGCAACGATAATTGACGCCGCCTTCCGCGTACAGAGGGCGTGCTGACGCGGGAATCCGAGCAGCAACTGGCTGGGTGGGGTCGGGTTGGGGCTTAGAAATGCGGGGTGATTTCGACCGGTAGACCTTCGCCCCATCCGTATTTGCGATCGGCGATCGCCGCGACTTCATCCCACAGTTTGCGATCGGCTTCGCGGTCGAGCACGCGCCCGCTTGCGTCGATGTGCCGTTCTCCGATGCGGACGGTCACTTTGGGGTTGTGCCTGATGTTTTTGACCCACCCCGCGGCCTCACGGGTTTCGGCGAACAGGTAGAAACGCTCGCGGCATAAGATGAACCAGATCTCGATCTCGTGTGGCTGGCGCGTCTTTCGCCCGATCGTGGTCAGATAGAGAACTTTGCTGTCCGCCACATCCTGCAGAGTCGTTGCTTGCATCAAACCGTTGTTATCGATAGCTCAATCGCTCGAGATGCTCAGGATAGCGCGCGCCTTGTACCGTAATCTTCTCGGCTGCAGTTTCAATCTCGCGAAGATCATCGCGCGTTAGTTCGACGTTCGCCGCGCCGATATCCTCCTCAAGGCGCTCCAGTTTCGTCGTGCCAGGGATCGGAACGATCCACGGCTTCTGCGCGAGCAGCCACGAGAGCGCGATCTGCGCGGGCGTCGACTTTTTCCGCGCCGCGATCAGCGCGAGCAAGTTGACCAGCGCCTGATTCGCCTTGCGAGCCTCGCGCGAGAAGCGCGGAATCGCGTTGCGGATATCGTTGCCCTCGCTGAACCTGGTGTTCTCGTCGATCATGCCGGTCAAGAACCCTTTGCCGAGCGGGCTGTATGGAACGAAGCCGATGCCGAGTTCTTCGAGCGCCGGCAGAACGTCCTCTTCAGGTCGTCTGAACCAGAGCGAGTATTCACTCTGCACTGCGGCAACAGGCTGGACTCGATGGGCGCGGCGAATTGTCAGCGCGGCCGCCTCAGAAAGACCGAAGTGCTTCACTTTGCCGGTGTCGATCAAATCCTTCACGGCGCCCGCCACGTCTTCGATCGGTACGGCGGGGTCAACGCGATGCTGATAGAAGAGATCGATCGCTTCGACCCGGAGCCGCCGCGCCGAGGCTTCCGCCACTTGCTTGATATGTTCGGGGCGGCTGTTGAGGCCGCCGCGGCGTTCGCCGGTCTCGGGGTCAATATCCCAGCCGAACTTGGTTGCGATCGCGATGCGGCCTTTGAACGGCACCAGTGCCTCACCCACGAGCTTCTCGTTCACGAACGGACCGTAGCCTTCGGCGGTATCGAAGAACATGACTCCCCGCTCGACCGCAGCCCGGATTAAACTGATCGCCTGCTGCTTTTCGACGGCAGGCCCGTAGGCGACACTAAGTCCCATGCATCCGAGGCCGATGGCCGAGACTTCAAGATTTTTTCCCAGTTTGCGCTTCTGCATCGTCATCTCCCTGTTCGATTAAACTTGTGAGCGCGGCGCCAGCTTGATCGTCGCTGAGCGGCGCTTTCGCCCTTACCATCATGCTGACGTACTGCGCACTGAAGCTGTGCTTACTTGGTGGGGGGGACGCGGGCGCTCGATTTCATTGTGGAGCCCGTGGTCGGCGCCCCGGTGGACCGCACCTCTTTGGTGCAGTCGGCGGAAGCAATGCTTCCAGAGGCAGCCAGCGTGTCGATTGATGTCTGGCCCAGAGTAGGCATATGCCATGCCTGGGTACGCCCAGGTGCGAACCATCGTGCCAAGAGTACGGGCCAGCTCCGGCGAATCAAATCTGTACGAGTCAGTAAGTTTTTTCGGCGAGGTCCATAGTGGGAAGGCCGTGAACCGCTGCGCTTGGTCTCCATCGGTTGCTTCCTGATAGGTTCTCTCCACCGCGTTCTCCAATTTAGAAACCTCGCTTTCATGCGACTAGATGCTAGAATTCGAATGAACTTATGAGGATGGCTCATGAATGCCACGCGCCAACCTGAATGACTTGCTCGCCTTCATCGCGGTCGGACGCGAGCGCAGCTTTACGCGGGCCGCGGCCAAGCTTGGCGTCTCTCAATCCGCGCTGAGTCATACGATCCGCGAGCTCGAAGAACGCCTCGGACTGCGGCTGCTGACGCGCACGACGCGGAGCGTCGCGCCGACCGAGGCGGGCGACCGCCTGCTTCAGTCGGTGGCGCCGCGCTTCGAGGAAATCGAGACCGAGCTCGCGGCGTTAAGCGAGCTCCGGCAAAAGCCGGCCGGCACGATCCGGATCACGGCCACCGACTTCACCGCCAACACGATTCTCTGGCCCAAGCTGCCGAAGCTGCTCCGCGAGTATCCGGATATCAAGGTCGAGATCGCGATCGAGTACGGCCTGACCGACATCGTCGCGCAGCGCTATGACGCCGGCGTGCGATCGGGCGACCAGGTCGCGAAGGACATGATCGCGGTGCGAATCGGACCGGACAGCAGGATGGCGGTGGTGGGGACGCCGTCGTATTTTGCCCGGCGGCCCGTGCCGAGAACGCCGCGCGATCTGCTCGAACACAATTGCATCAACCTGCGACTACCGACGCGCGGCGGCCGCTACGCATGGGAGTTCGAAAAGGGTAAGCGCGAATTGAACGTCCACGTCGACGGCCAACTAATCTTCAACGGCGCCTACCAGATTCTGAATGTGGCGTTGGCGGGATTCGGCCTGGCCTATGTGCCGCAGGACCTGGCGCAGCCGCACATCGCGAAGGGCCGTCTGAAGCGGGTGCTCGAGGATTGGTGCCCGCCATTCTCGGGCCCTCACCTCTATTATCCGAGCCGCCGCCAGATTACTCCCGCTTTTGCCCTGTTGGTCGATGCCCTCCGCTACCGCCGCGGATGAGGGCGATTAGTGGAAGCTTACCTACCTGGGGCGCGCCAGCTCTGAAAGCGGCTGGCCGGCAGCAGCGCTGTGGCAGAAAATAAAATAATGCCCCGCCCGGGTACCTCAATAGTTTCCGATCGATCCGCGTTCGATCAGCAAAAATATGAGGGGAAAGTACATAAGGCTCCGGACTATCGCGTTACTGGCGGCGATTTTCTGTCTCATCCCGAGGTCGGCAGCGGGCGCTCAGTCACCGAATAAAAAAAATAATAATGTGACGCTATCTCAGCCTGGTCCGCGTGCGCGCGCACATGCTGCAGCAAGGTTTCCGCTCATGGTCATAAATCCAAGCCGTAGGACCAAACCGCGGGTCCGGCATTCGTGGAGATCGATCTGACGGAAACGTGCACCGGAGACATCGAAGGCGAGTCAACGGTTCATGTTCTGGAGGCACTGCACCACGATCGATCCGCCAGCCTCGTGAGCGAACAATGATTCCGCGGAAGACGGCGCAGACGCCAAGGTACTTTTGTGTTTCAAGGTACGGAAAGCGCCGACAACGGCAAGGTTAGGGCAACATGGTTCGTCGTTCGCGGATCGGGGACAGACGCGCTTTCCGGCGTCGCGGCGAGGGCGGGTTTGCGGATTTTGGAAATGGATCCGACGCGACGCCAATTTTTTGATTCGAATGATCGCGCCACCATGTAGACCGCCGGTCGCACGGAAGTTGGCTAAAGAACGCAGCGGGGAACGGGCCGCGTGAGGGGCGAGACTTGCGGCGGCAAGAGCCATTCGTGTTATCGCTGGCGCTAGCTCGGCGCGCTCGCAACGATACTAGCCATCAGCTTTGGTCTACCGGGGCAGGATTGCTATCGTCGCGGCCACGCCGCAGAGCGCCGCTCACAGGTGAAGATCCAAATATACAGCATGACCTGCGTCGCCGATGCGGTCGCGGTGGCCGACGCCGGTGCCGACCTAATCGGCGTCGTGGTCGCGCGACCCGGCACCGTGCCCGAGGGCGTCGAGGAGCGCGCCGCGCGCGAGATCTTCGGCGCTGTTGCGCCGCGAGCGACCGGAGTCGCGCTCACGCTCGCGACTGATCCCGACGAAATCTGCGCGATGGTCGAGAAGGTGCGGCCCACGATACTACATATCGCGCCCGCCGTCGTCTCGCCCGAGGAATGCGATGAGATTCGCGAAGAAGTCGTGCCGGTAAAGGTGATGCGCACCATTGGCGTCAAAGGCCCCGAGGCGATTCGATGGGCCGATATCTACCAGCAAGCCGCCGACTATATCCTGCTCGACTCCTTCGCGGGCGCGTCGCAGGCAGGCGCGGCGGGCAAGCCGCACGACTGGACGATCAGCAAGCGCGTCGTCGAGCGTTCGCGACTTCCGGTCGTTCTCGCCGGAGGCCTTGCGCCTGAAAACGTGGCCGAGGCAATCCGCGCGGTGCGGCCGTGGGGCGTCGATTCATTCACGCAGACGGATGTAGCCGGTCACCGCGGCCACAAGGATCTCGCACGCGTGCGCGAGTTCATCGCGTCGGCCCGCGCGGCCGCAGCATCGTGGACTGCGGGGAGTCGCGCCTGACAGATGAGTCGCTTCGCGTTGATCCCACGTCGCCCCACTTTGCTATCCCCCCCGAGTGTCGTCCGAAAATCGCGCAGCTGTGCCCTCCGGGTCTGTCATCACGAGCGAGCAATGCTAACTTGACCAGCTGATCGTTACGCCGCTGACGGTACCTCTTTCGGTTTTTCTGGTGGAGGCCAAGTCTCATGCGAGCGAAATCGTTCGCCACCCTCATCTTTCTGTTCGTGCCGTTCTGCTTTACGTCCACGATCACGACCTGCGAAGCCGGCGCCAATGGCGAGCCTTCAAACCTGGGCCAGGTCCACATGGACATCAGTTGCTCGCCGAAAGTTTCGCAGACCTTTGATACCGGATTGGCGCTGCTGCACAATTTCTGGTACTCGCGCGCTCTTTTTCAGTTCCACCAGGTGATCCGCGCCGATCCAGACTGCGCGATTGCCTACTGGGGCGCGGCCATGACTTACAACCATCCATATTCGGATCCGCCGACTGAAGCCGACGAACATGAAGCATGGACGCTCGTGCAACAAGGATCGCAAGCGAGGAACAAGTCACCCCGCGAGCAGATGTACCTGGACGCAGTTGGGGCGCTCTTTTTTAACAGCGGCGCGGGCACGAAAAGCGATCGCGACAAGGCATACATGAATGCGATGGCGTCGGTCTATGCTAAGTACCCCGATGACGAAACCAAGTTGTTTTACGCGCTCGCGATTCTCAACACCCTTGAAGAGGGGGGCGATGGTCCGCGCGGCAGCAACTTGCGGCCGATCTGATCCAGCAGGTCCACGCCGCCGAGCCGCAGAATCCGGGCGCTCTGCACTACATGATTCATGCTTATGACGATCCCGAGCATGCATCGCAGGGATTGAAAGCCGCGCGCGCATACGCCGCGGCGGCACCCGCCGTTCCGCACGCGTTGCACATGCCGTCGCACATCTTCACGCGCCTGGGGTATTGGAACGAATCGGCGGCGACGAATGAAAAGGCCTGGCAGGTCTCCGAAGTCGATGTCAAGCGCGCAGGCGAGTCCGGCGCTCTTCGAGATTTTCATGCACTGAACTATCTTCAATACGCATACCTTCAACTGGGACGTTATCGCGACGCAAAGCGGGTCACGGAGATTTTCGCCCGCCAGTTTCAGCAGCTTCCATCGAAGGCAACTCACCCCGACAGTCCTCAGCTCGAGGTGAAGCATCTTCGCGGGCGAACTATTTATGCGCTGCCTGACCGGGTCGTCTACGGGTACTTCGATACGCTCGCCCGCTACATCATTGAAACACGCGATTGGCAGATGGCGTCAGAGCTTCCAGCCGCTCCTACGTCGCGCGATTTCACCGCGATGAGGTTGCAAATTGAATCGACGGCCGACGCGAACCGAGGCGACGTGGTCGCCGCCGAATCTTCCGCTGGCAAGATGGATGCCTTGTGTCATGAGCCCGGCCAGCTTCCGCTCGGGCAGAAAGTTCTTTGCATCCAGTCGGACGAAACGAGGGCTGTGGCAGCTCAAGCCGCTGGCGATCAAAATCGGGCGATAGCTCTGATGAGCGATGCGCTCGGAATCGAAGATTCGATCTATGCACTCTCGCAGCCTCCGTATCCTCCGATACCGGTCCACGAGCTCTATGGCACGATGCTCCTTGCGATGGACCGTCCTTCGGAGGCAAAAGAGCAATTTGCCGAGACTCTCAAAAGAACTCCGGGGCGCCCCAAGGCAATCTATGGACTGGCGCAGGCGGCTCAGGCTTTGGGAGACCGCGATACCGCTGCCCGCCAATACGAGGCTTTCCTCGCGGTTTGGAAGAATGCTGACGCGGACCTGCCGCAGCTCTCTGCCGCAAGGCGGAATCTCGCGTCAGCGCCCACCAAGGCCAGATGAGCGAGGGAATTCGGTTCACTTCAGACGTCGTTCCTTGCTTCTTAGACGCCCCGCGCAACGACGGAAGCGGAACTCTCGTCCGGGCAACGACCCTAGTCGAATATTTCGCGGAGGAATGCCTCCAGCGCATTCCATGACCGCTCGTCGGCGAGCTTGTGGTATTCGAGCGCCGGATTACCCAGACGAGCGGCATCGGGATCGGTAAAGTTGTGCTTGACGCCGCCATACATGATAACTTGCCAATCAACGGCCGCAGCGGTCATCTCCGCTTCAAATGCATTCACCTGCTCGAGCGGCACCAACTGATCATCTCCGCCGGTATGCACCATTACTTTGGTTTTGACCTGACCCCTCCGCGCAGGCCGTTCCGTATGGAGGCCACCATGGAAGCTCACGATGCCGCGCAGCGGTGCACCCTCACGCGCGAGCTCGAGAGAAAAATTGCCGCCCATGCAGAATCCGATTGACGCGAGCCGCGCCGAGTCGACCTGGGCGAGCGACGCGAGCTTGTTGAGCCCAGCCATCGCCCGTCTGCGCAGCGCGTCGGCATCGTTGAACTGCGCGTGCGCGAGTGTAATCGCGTCATTCAGGTTGTCGAGCTCGCGGAGTAGTCGCCGGCGGACGCGACGTAGCCGAGCGCGGCGAGCTTGTGCGCTTTGGTCCGGGAGTGAGCACCGGGACCACACACCTGAGGCATCACGATCACTCCGGGTCGCTGGCCGGTGACCTTTTCGTCATAAACGAGGTATCCGAGCAACTCAGTGTTGCCGTCGTTGTACTCGAGAGTCTCGGTTCTCATCTTTCCGCTCCATTGAACCAATTTCGTCGTTGCGGCTGTCGCTTGTGGGCCCGGGTTTCACGCGCCAAGCAAACCCACCACCGTGATCTTTACAGTAAATATTAATCCAGGTAAACAATTTACAAGGGCTTTTCTTTGGAGGTCTTCTTTTTCGATGAGCCAACCGATTGCAAATCGTAGCAAGACCTGGGACCCCAAAACGCTGCACGCGGCCGCGGCCGAGCTGATGGAGTTCTTCTATCCGGCCCACTACGAAATGGGTACCGCCCTCGAAGACGTCCTGCGGTCCCGCGTGTTGTCGCGGCAGCAGGCCGCCGCGCTATGGCTCATCCGCTCGCAGGGCCAGAACGGCATGCGCATGCGGCGCAAGACGATCGAAGCCAACATCCGGCGCTGGTTCGAGGTGACAAATGCCGCGTTGTCGCGGTCGCTGCGCGCCATGATGCGGCCTCCGCTCAAGCTCATCCAGATTACGGAGGATCCCGAGTCCGGACGCGAAAAGATCGTCAGCTTGACGGCTAGGGGAAGAGCCTTCCTCGATTCCGCGGCCGTCCGTGCCACGCAAGGATTTGCGGGCCTGATCCAGGAGTTATCGCCGCAGGTGGTCGATGCCGCGATCCTTTATTTCAGGGGCTTAACCGCCGCATTTCAGCATTCAAAGGCCCGCCGCCGCCTTCGCGTGACTCGGTCCGATCGGCAACAAGCGAAAGAGTCGAGTGCGCAGCCCGAGGAAGCTAGGGGGCGCGGACGACCCGCGCGTTGAACGCCGCGTGCGGTCAATATGGAGGCGATCCAACCTCGATCCGCGGCCGTAATTTGGCGCGACGACCGCGCAGACCGAATGATCCCAAGGGTAGCTCGCTTCATGGATCGCAAATTCGCATCCGAATGAGCGGGCTCGTCTATTCCAGGAAGCCCAGGTCTCTCAGGATACGGCGCGCTTCTTCCGCCGCGTCGGCATGCACCAGCACGCGCGACTGTACGGCCGAGGTCATGCCCAACATGCGCGAGGCTTCCTCGTCGCCGACGAACACCTCGATTCCCTCGCTCACTAGATAATCGCGCGCCATCATGGTCCGCGTGGGGTCGATGCTCGAGAAGACCTCCTCGAGCTCGGCCGGGTCGCGATTGTCGTCTTCTGCCATCGTAGCCCCTTTCGTCACGGGTTTAGTCGCGCGCGTCGCTCGGCGCCGCCATCACGCTCTTTATTCGATTATAGAGAACCGCCGCTATCCCCGCGACAATCAGCGCCGCGATCATGCCATCGAAGCGATGGAAGTATGGCGCCAGCTGCTCCCAGTTCTGGCCGAGCTTCATGCCCGCATAGGCGAGAATCAGGCACCAGATATAGGAGCCGGCCAGTGTGTAGAGCGTAAAGGGCCAGAGCCGCATTCGCGCCACCCCCGCTGGAAACGCAATGAAGGTGCGGATCACCGGAAGCAGGCGACTGACGAAGACCGCATGCGGTCCCCATCGGAAGAAAAAGCGGTCCGCGATTTCGAGCTCGTGCGGCGCGATCAAGAGCCACTTGCCGTAACGTTCGAGGAGCCATCGGCCACCGCTCGCGCCGATGAAGTAGGCCACGTACGAGCCGAGCAGGCATCCGACCGCCCCCGCGATCGCGACCAAATGAAGCTCGAAACGCCCGGTCGACACGAGGTAACCGGAGAAAGGCATGATCACCTCGCTCGGCAGGGGGATACATGCGCTCTCAATCGCCATCATCAGAATGACGCCGCCATAGCCAACCGAAGAGATGGTGGCGATTATGAAACCCGAAATTCCGGCGAGAATTCTGTCGATCATGGAGTCGTATCTGGATCCGCCCGCCAGCACAAAGCGGGCGAGGATCCACACGTCATTCAAGCGTTAGAATATGCGCGCCCAAGCCTGCCATGGACGGCGTGCCAAAGCGAGGGCTTGCGCCTGAGGGCGTTGGTTACTCGCACGATGCGCTGCGCATTCGCGCTGAAAAATTCTCGTGATTCCAGGAATCGAAACCACCTTGCGCAATCTTATGCTCTGAAAGCCATGCCACTTGGGCCTCGAAATCCCTTAGGGAGATCGCGAGTCACTTGCTGAGCGCTTCAGATAAAGTTGGACAGCTCCCCACACCCTTCATTTTGATTTCGAAGCCTCTCGGGCTTGGACATTAAATCAAGGCTACTGTATTGATGTTGATCACAGGCGGCGTCTGCCTGAGTAGGGTCGGCGGCGGCTCGGGCGATTGCGCGGCGCACGTCATCTTTTTCGTATCACGACGAGGTTTGAGTCATGGCGAAGAACACACTCACCATCACTGACAATCGCACCGGCAAGCAATACGAAATTCCAGTCGAGGAGGGCGACGTAATCCGAGCCTCGGAACTGCGCCAAATCAGGGTCAAAGACGGCGATTTCGGCCTGATGTCCTACGATCCCGCCTTCGTTAATACGGCGTCATGCCGCAGCCGTATCACGTTTATCGACGGCGACAAAGGCATCCTGCAGTACCGCGGCTATCCAATTGAGGAGCTGGCCGAGAAGAGCAACTACCTTGAGACCGCATACCTAATCGTCAAGGGTGAGTTGCCCGACAAGGAACACTTCGCGCGGTGGGAACGCAACATCAAGATCCATACGATGGTCCATGAGAACATCAAGAAGTTCATGGAGGGCTTCCGCTACGATGCCCACCCGATGGGGATGCTGGTGTCGACGGTGGGTGCGATGTCCACGTTTTATCCCGAGGCCAACCAGATCCACGACCTCGAATCGCGCCGCCTGCAGACGCGCCGCCTAATCGGTAAGATGCCGACGCTGGCGGCCTTCGCCTATCGGCACAGCCGGGGCCTGCCGTACATCTATCCCGACAACGATCTCAGCTACACCGGCAACTTCCTCTCCATGCTGTTCAAGATGACGGAGCTGAAGTACAAACCCGACCCGGTCTTGGAGCACGCGCTCGATGTGCTCTTCATCCTCCACGCCGATCACGAGCAAAACTGCTCGGCCAACGCGATGCGCGCGGTCGGGAGCTCGCAGCCCGATCCGTATTCGGCGACGGCAGCTGCCACGGCAGCGCTCTATGGCCCACTTCACGGCGGAGCCAACGAGGCGGCAATCCGGATGCTGATGAGCGTCGGGTCGAAGGACAAGATTCCGGCGCTGATCAAGTCGGTGAAGAACGGCGAGCGCAAGATCGACGGCTTCGGGCATCGCGTTTACAAGAACTACGATCCGCGCGCCAAGATTATCAAGAAGCTCGCCTACCAGGTGTTCGAAGTCACGGGTAAGAGCCCGCTCATCGATCTTGCGCTGGAGCTCGAGCGAATCGCGCTCGAGGATGAATACTTCATCAATCGCCGGCTGTACCCGAACGTCGACTT
>Ga0126373_10002217_pt1 | contig 14257 bp, 10 predicted proteins | sample PanSoiMetPlot_11_FD_92545 | JGI IMG/M metagenome (GOLD analysis project Ga0126373, IMG submission 92545) | Tropical forest soil microbial communities from Panama - MetaG Plot_11 | ecosystem: Environmental > Terrestrial > Soil > Tropical forest > Bulk soil | place: Panama | collected 2016-02-17 | reverse complement strand
CCAGACGCGCCACACGGTTCCGTTGGCGTCTTCGGTCACGAGTAAAGAGCCGTCGTGCATCACGCCGATCCCGACGGGCCGACCCCACACATCACGATCGTCCGCGACAAAACCCGTCATGAAGTCCTCATACTCGCCAGTTGGGACCCCATCCTTGATCACGATGCGGATAACTTTGTAACCGGTGCGTTTGCGACGGTTCCAGGAACCGTGCTCGGCGACAAACAGGCTGCCACGGTACTCTTTGGGGAATTGAGTGGCGGTGTAAAACGCCATCTCCAATGACGCCGAATGCGCTTGAATGAGCACATCCGGAACCGTGACTTTGTCCTTGAGATCAGGTCGTTCGCCGCGGTGAACGGGATCCTCATGACTACCAACATAGTACCAGGGCCAGCCATAAAAGCCGCCGTCGCGAACCCGGGTGACGTAGTCGGGGACCAAATCGTCGCCAAGTTCGTCGCGTTCGTTGGTCGAGCACCAGACATCGCCGCCTGTAGGATCGACGGCTAGTCCAACGCAATTGCGTAGCCCGGTTGCATAGACGTGCTCGTGGCCGCCCTCTGGCGCAAAAGTAATCACATCGGCGCGGCCTGTCTCATCGCCCCAGGCAGCTCCCACGCCGCGTTCGGCTTCAAACTCAGCGATCTCGGCAACATCGCGTTTGGCTAAATTCTCGCCGTCGTTCGATTCCGACCCGACAGACACGAACATCCGTTTGCCGTCGTTTGAAAAGGCCACGTTGCGGCTCCAATGACTGCCCCCGTAGGGAAGCGAAGGGACAATCACTTGGGGCCGTTCCCGCGCGTGCAAGTCGCCGCGGTGGTAGGGCACGCGAACCACCGAATTGGCTTGCGCGACGTAGAGCCAATTCGGATCGGGGCCGGGCGGATAGAACGCGAGTCCAAACGGCGCATTTAGATCGGATGCAAACACCTGATTCTGCATCGGTTGAGGTGCGCCGTCGGCCGCGCGCAACACGCTGACCCGGCCTGCCCACGGCTGGGTGATGAAGATATCGCCATTTGGAGCCACCTTAACGGCGCGTGGCCCTTCAAGGCCCGACGCAAACGCCTCGACGTGGAAGCCCGGTGGTACGAAGAGATGCTCAGATCGCGGTCTAGCGATCACGTGCGGCGGGTTGCCGACGGAGCGCGTCGCAAAGGGGGGCGGCAAGTCGGCCGGAAGGATGCGCCGCCGTCGGCCGGGTATGTCCGCCCGCCAATCACCGAAGGCGGCCTTGCCTATGAGAAGCTGCTCTTCCGGCGCCGCGCGCCCCTCGGCCAGCCAACACGCGAGGAGAGCCGCCAACAGGACTGCAGGACAGGTCTTAAGCAGGCCAGCACTCGCAGTATTCACGCGCTCACCCCCTCGTTTCGAGCGGTGTAGTCGGCCCGGCGGGCGAGATCAAGCGCACCGCATGATCCCGCTGATGCGGGCCCGAAGTTTGCTAACCCGATGGTCCTGGCATCAGATCGTTGGGCCAGGATCGTTTACCTCGTATTCTGCCAACGCGCGGTGATGTGATTGTTGAGCCACTACCCATCGAACCGGGGCCCCGAGTCAGTTTCGCTTTCGTTAGGTCCGCGGGTGTCGGGTTCGCTCAAGCGCACTGTCTCACCTTGTTTGAAACCTAGAAGCAAGCACGGCTCAGCGACGCCATGAGCCTCAGACAGCGGCGGAGCATTCGCTTATGGCACGACGACATTGCGATTACCGCCGGCATCCTCGGGGCACGAAGCTTGCATTGTGCCATACCGAGCGTTCCCGGAGACGCTGACGAGACATGCCGAGATGCGCCTGGAGGCGGAAAGGCACGCTCATGAGAGTACGGCGGCACGCAAAGACGATGTCTGTTGAGTCGACTTAAAGACGTTGGCTGCGGTTGGGCAATGACGGCTCTGCGAGGCCCACGCGCGCGGCGCTTCCTTGCTGACATTTTTACGAGAACCGAGGGAACTTTTTCGCCCATTCAGGCTTTGGGGACCGGAGGTTTGACATGATTCCACGATTGGTCACGCTGGTCGTGACGACAGTACTCACCACCGGATCGCTTGGAAACGCTCATGATTTATGGATTAACCAGGGGGGCTATCGCAACGCAGCCGGTGAATGGTGTTGCGGGAGCGGTGACTGCTTCATAGTCCCGAAGGACGACGTAGCAACCTCGGGCACCGGCTACGTCTTGCGCGGCTACGGCGAAGTGGTTCCCTACAACGAGACGCAGACCAGCCCCGACGGGGCGTTCTGGCGATGCAAGCGTGCCGACGGAACCCGGCGGTGCTTTTTTGCGCCACCGCCGAATTCGTGAGACCTGATCCGTCGGGACGGGGCCCGCCGCCCCTTGAGACAAGGGAGACGAGCGCCGATCACCGGTAATTTAAGCCTGCCGCCGTCGTACACCGAGGATAGAGAGCGGTGAGCGCTTCGCCGCGCAAAAAGATCATGTGGGGTGTCAGGCCACCGTGGCGCATGATCCAAGTTCGGATCGGTCGCGGATAATTGCGCCAGAGAACGCGTGTCCAGGAGGGACTCGCAACGGGCCTTCCCGCGTCATCGAACTGCCAAGCGGAGTGGAAGCCCAGGCTTGCTTGCTCGGTGAAGCAAATCTTGTCTCGAGGGACGCTGCCAAGCAGGAGCGTGCATGCCGAATTGCAGGTGCCATCGACAACGACATGCTGCCCCGAGAGCCGAATCTGATTGTACCTGTCGAGATACTGATCAATCCGACCACCAGGGTCTGAATGAATTCGCACGGTTGCTGCTGAGGCAGATACCACCCACCCAAGCGCCATCAGGGGCGCGAGCATCCAGGCTAGCCATTTCATGCAATAATTCGGCGCACCGGCTTTCAGACCGGAGAGAAGACGCCGCTCCATCTTGTCTGACTGTTGTGAGGGTTGTCCGCGATGCGCGTGACCGTTCGAGTCGATCGTGGCGATTGCTCGCAACCTCGCGCACCTCGTGGTCCAGTACGATCGATGACCGGTTTGCCGTCTGTGCTTCTCGGGGCCGAACAGCAAACCGCAACGACACCTCAATCCGGAAGCGCATACTGCGCCGCCGCGCCGCCGCCAAGGCAGTAGAACTGCCGACCGCATACCCCGTGCCACCCCTCCGCAGACTCGGGCACCCGGCTCCAACGCGGATCGGCACATCCGCGTCCGAAGGAAGCCCGATAATGCGAATGAAGATGCAATACCTGTGCCTGACGAAAGGCATAGGATCCATTCTCGACGCTTCCCTCGCCCCACCGGGGGAAGCTCGGTTCGGCGAGCCTCTGGGCAGGCCTTGGAACGGTGTCGTGGACACGCAGGCATAGGGCTATTGTGCGACCGAGACGTAACCCGGTCCTTAATCTTCCGGATTTGCACAGAACTTCGCGTTTCGGGGAGACCCCTCCCCACGGGAAAAGCAAGGTTATGGTGACGGCATCGTGAGTCCCATGAAAATTCCCTGCCCACACCGTTGAGCCTTTGGGGGTAAACACGAGCAATTTTGTGGCAGGCGGGAACTTCGCCGCACGACGACGATTATGGGGGGCCGTAACGCCTTGACGCAAGACATAAATACCTTTTCACCGCCCCCCGGGGATCCAGGCTGTCCTGACAGGCCGCCAGCAACGAACCTCCGGGGCCCTGGACGTCGGCAGGGCGCGGATCACTGCTCAGGTTCTGGGCGGACCGTCGATCGATTGCTGCGCAAACGACACGGCCGAAGCGGGTCCAAAGCGCGGGCCGCCCCCAAGCGGATCGTATTGGCATCGCGAGACAGCGGCGCGGTGGCAGATCGATAAATGATTCCAAGGATTGGATGGGCGCGCGCGCGATTTTTACCTCACCGGCGTCGGCAACTCGTCGCGAGAAAGCGCGTGCCGATTGGACAAGATGCGATAGACATCGAGAGCGATCTGATAGACGATATGATCGACGAAGGTTGCGCTTGATATCGACTCGACGTGGAAAACCACGGACGATTCTCACGCCCCGCGTCCTGCAACCGCGATCAGTTGATCGCCAGGTCTAGCGGGCAGCGTCGAGGTTTGCGTGCGCGGGCGCGTGCTTGCCGTGCCGTGCAGCAACAAGGAACGGATCCGCCGCCGCTGGGGGCGGCTGTCCGTAAGTTGAGCCGATCAGAACGAAACGCTGGTGGTCGAAAAATCGCCCGGCAGAGGCGTGTAAGCGCGCGCAAGCCGAGGGTTGGGGACTTGAGGCTGTGGCCCCGATCCACGAGGGTTTACGCGGCGACGAGGGTTTACGCGGCGCCTGCACGTCACAAAGTTGCGGAAAGCGCGCCATATTCGCAGCGAAATTGCCGGTGCCTGATGGATCGGTTCTAGGCCGCCCGCGGCAAGCGGCCGGAAGCGGCCATTTCCAAGGAACTTGGACGGACTCTGCCGCGTTGAATAGTGCGCTGCATCGAGGGATTATAAATGCGGTTGATCGTCGTTTCGAACCGAGTTGCATGCCCGAAAGGCGATGAACCCATTGAGGGGGGCCTGGCAGCCGCACTGGTTCCGGCGGTGAAGACGTCAGGAGCCATTTGGGTCGGCTCCAGCCGCAAGCAGACGAGTTCGACCGAGCAAGAAGGCTTTGCGCAGATGGAGCCGCTTGGACGCGGCGCGGTCGTAACGATTGGTATTTCTAGCGAGCAATTTGGCGGCTTTTATGAAGGTTTCTCCAACTCGGCACTGTGGCCCGCATTTCACTCCCGTACCGATCTCATCAGCACGAACGTCGAACACTATGTTTCCTATCGGGAAGTCAATGCGCTAATCGCCCGGTCGCTGTTGCGATTGGCCCGCCCTGATGCGATGTTTTGGGTTCACGATTATCATTTCCTGACGATGGCGAGTGAGCTGCGCAAGCTTGGGATCGCGCAACCGATCGGTTTTTTCTTTCATACACCCTTCCCGAGCCGCGATATCATTCTCAGCCTTCCGCATCACAGTGAACTCATTCAGGCAATGCTGAACTACGATCTGATTGGCTTCCAGACCGACGCGGATCTTGAGAATTTCGCCGACTATCTGCGGCAGGAACTGAGGCTGACTGGAAACGATAACGTTTTCACGACCAATCAAGGGGCCACCCGGCTCGCATGCTTCCCAATTGGAATTGACGTCGAACAATTTGCCGAGCAGGCCGTCACATCCGCGAACCGGCCGGAAGCCACGCGATTACGTTCGAGCCTTCAAGGATCCAAGCTGGTCATTGGCGTGGATCGCGTCGATTACTCGAAGGGGTTATTGAACCGGTTGCGGGCGCTGGATCAATTGCTGCAGCGCCATCCCGAATTCAAGCGCGCCGTTACCTTCCTGCAGGTCGGCGTCCCTTCGCGGGGAAAGATCCCCGTGTACCGCCAGCTGCAGGGCGAGCTCGCCTCCCTGGTCGGCGACATTAACGGCCGACACTCGGAGATCGATTGGATTCCGATCCGATATCTCAACAAGGGCTTTTCACGTGCGAGTCTGGCTGGATTCTACCGAGCTGCGCATGTAGGGCTCGTGACGTCGTTGAATGACGGTATGAACCTGGTCGCCAAAGAATACGTTGCCGCGCAGAATCCCGTTGATCCAGGCGTTCTCGTTCTCTCGAGATTTACCGGCGCCGCAAAACAGCTCGATGCGGCATTGGTGGTTAATCCGCATGATATTGACGGGGTGTCGCGAGCCGTTGTTCAAGCCCTCGGGATGCCGGTTAAGGAACGGCGCGAGCGCTGGGACGCAATGATGGAGACGCTGAAGTCTTCCTCGCTTGATATGTGGTTCTCGGATTTCGTATCAAACCTCGCTGAATGTCCACGCGCCGAGCGATGTGCGTGGACGCCGGACGTGGCCTCGACGCCGGTTCGCTCGCGACAGCTGGAGCTGACCGCGATTCCCTGAACCGCCGCACGGGCACGCTGACCCGAAAGTCAGAGGTGCTGCGCCCGCTCGTTTGCAGGCGCAGCATCTTTTAAGCCACCACCACGGCTTTAGCGCCCACAGTGGCCAAGAGACTTTCTGGGTCGAAGCAGCCCGATGCCGTCGGGCTGCGGCCGGTGCCGAGCAAGGGGGGGCGGCGATGAGCGACGAGGCATGGGCAAGCGTGCCCGATCGATCGTATGCCCCGCCGGGCGTCATCGAAACCGATATTCCCGCGCGGCTCGATCGCCTGCCCTGGGGCCGCTTCCACACCCGCGTTGTGGTCGCGCTGGGAATCACCTGGATTCTCGACGGTCTTGAAGTCACCTTGACTGGGGCGCTGTCGGGCGCTCTCAAGGACAGCCCCGTGCTGCACTTGACCAACACCGACGTGGGATTAGCGAGCAGCGCCTATTTGGTCGGCGCCGTTCTTGGCGCGGTGCTGTTTGGCTGGCTCACCGATCGCCTTGGGCGCAAGCGACTATTCTTGATTACGTTATCGGTTTATCTGTGCGCCACGGCCGCGACCGGATTGTCGTGGGATCTTTGGAGCTTCGCGCTCTTTAGACTGCTGACCGGCGCCGGCATCGGCGGCGAATACACGGCCATCAACTCCACGATCGCCGAGCTCACGCCCGCCCGCGTGAGAGGCTGGACTGACCTCATCATCAACGGAACCTTTTGGGTTGGCGCCGCGCTCGGTGCGCTTGGATCTGTTATTGTGCTTGATCCAGCCATCATCGATCCGGAGTACGGTTGGCGAGGCGCGTTTCTGATCGGAGCGCTGCTGGCGGCGGTGATTCTGTTCCTGCGACTGTGGATCCCGGAAAGTCCGCGCTGGCTGATGACGCATGGGCACATCGATGCGGCTGAGGCGATTATGCGCGATATCGAGGACTCGTTTCGCCGCCTGGGCGCCAAGCTCCCCGCCGTTGCCGGCCCCCTCTCCCGCCTCAACGCGCGATCCTCGACGCCCCTGGGGGAGGTCGCCGTAACGTTGTTTAGGCGGCATCGGGACCGCACCTTGGTGGGTCTGAGTCTCATGGCCGCGCAGGCGTTCTTTTACAACGCGATCTTCTTCACCTACGCGCTGATCTTGATTGACTTTTTCGGGGTCCGCTCGGACGCGGTCGGGTGGTACCTTCTCCCCTTCGCGTTGGGTAATTTCACAGGTCCCATTCTGTTGGGCCGATTGTTCGATACCGTTGGCCGCAGGGGAATGATCGCGTTCACCTATGCGATCACCGGCATCCTTCTCGCGCTGACGGGCTATCTCTTCATGCAGGGCGCGCTATCGGCGCAGACCCAGACTGTCGCCTGGATGGTGATTTTCTTCTTCGCCTCGGCTGCGGCGAGCGCTGCCTATCTCACCGTTGGGGAGATCTTTCCGCTGGAAATCCGCGCGCTCGCCATTGCGTTCTTCTACGCGGTCGGAACCGGCATCGGCGGCATTATTGGCCCCTTGCTATTTGGTGCTCTGATCGATACTGGATCGCGCGCCGGGATCTTTGGCGGCTACTGCCTGGGGGCGGCGCTGATGGTCGGTGCGGCCGTGGTCGAATGGCGCTGGGGAGTGGCGGCCGAGCGAAAGCCGCTAGAAGCAGTCGCTCTCCCTTTGACATTCATCCGGCGAAGTTCTTGAACGTCTTCGTCTGGGGCGCGAACGCCGACGCTTGGGGGCGTTCGGGGTCCGCGGCCAGTGGACGGATTTACGTCACTTCCCACAGGTACTATCAGTGGCAGCCCGAGTCCGTTGAGTCGCGCAGAGGTCCCCGTGCTCCGTCATCTGGCAATCGATCCGGCGAATCTCCGCGGCCTTCTCGCCGAGCGCGCCTTTCTGCTTGACCTCGACGGTACCATCGTCGACATCGCCCCGACGCCGACCGAGGCGAGGGCGAGCCCGGCTTTGCTCGGCACCTTAGGGCGTTTGTCGCAGCTCACCGGGGGCGCCTTGGCGCTGGTCAGCGGACGCGCACTTGCCGATCTGGATCGAATCGTTGCCCCCCTGCAGCTCCCCGCCGTCGGGGGCCACGGTGCCGAATTCCGTCCGGTCGCCGGCGCGGCGGCGTCAGCCGGTTGCGCGACGCCGCTGCATGACGACCTTAAGCATCGCCTCAAGTCTGTCGCCGATTTGGACCGCGCTATTCTGGTCGAGGACAAAGACTACGCACTCGCCCTGCACTATCGGCAAGCCCCCCACCAGCGGAGCGCGATCGAGAATGCCGTGATGGCGATCTGCGCCGAACTGCCACCCGGCACTGTCGAAGTTCTGCCTGGCAAAGCGGTCGTGGAGGTCAAGGCGGCCGGATTCAATAAAGGCTCGGCCGTCCGCAAGCTCATGCAGGTGGCCCCGTTCAAAGGCCGGCGGCCTATTTACATCGGCGACGATACCACGGACGAGAGCGCGTTTGCCGTACTTAAGGAATTTGATGGCGTCGGTTTGTCGGTGGGACGTGTGCTTCCCGGTGCGTCCGGTCGTTTCTCGACCCCAAGCGACGTGCGGGCCTGGCTTGAACAAATATCCGAAAGCGATGGAATGATTGAATGACGACAGATCATGGACTGGACCTCGCGGTGATTGGCAATGGCCGAACTGCCGCGCTGGTCGACCCGACTTCGCGGCTGGTGTGGTGGTGTTTTCCGCGATTCGATAGCGACCCGATCTTTTGCCGCCTGCTATCCGGCGATGACGACAAGGGATTTTCCGACGTCCAGCTCGACCATATGGTGGATTTTCACTCCGAATACCTACGTAACACAGCAATCGTATCGACGGTGCTCACCGACGAACACGGCGGGGCCGTGCGCATCACCGACTTTGCGCCGCGGTTCCGACAATTGGAGCGCGTGTTTCGGCCCCCCCAACTGGTGCGTATCATCGAGCCGCTGTCCGGGCTTCCTCGGATCACGATCCGCTTTCGCCCAACCTACGACTATGGCGAGCCGGTGACTCGCTATTCGGTGGGCAGCAATCACATCCGTTACTCGTCTGACAATGCGACCATTCGCCTGACAACCGATGCGCCGCTGTCCTACATCGAGCGCGAAGCCCCATTCGTGGTCACCAAGCCGCTGCACTTGGTTTTCGGCGTCGATGAATCGTTTCCCGGGGACCTTGCCACCACCTGCCGGGAATTCTCTGATCGCACCCGTGACTATTGGATGGACTGGGTGCGTAATCTCTCGATCTCGTACGATTGGCAGGATGCGATTATTCGCGCCGCGATTTCCCTGAAGCTCAGCAATTTCGAGGAGACCGGGGGCATCGTCGCCGCACACACGACCTCGATCCCGGAGGCGCCCGGGTCGAGCCGCACCTGGGATTATCGCTATTGCTGGCTGCGTGACGCTTATTTCGTGGTCAAGGCACTCAACCGCATCGGTGCCACGCAGACCATGGAGGACTTCATCTCCTTCACGCTTGGCATCGCGGCCAATACCGAGGAATCCCTGCAGCCGGTCTATAGCATCGTTCCCACCGATCCGATGGACGAATGGATGGCGCCCAAGCTCCGAGGGTACCGCGGTGACGGCCCGGTTCGCATTGGCAACGCCGCGGCCGGACAACAGCAACATGACACCTATGGCAGTCTCATTCTTGCTGCGATGCCGATGTTCTTCGACCGTCGTTTGCCTCGACCCGGCGACGAAGGCTTGTTCCGACTGCTGGAGTCGCTCGGCACCAAGGCCGCCCAGCTGGCGCTCGAACCAGATGCGGGCATTTGGGAATATCGGGGGCGCAGACGTATTCACACCCATTCGGCTGCTATGTGCTGGGCCGGATGCCATCGGCTCGCAGCGATCGCGGCTCGGCTTGGTTTGCATGAGCGTGCGGCGTACTGGAACGCGGCCGCCGATCCAATCGGCGACGCGATCTTGGAGCGAGCCTGGAACGGACAGCGCAAGGCGTTCACCGCGGCCTTCGGCACGGACGACCTGGATGCCAGTGTGTTGTTGTTGCCCGATCTGGGTTTGATCGAGGCCGATGATCCACGTTTCGTCACGACTGTTGCGGCGATGGAACGCGAACTGGTGCGCGAAAAACACGTGATGCGCTATGCCAGTGCCGACGATTTCGGGCTGCCGGTCACCGCATTCTTGATTTGTCGATTCTGGCTGATTGACGCCTGGTGGTCGCTCGGCCGGCGTGAAGAGGCCCGCGATCTCTTTCTTGATGCGCTCAAACACCGCAACCGCTACGGGCTCCTTTCTGAGGACGTCGACCCGCAGAGCGGCGCGTTGTGGGGAAATTTCCCCCAGACCTATTCAATGGCCGGGTTGATCCTGACCGCTATGCGGTTGTCGCGCAATTGGGAGGATCGCTATTGGCGCGGGTAACCTGCGCCCTCGACGCAGGCCGCGCGACCGGACGCGTCGGGAGTGCAGCGGTCGCGACCTGAGATCTGCTCCTGCACACGGCGCGGCCGGCGCCCAGATTTTCAACGTGCCTAATTCGTGGTCGTTTGCCGCCCTTCGCCGCCCGAGTTTCAAGGACCGCCTCGGCGGCTTTTCGCCGGCTCCAAACTGGTTACGCCGACGCTGCGGCTTTGTGGCCTCAACGCGGCCAGGCGCACGAATGAGCGAACTTGGTGCGCCCACCGTCCCAAGCCATCCCAGCGCCCCCGCAAAACCACGACTGCGGCGTCCAATACGTCGATCCTCTTGCCTGCCTAACGAGCACGATGCGGCTCGCGCTCGCGGCTGCTGAGCGCATGAGCAATATCGTGACGGTCGAGGCTGGTGCCGTCATCGCCTTCGATCAGCAAGGCCACGCCGCCATGATCCTTGACGTGCTGGGCCCAGCCAAAAGCCTCATCAAGTTGCGCATACTCCTTGAATAACAGTCGATCCTTATCGATCGGCGAGATGTCCTTTGATCCGCGAGGGCCACTATAGACTCGGTATCTCATCTCCACTCTCCCAAGCATAGGGGTGTGGGAACGCCTGGGGACCGGACTGGGTTCCCGCGTGCGCTCAAGCGCGGGGGCAAAAAAGCAACAATACTTGGACGGCAGTTCACGAGGCGTTGAAGCGACCCGCCCGAAACCAAAAAGCCTCGGGGGCACTTAACCCGTCGGGTAGATGGAGGCCGCGATGCTGGCGCAGCGGTACCGTGCTGCAGCATTCATCGATGTTATTAATCTCCTGCTGGGGATGCTGCTGTTTTTTGCGCCTTGGATGTTTGGTTTTGTTTCGACTCTCGCCAGCGAAAATGCCTGGTTGAGCGGCGCGCTGATCAGCCTGCTGGCGACCACAGCCATCCTTGCGTTCGATGCCCGCGAGCAACGGCTCAATCTTCTCGTTGGGCTGTGGGTGGTGGTTTCGCCGTGGCTGTTGGGGCTCCATGCCGAGATGCACATTCATTTCGTCGTCGGCCTGTTGCTGGTGGCCCTGGTGCTGTTTGAATTGTGGCTAAATGGGGATGCTGAGGACAGCGAACCGATTGCGGACCAGGCGGCCCCTGGATCGGGCGCGACGCGAGCCTATTGGGTCGCGCCGCCAGAGCCAAACCACCGGGAATACGCCGAGCCCAAGCGAGTTGTCGCTCCCCTGCGTCACGTTGCAAGGTCAATTCCGGTCGCCACGCGGCTGATTGCGGTTCGCGGGCCGTCAAAGAGCGAGCCGCCTAGGCGGCGGAGGCCTGCGCGTTCGACGGTTCGAGCCGGTCGCGCGTTGGCGGAGTGATATCGAGCGCCGCGCGCCCTCTGGGAAGGGCCTCGGGGTGCTCCTTTTGCAAAAAATCAATCAGCTTCTCGCGCACTTCCGCCTGGAGGTTGCCGAGCGCGTCGGGGATCTTGGCGCTCACCAACGCGCGCAATTGCATGGTCGTTTCCTTGATATCATTCACCTGCAAACTAACGACTTGGTGATCCCATAGCGGGGATTGCGCCACAATTTCGCTTAATTTATCCCGAATGCGCCCGACCGGCGCCACATAATCAACATAAAGTACGACGCTCCCGATCAGGCCTGTCGACTGTCGCGACCAATTCTGGAACGGCTTTTCGATGAAATAGCTCAGCGGGACGATCATGCGACGACGATCCCAGAGCCGGATCACAACGTAGGCGGCCGCAATTTCCTCGACCCAGCCGAATTCACCCTCGACGATGACAGCATCCTCGAGGCGGATCGGTTGGGTCATGGCGATTTGAATGCCGGCAATGAAGTTGCTCAAAACCGGTCGCGCCGCAAGGCCGACGACGACGCCGACAACGCCCGCGGACGCAAATAAACTGATTCCATACTGCCGAATGGTTTCGAACGTCATGAACGCCGCTGCCGCCGTGATGACGATCGTTAGCGTATCAGCGGCGCGCTGGAGGATGCGCACCTGCGTCACGTGTTTGCGCGCGAGGAGATTGTCCTCGGCGTCGAATGTGAAGCGGCGAAGATAAATATCGGCGGCGATGGCGACGGCGATGATCGCCATCCAGCCGACGAGAATGATGAAAGCGATGAGGAGGGCGTGGGTGACGGCTTGGGTCACGGCAGGCTCGAGCGGCGCCCATTGGGTCACGACGCTGACCGCGAAGATGACCACGGCAAGCCGGGTAGGCCCCGCGGTTTGCGTCAGCAACAAGCTCAGGAACACCCGCCGAGCGCCAATGAGCCGAGCGAGAATGCGCAAGACGACGTAGTGGACAAACAGCGCAATCCCCACCGCCAGCGCAAGCTCCGCAAGGGCGCGCGTCCAAGGCGGCGCAAGGTCAAGAGTCGTGGCGAACCACTGCTTGAGCTCGCGAAGGCTGTCGAGCGGCATCCGTCGGCTCCAGACGAGAGCGGCACGCACTCAAGGATCGTCAGATACGGTATTTTCCCGCCCCTTCAAAGGGGGGACGCGTCACGAACAACATGCCGGCGGAACAGCAAGCCGATCGAATGGGTGCGAGGGGCCCAACTTGAGGCCGCGGCCTGGCTTACTTGTCGTTCGCTGTTTGGCGGCGTCTCATTTTGAGACAAAAGAACCCCGGCCGGGCTGAACCAACCGACCGGGGCTATGCCGAGCGGCGTGGGGACAGGGGGCTGGGATCCGCCCGACACACCTGAGAAAGAATTCTCACTCGCCCAAGTTCCTGCACCGCTACGCTTTGTCACGGCAGCGCATCGCTCGGAACCGCCTTCCCGGGCTACCAATGTGGCAATGCCCCGCAATCGGGCGCGTCAGGCCGATTTACAAGGCAGCCCGTCTGGGCGAGCCATCAAGCGACGCGAGACACCGGCTTGGCTTGCGCGCCAGCAGGGGGGCGGCGAGCGGGCTCACAGCCGAATCGCAGCCTGGGGCGAGCGGGCCTGGGTCTGATGCCGCGTCGGGGGCAGAGATCGGGGCAACGTGGGTGTTTTGCGGGGCGACGTGGGTCTTTTGCGGGGCGACGCGGGTGTTTTGATCGTCGCGGATCGTCACTTGCGGCAACACCGCGTTCTTAACCGCGAGGGTTACGTGGCGCAGTGGATCGTTGCGGAAGAGCACGTGTCCATCGCGATCGCGATAGACGATCGACGTACGGCGTGCCCCCACGACTTCCACGGCGGAGACCACGACTTTGCGTCCCGATGCTGCAGGCGGTGCAAGCCGGTCGCCCTTGTGCGAGCGTTCGGGGGTCGTCAGCAACCCGGCTTGAGCGTGAGCGGCGAACGCACCTGGCGTGGGATCGCTGCCAGGAATGGTGGCAAACCAGTTTGTGAGGGTAACGGCCACGAGCCCGCCAAGAAAATACGGCGCCAAACCGTGCATCGGATCCCTCCAGACGACAAGCGTTGGCAAAGATCCCTGTCCCGAGCGTACAACTGTTTGAACAAAGACTTGGTTCCAGAGAATCCTGGTCAGCGCGCCGCCGAAAGTTGACTCTCCGGGATGACGATACGACAGGTTACCCCGTCTGGGGCGAACGACAAATCGACCTGCGCCTCAAGGGATCGGGCCAGATTGCGCTCAATCACCAAACTGCCGAACCCTCGGCGCTCCGGAGGTGAGACGCTGGGGCCGCCGCTTTCTGCCCAGACGATTTGCACGCCCTCGCCTTTCGGCTGCGCCAGACGTCGCCAATTGATCGAGACCTTGCCGGTGGGGACCGAGAGCGCACCATATTTGGCGGCGTTGGTTGCAAGCTCGTGCAGGGCCAAGCCGAGATTCTGCGCCACCTCGGGCTTCAAGATCACGGCCTGCCCGTCGATTGAAACCTGCGATCCGCTGCGATTGAGGTAGTGACCAAGCTGGGATCGAACCAACTCGGCCAACGAGACGCCATACCAACTCTCCTGAATCAGGAGGTCGTGCGAGGTCGCCACTGCCTGCAAGCGGGCGCTAAACTGGTCGAGAAAAGAATCGATCGACCCCGCGTGCCGCGCGGT
>Ga0126373_10002215_pt1 | contig 14261 bp, 10 predicted proteins | sample PanSoiMetPlot_11_FD_92545 | JGI IMG/M metagenome (GOLD analysis project Ga0126373, IMG submission 92545) | Tropical forest soil microbial communities from Panama - MetaG Plot_11 | ecosystem: Environmental > Terrestrial > Soil > Tropical forest > Bulk soil | place: Panama | collected 2016-02-17 | reverse complement strand
CCGGCACCTTAAACGCCGCTAGGCTCTCCCGGCAGTGATCGACAAGCTCCTGAACCGACGCGTCGGACACGAGGGTTACGGCCGCGCCAACGAGATCGCCGTACTTGGCATCGGCCACGCCGAAGCAGACGGCGTCTTCGACGGCGGGGTGCGACATCAGCACGTGCTCGATCTCCGCCGGAGCGATGTTCTCGCCGCCCCGGATGATCATCTCCTTGAGGCGTCCTTCGAGGAAGAGATAGCCGTCTCGGATGACACCGCGGTCGCCGGTACGGAACCAGTCGCCGAAGAATGCCTCGGCTGTAGCCTCCGGGTTGTTCACGTAGCCGGACATGACGCCGGGACCGCGGATCACGACCTCGCCTGCGATGCCGCCAGGCTGCAGCGTCCCGTGCCGATCGGCGATGCCGACGTCGGTGCCCGTCGGTACTCCGACCGAGCCAGGCAGCCGAGCAGCCGGCGGCAGCGGGTTGGAGGACATCTGATGGCTGGCCTCGGTCATGCCGTACGCCTCAAGCATCGGGACCAGGTAGGTGTGCTCCGCCCTCTCCATCAGCGCGGGTGACAGTGCCGAGCTACAGGAGCGCACGAAGCGCAGCGTGGCCGGTGCGCCCGGCCCATCAGCCTGATCCAGGATCATCTGATGGAGTGTGGGACCTGCTGACAGCCAGGTCGCCCCGTGCTCGCGAGCTTGCGGCCAGAAGCGATGCGGCGTAAAGCGGCGTGGCGTGATGACAGCTCCGTCGGCGCCGAGAGCGGCGAAGGTGGAGGCCACCAGACCATGGATGTGAAATAGCGGCATGACGCAGAACGACACGTCTGACGCGCCGAGCTTGTAGTGCGCGCCAATTGTGCGCGCCGAGGCCATCAGGTTGCGCTGACGCAAGGGCACCTGCTTCGGCCGGCTGGTCGTGCCGCTGGTATGCAGGACGAACGCCACGTCGTCAGGTCCGCCCGACTCGAAAGAACGCCCCGGAGCGCCAACCACGCCGTCGGCTGAGAGCAGCTCGGGCGGCCCGTCGTCGGCAGCCTGTACCAAAATCAGCCTCGTACTGGCGGCGTCGGCCGCGGCGCTGGCCGCGGCGACCCCCGCGGCCGGGATCAGCACCAGCCTCGGAGCTATGTCGCCTAGATAGAAACTGAATTCGGTCTCGGTGTAGGCGGGATTGAGCGGCGCCGCCGCCGCACCGAGGGCCGTGATCGCCAGCAGAAGCAGCACGATGTCGGAGCCGTTGGGCAGCGCGAGCGCGACCCGATCGCCACGGCGGACGCCCAGGCCGGCCAGTCGTCGCGCCAGCGTCTCCACCCTGGTGGCCAGCTGCCCATAGCTGAGTGCCTGACCACTGTCAGGCACGATGAGCGCCGGGCGGGCCGGATCACGGTGTACCACCAAATTGATGAGCGGCTCCCCTGCCGTCGGGCTCGGCCGCACCCTGGCAGAATCAGTTACTTCGTCAGGCATGACGCTTAGTCTGCATCAGCGGTGCGGTCGCGTCACCGCCCGGCGTAGTGGTTGACAGCGGCGAAGCCAGTCGGCCGGGAGGCTGGGACGATGGCAGAAAGCTCGTCTCGCGCGCCGACGCCAACTCCGGCCGCGGGCCTGACCGCCGAGCAGGTAGCGCTGCGGCGGTCGAATGGTCTCAGCTACCCGGCCGCGGAGAGCACCAGCCGCTCGGTTCAAGAGATCCTGCGGGCCAACATCCTGACCAGATTCAATTTCATCCTGGGGACATTGCTCGCAGTGATCCTGATACTGGGAGAGCCGCAAGACGCGCTCTTCGGGATCGTGCTTGTCGCCAACGCCATGATCGGGATCGGCCAGGAGCTGCGGGCTAAGCGGACACTGGACCGCCTCGCCGTCCTCACCGCGCCGACAGCGTTAGTCATCCGGGACGGCGCGTCGACAGAAGTTCCAGTCGGCGCGCTGGTGACAGGCGACATCATCCAGCTGCACGCCGGTGACCAGGTTGTCGCCGACGGAGTCCTGCGTTCGAGCAGCAGCCTGCAAGCCGACGAGTCGCTGCTAACCGGCGAGTCAGAGCCGGTAGATAAGCGCGGCGGCGACAGTTTGCTCTCCGGGAGCTTCGTGGTGGCCGGCTCAGGTGACTACGAGGCAACGGGCGTTGGCTCGGAGGCGTATGCGCGCAAGCTCGCGGCTCAAGCCAAGCGGTTCGCTATCGTACCGTCCGAGCTGGTCGCCGGCACGAACCAGATATTGCGGTACATCACCTGGGCTGTCGTGCCAGTCGGTGGCCTCCTGCTGACGAGCCAGCTCCTCGAGCGCGCCACCGCGCGGGAAGCGGTGACCGGCACCGTGGCCGCTCTCGTGGGCATGGTCCCGCAGGGCCTAGTGCTCCTGACGAGCATCGCGTTCGGCGTAGCGGCGGTCACGCTGTCTCGCCGACAGGTCCTCGTGCAGCAGCTGCCAGCAATCGAAGGCCTGGCGAGGGTCGACGTCGTGTGCTTCGACAAGACTGGCACGCTGACCGACGGCATGATTGCCTTCGACCGCCTGATCCTCCTGGCTGACCAGCCGGTCGAAGCCGCACTGGGCGCGATCGCCGACGACGCGGACAGCAACTCGACTGCGGCGGCTATCGCGCAGGCGTTTCCGCGCTTGGCCGACTGGGACCGGGTGCAGGCTGTGCCCTTTTCGTCGGCCCGCAAGTGGAGCGCTGCGAGCTTCGCGGGCAAGGGGACCTGGATTCTCGGCGCCCCGGAGATCGTGCTGCCACCCAGCTCGGGTGCGTTGCTGGATCAGTCCGCTACCCTCGCGCAAACCGGCCAGCGAGTGCTGGTACTGGCCCGGACGAGCGCGCCGCTGCACGACGAGCAGCTCCCCGCTGGCCTGCACCCGGCCGCGTTTGTGCTGCTGAGTGAGCAGCTGCGGGCGGACGCGGCAGACACGATCGCGTTCTTCGTCCGACAGGGCGTAGCGCTCAAGGTGATCTCCGGAGACAGTCCGCAGACTGTCAGCGCCGTGGCAGCCCGGGTCGGAATTCCTGGCTGGGACATGCCGGTAGACGCGCGCGCTTTGCCCGACGATCCAGCGGTTCTCGGCCAGGCAATGGAGGATCGCTCGGTATTCGGGCGCGTTACACCCCATCAGAAGCAGGCCATGGTCACCGCGCTGCAGGCGCGTGGCCACACGGTCGCAATGACTGGTGATGGTGTTAACGACGTCCTCGCGCTCAAGCTCGCTGACATCGGAATAGCGATGGGAACGGGCACCGTAGCGACGAAGGCCGTCGCGGAAGTCGTGCTGCTGGACGGCAAGTTCGCGACCTTGCCTGGTGTCGTAGCCGAAGGCCGGCGGGTCACCGCGAACATCGAGCGAGTAGCGAACCTGTTCGTTACCAAGTCGGTCTGGGCAACCCTGCTCGCGGTCGCGGTCGCCGCGGCATTGCTCCCTTACCCGTTCCTGCCGCGCCACCTGACAATCATCGACACCATCACCATCGGAGTCCCCAGCTTTTTCCTCGCACTCGCGCCCAATCGACGCCGCTACGTGCCGGGATTCGCCGTACGAGTGCTGTGGTTTGCCGTCCCTGCCGGTGCAGTAGTCGCTGCGGCGACGCTCGCGGCATACCTGCTCGCCAGAGCCGAAGGACTGGCGCGGGTGGAGCAGCGCACCGCCGCCATGTGGGTCGCCGTCGTTCTCGGGCTCACCATCCTGACGCTCCTAGCGACACCGATAACGTGGCGTCGAGCGATGCTCCTGGGCGCAATGATTGCCGCGTTCGCATTGCTCTTCCCCTTGTCAGCCGTGCGCCGCTTCTTCGCGCTGGACCTGGCGAACCACAGCCTCTGGATCCTCGTGCTGATCTCGGCGGCAGCAGCGAGCCTGCTCGGCGGAATCTGGGTCGCCGTCGGCCGACGCACCCGGGTCTTCCCGGATGGTGCGCAAGGGTGATCCGGCCGATCAGCCCGTGAGCGCGACTGACCGCCGTCTTGATGCAGGCCAACAGGGCTATTTTCAGGCGGTTACGGTGGCGTCACGCCTGACAAGTTGAGCCCGATCACCCCAGCAAGGATCAGCACGATCGACACCAGCTTGATGGTGGACACCGATTCTCCCAGGGCCCATATGCCGACCAAGGCCGTGCCCGCGGCACCGAGCCCAGTCCAGACTGCATACGCTGGCCCCACCTCGAGCTTCTTCAGCGCCGTGGTCAGCAGTCCGAAACTGATCAGCGCGCAGACGGCGAAGCCCACCGTGGGCCACAATCGGCTGATCCCGTTGCTCTGCTTCAGCAACACAGCAAAGCCGGTCTCGAACAGTCCGGCAACAATCACAAGCAACCAGGCCATGAGTCACCTCGCCTCGGCGGCGGCGGCGAGCGCCGACCTCGAAATCCGGGCGCATCCGTCGGGGCTGTTCGCGACAGTCACCTCGTTACCTCTTTCCGCGCTCCAGCGCAGCGTCTGTGTCCCGGTATCAGCGACCTGCCAGACCGGCACGATGGCCGTCCGCAGCGAGCCGGGTCGGACGCTGCGGCAATGGCTGCCCGGGCGCCCCGGCGTCGACCGCGTCCCCGAGCGACAGGTAGGTCTCGTCTTCTTGCACTGTGTGCAGTCGCAAGATGGCGTGCAATCCGTACAGGACGTCGCGCAGGTCGGCGATGTCTGACTCGTTGGGATCCTGGTCACCGATGTCGTCGATGAGCCGTCCCAGCCGTGCGATCTGCACTGCGATCTCGGCGTGTGCCCTGCTCATCGGAGCGGTCGGGTCGGTTCCCCCGAGCACGCGGTTCAGCGCCGGGTACAGAACTGACTCCTCGGCGTGCTCATGCGGCCAGACTTCCCGGGTCAGGAGTTCGCGGACGCAGCGGACCCGGTCCATGGCGCCGGATTCGCCTAGTGTTTGCGCGGCCGCTCGAAGCTGTTCGACGTCCGCCCGGATCGTCCGATGCTCCGTGCGGAACCGCATCGTCAGGGCCGCGTCTGCCGCGGTGAGCCGGACCTCGGGCGCTGGCGCCCTCAGCGCGCGGAGCGCGTTTAGTATCACCGCGACATCGATGGCTTCCTGCAGCAGAGCGCCCCACACCGCGGGCAGGAAGCCCGCCGCCGCGACTCCCATGGCGGCCAGCGACATGCTCATGCCGCCCAGCACGCTCTGCAGGGCGATCCGCCGGGTGCGCCGCGCCACCGCTGCCACCTCCCCGAGGCGGCCGAGTTCGTCCACCGCGAGCACCGCGTCTGCGGCCTCCGACGACGCGGTGGCACCACGGGCGCCCATGGCGATTCCTACATCCGCCAGGGCTAGCGCGGGGGCATCGTTGATGCCGTCGCCGGTCATGATCACCGGGGCGCGGCGCTGCTCGTCGCGCACCACCTCGAGCTTGTCGCCCGGGGTTAGCTCGGCGATCACCTCGTCGGCCCCGACGAGCGCACCAACCGCACTAGCTGCATCGGCCCGATCGCCGGTGGCGAGCACGATCCTGGTGATGCCACCGCGACGCACCGCACGGATGGTCTGGCGGGCATCGGGGCGGAGCCTGTCCTCGAGCAGCAACACGCCCACGGGCCGACCGTCGATCGCGGCAAAGATGGTAAGCGCGCCATCCAGCCGAGACCGGCGACGCGCGAGGCGGACCCAGGCGTCGTTTTCTGCTGCGCCCGCCCACTGTGCTCGCCCGAGCCGGACTTCGTGGTCACCGACAGTACCCGTGATGCCCTGCCCAGCCACCTCGGTGACATCCGACGGCTGGATCAGCCGACTGCCCGGCGCCGCCGCCCGGACGACAGCCGCCGCGAGCACGTGTCCGGACACCTGGTCCAGCGACGCCGCCAGCTTCACGATGTCCTGGGCAGGCAAGTCGGCGCCACCGGCGGATACGACGTCGGTCACTTCGGGCTGGCCGACGGTGATCGTCCCGGTCTTGTCCAGGACGAGCGTCGTGCACTGAGCGAGTCGCTCCAGCACGCCGCCGTTCTTGACCACGACACTGCGCCGAGCCGCCGTCGACAGCCCGGAGACCCATGCGACCGGCGCGGCCAGGATAAGCGGGCAGGGCGTCGCTACCACCAGCACCGCCACAGCCCGGGACGGCCCCCCAAGTCCCCAGGCGACGGCGGCTACCGCCAGCGTCAGCGGTACGAACCATACGGCGTAGCGGTCCGCGAGGCGGACGGATGGCGCCTGTGCCGTCTCAGCCTCGCTGACCAGACGGATAATACCGGCGTAGGTGCTCTCGGCGGCGGTGTCGGTAGCCTTCAGATCGAACGGGCCGCCTGCGTTCACGACGCCGCTGCGCACTCCGTCACCGCGCGCGTATTCGGCTGGCCAGGCCTCGCCAGTGAGCGCCGATTCGTCTAGGACGGCCGCATCCGAAGCGATCACGCCATCGACCGGCACCACGTCCCCTGACGCCACCAGCAACAAGTCGCCGACCGCGACGTCTTCAAGCGGCACAATCTCGACCGCGTCGCCGTGATAACGGCGCGCGGTGCGGGGCGCCCTATCCAGCAGCGCGCTCATATCCCGCCGGGCACGCAGCGCAGCCCAGGCCTCCAGGGTCCGGCCGCTGGTCAACATCACGCTGATCACGGCCGCAGCTAGGTATTCCCGCACGGCGACGGCACCCGTCAGGGCGAGCAACGCGATCACGTCTACACCAAGCCGACCGTGGCGGATCGCATCGACGGCCGACCAGAGCGCATAAGCCAGCCCAACCGCCGCTGCGATCAGCCAGCACGTGTCGGCGGCTCCCCGGCCGCCAGCCAGCCATGCCAAGCCCCCGGCCGCCAGTCCAAGAGCCGTCAGGCCGAGCAGCAAAACCGCTGACCGCCGACCCAGCCAGCGGACGGACGAGCGGGGCAGACCACTCCTCATGTTGCCACCCTCGCTCGCAGTGAATGGGATGTCGTGAGCCCAATGGCGCGAAGCCAAGGACTTCCGTCCCAGTAGCGGATGTGATGCCTCATACCCAGGTTCGACTCGTGTGTCTCGGGTCACGTTGGCCGGTAGATCAGCGATAACTCGGGCCCTGGGACCGTCCAGCCCGGGACCTCAGTCCGTTCCCCGGGCACGCGCGCTCGGCCAGATTGGAGGCGAGCTGACTGGAGGTGCGCCCATGAGGGCCGTCGTGGTGTTCGAGTCGATGTACGGCAATACGCGTGCCATTGCTGAAGCTGTGGCGCAAGGCATCGAGCGGGCTGGCGCCGCTGAGGTGACAGTGCTGCCAGTCAGCGAAGCGGATAGCGAGGCGATCAAGCAGGCCGACCTTCTTGTCGCGGGCGGCCCTACTCATGCTCACGGCATGAGCCATGCGGCCACTCGGCGCGCGGCCCGGGATGCTGCGGCCAAGCCGGATAGCAAGCTTCGACTCGATTCCGCGGCAGAGGTGGACGGGCCTGGCATGCGCGACTGGCTGGCGCACGTCGACAGCACAGGAGCGGTGAGCGCAGCCTTCGACACCAGGCTGGACGCGCCGGCGATCTTTACTGGCCGCGCTGCCCCGAAGATCGCGCGACAGCTGCAGCGCCGCGGATTTGCGCCGGTCGCCGATCCAGAAAGCTTCCTGGTGACCAAGGACACCGAACTGGGCCCGGGCGAGATAGCGAGAGCACAGGACTGGGGCAGTCGGCTCGCGGCGCTCGCAAATCGGAGCATGTCATGAGGCGCGGCTTTGCCCTGCTCCAGACGTGAACGTGCCTCTCGCTAGAGCAGGCCGGCGAGTGCAACAAACTCCGCGGTCGGTGTCAAGGCGTCCTTATGGCGCGAGTTGTCGTGCTACCCGGTGCAGCAGCGGCGATCCGATGGACTCCTGGACGGCCCGGGCGAACAGCCACGAGCGTACCCGGGCCCGATCGAGCCCGGCCAGGTCCGCCATGCGGTCCGCGAGGCCGGCAGCGTTGATCGCCAGCCGGGCGTCGCAGTTCAGCATGTGCTGCAGCACGTCGTAGGCGGGGTCGCCGACATACGGCTTCGGGTCGATGACGAGCCACGGCTCCCGGCTCGCCGCCAGGATGTTGCCGGCGTGCAGGTCAGTGCACAGCAGCACTTCGTCGGCCGCAGTCGCAGGCAGCTCGCGGAACAGCGCGATCCCTGCCCGCGCCAGTCCTGCGTCGAGCCGGTCCCCCGGCGGGGCGGAAGCGTACTCGACCGCGAATTCGTCGGCCCACGCGGCGCACATCTGCGCCAGCGACCGGAACGGGTACGCGTCGTGCGGCTGGCTCCACAGCCGGCGGAGCAGTCCGGCAACCACGACATCTTGCTCGGGCTCGGGTAGCAGCTGTCCCAGCGTGCCGCCTGGCACGCAGCGCTCGAGGAGCAGCTCGTAACTGCACTCGCTGTCAGCGACGGCATGCACTCGGACGGCCCCGTTCCCGTCCCATGCTTTCAGCCCGGCCGCTTCGTCGCGCTCGTCCCCGCTCGGAAACCGGAACGCCACCTTCAGAACCAGGGCGGCACCCGACGCATGTGTCGCGGGTGCCGTCCACGAGCACTGGCCACCCGGCTGGAACGGCTCACCGACCGACAGCGACCAGCGGTCAGCCAAGCTGGCGACGATCTTCGGAATGCGGCTCAGCCACTCGGCAACGGCGGGCTCACGCGCCGCCGTCTCGGCCAGGTACTGCGGCACTGCGAAAGTGCCCATGGCCCGAACCCTGCCGGGCGCCGGGCGCAGCGTCAATCCAGTTTGAGCGGCAGCGCGTCGTCGCGGTGGCAAGTCCCGCACCCGGCGGGCTAGATTGCTGATGTACCGCACCGGTAGCGGCTCCCATTGCGACAAGCCCCGCCAGGAGTCCTGCCATGTCACGAATCGAGGTGCGGCCGTTCGGCCGCCGCGACCGCGATCAGCTCACCGACCTAGTCAACGCCCACGCCGCGGCTGTCGTACCTGGTGTGAGCGTGTCCGTCGCCGCCATGCTCAGCCACCTGGAGCGCGATCCCGGCGAGTTCATCGTCGATCCGTGGGTCACTGAGCGCATCACCCTTGTCGCGGAGCAGAACAACCGGGTGGCGGCCGCCGCGCACTTGCTCCGCTACCGCGATGACGATGGCGTGGGGCCGGCTTACCGCGGCGCCGGCGAAATCCGCTGGCTGGTGTTCTGGCCCGAAGGCCCGCGGAGCAGCAACCCCTGGTGGACGGCCGGAACGCAGGCGGCCGCCGAGCTCATCGATGTGTGCGTCGCACAGTTCGAGCGATGGCACGTCACCAGCCAGAACGCTGGCGGTGAGCTGCCGGTACCCGGCGTGTATGGAGTTCCAGAGCAGTGGCCACACGTCAGTGCCGTGTACGAGCATGCTGGCTTCGTGCACGACGGCCACACGGAGCTTGTCTACCTCGCCCGCGTGGGCGAGCTGCCGCGGCTGGCGAATCCCCCGGTCGCCGGGCTTGACCTGCGGCGGACGGTCGGGCTAAGCGGCACCCGGCTGTCGGCGGTTCTCGACGGCGAGGTCATCGGGTACATCGAGGTGGACATCCGCGACGAAGGCGAGCGGCTTGTTCGCCAGGCGGGCTGGGCCGATGTCGGCAACCTGCGCGTCAGCGAGCAGTTCCGGCGCCGGAAGGTCGCTACCTGGCTCCTTGGCCAGGCCGCCGACTGGCTCGACCTGGCCCGCGTCGACCGCCTGCTGGACTACAGCTACCTAGACGGCGCAGATGCGACAGGACTGACTGGCAACGACTACCGGGCGTTCCTTGATGCGCTTCCGTTCGTGCTGCTGACCAGGACGAGGCGCGGCTGGACAAGAACGAAGATCTAGCGGGAACGGGGCCGCTCCGGCTACGTCTTGGCCGCCACCTCGGGCAGTATGCGCTCCAGCACAGCGGCGTTGCCGCTGATATCCAGGCCAAGACTGGCGGCCTCCGCGGCTGTGATCAGCCCGTTGAACATGCCCAAGATGAGCCGCGGTTCGCCGCTCAGGACCAGATCTGGCGCCCGCGCTGATCCCAGGCGCATGGCCACCTTGCCGTCGGCCACTTCAACAACGACGGGGCTGCTGGCGGCCCGCAGTTCGATGGACACGGGCGGCTCGTCGGGCTGGTGGTCGTGCAATGACCGGACCGAGAACGCGAACCAGTGGCCGCGGAACACGTCGTCCGCCGGCGGGTTGACCATGTACCTGAGCCCCCAGCGGTAGAAGGCGCTGAGGACTGACTCCAGTTCCGCTCCGTAATCGGTGAGGTGGAACAGCGTCGTGGCGATGGGGGGTGGAGCTTCCTCGCGCCGGATCAGGCCCGCCGACTCCAGCTCACGAAGCCGGTCCGAGAGCAGGTTGGTCGCGATTCCTGGCAGTCCGTCCCTTAGGTCGGTGTAGCGGCATCCGCCACGAATGAGGAGCTCCCGCACGATCAGGAGCGTCCACCGGTCCCCCACGACGTCCAGTGCCTTCGCGATCGAGCAGTACTCGCCGTAGCTGCGCATGGGTTCAGCATAGCAGAAGCTACTTGAAATCCAAGTCTATTAATTTGACTTTCTCAAGTAGAACCTAGAGTATCTCAAGTATGAGATCTAAGCCACTCATCCTTGTCGCACTGCTCCTTGCGGCATTCCTCGTCAACCTCGACACCACGCTTGTGAACGTGGCCCTGCCCGCGCTCGTCCGTGAGCTGCACGCCACGACTACGCAGCTGCAGTGGGTGGTCGATGCGTTCAATCTCGTCTTCGCCGCGCTGCTGCTCACCTTCGGCAGCCTGTCCGACAGGTTCGGGCGCAAGGGCATGCTGCTGACGGGACTTGCCGTATTCGGCACAGCCACCCTCGTGGGCGGCTTCACTGCCGACCCAGCGCAGCTCATCGCCGCCAGATCCGTGATGGGGCTTGGCGCCGCCATGACGTTTCCGGCGACGCTCTCGCTGATCTCCAACGTCTTCACCGAACGCAAGGAACGCGCTCGCGCCATCGGCTTGTGGGGCGCGATCGCGGGCGTGGCCATCGCGATGGGACCGATCGTCGGCGGCTGGCTGCTTGAGCACTTCAGCTGGGCCAGCATCTTCGTCGCGATGGCACCAGTAGCTGCCATCGCCATTGTCCTCGTGGCGATCATCGTCCCCACGTCCAAGGATCCCGGCGCGGCACCTCCCGACATCCCGGGCCTGGTTCTGTCCGCCGCAACGATGGCGGTGCTGGTGTTCACCCTCATCGAGGCGCCCGGCTACGGGTGGACGGCCGCCCGCAGCATCGCGGGCTTTGCCGCCTCGGCTGTCCTGCTGGTCGCGTTCATCGTGCGTGAGCGCAGTACTGCACACCCGATGCTGGACGTCCGGCTGTTCCGCAACATGCGGTTCAGCGCCGCGAGCGGAGCTGTCACGATTTCGTTCTTCACCCTGTTCGGCTTCATCTTCCTGATCACGCAGTACTTCCAGTTCGTCCGCAGCTACAGTCCGTTGTCGACTGGACTGCACCTGCTCCCGGTCGCGCTGTCGGTTGGCGCCGGGTCGGTAGCCGGGACTCAACTGGCCGTGCGGTTGGGGACCAAGCTCGTCGTCACGACCGGGATGGTCGCGATGGCCGGCTTCTACGCCTGGGTGGCGGTTACGACGAGCCTTACGCTCAGCTACAGCGTGATCGCCGCGCAGATGGTGGTCTACGGACTCGGCCTGGGCCTGACGTCCGCCCCCGCCACCGAATCGATCATGGGCGCGATCTCCCGGCGCAAGGCCGGCGTCGGCTCGGCGGTCAACGACTCTACGAGGCTCGTCGGTGGAACGCTCGGCGTCGCGGTTATCGGCAGCGTGTACGCGACGGTCTACGGATCGCGGCTGACGGCCACAACCCCGGCTGGCGTCCCCGGCCGGGTTACGGCGCTGGCGCACCAGTCCGTCGGCGCGGCCTACGCCGCCGCCGGCAAGATCACCGCCCTCGGGCATCCCGTCCTCGGGCAAGCTCTGCAGCACGCTTCAGCCAACGCGTTCCTGCGCGGGCTCACCATCGGCTCCCTTGTCGCCGGTGGCGTCGCTGCGGTGGGCGCCATCCTGGCAGTCGTGTTCTTGCCTGCTCAACCGTCGGCAGTTCCGGAAGACTCCGCCGACGTCCCCGCGGCCATGCCAGCCGCATCGGCACACGTGTCAAGACACCAGTTGGAGGAAGCAAATGAGCAAGCTCGATGAACTATTGCAGCGCAACCGTGCCTTCGAAGCAACCGGTGCCTACGCGGGCCTGTCGATCATGCCGCGCCAGCCTGTCTTCGTGGTCACCTGCCTCGACCCGAGAGTCGACCCGGCGGCATTCCTTGGCGTCGGCCTTGGCGATGCGCCAGTGGTGCGCAACGCAGGCGGGCGCGTCACCGAAGCGGTCATCGATGACGTGGCCTTCATCGGCTACCTAGCCAACGTGATGATCCCGGAGGGCCCGCTCTTCGAGGTCGCGGTCATCCACCACACGGGCTGCGGCACCGGTTTCTTGGCTGATGCGGACTTCCGGCATGCCTACGTAACCCGAACGGGCCTAGATGAAAGCCTCTTGGCAGACAGCGCTGTCGTCGATCCGGAGCAGACCGTCGCGACGGACGTCAAACGGCTGCTCGCGTCGCCGAAGCTGTCGGACCGTGTAACGGCCGCCGGCTACGTATACGACCTCGACACCGGGCTGGTGCGGATGACGGTCCCGCCTGCGCAACCCACGCCTGGGCCGGCTGCTTAGCAGTAGTGCGCCTCGAGCCAGTTGCCGATCGCGGGTATCGCCTGGTCGGACTCGGTTATCGGCGCGGCGCAACTAGCGCTCGAGGATTTGCTTAAGCGCGCTGAGCTGTGCGACCTCCTTCTGCATCTGGCGGCTGATCATGGGCGTCATGAGCTTCATGGCGCCTGTGGGCGTGAGATCAAGAGTGAAGCGCACTCGCGTGCTGTTGTCAGGCAGGCGGGTGAGCTCGAACAGGCCCTCCGGGCGGGCCGGGCCAGCGATGACGCTGAACCCCAGCCGCGAGGGCGGCTCATACGCGGTGACTCGGTAATCGCCGTCGATGCGGCGGCCTCCGGGTCCGGCGAGGACCTGCCGGTACGTGGCCCCCGCACCGTCAGCCGACGACGTCCGCTCGATCTCGAGCACCCCGGAACGCCATTCCCGGTTGTGCGTGCCGTCGGCCAGGTAACTGAAGACGTCACTGACCGGTCGGTTGATGGTGATGGTGTTCTCGGCATGCGGCATAACGGTCATCCTTTCTTCCTGGGTTCCTCCGCCGCGACGCGGCGGGATTCTTCGAGGTAATTGCGCTCGGCCTGGTTGCCGACCAGGCTGATGGCGACGTCATAATCGGCGAGCGCCGCCCTAGCATCGCCAGCCCGATGATGCAGGTCGGCGCGCACCGCCCAGACGCGATGCGACTGGCCTAGCGCCGGGTCGGCTGCGAGCTGGTCAAGCAGCGGCAGTGCTGCCTCCGGGCCATCCACCATGGCCACCGCCACTGCCCGGTTCAGCGCGACCACCGGCGAGTCCTGGATCGCCGCCAGCTCGTCGTAGAGCGCGACAATCGCTTTCCAGTCGGTCGTCGCGAAAGAAGGCGCAGTGGCATGGCAGGCGGCGAGCTCGGCTTGCAGCAGCAGCGCCGATCTGCTGCCCGCGCGGGCTCGGGCGAGCGCGCCGACGCCATCCGCGATCAGCTTGCGGTCCCACCGAGCGCGGTCCTGAGCCTCCAGTGTCAGCAGCGCGCCATCCGGTCCAGCCCGGGTGGCCCAGCGACTGAGCTGAAATGACAACAACGCGCGCAGCGACCACGTTTCCGTCTTCGCGGGTGCGAGTTCCGTGAGCATGCAGGCCAGCCGGTGGGCTTCGCGCGCCAGGTCATCCCTCGTCACGGTCTCTCCGCTGCCCGGGAGGTAGCCCTCGTTGAAGGCCAGATAGATGACGTCTCCGACCGCCGCAAGCCGGTCCCGGACGTCGACGTCGTCGTCCGCGAATGTCACTCCGTGCTGCCGCAGGGTTCGTTTCGCCCGGACGATGCGCTGTGCTATGGCCGTGGCCGGAAGGTGAAACCCGCGAGCTATCTCTTCGGTGGTCAGGCCCGCCACCATCCGGAGCGTCAGGGCGACCTGCGCGTCGGCGGGCAGCAGGGGGTGACAGCACAAGACGATCAGGCGCAGCCGGTCGTCGGCGATCTGCGGCTGGTCGACGTCAAGACCCGGCTGACTGGGTGGCAGCCGTCGCAGCAGTTCGATCCGCCGGAGCTCCCGGCCGGCATCGCGGGCGATGTTGCGGGCCCGGTTGCGGCACACAGTCATCAGCCACGCACCTGGCCGGTCAGGTACACCTTGCAGCGGCCACCTGTCGAGCGCTGTGACCAGCGTGTCCTGCGCCGCGTCCTCGGCTGCCTG
>Ga0126373_10002214_pt1 | contig 14262 bp, 15 predicted proteins | sample PanSoiMetPlot_11_FD_92545 | JGI IMG/M metagenome (GOLD analysis project Ga0126373, IMG submission 92545) | Tropical forest soil microbial communities from Panama - MetaG Plot_11 | ecosystem: Environmental > Terrestrial > Soil > Tropical forest > Bulk soil | place: Panama | collected 2016-02-17 | reverse complement strand
TATCGACCGTTTGACCCGTTTCAACCAGCGACGCCACCAGTGGCGGGGACATCGACCCGCCAAAAAACCTGGTAAGGCGTCCTACCGGCTTAGGTCAGTGCGTGGGGTTACCGGCAATCGGCGGCCCTCGGCCGCTGCGTGGCTAACGAACCTAGGCCTAGCCTCGCGTCAGCCGCCTGCGGTTGGCGCGCACGGTCTTGGTCAATATCCGCACCGCCTTACGAGCCGCCGCGTGCTCTTTAGCACCTTGAGTTAGGGCAATCGTCATCTGCGTCTGCGCTTTCGCGAAAGCCGGCGGCTTTTCCGCAATCATTCGCTTAACTTCCGCACGCGACTCGCGATGTCCCGACGCGATCTTGGCAATCCGCAGCGCGATCACGTGTTGAGCCTCAAGTCCTAACTTTACCACATCGAATGCGAGAGCCGCCCAGGGGCTGCGAATGCGTGACGGAAACAACGCCTTCGTCAGGCGGCGGCGGGTGCGCGCCGTCGCTCGTGCCACAATTGTCTTGAGGCGAGCCATCGGCCTCCTCCGACGTCTTGGCAGTGGTCGCGCGTCACGCGGGCTGCCGGCCATCAAAGCTATGACCCAACCCGGATCTCGCGCCAATGCGTCGGCTCAACACCGAGACGCATGTCCTTAATCGCATGAACCCAGCCTGAATCGGTTCGACGACAAGGGAACCTGAGCACATAGCACCCGGGATCATTGCCAACTCGTACTTCCACGTTACGCCCCAACGGGGCCGTGGATGCGTCTTGCCACTGTGCCGACGCTTGCTGCCGCATTAACGCCTCCCTCTTTAGCCCAGCCCGCGGCCGTTTCTTGATCTTGCTTATGCCGGCCATCGAACGCCCGACGCTCGCAAAAGTTCCGGCTCCCTTGAAAAAAATCAAGCTGGGATTGTGGCTAGCCGGTAATATCGTCCCGGCTGCGGGGCTTCCTGACCCCTGAGAGACTGGCTTTGAGCGCCTCTCGGCGCATCAGCGACCTTCGGACTTAGCCCGATGAAATTTCATCGTCGGAGCGAATGCCAGAAGCACAGCCGCACACACGCCGATCGGAATGAATGCCGCGGCCGGAACACCGGTTACGTCCCACACGGTTCCGCTGACAATCGGAGTGACGACCGCGGAGCCATAGCTCATTGTGAACATCGCCGCGGTGGTCGACCCAACCTCTTCGGGTCGGCACAGCAAGGGTGGCAACGCTAGCGTTAAGATCAGCGTTGCCCCACAGGTGAATCCCAAAAGCCCGGCCGCCGCGATCGTTCCACTCCCGGGCGCGAACACGACGCCACCGACACCAAGAATCGCGCCCGCCCCCGCCAATGCGTAAGGCCACGCTCGGCCCGCGAGGCGGTCAGCCATCGCCAGGAGCAGCAACGAGGCGGGAAGCTGCCCAGTGTTAAGCGCGGTTAGAGCCCCGCTGATCACACCATTGCGGCCGGCGCTGGCCAAATAGACCGGCAGAAAACTGTTGGTAGCGAAATAGATGCTATTCACAGTGCCGAAGACGACCCCCAACCGCCAGATCAAGCTGCTGCGCCAATTCGGCCACCCGCGCAGCCTGAAAGCGGCCGCCTCCGGTCGCTTGGCCCGCGGCGCAAGGACCGCTACCCCAACAGCGATTAAGACCACCACACCGCCCCACGTGACGAGCGACCATCGCCAGCCTCCGCCAGTCAGTGGTATCACGAAGGGGAGGGTGAGGGCGACCGGTAGGATCTCTCCGACCAGCAGGCCATTGGTATAGACGGCAGTCCCAAACCCAACATGGTGCGGGAGCCACAGCCGCACCAGCGGCGGCATTGCCGGCTGCATGATGGCGACGCCGAGTCCCACCAGGACGGTTGCCGCATCGAGCGCCAGGGCCGTATTGGAGGCCCCGCGCAGGCCCGAAGCAATCCCGCTAATAAGCAACCCGGCAACGAGGGTACGCACCGGCCCCCATCTCGCGATCAACAGGGAGCCTGGTAATGCGGCCGCCGAGAACAGGATCACCGGGATTCCCGCAAGCACCCCGACCTCGGTGGCCGACAAGTTCAAGTCGGCTTTCATCATCGGGATGACCGGCGGGATCGCCAGAATGGTCAAGCGCAGGGCATTGCCGCTAAGCCACAAAAGCGCAACGGCAACGAAAAAACCAGGCATTCTCAAGGGGCTTTCAGGATAGCGGCCAGACCGGCACGGACCCTGCGCTCGGCCCAATAATTAGGCAATAGCGCTGCCTGGTTCGGCATAGCATTCCAGCTGTGCGCCCTCGTCGCGGTCGACCAGTACGAAGCCGCCCGATGACTCGGTCGTTGTTTGTCCGTGTCGTCCCCAGGCGCTTGCGCGCTACACTTGTTGGATGGACCCGAAATCGAAGGTCTCGCCAGGCGGATTTTCTCCAATTCGTAGCGACTTATCATTGACAAAGTGGTAGGGCGGGACCGGCAGATTGTACGGCGCTGGAACGCCCTTAAATACTCGGCCCGCTAAATCGTACTTCGAGCCGTGGCATGGACAGAAATACCCGCCCAGCCAATTGGGCGCGGGATCGCTCGCGTTGGGATCGGGAAGAAACTTCGGGATGCAGCCTAAGTGGGTGCAGATCCCGACCAAAACCAGAGACTCAGGCTTCGTCGATCGGTGCCAATTGTCGGCGTAAGGGGGCTGCTGACGTTGTTCCGACTCCGGATCGGCGAGTTGGCTAAGCAGTTGCGGGTTCTGCAAGGTTTTGAGCGCCGCCTCCGTGCGGTGAACGACGAAGATTGGCTTGCCGCGCCACTGCACCATGATCTGCTGTCCGGGAGCGACTTTGCTCAAATCAACATCGACGGGTCCCCCGGCCGCCAAGGTCGATGCATCCGGATTCATCTGGTCCACGAATGGCCAGATCGTGGCGACGACCGCCGCGGTGCCCACTGCTCCAGTCATCACATAGAGAAAGTCGCGGCGCGTCGGCTGCGGGTGGGTCTCTGATGACGTCGTGGAGACGCTCGACATGACGAACGATCCCTTGAAGAAGGCATTTACGCCGTCTGCGCGGCTCGGCGCGATGACTTAAATGTTTGCCACGCAGATCCTGATGCGAGAGAGCGCAATTTGCCACAGCCTGTCAACACCTCGCGTGCTGGCGTGGTTCCTTGGCCCGACCTCTTCATGGAATGACATAATGGACTTATTGTGGATACCGTGCAGGTGGATCGGCCGGGGAAGGCCGGATCGGAGCCCCGACTGGAGGGGCCGACGGCGCGACCTCGCATGGACACGGAGCTGGTTCGCAGACCGAATAATTGCTAACGCCACCGGCCAGTCCGTGGACACGAACTCACTGACAAATTCGATAATGGTCGCTCGAGCCGTGGGGTAAAATGTCGACATGCATGTGTTCAGCGTGCGCCGCATCGGAGCCTGGGCCGAGAACAGTTGTGAACCACCCGCATGCCGCAGTACGTAGCGCTTCGATCGTTGCACGGGAGCGCTCGTCCCCGGTTGGCTTTATGGTCAGCGTTTGACCGTTTGCAAGCTCAAAGCTCATGATGTCTATGGCAAGCCCGTTGGCGTGCGCACTCAGCTTGCCGTTTTCCGCGCGATTCCGATTGCGGCATTCATATCCCGGGCCAGTCCGCACGGCCTTTGCGTCGCTGTTCAATCGGCCAGCGATGAGTGGGCCCACCAAATCCCCGAGCCAATGCCCGAATCGCTCGACAAACTTGCAGGACAGGATCGGCTCGTCCGGCAGGCGTATGACGGTCGGCGGGCGTGACGAAATCTTGATAGCTTTGAGGCGAACGGGCGCCTCTATCACACAGGCTGGGTTTGCAGCTGCGGGCGTCGTCGTCGCCTCGAACTCAAACCCCGCGCGAGCAAGACCATGAAGACATGCCTGTCCATCCGCCGGGGTTGTCTGGTCAGCGGGGGCCTCGCGGTTCGGCACGGTTTCCTGTGAACGCGCACCTGGCATCTCTGCGGGTCGAGGACGCGGCACCGGTACTGCCTTGGGGGCAGCCCACAGGGAGACCGTGCCGGCAAGGATGGCGGCAGCACCCAGCGATATGAACGCACCGCAAACCCTTAGGGGCACCATGGACGACCTCGACCATCAAACAAGCATCAGCCAGCAACTATAGAGATCGATATTTGGATCACACAATCCCTAAGCGCTTGCCGCATCGCGGAGATCGCCGACGGGCCGCGACGAGAATCCCGCCTATACATCAATGCCTTCAGCCACTCTATTCATCAGCATCTTCAGCAACCGCGAAGGAACGTTGAGGGGGACCCTCGGATGATCAACGCCGCATTCACAGTCAACGGCTGTTTTCGATGCGGATGATCCGCAAGTAGATCAACCGTTGCCTGCCGTCACCCAGAGATCGCCGGCGTCATTCCTCTATCTGGACCAGAACAGCCCTTTGTTACCCGCCAGAGTTATCGAGCGCGATTGTGGCGCGATTAACCATATCTGCGAACATTTCAGCTTGTTGTACTGACGCTGCCTTTATGTCGACCAAAAGCTAATCCTCAGTGCCTAGGGCTTATAGCCTCGTTTGAGGAGACGATCGTGAAAGTTTGGTTGTTGATCGCTTTGTTTGTCGCCGCCGCTCCAGTTGTGGCGAAGGCTGAAACCACAGACCGGCCATCGCCGGTCAGCGATCAAAGCCGAGTCGCCAACCACAGAGATTTTGCCATCGTGCCGGCCCCGGTCGCCGTTGCAGCCGTCCGATCAGTTGGCCTCGCGCCAGCGACACTGCCGGTGAAGGTCGGGTCAACGTATGTGATGCGCGCGGTCGATCGGCGAGGTACAAAGTTCCGTGTCGTGCTTGCTGCCAATACGGGACAAATCCTTGCTATTCACTCGACCGCCAGCAAACAGGACGACGTCAACAAGCTTTTGGGGAATTCACGGGTAAAGTCAAAACTCGGCTCGTCAGCCACAACGGCGCCGGCTTCGTCTGTCGCCCGTCGACGGCTATCGACCTCCATCAGTTCGCCACCGATGCAAATTTTACCAAGGATCGCTTCGCTTCAGCACAAGCTTGCCGGTGCTGCGCACCCGGCTTCACTCGCCGTAGCTCCGCCGATTGAGTTAGCGTCAAACGAACGCGGGGAGGCGCGGATTCCCGCCACGCTTCTCGGCACGCTGCGCTCTGTAGGACTCACGCCCGCGACAGCTCCGGTGAAAGTTGAACCGACCTACGTCGTGCAAGCCGTCAACCAGCGCGGGATGACGCTTCGCGTCTTACTCGCAGCCAATTCGGGAGACATTCTGGCTATTCAGCCAACCCGAGGAGCGCCAAGACGCGAGCGCCGCCGCGATGGCGAGAGTTTGGGTGTGACGGATCCTGCGCAGCCTGAAGTACTCCTCGCCGCGCCCCCGCAGCCTGCAAGTGAAGCCTCGTTTGTCGCCCCATAAGGACGTGGCGACCCACCGAGCGTTCCGCAAATACTGTCGAGGTGGGGCGTTAGGTCCGCGCGTGCGACCTCTGTGAGGATGCGACATAGACCGAGAGCTCCGCGGCGAGATGAGCAAACATCAGCCGTATCCGGCGCGTGGCACGCAGATCCTCGTGCATGGCGACCCAGACCTCAAGGTCAAACCCAAAACCGTCGGGCACCAACTGAACGAAGTCGGGTTCACGACGCGCAATACCAAGCTGACAGACCCCAATCCCAAAGCCGGCGCGAATCGCTGCAAGCTGCGCGAGGTCATTGTCAGTTCGCAGGGTGAACAGGTCAGGAGTCAACGCGATTCCATGTTGACCCAGAAGTCGGACCACGTACGCGTCGCGGTCGAAACCGATGAGGGAATGCGCCCTGACCGCGTCCAGGTCGGGGGGTATGCCACAAACCTGCAGATAGCGACGGTGGGCAAATAGCCCAAGAGCAATCCTCCCGATATGTCGAGCGACCAAAGCGGATTGGGTCGGACGTAGCATCCGGACCGCGATATCGACCTCACGTCGCAGCAAATCCTCAGGCCGGTTTGACAAGACCAGCTCAATCGTCACCGCGGGGTGGCGTTCTCGAAAACTTGCGAGGATTTTCGGTAATACTTCGGCGCCAATAATCTCGCTCGCCGTAATGCGCACCGTCCCGCGCGCAGCCCCGGCTTCACCGGAAGCCGCCCGGACCAGGGCGTCGGCAGCGAGTGCCATAGCCTGTGCGTGCGGCTCAAGTTCGCGCGCCGCCTCGGTTGGAAGCAGTCCTCGCGGCGACCGGGTGAACAGCGCGACCCCCAAGGCCCGCTCGAGCTCTGCAATATGACGACCTATGGTCGGTTGCGTCAGCCCCAGCGTGCGGGCCGCCGCCGAAAGGCTGCCTTGCCGAAGCACTGCCAACAACGAACGATAAAGCTCCCATCCCAGGTCCCGTGCGGCCATACAAAAATGTATAGCGACTGTGCCAACTTGCGCAATTTCTTTTAGGCGCGAGGTCGTCGATCCTCCCGATCGCGCCCGCGCCCGGCGGCTAAGTGACAGGAGGACACTTGTGACAAGCGAGCGAACCGCTTTCATTGTTGGCGCGACTGGCGGCATTGGCAGCGAAGTCGCGACAGCCTTGCTTCGTCGCGGGTGGCGCGTGCGCGCCCTCACGCGCCGGCCCACCGAGGTCGCCGAACAAGCGTCCGGGCGCCTTGGAATCGAATGGATCAGGGGCGATGCCATGGCGGCCGCCGACGTCACCGCTGCCGCCCAAGGATCGCATTTGATTTTCCATGGAGCTAATCCGCCGCGTTACGAGAACTGGGCCGGATTGGCCCTCCCGATGCTTGAAAGCTCGATTGCGGCCGCCAAGGCGTCTGGAGCTCGGATTGTGTTCCCGGGCACGGTCTACAATTTCGGGCCTGATGCATTTCCGCTGCTGAGCGAGCGTTCCCCGCAGCGCCCGCTGACCCGAAAAGGGCAAATTCGCGTCGACATGGAGCGCAGGCTCGAGGCGGCTGCGGCCGCTGGCGTGCGCACCCTGATTGTTCGCGCCGGCGATTACTTCGGCCCTCGTGCGGGCAATTCGTGGTTCAGTCAGGGGCTTATCAGCTCAGGCCGTCCCGTGCGTTCGATCGCCTACCCGGGACCTCATACCGTCGGTCATACCTGGGCCTACCTTCCGGATGTCGCCGAGACGATCGCGCAACTGCTCGAACGGGACCTTGGCGCATTCGAAGTGTTCCATTTTGAAGGTCATTGGTTCGAGCGCGGCGTTCAGATTGCGGAGGCGGTGCGGCGCGTTGTGGGCAATCCTCGGCTGCCGATCCGATCATTTCCGTGGTGGGCCCTCTACGCGGCCTCACCGTTTGTCGCGATGTTCCGGGAAATAATCGAAATGCGCTATCTTTGGCGTGAGCCGCTGCGGCTCGATAATGCTAAGCTCAAAGGCTTTTTGGGGAGCGAGCCACACACGCCGATTGATCAGGCGATCGCCACCACGCTGCGCGGTTTGGGCTGTCTCGAGGACCCTGCGCTCGTGTCGACCGCTGCTTGAGATCACGGCTGATAAACCAGCTCGCGCGCCTCAACCTCAAGTGACCGACAAGCACGAACCCGCTCGGTGCGTATCTGCGTTGACGAGTTTGGCGCATCCGCAAATTCTCGCATCGGTCGTCGCCACGCGCTTGTGCCAATGCCCACGGCGATTGCGGCCGCACTGCACGGGATTTACAACCAACGGCAAGGGGCCCTTCGGGGCCAATCTGGTTGCCAAGTCTTCCGCCGTCACGACCCAGGCCACATGAGTTCACGAATGGGCCTTGCAATCCCGGTTTGATCGAGCAGACTTGACCCGCGTGTCGCTGTTCGGTCTTGGCGCTAAGCCGGCGCCCCAGGACCGAGGTCGTGTTCGCCGGCCCAGACGCCCACAATGAAGCTTTATTCGTACTGGCGCTCGCAGGCCAGTTACCGTGTGCGCATCGCCTTGCACCTCAAAGCGCTCACGACCGACGTCAGTTACCTTGACCTCCTAAAGGGCGACCAATTCGACGAGGCGTATCGGGATTTAAACGCTTCGATGACCGTGCCGACCTTGATTGACGGGGAGGGCCCACCGCTGGTCCAATCCCTGGCGATTCTCGAATATCTTGAGGAAACCTATCCGCATCCTCCGTTGCTGCCATCCGAGCATCGCGCCCGGGCGCACGTGCGAGCGTTGGCACAGTTGGTGGCCGTCGATGCCCATCCCTTCATCGTGCCGCGCGTGCGCCACTATCTCACCCGCGACGTTGGTCTTGATGAGTTGCAGCTCGGCAACTGGCTGCGACATTGGCTCGAGCTCGGCAGCCAGGCCATGGAGCAGGCGCTGACCAGGGACCCCCGGACCGGGCACTTTTGTTATGGCGATAGCCCAACGCTGGCCGACCTCTGTCTTGTCCCTCATGTCATGAGTGCGAAGATGCTGGTTAATGCCGACATCGGCCGTTTTCCGACTGTGCAACGAATCTTCGAAGCCTGCTTGGAATTGGACGCCTTCTCTTCGACGCAACCGGCGTGGCAGCCGGACGCGCCCAAGCCGGCCCGCGCTTGAGCCCCCGATCGTTACATTGCCCGAAAGAGGCAGGCTATTGGGCTTGCGCTTGCCGGATGTAGGAGCGGCTCCAGGTTGGGCTGATCAGAATCTCGTTGAGGCAGACATGCTTGGGGCGCGTCGCGACATAGAGGATGAGGTCACCCAGATCCTCCGCCTGCAACATACGGGCGCGATCCTCTTCGCTTACCGGGACGGGCCGGTTCGCCAGAATGGGGGTTGCAACTTCGCCCGGGCAAATCACCGTTGAGCGAATGCCGTTCATACATTCTTCCATGTTGAGGCTGTGGCTCGCGGCAACCAATGCGTGTTTGGCGGCCAGATAACCTGGCCCTGTCAGGTGACTGACAAAGCGCCCAGCCCATGACGCGGTGTGAATCAGAATGCCGTCCCGCTGTTGCCGCATCACAGTCAATGCTGCGGCAGCGACGTAGAACGCGCTGGTTAGATTGCTCTCGAGAATCGTGTCGATGCGCCCGGGTGTGAGATCCACCCAATGGCGTTCCTTTAAATTGACGCCCGCGTTATTAACCACAATGTCAAGCCGGTTAAGCTTTTCACGAATCGTCGCCACGATGGCGTTGACCCGTTCAGAATCAGTCACGTCGCCGGCTTCGACAAGGGCGCTGCCACCTTGATCCTCGATGCGGCGTGCAACGCTCTCAAGCGCTTCCCGCCGCCGTCCGGTTAGCACGACGCGGGCGCCCGCTCCAGCGAGCGCCACCGCACCGGCTTCTCCAATTCCGCTCCCTGCGCCGGTGATCCAGGCAACTTTGCCGTCCAAGCGCGTCATTCTTTGCTTCCTCCCCGGCTGGGTTTGCGGGTGATCCTCTCGGAGCCTCGGCCGGTAGCCGGGGACTTGCGGCTTTTGATCAGTCTATTCGGCTGACCGTACCGTTTTCGCCTTTGGCTTGGACTTCGAAGGGGTCCCGGATCGTCGCGCCCGAGTTGTTGATTGCGGCGGCGTGGCGGCCGGGACGGCCACAGTGAGCTCGCGGGGGTGCAATTGGCTCTCGCCCACAACCCGCTCATGGGGTTCCTGCGCGCTCTTTATGCGGTAGAAGAACTCGCCGTTGAGAGCCGGAAGTTGGCGCACGATCTCAAACTCCATCGTGGTCGTGGCTCTGCGATAGAAGGCAGGAATAAAATCTACCCGTTCCCCGACTCCGAATTTGTGCCGGTTCATTCCTTTGATCCACTGCGCCCCGTACACGCCGCCCCCTAAAGATATGGCGCCCTCGGGAACTAGCCAGTGCTATTCGCAAGGTCGTGTGAGCGCACGACGCAGTTCGCCGCCAAAATTCAGGCAGCCGCACGCCTTGGGTGCCCCGGAGCGATCTCGACGCGGTGACGGTATCCGCGCAATGTTACATTCTTGCAATCCAAACGAGAAAATCGGCACATCCGGGCAACCGATCGAGACAGAATCTTGCTTTGATATACCCGTCCCGCGCGGAACCAAAACCCCGAAGCGACCCAGTTTTTTCAAAACTCTAGATTGCGCCTATCCAACAATGCCCGCGACCCGCAGCTTCTGGATCGCCGCATCATCGTAACCGGCCGCTCGCAAGATCTCGTCACTGTGCTCTCCAAGGGCTGGCGGCCGCCGAGGTTGGACCTTGTCGGCTCCCTCGACCCATAGTGGACTATTGATGGTCAGCATGGCGTCGTTCTCGAACTGAACGAGGACGTCATTGACCCGCATCTGTTTATCAGCTGCGATATCATCGAGTGTCGCAACAAAGCCGAAGATCAGACCCGCCGCGTCAAGGGTGCTCCGCCACTCGGCAAGATCGCGAGTCGCGAAGACTTCGTCGAGAAGCGCAATCAGGGCACGTGCATTGGCGTGCCTGGCGGGTCTGGTAGCAAACAACGGATCATCAAGCAGATCGGGTCTGCCAAGACAGTTCATGAGGATCGGCCATTGTCGATCTTCATTTAGCAAGGACAAGATAAGCCAACGGCCGTCGCTGCAGCGATAGTGGTTGCTCAAAGCGTTAAACGTGTGTTCGCGCCGCGGTCGCGGCTCGACGCTCGCCCCGCATAGTTTCGCCTGGACAAAATAGCCATTTGACCACACCCCATTCGCCATCAGCGACGTGGTTACCCGACCTCCTTTGCCGGTGTGTTCCCGGCGGTAGAGCGCAGTCACGATAGCCGCATAGAGCGAGACCGCCGACGGATGGTCGCCCATGCCGGGAACGGATCGCGCGGGCGTTGCTTCCGCGTCCGAGCGAACGACATCCATCAGACCCGAGCGCGCCCACCAGGCATTGCTATCGAAACCAGGCTTGTTGGCTTCAGCTCCAGTCTCGCCGTACCCGGTAAACGACGCGTAGATGAGGCGGCCGTTCAAGGGACCAAGATCTTCGTAGGTGATGCGCAACCGCTGTCGCACGGCGGGCGGGAAGTTGGTAATGAACACGTCGGTCTGAACAAGCAAATGGCGTAACACGGCTTGACCCTCCGCGGTAGCAAGGTCGAGCGCGAGACTGCGTTTGTTGCGAGCCTCGAGCATCCACGCATAGTTATGCGTGCTCTTGGGATTCCCTGGCAATTCGGGAAGCCTCCGAAATGGATCACCCACGCCTGGGGGTTCAATCTTGATCACCGTCGCCCCGAAGTCCGAAAGCATCGTCGCTGCCGCCGGCGCGGCAATAAAACTGGCGCAGTCGAGAACCTTTAGGCCTTCGAAGATCAGGGATCCCATGACGACGTTCCTTCCGTGGCCAGCCCATCGACGGCGCTCACACATTGCTACGTGCGGATCAAGGCTGCGGCAACCTGGTCACGACCGGCCTAGAACGACGCAGCCACACATGATCGGCCTCTGGTTAGGCCCCCATAGTCGGTGGCTCTCCCTTGAGCGTCAACCACGCAAATTATGGCCGGCTTGGGGAACGCGTGATGATCCATACAATCATATCCCAAGCATTTCTGATCCGGGCTAGCAGCGAAATAATAAGGGCGGTGACCATCAGCTCAGCACTCAACGGCCAACGCACGAACATCGTAATGGCGGAAATCACCACCAGCAAATTGCCGATGCTCGGGATGAAGGCATAAAACATGCGATCGGCGCGATCCATCCGGGAACGAGCATCCGGAAAACGCGGATCCACTGGCGAAGGGCATAGGTGACGCCGGCTGCACCAAGGCAGCCGAGCACGATACTGAGCAAACCCCACGTTTGGGTTGGTATGATGGGCGTCAAATATGCCTTTATCGGCTCCCACTGGCTTTTGTTGAAAACGCGGCACCGACCGAGGCGGCGGCGAATTCGAGCCCCACAAGCGTTGGCCACGCGCCCATAGATGTCGTGCCAGTCGTGCGCGACCGACGCGAGACTGGGTTCCGCCTTAAGGCCGCGAAACTCGCTTTCAGGCCCGCGAAAGTCCTTCTGCTTGCGCTTAGCCTCGAGCCAGCGCCACCACCCCGGCAACCGCGATTGCAAGCCAGCTAGCGATCAAAATCAGTCCGCCCATCGGGGCAGCCATTGGGAATAGCCGATGCCCCGCCAAACCGCGCAAGGCAAGATCGCCGGCAAAAAGCGCGCCCCCAAGCACAAATCCCGCCAAAGCCAGGCCGCCTAGAGGCCGCCATACCAAGCCACGATCGAGTACGGCTACACCGCCGAAGAGAGCCGACGCGTGGAACAGCAGCAGATAGGCGGCTGGTTCGAGTTTGACTTGGCCGGCGATGTGCGCCGAGGCCGCAGCAAGCGTAACGCCTGAGGCCCCCATCAATCCGCCGAGAATAATCAGAACGTTCATGGGCGCCCCCATCCCCAGCTGTCAACGCGGTCCCGCGCATGGGAACAGGGGTCAAAGGTTTGCGTTCAAAGACACAGGACAACCATCCTGGCTGTTCGGGCAGGAGGAGACGCTCTCAATGTGTGACTATAGTCTACAGCATGTTGCATCCCGACCCGCAAGGGTCGGCGAAAAGCTGGTTTCGACCACCTTTGCCAACACTTTTACCCGCGGCTTTGCGGCTGCCGAAGAGCCCGCCGTCGCGGTCTGCCTTCTCCCGGGAACCGAAGTCGCGTTCGAGCACGACGTTCACTACGATCCCGAGTTTCATCTCTTCTTTTCGAGTCGCAGGATGACCGCGAGGGTGGCGCGGTTTCGGCAGATTAATACCGACCAGCCGCACGCCCACCACGATGCTCTTGAGTTCCCCAATGGGCAGATCGTGCTACTCACCCGCCTGATCCCGGGCCAAAAGGCCGTCGTGTTGCAATTGCCGGCCGGCGCAACCGTGAGGCCGGAGCGGGCGGAATCTGTTGTGCTCTAGTCAAACTCAGGATCCTCACAGGGTCGCGAAGGTTCGGCTGGATGCCTCAGCGTCAAGTGGTTGGCCTTGCACCAAGCACGGGCACGGCCAACACCCAATGGGGCGCTGTGAAATTTTCCGATAGCTGCCCTGAGCCTCCCGATCAGGCGGCAACACTCCGCTACCGTGTACGGCCGCCTGGTCTCATTAAAAATCCTGCGATTTTGCCGCTCCGAGGAGTAGCTGGCTGCGCGTCCGGCTTGATTTGTCGCGCGCCGCGATGCCCACGCCGCGGCGGCGTGCCGCGGACGGTTGCGCGGCCGCTCAAGCGACCCGGGCCCATCCAAAAATCGGACGCCGAGGCCAAAATGCCGCCCTCGTCATGGATCACCACACCCCCAAAGCTATATAAGAGCCGGAAGGCTGCAGATTGTCCGGATGACGCGGATTTTGCCAACGCGCAGCCGCGGAGATTACAGGCCCGATCCCCGACCCCGATCTGATCCAGGGCGCACCAGGTTAGGACAGATGCCGACAACGGACATCGCGACGCGTGTGTACAATCACACCTGGAAGCTCGATCCCATTATTCGCAGTCTCCTCGACACCGACTTCTACAAGCTTCTGATGCTCCAAATGATCTGGGGCCTTTACCGGGATGTCCAAGTCACGTTCTCGCTCGTCAACCGGACAACGCGCGTGCGCATCGCCGAGGAACTGGATGAACGAGAACTGCGCGACCAGCTCGATCATGCGCGCACGATTCGCTTTACCAAGAAAGAAATGATCTGGCTGGCCGGGAACACTTTTTATGGACGAGCTCAGATCTTCGCGCCCGAATTTCTCAGCTGGCTGCAGAACTTTCAACTCCCAGAATACGAGTTGAAAGCGCAGGATGGTCAGTACGTGCTCGAGTTCGCTGGACCTTGGACTCATACGACGATGTGGGAAATTCCTGCACTCGCCATTATCAGCGAACTGCGATCTCGGGCCGCGCTCCGACGGCTCGGCCGGTTCACGCTTGATGTTCTCTATGCGCGCGCTAAGGCCAAGCTGTGGGCGAAGGTCGAACGCCTTGCACGACAACCGGATCTCAAGATTTCCGATTTTGGAACTCGGCGTCGACACAGTTTCCTGTGGCACCGATGGTGCGTCGAGGCTCTCAAGGAAGGGCTCGGTGACGCCTTCATTGGATCAAGCAACGTTCTCCTGGCGATGGACAATGATCTGGAAGCCATCGGTACGAATGCCCATGAGCTTCCTATGGTGCTAGCCGCCCTTGCTCCCACTGATGCGGCGCTCATGAAGGCTCCCTACCGGGTGCTCCAAGACTGGAAACGATATTATGGAGGCAATCTTCTGATTGTCCTTCCTGATACCTTTGGTACCGCCGCGTTCCTACGCTCGGCGCCCGATTGGGTTGCCGAGTGGACTGGATTTCGGCCGGACTCGGCGCCGCCAATTGAGGGCGGTGAGATGATT
>Ga0126373_10002213_pt1 | contig 14262 bp, 11 predicted proteins | sample PanSoiMetPlot_11_FD_92545 | JGI IMG/M metagenome (GOLD analysis project Ga0126373, IMG submission 92545) | Tropical forest soil microbial communities from Panama - MetaG Plot_11 | ecosystem: Environmental > Terrestrial > Soil > Tropical forest > Bulk soil | place: Panama | collected 2016-02-17 | reverse complement strand
GACACGAACACGGCCACTATGGAAGCGACGAACGGCGGAATTTTGGTGGTTCAGACCGGAGGCAGCAGCAGCCTCAACAATACGGGCGGAACAATCGAAGCCATCGGCACCGGTTCGCAGGTGCAGTTCGGCAACGGAACCACGATCACTGGCGGAACACTGACCACCAGCAGCGGCGGGATGCTTCAGGTGAACGCCGGCGCCGGGCTATTCGAAAACGGTGTGACCAACAACGGCGCTTTTACAGTCCAGAACAACGGTTCCCTCTACCTGCAATCGAACCTTACCAACAATGGCACGATCTCCCTCAAATCTGCCGGCAGCCTGACCTATTTGTTTCTTCCAAGCGTTAGCGCTTCCCTGCTCGGCAGGGGCATAGTGACCATGGACAACAACGTCAACAGCGCCATCGACGGCAACGGCGGGCTCACTTTTACAAATCTCAGCAATATCCATGGCGGGGGCACCATTGGCCCGCACTTTTCTTTTACCAACTCGGGAACCCTCAATGTGCCAAAAGGCAATACGCTGTACATCACCGCGCCGTTCACGAACTTCAACGGCAGCACGGTGACAGGTGGTACATATTTCGTTTCCGGAACACTGGAATTTACAAACGCAAGCATCGTAACCAACTCCGCAAATATCACGCTAAGCGGAACATCTGCCCAGATCGTGAACCAGAGCAGCATGAACGCCCTCACCGGTCTGTACATGAATAACAAGGGCGCCAGCTTCACCGTTACCTCGGGCAACGCATTCACAACAACGGCCAACGTTTCGGGAGTTTTCACCAACGCAGGAACCCTGAAAGTGGGGGCTGGCGGCAGCTTTAAGGTCTCGCCGCCGACGCCGACGGTCGGCAACTACACGCAGAGCGGAGGCACCACCACCGTGGATGGGACCTTCAACGTCCCCAGTGTGACGATCAATGCGGGGAGCCTGTTGGGCAAGGGCAGCCTCACCGGCAGTGTAACCTCCAGTGGATTGGTCACGCCCGGTGACTCGGCCACCAAGCCCGGAATTCTCGCTCCCAACAGCTACACCCAAAAATCAACGGGCAGCCTGAATATAGACATCGGTGGGACCACCGTAGGCACTCAGTACGGTCAGCTGGCGGTCACCAACGGAGCGAGTTTGAACGGCACACTCAACATCAAACTGGTCAACGGCTTCGTTCCAGCCATTGGAAATACCTTCACTGTATTGACGGCGAGCGCTGTCTCAGGCACTTTCGCCACGGTGAATGGCCTAAGCATTAACAGCGGCGAGCATTTCGACCCACCGGTGTATAACACGAACAGCGTGACGCTGACTGTGGCTTCGGGGCCGTGAGGAAGAGCTAACTAGCTCTACACAGGAACAATCTCAGCGCCACCACACGCGGTCATAAACCTGAGCGGCCCATGGGAGAGTGGCCTCACGCGGCAGGTTGGTTGCCGAAAGCATCGAACGGCCGAGAGGCTATCGAGGCATTCCGGTCTCACCAGCGAGACATAACGTGAATGGATCTGCAGATGCCGGAAATGGACGGCATTCAAGCGATCAACACCATTCGCAATGAGTTTCCTGGCGCGAAAATTATCGTTCTGACGACCTATGGCGGCGATGTCCAGGTGCGGCGCGCCCTCAACGCTGGCGCCAGAGGCTACATCTTCAAAGGACACCAGCTCTCAGACACCGACGAGGTAGTCACACCTCGCCGGTGCCTGTACAACCGAGCGCCATCCTAGAGCTCAAAGCTACGGACTGCGCCCGTTGCGATCCACAGGCCACGGGCGCCACTGGGGCTGAAGATTCGGAGGAGGAACAAGGGATTGCCGCACCCTTCTGGCACCGCGCCTACGGCGCCCGAAAACTGCGCGTTCCCCTGTGCGTCCAACTTCACGGCAGGGGTGTTATGCAACGATTGGCCCGTCGCTCCGGGATTGCAAACGAGCGTGCCTTCAATGTGAGTAATAGGTCCTGGAGTACCGCTGAAATTCGTGCCGTTGATGACCAGCCCTTCGACGTGAAATGAGGTGGCCCCTGTCTGCAAATTTACCTTCGCGGCCCCACCGCTTGTACTCCAGGCAAAAGTGCCGCTGTTGATTCCGTTCGCGATGGGATTGTTGACGTTCTGAGCTGTAATAACGCCGACAATCGATTGCCAGCGCACCGTAGTTGGGGAGGTTTGTGCGAATGACGCTGAGGTGCCAAGCAACAGACAAAGACTTGCAAGAAGTTTTTTCATAGGTTCCAATCCTTTTCCCTGTATCGATTTTGTAATCCCTTGCTGACCGCGAGATGGTCAGATACAAGCGCGAGAGTATGAAAGTACGGGCGAGAGAAGGTGGAAATCCTAGTGACGTTTGGGTCCAATTTCGGTAACGCTCGGGAAGAACTCAAGATTCTGTAGCCGGCATAAACAGGGTCGGCGTGAAATACAGTGGCGATTGCCGATAATGAGGAAGGCTCAGCTAAGCGGGAATTAACGGACGTTGTGAGTAAGTTCCGGACGCCCAGTCGTTGTCGGATACATGGAACACCACTTCAAACTCCGGGCTGCACCACGTGCGAGCAGTTCGAAAAGCTTGACGTCCTGTGCACCACGGACCTCGTATAGAGCCCCATACGCATCTGCGACAATTTGTCTGACCAGGAGCTTCGTTGCTCCGGGCGGCAGCGGATTCCGCCATACGATTTGCAGTTTCATGATGTCTCCCTTCGAACTCATTCGCTTGGATCTGGCTCAATACGGGCTGCACCTGCCAGGGGAATCGGCGTTTACGGCTTTGGGTGTCATTCGCTGTCACGCGCGGACTTTCCTTCGAAGGCAGATTGGAAGCACTCACCCAGAAAATTCAGCAACTCGGTCGAGGACTGAAATTTCAGCTCCTTGCCCGAGTCAACCTCCTCTACAGAGCCTTCAAAATGGCCATCGCATGGGCTCGTTTCTCCTGCTAATCGAATTACGAATGCGCCTCGCATAACGAGAAGCTTACGAATACCCAAAAAAGAAAATGTGACTTGCGGGTCACTTTTTAGTCTTATTTCAGTAACGGGATGGGGCGGCGTCTACCTGAAGCGCGGCGGCAAGCATGTGAAAAGGCCTTTGTAGTGCCGTAGAATACGCGCATAGTTTCCGGCCCCTTCTTCGTATGGCACCCATGGTGGTGCGGTATGAAGCTATTTCGATCATTCCGGCTTGACTCTGCGAACCAGTGCCTTTGGCGAGGCGAGCATCGGGTGCCGCTTACCCCGAAGGCCTTCGATGTGTTGCGCTACCTGGTTGAACATCCGGGACGCCTGGTGTCGCAGGATGAACTTTTGGAGGCACTCTGGCCGGAAACTTACGTGAACCCGGAACTCATTAAGAAATACATTCTCGGGATTCGCAAGGTGCTGGGCGATCAGCATGACAGTCCCATCTTCATTGAAACTCTCCCCAAGCGGGGGTATCAGTTTATTGCGCCTGTTAGTGACCATGTGGCGGCAAGCGCCCACGATATGTCATCTGACCACGCATCAAAGATGGTTGGACGAGCAGGCCCTCTCGATGAACTTCAGTCTACCTTCAAGAAAGCCATGCGGGGACAGCTTCAGATCACTTTTGTTGCGGGCGAGGCGGGTATCGGAAAAACCACTCTTGTGGACTCGTTTCATCGTCACGCTTCCCGCCAGGCAAACATAAGAACCGCGCGCGGACAGTGCGTCGAAGGCTTCGGGGGCAAGGAGCCTTACTATCCGATGCTTGATGCCCTCGGACAACTTACGCGCACTTCAAATGCCGAGGCGATCATGCGGATCCTAGTCAGTCGAGCTCCTACGTGGCTGATTCAGTTTCCCTCGTTAGTCAAACCGGAGCAGCGGGAAGCCTTGCAACGAGAGATTCTGGGAGCAACTCGCGAGCGCATGGTCAGGGAGATTTGTGAGGCATTGGAGTCACTCAGCTCCGACGTGCCCATGCTGCTGATATTTGAAGATCTCCACTGGGTTGATCCCTCCACTCTGGACCTCATATCGGCGTTGGCACGGCGTCGTGAACAAGCCAAATTGATGCTGGTCTGCACATATCGGCCTGTGGATGTGATCCTCTCTAACAGCAACTTAAAGGCACTTAAGCAGGATTTGCAGGTCCATAACTTATGCACTGAAATCGCACTTGAGCGCCTGCCAGAGCCAGTGATTGCTGAGTACCTGTCCGCGGAATTTCCGAATGCGAGTTTGCCATCCGCGTTGGCGCACCTGATCTACCGCCATTCCGAGGGGAATCCGCTGTTTATGGTGGCGATCGTGCAGGACATGAGGAAGAAGGGTTTGATCGTCCATGAGGGTAGCGACTGGAAATTGAGCACGCCTCTCGAAACAATCGACCCCGGTGTGCCTCCGTCGTTGCAACAGATGTTGGAACTTCAGGTCGAAAGACTAGCTGCCCCTGAACAACGTATTCTCGAGGCCGGCAGCGTGGCGGGCGAGCATTTCTCAGCGTGGGAGATTGCAACTGCACTGGACGTAGCTCCCGATCGTGTCGAGGATTTGTGCGACGACCTCGCTGCTCGTCAGCAAGTCATCAAGGCGATCGGAATTCAGGAACTCTCCAATGCGCTGGCGTCGTCTCAGTACGAGTTTCGGCATGCGCTCTATCGTCAGGCCATTTACCGGCGTCTTGCACCCGGAAAACGGGCGCGGCTCCATCGTTCAATAGCTGAGCGGCTGAAAACACTCAGCGTTTCCAGCCAAAGACAATTGGCTTCTGAGATCGCGTTTCACTTCGAGAGTGGGGGGGATTATGAGCAGGCTACTCGATTCCTGATATTGGCGGCAGAAAATGCGTCAGGACGGTTTGCTTATCGCGATTCCATCCAAATTCTCGAGCATGCACTCAAGCTGGTAGACAGGACGGCATCCGGCAGTATCCAGTCGGAGATCCAAATTTTTGGACGTATTGGCGACGCTTGTTATGCTCTCGGGAACATGCTGGATTCGGCGCGCGCCTATGAGCAGCAGGCGAGTCGCGCAGAGGGTGGTCTCAAAGCAGACCAGGTGAACGCCTTGAGTTGTCTGGCTCGCACCACTGTACTAATTGATGGAGACAAGGGTATCGCTATCTGTGAGAGAGCAGTGCGGGCATGCGACTCGGTAGAAGATCCGCTGCTGGTTGCTCGCACCCAGATGCTTGCGGCCACACTCCGGCTCGGTTACGACGAATGGCGCAAAGAAGACGCGCAGATCTGTGCCTCGACCAGGCAGACGATCCGCAGCCTCAGTGATGTGGACCGTCCGTCTTATCAGGAGATTTGGGATGCGCATCTGCTCTCGCTGCAGGGACAGAGCCGTGAGGCTCTGCGGGTATCCGAGGCAGGAATTTCGAAATACTACGAAGTCTGGGACGTAAATCGCCGGACACTCCAGGGGGAACGTGGCGAAGTCCTCACCACTGTAGATCGACCGACTTTCGGTACCGACCAGGCTACTACTCTCGCTGGCTACATCCTTGCATTAAGCGCAAAGAGCATCGCGCTTCTCTATTTGGGTCAATTCGGGCCTGCACTGGATGTCCTGCAAGCGGCAAGAGCACGGGCTGAGAAGAATGGCAGTAATCCGTGGATCTTCATCCTGCGCGAAGCAGCGCTGCGCATGACGATCTTCGATTTCGCTGAAGCGCGGCAACTTTGCGCAAAGCTTGTCGATATGAATCCCGGGTATCTGGGTAAACACCCGAAAGCCTTGGCGTTGCTTACGGAAGGTTTTGCTGCGCTCTACGCCAGACATTACACCGAGGCTTCGAAGTACTTCACGGAACTACGCGATCAGGTACCGACACAAAAATTCTTCCTCCATTGGTTCTGGCGGATGCACGCGGAATTTGGATTGAGCAACGTGCTGCTTGAGGCAGGAGACATCCCCAATTCCAGGCACGAAGCAGATCGGTTCCTGAAGTCTGCCCTGTCAACTTCTAATCCATACTTGCATGCGCTCGCGTGGGCCATGCAAGCGATGGTCGCACTGGCTCAGCGGGAATGGGCAGCCACAGAAGATCATCTCTCCAATGCCTTGGACATAGTAAACAGATTTGAGGTGCCACTGGCCGCTTGGAGAGTCCACAGTGTGGCATCGGAGTTTTACCAACAGGCGAAAGAACCGGCTATTGCCGAACAACACCGCGACAAGGCGGCGTCGATCGTCCTGACCATGGCTCGGTCCCTCGATGCCCACCAATCATTGCGGGACAAATTCCTTGCCGCCGAGCCCGTGCGTAAGGTCCTGGACTTCCAAGAACAAGCTCCAAAGAATGCCCATTTCGGCGCCAACTCGTAATGAAGCCATCAGGCCGAGTCAGTTGCACCCGTAAAATGATTCCGGATGGCAGAACAATCTCTCGCCGTCTCCGAAATTAGACCAAAACGTCACCCTTAATTCACGCCGAATTGCTGCACGTCCTCCTACGCTGTGGTTCACCGACTTCGGCGTAGATGACCGCGCATTTTCGGTCGTCATGCAGGCAGAAGGAAAGATGGTCGCTGCGGGGATGACGGGGCCAATTTCGCTCTGGCGCCCTATAACAGCAATGGCACACTCGACACGGGCTTTGGCATCGAAGGAAAAACGACCACCAGCTTCGTAGGCAGCCGAAGCGGCCAGGCGAATGCCTTTGCTATCCAAGCGGACAGGAAGGCAGTAGGGGTGGGGAGCGCGATCATCAATTTAAATACCCAATTTGCAGTCGCACGGTACCAACAAGCCTATCGTCGTCAGAGCGACAACGACGCTGAACCGAGAGGAGACGGCAATTACACTCTCCAGTACGGAGTGTAGTTGCCGTTGCTGATTTCTGGCACACACCGCGCACAAATTAGACCAAAACGTCACCGGTCCTTCCACCTCAGATTACTGGCGGCCTCCTATCTTGCGATCAATGCTGCCAATAATTACCACGCAGCAGCAATAACAAAAGGAAAAGTGAGCATTGCGATGAGTACTACGACGGAAAGACAGCTTCTTAAATGGTCCTCGGTGGCGATGTTGGTGCTGGTGACCCTAACCCTTAACTTGCCTTTGCGCGCTCAGGAAATAAACTTCGATGCGACCACGAGCGTAACCTTTAGCCAACAGACGACACCCAATAACGGACCCAACAACTTTCTGGGAGGAATGGCAGGCAATTCGGCGAATGACATTTGGACGGTGGGTACAACTGTGCCGGGCCCGATTGGATTGCATTTCGACGGAACGACCTGGAAGTCCATACCGATGGCGTTGCCCACTCGAGCCAACATGAACGACGTGAGCGTTCTCAAACCCAACGACGTGTGGGCTGTCGGATACATCTTCAGCGGAGCACGCATGACCTCCGTGATTCAGCACTTCAATGGCACGAAGTGGAGTGTCGTGACCAGCCCACATTTCTTAGGGGGCGAGGAGTTGTTTGCAGTAAAGGCCATCGCCAGTAACGACGTGTTTGCCGTGGGAGAAATCAATACCAACAACCATACAGCCCCTCTGGTCGAGCACTTCGACGGCACCACCTGGTCGGTAATTCCCGGGCCTTCAGTGCCAGCTGGTCAGACTCTGTCGCTCCACAGCATCGGAGCTACATCGCACAGAGATGTGTGGGTTGCAGGTTTCGGCGGGCCCGTATTCTTTTCCCTCATTTCGCACTTTGATGGCCAGAAGTTCACCAATGTGGCCTTTCCTCTGGCCGGCGCGAACCTGGGTCAAATCGCCGCAATCGCTCCCAACGACGCGTGGGTCGTGGGCACAAAGGCTGCGGGCGCCATAGGAACAGCCACGCTGACTGCCCATTGGAACGGCTTACGCTGGACGGTTGTTCCGAGTCCGAATGCAAGCTCTTCCGATACCTTAGGTGCTGTAAGTGCGATCGCAAGCAACGACGTGTGGGCGGCGGGTTGCGGGAATCTTTGTGGAGCGGATACCGGGGCCGGAAGCCTGCTGGTCGAACACTGGAACGGAAGTCAGTGGACGATCAATCCTACTCCATCGATTGGAAATGGCGAGATACCGGCCAGCATCCTGGCTCTTCCGTCGGGCGATGTATTCGTCAGCGGCACAGTGTCGAGCAATGGCATTTTTGCGGGGACGCTGGTGTTGCACGGGAAAGAAGCAAAGTGATCGGGCCATCCAAGCAGCGTATTCCCTCGTGTCCCGAGCAGGTGAGGTAATCATAAGCAAAAGGCGTACGCGCGAACCGCGTGCAGTGCCGAAAAAAGAAGCCGGGTCTTGATTGACGACTGAGACCCGGTTTGTTCCGCGACAGGCTCAACCTGGCGCGCAGATGGCATCGCCAGACCCACCATCAGGAGAACAACGCATTATGGGGTGCGAGGTTGGCTGCTACGAGCACCTAATTGAAGAGAAGGGAATGGTTTGGGTGGCTGGACACAGCGCTTCGGGGCGGTTCCGAGCTTTCGCTCCCATCCTGATGACGACGCTTGTCGGGGGATTTGGCTTGCTGCCGCTCGCGATCGGAGTGGTGACATACGACGCGAGATCAAAGGACCAAGAGCCATCGTCATCCTCGGCCGTCTCGTGATCTCAAAATGGGCATGGAAGGCGCATTGCGTCAGGCCGGCGGCTTTTATGACTTCGCCTGCGCTTACGTTCTCAAATCCTTGTTCACGGAAAATGAGGGACGCCTCCTGCACAATCCGTTTGCGGCGGTTTCTTTCCGAAGGAATAACACATGAGGGCTGCCAAAATCAGCTGCCAAAATCATAGGTTCTGGATGTCAGAGTTCGGTTTCCTGTAGGGCGAACCTGCGAGCGATATGTGTCGGTCGAACTCGATGTGGGGGTGCCCAATATTCGTGGACTTAACCGACCGGGTTGTTGGCCTGGCGGCCGGCAGCAGGTCCGGTGCGATGTTCCGTCGCAACGGAGTCGTGCGGCTCGCCGTTGATAGGTAATGTGAAACAAAATCTTGCGCCGCGCGGAGGGTTGTCGGCAGCCCACAAACGGCCACCGTGCGACTCGACAATGGTGCGGCTGATAGACAATCCCATGCCGCTGCCTTGGGGCTTGGTTGTAAAGAACACATCAAAGATCTGCTCGGTTTTTTCCTTGGGCAATCCCATGCCTGTATCGCTGACTGAGATCAGTAGTTGACCATCCTCGCCCAGTTGCGTCTTGACGATAAGGATCCCACCCGTTTCCTTCATGGCCTCAATCCCATTGAGTATGAGGTTCATGAAAACCTGCTGCAGTTGCACAGGGTCTGCCGTGATCTTTGGAGGGTCGGCAACAAGATCGGTGCGGATCGATACCGCAGACTGGTTGGCCTCGGCGCGCAGCAGTTCGACCATTTCGCAGACAATTTCGTTTATCTCGACCAGCGCACGTTGTGGTGGAGACTTCTTGTAGAGAGAACGTATATGGTCGATGATTTCAGCTGCACGATTCCCGTACTTGTCGATTCGGCCTGCTGCCGTACGGGCCTGATCCAGATTCGGCGGTTCGTGCGCAAGCGATCGAACGCAGGTGTTGGCGCTGGTGATGGCGGCGGCGATGGGCTGCTTGATTTCGTGTGCCAGTGATGCAGCCATTTCCCCCAACATGCTCACGCGATTGACATGTGCAAGGTCCGCCTCCAGCTGACGGAGTCGTTCACGCTGGTGCTCGGCGCGCTTGCGATCCTCGATGTCGGTCGAGATCCCGTACCACTTGAGAATCTTGCCTCGTTGATCCCGCAGCGGCACGGCGCGAGTCAAAAACCAACGATATTGCTCATCCGCTGCCCGCCGGTAGCGCACCTCATTCTCGAAGGGCTCGCCGGTCGCCAGAGACACGCGCCACTTCTCCGCATGTCGGTTTAAGTCCTGGGGGTGAACCGTGGCCTCCCAACCTGAGCCGACCGTCTTCTCAATGGACAAACCCGTATATTCCTGCCAGTGGCGATTGACGAAGTCTACGGAGCCGTCAGGCAGAGCGGTCCAGGCAAAGGTCGGAATCGTATCAATGACTAGGCGGAGGCGATCTTCGCTGGTCTGCAGAGTTGCGTAGAGATCGCGCAGGCGCTGGGCGGTTTCGTTGAAGACCTGCCCTAGTTCGGCGAGCTCATCTTTCCCGCTGACAGACAGTTGATGCTGAAACTCGCCCCGTGCCAATGCCCTGGAACCTTCCACCAATCGTGCCAGCGGCTGCGTGATGCTGCGGGTAACTGCCAGGCCGAGGGCAGCAGCGATCAGCAAAGTGAGAATGGCTGTCACCGGCACAGCGACAAAAACAAGACGTTCCACACGATTAATCTTTTGCACGGTTTGGGCTTGCTGCTCGCCAGCTGCGCGGTCGACTTTCTCGACGAGCTCCGAGGTCAGCAATTCCAGTGGGCTTACCTGGTTCGCGAGGCGTAGCTGCACAGCCCGCCAGTCGCCGGATTTGGCTAGCGTGGTGACTACTTCAAGCTGCGCGGGAAGCGCCCCCTGAACAGAGCGGAGGACAGGCAGGATAGTGGGATCTTGCTGAAAATCGAAAGGCACCACACTAAAAGCGCTCATTGCGCGGCGACTGTCCTCCAGGACCGCGGTACGGAGGCGTTCGCCTTCGGTCACGAGGCCACCAATATCTTGGGAGTCGGCTAGATCTTCGAGCCGATCGTGAAACGTCATGAGACTCGTATGAAGGCGTAAGATGGCGACCAATTTCTGATCGATGCTGTTTAGGCGCTCCGCCTCAGCACGCACCAGATGGAACTGCCAAAGCACAACGGCATCGGCGGCTAACATCGAGAAGATGATGACCGTGAAGCCAAGCATCAAACGGGGACCGATGTCGAGGTGGCCAGCCTTGAGAGCTTTTGCTTCAACTTCTGCCAAACCATCGAATCGTGATGCGTCGTGAAGGTCCATCGGTTACTGATCCCGTCGAGCGGTCACTGGTCTCGTACTCAAGCACGCCTCTCTTACTTACGTTAGGACGCGTTGTCCGACCGGGAAAAAGTTCAAAGTTGCCTCAAGGGCGTATAGATCCCGTAGGGGGGCCCTTCCTGAAACCCGTTATTCGAGCCAATTCATTCTCCAGGGCTGCGGCAGCTTGTGACGCACGTGTCTTGCGGGTCAGCACGGAGTTCACTGCCTGGAAGTATGCCTCGCTCACTTCCCGGTATTTCTTGCCGCTAACGTTCGAAGGACGCACAACGGTGCCGGTTCGGAACGCCTGACCCAAAACCTGAAAGCGAGGATTGAATTCACGTACCTCAGGCAGGTTGTAGAGTTCCGGCTGGGTGGGCGGCGCCGAAAGCGCGCGCGCCCGCTCCACCTGCGCGTCTTTCCGTGTGAGATAGTGCACCAGTTCTACGGCTTGAGCGGGGTGAGAGGAAAACCGCGAAACACCCAGGCCCCATCCTCCGAGGGTACCCCCGCCGCCTGACTCGCCGCCCGGCAGCAGGGCTACATCAAACTTATCCCGGATTTGCGATCCTGCCACCTGGCTGTCGACGTACGCTGACGTCCAGTGCCGCATGAATGCCGCGTTGCCTGCAATCCAGACATTGAGCGAATCCCACTGTCTGTATCCGACGACGGCGGGGGGTGAAATGGAACCAACCCAGTGCGCCGCCCGCTGCCAGGCCCGAATGACCCGCGGATTATTGACGCTGATCGTCTGATCTTCCTCGATGATCCGCCCGCCGCCTTCGGCTGCCTGCCATTCGAGAGCGTTGCAGGTCAACCCTTCATCGGGCGCCCCTTGCCACACAAAACCCCAAAAATCTTTCTTCCCTTTGGCTCGCTCGCCCGCTTGAATTCGAGCTGCCACAGTCTCCAGATCGTCCCATGTCTTGGGTGGCCCACGATAACCATACCGTCGCAGAATGTCGGTGCGATAGTACAGAAGCCCGATGTCGGCGCGATACGCCATCGCGACCACGTTCTCACCGACCGTGTAGGCGGCAGTTGTCGCCGGAAATTGCGCGGAGATTTCGCTGCCGAAATATGGTTTTAAATCCAGGAAGTATTCAGCCAGCGTCGCAGGCCAGATCACATCCATGTCGTAAACGTCAGGACCTCGGGCACCTGTCTCGAGTAACTCTCGCCACAATAGCACCCTCTGCCAGGAGGACTCCGGACCCGGAATAAAGGTGACGCGGATTCCTGTCTCTCGGGTGAATTGCTGCAACTCCATCTGGCGCGTCTCGGTGAACGTCTTGCTCGACCACTCCCCAAGAAGAGTTAACGTAACCGGTTCCTGAGCAGCTGGCCGCGCACAACCTTCGCAAAGCAAAAGAAGAAAAACCGCGCAAACAGGGCATACCATCGCGCTAGCTTTCGACCAACCCGCTTCGAAAGATGTCCTCTGGCGAAAGGATCGGGGATAGTACCGGCGTTCCATAGCTGTTGGACGGTTAATTCAGGTCTCGTGGGCAGCAAGTATACGACGCTTCGTTCGCTCGGGACCACGCGCGGCCCATGAGTTGCTCAAAACGGCTGGGATGGTGCAGCCAATTCTACAGCCTAACGCCGTGATGCGATCATAGGATGTCGCGTGAGGTTGATCATCCGTAGATGTATGTTAGGAACATTGCCGCAAAAATCACGCAAGTTGCCTTTGCTCCTTGTCACCGGCAAGTAACACCGCATAGGAGGAATCACAATGCATCCTTTACGCAAACTACGGGAATCCGGTAAGCCGACGCCCGTCAGATAGGCGAGCTACTTGCCGAAAACATCGTATTCAACAGCCCGATCCTGGTACGGCCGATCCAGGGGCGGGAAGTCATCGCGGCGATTTTCCTCAGTCGAGCTCTACGCGTGGTTCGGTACTTACACAGCCGAGCTTAAGATCGATGAGCGCACCACGTTCTTGCGCTGGGTGGGGAAATGGATGGTCACAAGTTCGAGAGCTTGGAGGTCATCGTGGACAACGAGCAGGGGCTGCTTGTGGAACCCACTATTGCCCTCCGACCATATCCGGCTCTGAAACTATTCCGCGACGCCATGTATGCAGTACTCAAGGATAAGCTGCCGCCCGATGTTAGCATCCCCGACAACCCTGAGGTCTGCCAACCCTATGGGGATAGACACGATGTTCGCCGTGCTGCCGCTAGCGAAAAGCTGCAAACGGGTGATGTGCAAGATGGGGGTGTGGTTGATTTTGTAGCTGAGGTTCTTGAGACCTATCACACTCATTTCTGGTGGTTCTTCAAAATCAACGCTCCGGCACTTTGACGAACACGCGCTTCAAGCTGTTCCAGCCGGTGGCTACATATTCACTCCAGGCATATGTCCACCATTTTTGCAAGACCAAGGGAGAAACAGTTTGGGAAGTTTTCGGGGAGGGACCGTTAGGGTATACCTTGGTTCCTGCACCGGAGATGCAACGACTTGCGAAGATGCTTGTGGGCAAATGGAAAGTGGATGAAGACTTTGTCCCTGGCGGAACCCTGCCCAACGGCGGCAAGGGAAGCGGCCACAGTGTCATCGAGTTGGGCCCCGGAGGGTCTTCGTTAATCGAAGATTTCGTCTCAAGTTCTCCAGCTGCGCGCTGGCATTCACTCATTTGGTGGGAGAAGGCAGGAAAGGTGTTCAGGACAGTGGGTTGTGATGATTTCAGCGAAGGAGCATGCCCGTTGAAAATGGACGAGGGCGTTGGGAAGGCGACGAAGTGGTGTGGCAATTTACAGTGCCCCAGGATGGCTCCTGTCCGATACGGAGCAGTTTGGCAGCAGCGACAAGATAAACATCTATTGGAAATGGTTCCACGTTTGCGAACACGAATCTCACCACACGGGCCAGATCGCTTTTCTGACAAAACGAATACCCGGTGCAAAGGCCGGTCCTGCCCCCTCATAGGCGGGAGGGAACCAGAGTAGTCCAAGCGTGCTGCTCGTCTGAGGTCAAATGTTCAGAACAGGCGTTTACAGGGCCTTGATGGTCTTCCGGCCGGCCTCGCCAAGGTTCATCGCAGCATCCCATTTCTTTTTCACATCGTCGGACCAACTGTCCCACTTCTTGTTCTCAAAAGTATTCATCCCATAATAGGTCTCGGTGGCAGCGAGATGCAGCAGGAGCGCTCCGATCGTATTAGCGTTTGCGTCGAAGAGAAAATCCAGGTTAGCCATGCTAAGGCCTTTGACTGAACTGGTCACCGCGGTTTGAATGTAGGTGAGCATCGCCACGAGAGTGCCGATCTGAGGGCTATAACCCGGTGGGGACCGATGACATAAACGCTTGGATCCTTCTCTGTTTTTGTGTCAGCGGGTTGGGCCGCGAGGTTCAGCCCGTACATCCCTGCGGTGAGCGCGGCCCCGGTGAGAAAGCATCTGCGATTC
>Ga0126373_10002212_pt1 | contig 14264 bp, 13 predicted proteins | sample PanSoiMetPlot_11_FD_92545 | JGI IMG/M metagenome (GOLD analysis project Ga0126373, IMG submission 92545) | Tropical forest soil microbial communities from Panama - MetaG Plot_11 | ecosystem: Environmental > Terrestrial > Soil > Tropical forest > Bulk soil | place: Panama | collected 2016-02-17 | reverse complement strand
CTCGCCTACCGCGTTGTGCGAGAAGCGCTCGAGCAGGAGTCCGCGGATTCCGGCCGGACGCCGTTCTACTTGGCCGCCATCCACGAGCCCGAGGCCGACAACGAGGAGCCAGAAAGCGCGTACGACAATGCGGCCGACCACTGATGTGACAGCACGCATAGATCCAAGATCGTATGTCTTGCTTGCTCAAATCGTTATCAACGCTTAGCCTCACGGCAGCGAGGTTTTTGCTCCGTCGTAGGCGATTCAGCGTGTGCAGACGCTCAACATACAGGCGACAGGAAGGCGGCCCGCAGCAGCGGACAGGCAACCTGCCAGCGCTAACAGATTGGGAAGACAGGACGGACGGCAGTCAGGGAGGCCGACCGAATACAGCACCGAAGACCAGCCGGGAGGAGAGACAGCACTGACCTAGCGCAGCCGTACGCGGGAGGGCAGCCCGCGTCGATGCGCAGCAACAGGTGATAGCAGGCAGGGCATCGCCCTGGCCCGCTAGACCGGGACACGCTGAATGGGCGCTCGCCACTTGGCCGGCGGCTCCCGGGCAGTACCCCTCGCTACAGGCTGCCTTGCCTGTGCTCAGGGCCTGCAGCGCAGGCCGATAAGGAGAGGGGTGGAACGTGAACGGCGGTGCTGGGCTCGCGCTAGCAATCCTCGGGTGCCTTGCGGCAGTTGGCGCGCTTGTGGTGCTGGTCATTCTGCTTCGTCGCGGTGCGCCGCTAGTCCCGAACCTGCCCCGTTCCGATCCCGGACGCGAACTGACGGAGACCGATCGCGCGCGGCTCGACGCAGAAGCTGCGGCCTATGCAGCGGAGGCAAAGGCCAGCGCTGACCGCGAGGCGGCCGCCATCATCGGCAAGGCGGAGGCAGCCGCGGCCGAGACTCGGTACGCGGCCGAGGCGGACGCTCGCAGCGCCAAAGATGTGGCGAGGATCGCCAAGGACGAGGCGAAGAACGCCAAGGAGGAGACCCGCCAGCAGCGCGCTGACATCGAGCGGCGCGAGGATCGACTAGCCGAGCGCGAGCAGCGCGTCGAAGAGTCCGCACGTAAGGCCGAGGAGCGCGCAAGTGACCTCGATGCTCGAAGAGACGCGCTCGACGCGCAGCGGGTCGAACTGGACAGTCTTAACGCTGAGCGCCGCGTCGAGCTCGAACGGGTAGCCGGGCTCACTTCGGATCAAGCCAAGGCCGAGCTGATCGCAGTCATGGAGAACCAGGCGAAGCGCGAGGCCGCGCTTATCGTCCGGGATATCGAGAACGACGCGCAGAAGGAAGGCAACAAGCGCGCTCGCAAGATCGTCACGCTCGCGATCCAGCGCATCGCCACCGAGCAGACGAGCGAGTCAGTCGTCTCCGTCCTGCATCTGCCTGGCGATGAGATGAAGGGCCGCATCATCGGGCGAGAGGGCCGGAACATCCGCGCCTTCGAGTCCGTCACCGGCGTCAATCTGATCATCGACGACACGCCAGAGGCAGTACTGCTCTCGTGTTTCGATCCAGTCCGCCGGGAGGTAGGCAGGCTGACCCTCGAGCGGCTCGTGCTGGACGGACGTATCCACCCGCAGCGAATCGAGGAAGCCTACGAGCGCAGCCAGGCCGAGATCCAGGCGCTGTGCGTACGCGCTGGCGAGGATGCCCTCATTGACGTCGGGATCACCGACATGCATCCCGAACTCACCAACCTCCTGGGGCGCCTGCGGTACCGGACTTCCTACGGCCAGAACGTGCTCAAGCACCTGATCGAGTCCGCGCACATCGCCGGCATGATGGGCAGCGAGCTAGGCCTGGACCCGGCCCTGATGAGGCGGTGCACGCTGCTGCACGACATCGGCAAGGCGCTGACGCACGAGGTCCAGGGCAGCCACGCGCTCATCGGAGCGGAGATCGCTCGCAAGTACGGCGAACCCGAAGACGTCGTGCACGCCATCGAGGCACACCACAACGAGGTCGAGGTGCGCACGGTAGAGGCGGTACTGACGCAGGCAGCCGATGCCATCAGCGGCAGCCGACCCGGCGCCAGGCGCGAGTCGCTGGAGGCATACGTAAAGCGGCTCGAGCGACTTGAGCAGATCGCGCTCGCCCAGGACGGGGTCGAAAAGGTCTTCGCGATGCAGGCCGGCCGAGAGATCCGAGTGATGGTCAAGCCTGGAGACGTGGACGACATCCAGGCTCAGGTCATCGCCCGTGACGTGGCGAAGCAGGTCGAAGACGAGCTGACCTACCCCGGTCAGATCAGGGTCACGGTCATCAGGGAATCGCGGGCGATCGAGTTTGCCCGCTAGCCGAGTCTTCGTGCTAGCCGTACCTGCGAATCGGGAGTGACCACGGTCGACCCACAGGGTCTAAGTCCGCGAGCATCGGACCATGAGTAATCGCCGAAATGCCCGGACGGCTGTCATAGTCGAACCACGGAGTCATGCGAGCCGTTTCAGCGGCACGGTAGTTGTCGGCGGAGGGGAGAATCGCGTCATGGCTGTCTCCGCCGCCGGGTCGGCTCGGTCGCGCTTCAGCCAGATGCTGCGATCTTTGTTCAGCCGGCGGGCGTGGACTGACCTCGGATACGCGATCGTCAGCTTCCCACTGGCGCTCGTTGGGTGCGTATTCACCACTGTCACGTGCAGTCACCCAGTGCTGCTGTTCGTCTCAACCCCAGCGGTCCGCGGCCTGGGCACGGTGAACCGGCGAGTTGCCGCCCAGCTCCTGGACGAACATGTGGCGGCCCCAGCGCCGATGCGGATCGCGCCGCATGTGCACGTCCGGACCCCAGAGTCCGCCCGCCTAGCGAATCTCATAATCTCCGCAGGCGGACTGGTGAAGCTGCGCTTTGGTCGTCTCGAAGTCACGCGGCTGCCAGCACCGCGAATCGCCGAACTGGCTGCGAGCGAGAACATTCCGCTGACCGAGCTCAAGACCAACAAGCAATGGCTGGAATCAGCAGCACGGGATAGGGCGGGCTGGCGGGCTCGCGGCTACTTGGTACTCAAGCTGCCGGTCAGCGTGGTCGGCCTGGCGACCGTCGGACTCTTCTGGCTGGGCGGGCTGGCTGGCCTGACCGCGCCGATCTGGCAGTGGCCGCAGCATCATGACCACAGCTTCGGCCAATTGGCCCTGGGTGTCCTGCTCGTGCCAGTTGGAGCAGCGCTCCTGCTGGCGGCGCCGCGTGTGACGAACGCCGCTATCTCCCTGGACCGGGCGCTGATCCGCGGCCTCCTTGGTCCGGCATCGCTGGCTGAGCGAGTGCGCGATCTGGAGCAGACCAGGGCGCACGCAGTCGACGACTCCGCCGCACGGTTGCGCAGCATCGAGCGGGACCTGCATGACGGCGCTCAGGCTCAGCTCGTGGGATTGGCAATGAAGCTAGGTCTCGCCAAGGAGAAACTCGGCGCGGGTGCCGAGAACGCGGTCGCTGGCGTGGATCTCGATCGGGCCGCCGAACTCGTCGACGCCGCGCACCGCAGCGCCATCGAGGCGATCACCGAGCTGCGCGTTCTCGCCAAGGGCATCCACCCGCCAGTGCTCGACAACGGCCTGGCCGACGCGCTCAGGACGCTGGCCGCACGGAGCGCCGTTCCAGTTGAGCTGCTCATCGACATCACCGATCGCCCGTCGGCAGCGATCGAGACCATCGCGTACTTCTGCGCCGCCGAGCTCCTCACCAATGTGGCTAAGCACAGTGGGGCACGGCATGCCAGCCTTGAGGCTGTCCACGTCCCAGGCCTGCTCCGGATTCGCGTGTCTGACGACGGACAGGGCGCCGCGAGCCCTGACGCTGGCGGCGGGCTGCGCGGGCTCGCGGACCGGATCCGGACAGTCGATGGGCGGATGGAGCTCAGCAGCCCGCGCGGCGGCCCGACTGTCGTGACGGTGGAGCTGCCGTCGCATGCGTGACAGGCGGCCACGCTGAGATGCGGATCGTCATAGCCGAGGACTCCGCCGTGGTCAGAGCTGGGCTAGTGGAGATCATTACCGATCGCGGGCATGAAGTCGTAGCGGCTGTCGGCGATGCGGACGACTTGCTCGTCGCGGTCGATCAGCATAAGCCCGACGTCGCGGTTATCGACGTCAGAATGCCGCCCAGTCACACCGACGAAGGGCTGCGCGCGGCAATCGAGATCCGGCGCGAGCACCCTGGTCTGGGAATACTGGTCTTCTCCCAGTACATCGAGACGCGCTACGTTGCGGACCTGCTCGGTATGCGCTCCGCTGGCGGCGCGGCTGGGGTTGGATACCTGCTCAAGGACCGCGTCGCCAACGTTGGCGAGTTCGTTGACGCTCTGAGCCGGGTGGCGGCCGGCGGCACCGCGCTCGACCCGGAGGTAGTCAACGACCTGCTCCAGGCCACGCGACACGGTGACGCTGTCAGCAGTCTGACTTCCCGAGAGCACGACGTCCTCGCGCTCATGGCGGAGGGCCGCTCTAACAGCGGCATAGCAGCGCGACTAGTGGTTTCCGAGCGTGCTGTAGAGAAGCACATCAGCAACATTTTCAGCAAGCTGGGCCTGCTCACCTCGGATGCGGATCACCGCCGGGTCCTCGCGGTGCTCACCTACCTGCGGTCCTAGCCCGACGAACTAGAGCACGGCTGGCGTGCGCCCATCACTTCGCGGGCTTAGCTGCATTGGCCTTAGTGATCTTGACCTGTGGAATGCCTGGCGGATCGAAGCCGAGGATCTGACCGTAGAATGACAGCTCCGCCTCGAGCGCCGTCGCGATGGACTCCGCCTTGCGGAAGCCGTGTGACTCGCCTTCGAAAGCGATGTAGGCGTAGCTGGTGCCGTGCTCGGCGAGGTCAGCCGCGATGCTCTCGGATTGCGCGGGTGGCACCACCGGGTCGTCAAGCCCCTGCAGCAGCAGGATCGGGCAGGTCTGGTCGGTCACGTGACCCACCGGCGCACGCTCTTCGTATACGGTCTCGAACCCTGGCAGCGGGCCGATAAGCCCGTCCAGGTAATGGGACTCGAAGTCGTGCGTCTGCTGAGCGAAGCCGCGGAGGTCGGCGACCCCGAAGTAGGAGGCCGCCGCGTTGAAAACAACGCCGCGCCGCAGGCCCGTAGTCACGGCTGCGAGCGTTGTCCAGCCGCCCGCTGACCCGCCGCGAATCGCGAGCCGCTCCGGATCAGCTCCTTGTGACTCGACCAGCCATCGTGCTGCCGCGATCGCGTCCTGAACGTCAACCACGCCCCACTGGCGGCGCAACCGCTCCCGAAAGCGCCGGCCGTAGCCCGACGACCCGCCATAATTCACGTCGATGATGCCGATGCCGCGGCTTGTGAAGTACGCCTTCGCCAGATCGAGCGCCGCGGTGACGTGCCCGGTCGGTCCGCCATGCACCCAGACCACGAACGGCGCGCGCTCCTCTTCCGGCCCGCGCGCGTCGGGGTTGGTCGGCGGGTAGAGCTGGGCATGCACAACCTGCCCGTATGGGCCCTCGAAATCGACGGCCTGGGGGATTGGCAGGTACGCCTCGTCCGGCAACTCAGGCTGATCGCGCTGGAGTTGCTCGGTCTTGCCGCTGCTGACATCGACTCGGACTACACATGGACGCGTGGTCGGTCCGGTGCCGACGGCCGCGATCGACTCGCCGTCCGCTGAGAGTGCTGTTGTGAAGGACGGGAACGGGGTATCCACATCCGTCAGCTCGAACGTTTCGGGATCTAGGATTCCGAGGCGACTTGAACCTGCTCCGTGCAGCACCGCGAGCCGTCCGTCACCGAGTATTCCGAACGGACGGGCGCCCAGCTGCCAGAGTGGCCCGGCGAATTCCTCATCCGCCGGAAAAAGCGCGAGCGGCGGCTCACCACTGAGCCCGAGCTGGTAGACGTTCCACCAGCCTGGCCAGTCCGTGGCCACGTAGAGGCTGTAGTTGTCGCGCCAGAGCGGGGCGAGCACTGACTCGCGCAGGCTGCCAGCCAGCAAGCGGCCCTTACCCGGCATGCCGTTCTCGACCGGCGCCACCCGCAACTCCGTGCCATCCCAGGGCATATGCGGATGGTTCCAGGAGATCCAGGCCAGCCAGTTGCCGTTCGGTGACGGCGTCGGAAACGCGAAGAAGTCGGCCCCTGTGACCAGGGTTCGGATGGCGTCGGGGTTGGCGGCTGCCGAACCATCGAGAGGGACAGCGACGATGGCCCGAATGACCTTGCCAGCCTCGTGCCGCTCCTGGACACACCACACCTCGGCGCGGTCCGGCGGCAGGACGAAGTCCGCATAGCGCAGCCCGCCTGCGTTCAGCCTGCCGGAGCCCGACCCGGTCGGACTGGTGGCTGGATCCGGGGTAATCGGCCGCGGCCCCTCCTTGCCGTTAGCTGTGCCCGGGCCAGCGAGGTACAGGCGCTGGTCGGCGAAGTTGGCGAACAGGATCTCGTACCCACGGGCGTTCTTAGCATGACCGGGCAGCTTGGACCGCGCGATCGGCAGGTATGACTGACCGCCGTACTCATGCACCCTCGTCCTGGCATTCCACGGTGCAGGCAGCACTGCGGTCTGCTTGCCGCCGGAGCTGTGCATGATCGTCGTCCTGCCACCCTCGTCGGGCAGGCCCTGCTGCCACCAGATATCAGCACCGAGCACGACGGGGAACGTTCCAGCGGGCTGCCCGCTGGCAATCTCTGCAGCCGTGATCGGAGATGGCCACTCGCCGAACGGGACAGCGGGAGCTGTGATCTCGGGCGTGGCTTCCTCGTCCACCGCCTCTTCGCCAATTATGGGAGTCCCGCTGTCTGTCATAGGCATATGGTGCCCTATCCATGCAGTCTCGCTTGCGGAAGTTCGGATCCTCGCTCGGGAAGAGACGCAACGTGACGCTGCGCGGGCGGGTCAACCGACGAAGCTAGCCGACAACGAATAATTCCGGACCTCGAAGTTCTGGCTCACCCCGTCGGTGGAGGAGATCTCCCAGCCAAAGTTCACCTGAGTCATCGTGTCTGAGCCGCTCAGGAAGCGGTGACTTACCAGCCACTGGAAGAAGCTGAGAATGTCCACCTGGCCGGTGGTCTCTTGCGGATAACCGAGTACGAAGCTGAACATGTTTGGGCCCGACTGCCAGACCGTGAATTCCTGGGTGCCGACCTGGATGTGGGTGAGGACGTGACCCAATGGGACCTCCCCGTGATTGTCCACCCAGATCATGACCTCGACCTTGTTGTAGTTCAGCCAGATGTCGTAGGCGGCCTCGGCATAGACATTGGCAGAACTCGGCATTGACTCGGCGAAAGTGCTGGTCAGCTTCGTGAATGAGGTCAGCGGCGGATTCTTGAAATTCGCCTGAACGCACGGATAGGTCTTGACGCTCCTGGTTGGCGGCTGCGTGGATGCCACGCCCCACTGGTGGAACGAGTTAGCCCAGATCAGCTGCGGGCCGGCCTCCGACTTGTTCCACTCGTTGTTGGCGACGTCGAAGCCGTGGTCTTGCCAGCTGCCGAACGGCGCTACGGAGTGCCATTGCGGGTGGTAGGTCGGCGTCCCGGTCGCAGCCGGGGCGGAAGCCCGCTGATCACCAGGCGCCGAGCACGAGGCGAGGGCAGAGCCGCCCAGCAGAGCTAGCGCCCACCCCACAGCAGTGAGTCTTGCTCTGACCCGCGATCCGGTCACAGCGACGTCATCGCCGAAGTCCTCGGGCGTGCGAGCTTGCACTCATGGTCGTCCAGCTGCAGCTCGCGTATCACGGTGATTCCAATGCTTGCCGTCGTCGTCGATGTCAAACTGCCAGCGCCACTCTTCCATGCGCTTATGCCAGGAAGCACCACATGGTGTCCCACACGCCGCTGGCCGTCGTCGATCGGCTTGGCGTTTACTCTTGAGGGCATGGCCAGCGCCAGCAAGCAGCGAAGCTTCGAGATCCGCACCTACGGGTGCCAGATGAATATGCACGACTCAGAGCGGCTTGCTGGTCTGCTGGAGGGCGCCGGATATCACCGGGCGGCGCACGGCGCCGAACCTGACGTTGTCGTCTTCAACACCTGCGCTGTCCGGGAAAATGCCGATAACCGCCTGTACGGGAACCTCGGCCACCTGCTTCCAGTCAAGAATTCGCATCCAGGGATGCAGATCGCCGTCGGCGGCTGCCTGGCTCAGAAGGACAGGGCCACCATCACCGAACGGGCTCCGTGGGTGGATGTGGTCTTCGGCACCAACAACATCGGCTCGCTGCCGGTGCTGCTGGAGCGGGCCAGGGTGCAGCAGCAGGCCCAGGTGGAGATCCTTGAGTCGCTAGAGCGGTTTCCGTCGGTGCTCCCGGTGAGCCGCGAGTCCGCCTACTCAGGGTGGGTCGCGATCTCAGTTGGCTGTAACAACACGTGCACGTTCTGTATCGTCCCCAGCCTCCGCGGCCGCGAGGAGGACCGTCGGCCTGGAGACGTGCTGGCCGAGATCAGGGCACTGGCTGCCGAGGGTGTGCTCGAAGTCACGCTGCTCGGCCAGAACGTGAACTCGTACGGCGTCGGGTTTGGCGACCGGCTCGCCTTCGGAAAGCTGCTGCGAGCTTGCGGCGCCGTCGATGGCCTGGAGCGAGTGCGGTTCACGTCGCCGCATCCACGCGATTTCACTGACGACGTGATCGAGGCGATGGCCCAGACACCGAACGTGATGCCGCAGCTGCACATGCCGCTACAGTCCGGTTCGGACCGCGTGCTGCGCGCCATGCGCAGGGCATACCGCCGAGACAAGTACCTCGCGATCCTGGACCGCGTGCGTGCAGCGATGCCTGACGCAGCTATCACTACTGACATCATCGTCGGCTTCCCCGGCGAAACCGAGCAGGACTTCAGCGACACCCTTGACCTAGTTCGCCAGGCTCGTTTTTCTGGGGCGTTCACATTCCAGTACTCAATCCGGCCAGGCACGCCCGCCGCCGAGATGCCTGATCAGGTGCCGTCCGATGTCGTCGCTGAGCGCTATGAACGGCTGGCGGCCCTGGTGGCCGATGTCGCATGGGCTGAGAACCAGAAGCTGGTCGGCACCGAGGTTGAAGTGCTCGTGGCCGTAGGCGAGGGACGCAAGGACAGCGCCACACATCGTATGTCTGGCCGGGCGAAGGACAACCGGCTGGTTCACTTCGCTCCACCGGAATCGCCCCCTCGGCCGGGCGATATGGTTACTACGGTGGTCACGAGCGCGGCCCCGCACTACCTACTTGCGGACGGTGAGCCCCTAGCCGTGCGGGCGACCCGAGGCGGCGATGCCTGGGCCATCCGCCAGGCTGCAAACTCCGGCGACGCTGACGGAGCTCCGGGCTCTAACCCGGCAACGTCAGTACTGCTCGGCATGCCTGCCCTGCGCGCTCCGGCGTGACCTGGTTCACCGGAACGCCAAGCTAACCGGCCGACTGCCATTGCAACCGTGCCGCTTGGGCTGCTGAGCGTGAGCTGACCTAGTACTGCCGAGCTGAGTCGTTCCAGCTCTCCACTTGCTCGTTCTCGTCCCAGTCGGCTTCGTCATCTTCCGAGCCGAGGTCGTCGTCCAGCTCGTAGTCCTCGGTGCCGTACTCGTCGTCACCGACCTCGAAGCCATTGGACGCAGAGAAGTCATCCCCGTTGCTCATGATTCCCCCCAGGTTGAGCGGCTCCCCTGCCGCGTCGCGTGTGCAGGGATTTACCCGGCGCTGCCAAACTGATGCAATGCTCCGGCCAGTGATTGCGGTGATCGGGCCTACCGCGGTCGGCAAGTCTGACCTCTCGCTCGTGCTCGCCAGGGAGCTCGACGGCGAGGTCATTAACGCCGATTCCATGCAGCTTTACCAGGGCATGGACATCGGCACTGCGAAGCTGACCGAGCAGGAGCGCGCCGGGGTGCCGCACCATCTGCTCGACCTCTGGCCGGTCACCCAGGCAGCCAGTGTCTCGGAGTACCAGACACTGGCCAGGGCCGCGATTGCCGACATCCAGGAGCGCGGCCGCACGCCGATCCTCGTCGGCGGCTCCGGGCTCTACGTCCGAGCCGCGATCGACGACCTGAAGTTCCCTGGCACGGACCCTGACCTTCGCGCCGCCCTGGAGCGCGAAGTCGACGAGGTGGGGCCCGAAGCGCTGCACGCCAGGCTTGCCTCGGTCGACCCGGCTGCGGCTGCGGCGATCCTGCCGAGCAACGGCCGGCGTATCGTACGGGCCCTGGAGGTCGTGCAGCTCACATCACGCCCGTTCAGCGCCACACTGCCCACCTACGAATCCATGCTCCCGGCCCGCCACATCGGCCTCGAGCTGCCGCGCCTCGAGCTGGACCGACGAGTCACGGCGCGCGTGGACCGGATGTGGAAGCTCGGTTTCGTCGACGAAGTCCGCGCCCTGGTCGATGTCGGTCTGCGCGAGGGCCGCACGGCGAGCCGAGCCCTCGGATACGCCCAGGTGCTTCGGCACCTCGACGGCGACCTGACCGACGACGAGGCGGCGGCTCAGACCGTGCTGGCCACCAAGCGATTCGTGCGCCGCCAGGAGTCCTGGTTTCGGCGGGACCCGCGGATCGCGTGGCTGCCCGCGGACAGCCCCGATCTAGCTGATCAAGCCCTGGGGCTTGGTGACGGGCGACTAGCGGGTGGCCTGCACAGACGTGCTACCGATGATGGCTAGCATCGGGGGATGCGGTTCGCTAAGGGGCATGGCACGGGCAACGACTTCGTGATCTTGCCTGACCCCGATGGGGAGCTTGACCTGCCCGACAGCCTCGTGGCCCGCATCTGTGACCGGCACATGGGGCTCGGCGGCGACGGGGTGCTGCGGGTAGTTCGGACGTCCGCTGCCGTGGATCAAGTGCCCGGGGACCAGGCGGCCGAGTGGTTCATGGACTACCGGAACGCCGACGGCAGCGTCGCTGAGATGTGCGGCAACGGGGTCAGGGTCTTTGCGAGATACCTGCTGGATGAGGGACTGGCAGCAGGTCCCGAGCTTGCCATTGCCACCAGGGCGGGATTGCGGCTCGTTCGGGTCGCAATTGACGGTCAGCTCACCGTCGATATGGGTGCCGCTCAGGTAGTTGGCGACGGGTCCGTCGAGCTCGGCCGTCAGCGATATAGCGGGCTGGCGATCTCGGTGGGGAATCCGCACTTGGCCTGCCTGGTCGAGGAGCCGGTCGTCGGAATCGACCTGTCAACTCCTCGGCTGCTCGAAGGCAATCAGGCCGGCGACGTGAATGTCGAAGTGCTGCGGATCACCGGCGAGCACCAGATTGAGATGCGGGTGCACGAGCGCGGGTCCGGCGTGACGATGTCGTGCGGCACGGGGGCCGTGGCTGCGGCTGTCGCGGCCGCGGTTTCGGCGGGCGATTGGCAGTTGGGCCAGGACCTGCCGTGGACTGTCGATGTACCCGGCGGAAGGCTGACCGTGACGCCGAGCGCCACTGCCAGCCTTCTCACCGGTCCTGCGGAGATTGTTGCTTGCGGCGAGCTGGCGGCCAGCTGGCTTGCTGGTCTGTCGCCTGCGGGCTTGTCCATCGGGTAGTGCTTGGTTACAGGCTGGCCGGGCGCGGCTGAGCGTGCTTGCCGGGAGCCGGCGGGCCGGTGAGCTTGAGGCCGGCATGGATGAGCGTCCATCCGGCACGCTCACGGATCGATTCCCTGGCCGGGCGGGAGGCTGCTATCTGACGGTGGATCTCTGCGGCACGACGCCGCTCGTCCACGCGCTGAGCCGCTAGCTGGCCGAGTAGTTGCGTGTTCATGGCTGTGGTTCCTTTCGGGAGTAACGGAGAGTTCCTGGTTGTCGTGGTCGGTTTGGTATGGAGAATCAGGAGCCGGCCTGCGGCTAGACGCGGGTCATGCCCTTGCGGATCCGGATGTCGCCGCTGATAGTGCGGCACCTGAGCTCGAGGGAGGCCTCGTGGTCGCCAGAGTCCTCGTCATCGGCTTCGTCGAGATCACTGCGGACGCTCCCGGAGAGGCTCGACAGGTCGAGGTACACACCGATGCCGGCGGCAACGGTGACATTCACGTCGCCAGAGGTGGCTTCGAGCTCAGCGCGCCCGCTCACGAGTTCCTTGATGTCGATGTCGCCGCTAGTGGTGTGAGCGGTCACCGAGCCGCCGCAGTCACCGATGGTCAGGTCGCCGCTTGCGCTCTTGACGCGCAGCTCGCCTCTGGCGTGGCCGACCTGTACATCTCCTGAGGCTGAGTTGATGCTTGCGTCGCCGGCAGCCTGGTCCAGGAAGACGTCGCCGCTCGCGGTCTTGAGCACAACGGGCCCGCTGGCGGATGCCGCAGTGATGTCGCCGCTCGCGGTGTCCAGAGTGAGTGCGCCAAACTCCCCGACGCAGGAGATGTCCGCAGAGGCCGTGCGCGCTTCACACTCGGATCCGGCTGGCGCCTTGATCGTCAGGTCGAGGCCTTTGCGGCCGAGGAACCCGGTAATCCGCGGGCCGGTGACTACGAGCTTGCCGTCATCGAAGCTGACGCGGACCTCGGACAGCAAGTCCTCAGCTCTGCTGCTGCTCGGCTCCACTTGGACGGTAATCACATCGGTCGGCTCGCCGGAGACAGCGACGCTGCCTGAAGGCCAGGAGGAGATGCTGATCGAAGCAGGTTCGGAGCATGGAAATTCCCAGTTAGTCATGGCTGTGCCCTTCGGTGAGCGGGTCGACGTGGTGAGGCAGGGAGGGTCAGGATTAGCTGCGGGCGAACCCCGTGTAGCGCTTTCCAATGCTTGGCCCGGACCTTGGCTTCGGTCGGCGGCCGGATGGCGACTCAAGCGCCCGGTTGATGGCTCTGTTCATCCAGGAGTTGACCGAGATTCCGCTCGCGGCTGCCGCGGCTTCGACCTTGGTCTTGGTGCTTTCTGAGATCCGGAGGGTGACCCTGGCCTGGCCTGCATCCTCCGGGCCCCCGTCGGCTGGCTCAGCTTGCACTTCGTCGTCGTGGTTTGTCGTGACCACCACGAACTCCGGCTCCGTGCCGGTCAGCCGCACGTCGATGATCGCGCCCTCGAGTGAGGAGGTGATCTCGCTAGCTGCGGCCGAGAGCACGTCGAGGAGCGCCAGGCGTACCGAGGAGTCCAGTGACTCGGCCAGCATCTCGGCCGCCTTCGAGACGTCCTCGCTGGCGAACCGAGTGATGCCCATGAGCTCCCGCCGGAGCGATTCCGCGTACTCGCTGAGATCCATGACATCATCATGACGTCATTAATGACGTCTGTCAAGTCAATCGCGACGTCAGGTTCGACGTCGTATGCCGTCACAGTCGCGTTGCGGTGACGTCAGTGCGACATCAATCCAGGCGGCATGCTGGCGTCGATACTGATCGATGGCGGCGAATCCTCAGTGGCCGTTGGCGCGGCTCGGCGCCGCGGCGAAGTAGGCGCGCAACTTGTCCGCGAACGGCTTGCGGTCGTTCGGCGCGATGTAGCCAGGTGAAAGCCGGCTGCGGTAGAGGTCATCGCCCGGATAGCGCGGGAAGACGTGCACGTGGTAGTGCCACACGTCCTGGTATCCGGCCGGCTCGTTGTGCTGACGCGTCGACACGCCTTCGCAGCCATAGGTATGCCTGATGGCGATTGCGACGTCCTTGACCAGGTCGTGCACCGCGTGCCCGGCAGCCGGCGGCAATCCATACAGGTTCTCGTAGTGGCCAGTCGTGATGACCAGCACATGGCCGTGGTTGTTTGGCCACCAGCGCGGCGCAATCAGGGCGAGAGCTTCCGGCCGCCGGAGCACGACGTCGTCAACGTTGTTCACCCCGTTCTCGCGTGTAGTCACCACAGCGCAGAACGGGCAGGCATAGTCGGCAGGCTCGTGGCTCGTCGGCACGACACGATCCTTACCCCGTTGTGCCCGCGGCCTAGCTCGTTGTGTTCGGCGCGCTAGCGTTGAGGAGCGCCTCCGCCGGCAGGGATCGGATCGATGCGTCGAGGACCTCAGCGATGTGCGCCATTGGAAGTGATATGCCCTGGCTAGCCAGCGCCTGCGAGATCTGCAGCGAGCAGCCGGGGTTAGCGGATACGAGTAGCTGCGAGTCCGTGTCCCGTACGGCTTGTGCTTTGCGGGCACCGAGCTCTGCCGCAGCCTGAGGCTGTACCAAGTTGTAGATGCCAGCCGAGCCGCAGCAGATGGCGCCGTCCGCGACTTCGGTCAGCGTGAGGCCGGGAACGCCGTGGAGCAAGCTACGCGGCTGCGCCTGTATGCGCTGCGCGTGGCCGAGATGACACGCGTCGTGGTAAGCGACCTTGACCGGTAGCTCTGACCGAGTGGCAACAGGGCCGAGTTCGGCTAGATACTCGCTGAAATCCCTGACCTTCGCGCTCAGCGCGGCTGCCCGGCTTGCCCACACGGCGTCGTCGGCGAGCAACTCCGCG
>Ga0126373_10002211_pt1 | contig 14270 bp, 14 predicted proteins | sample PanSoiMetPlot_11_FD_92545 | JGI IMG/M metagenome (GOLD analysis project Ga0126373, IMG submission 92545) | Tropical forest soil microbial communities from Panama - MetaG Plot_11 | ecosystem: Environmental > Terrestrial > Soil > Tropical forest > Bulk soil | place: Panama | collected 2016-02-17 | reverse complement strand
GACGCGAGCGGTCCCCATTGCGAGAAACACAATTGCACCGAGCGCGATCCGCCACCCAGCGTTGAGCGTCATGCGCAGAAGCTATCAGCGGCGGATGCTGGGAGCCAATTAACGCATATTAAGCTTTCGCCGAGGTGCGGGTCGGCGATCGTGGCGCGCTGCTGAGAGTAGGGAGACTCGTCGGTGTCAGCGGCAGTGTGACCACAAAGTCGCTGCCCCCGCTCACCCGATTGCTCGCCGAGATCTGACCCCCATGCAGCCGAGCGATTTCGCGGCAGAGGCTGAGTCCCAGGCCGCTACCTTCACCGTTGGCGTGCGCACCACGAAAGAAGCGATCGAAGATCAGCGGCAACTCGGCGGTCTCGATTCCCGGCCCGGTGTCCATAACGTGCAGGGTCGCGATTCCATGCGCGGCGGTGAGCAGCAACTCGATTTTGCCTCCGGGCGGGGTGAATTTGAGGGCGTTGTCTACCAGGTTGATTACGAGGCGGCGCAGGTGCGTCACGCTGCCCTCAACCTGAGCACCCGCGCTGACGCTGGCCTGGAGCGCGATATTGCGGGACGCCGCCAGGGGTTCCACCGCGCCGACAACTTCATTGACGACCTCCCCAAAGTCGACTGGCTTGCGGTCAATGGAGACCTCGCCGTTGAGGCGCGCCAGCATGAGCAGTTCTTCGGCGATTTTGCAGAGACCAATCACCTCCCGGTGCGCTTCGGTGAGCGCGGCCTGATGCTCGGTTGGAGATCGGTCGCGAGCGAGGGCTACTTCCAGCCCCGATCGTAGGACGGCCAACGGGGTGCGCAATTCGTGAGCGGCGTCGGACGCGAATCGCCGCTCGGTTGCAGAAGCACGCTCCAAACGGTCCAGGAGGGCGTTGATCACTTCGATCAGGCGGCCGATCTCGTCACGCACCGGAGGGGCTGCCAGGCGGCCACGCAGATCGGTCGGCTCAATCGCTGCCAGCGATTTTGCCAGGGCAGCGATTGGAGCCAGCGCCCGGCTTGCAAGCAGATAGCCGCCGCCAACGCACAGTGCCAGTACCAGGGGAACTGTCAGCAGGAGGGTCTTGCGCAGCCGCTGGATCGAGTCCCGCACCGGAGTTACGTCGACGCCGTCCTGCAGCACGGCGGGTTCACCTTGAAAGGAGAGCGGAATTATCGCGAAGCGGAATGCTCGATTGGAGCTCATGACCAGGCCGCGGAATTCACCGTCAAACAAAGGCGGCGGCGGGATCGCCCTGGCGTCACCGAAATCCGCGATCACTCCGCGCGCCGTCACGAGGCGTACCCGGCGGTGCGGTCCCACGTCATGTTCCAAGCTCAGTCGCTGGATGGTCTGGCGTGCCTGCGCCACATCGGCGCCGCGCAGTTGGTCCGCGCTGGTGTCAGCTTCTTCGAGCAACGCCGCATCCATTGGGCGCCATTGTTCGTGGGCAAACAACCGCAGCGCAGCATATGCCGAAATGGTCAGGATCGCGCCCAGTATGAGGGCCCAATAAATTGTCAGCCTGAGACGGATGCTCATGGCAGCGCGCGGGTTAGGGGGCCTTCATCGAGTAGCCCACGCCGCGAACCGTCGAGATCAAGGAATTCTTCGGGTCGGCGTCGATCTTCTGGCGCAGCCGGTTTACGAACACCTCGATGAGGTTGGTGAATACATTGTAGCCCGAATCCCATACCGTCTCGGCGATCATGTCGCGGGTAACCACTTCTCCCGCATGACGCATCAATACCTCCAGCAGCATCGCCTCTTTTGGAGAGAGCGCCAGCGGTTTCCCCGCGCGGCGCGCGCGCCGCTTGACCGTGTCGAACTCGAGATCGGCAACCTTGAGAAGCGGCGATTGCGCGGTCGGCCTGCGTCGCGAGAGCGCATGGATGCGTGCGAGGAGTTCGGCAAAAGCGAATGGCTTTACGAGGTAGTCGTCGCCGCCGCTCTCCAGTCCGGTTACGCGGTCATCGACTGATCCGCGCGCGGTGAGAAACAACACCGGAGTGGAATCGCCGTTCTTGCGTCGTTCGCGCAGAAATTCAACGCCGCTTTTTCCGGGCAGGCCAATATCGAGCACCATCAGGTCGTAAGCGTGGCGGGCGAGCATGAGCTCGGCTTCCTCCGCCGACTTGACCCAATCGAGTGCAATACCCTGTTCGCTGAGTCCTTGGCGCAAATGACCAGCCAGGCGCTCTTCGTCCTCGACCAGCAGCAGACGCAACGGCTGCATGTCGACAATGCTGGCATGCCGACCACGGGAGTTAAAGCCGGAGAGACTTTAGATCGGTTTAGACGGCAAACGAGATCACCCCAGCCGCAAGGAGCGCGCCTGCCCAGATGGTGTCCAGATTTATCCAGGCACTGCGCAGAATCGCCAGACCGAGCTTCTCATAAACGAGGAGCGCGATTGTGCCCATGACCACTACCATGGCCCCGGTATGCAGCAGCACCACGGCCACTGCCTGGGCTATCGAGGTACCCTGCGCAAGGGCAACCATGTGGTGATGCATATGATGCATCGAGCCGCCTGGAGTACGCATTCCAAGCAGAATCGGGAACAGCATCAGACCGGCCCCATGTGCCGACGCCATCAGGAAAGACCACAGACCCAGTTCGCCGAAATTGACCCGCATCGCAACCCATCGTGGGTGTGCCCGTGGCCGCAGGAAGCGGAATGCACCGAACAGGATGAGTGCCACCGCGCCGGCGGGTTGGAGCCATTCAATGGCCACGACCGATTGAAGTGCGGCCACAAGCGCAACGATGAGGCCGATCGCGACCAGGTGACCTATCGCGATCGGCACAAGTGCACTAAGCACCCTCGTGCGGCTGCGATCTTGCAACCCTAGAGCGACCGCGAAAAGCCACCCCATCGAGGGGTCGATGCCGTGGTAGGCGCCGAGCGCAGCGACCGCCAGCCACGGCCACGCGCCACTCACGGATAGCAATAGGAATCGGACGAGGCGTCGCCGCCCTCGAGATGAATCTGATGCGGTCGCTCCCCCTCGAACTTGATGAAGAAGTCCTTGTCGAGCGTCAAACCTCCGGCCGGGTTTGCGTCGACCTTGGCAACCCATCCCTGTACGCCCTCGGGATAAAACTGTGCATCCCAGGAACCGTACAGGGAGTTGCTGAAGTAGATTCGGTTGCCGTCGCGGCTCATCTCGACCATCTGCGGAGCGCCGTTCAGCGCACCGTCCTTGGGATGCGCCGCGTGCGAAACGATTCCACCAAGGCGAAGGTTGCCGGTGAGCTTGGGGCTGGACGGATCGCTCACATCGTATTGCTTGAAGTCACCAGTGCCCCAGCACGAGACGTAGAGGAAGTGATCGTCAAGGCTAAGATTAAGGTCCGTGATGAGGGGTGGGACCGCCTTGAAAGGCTTCAGCGCCGGCGGGAGTACGGCGGGATCGGCGGGCTCCGCGGGAACTTCGATAACTTTCTTGATTGACCAGTCATCGCCCTTGCGATCCCACAACCAGATCGAGGCGGACAGATCTTTGGTCGAAATCACGACGCCGACGAAGCCATAGGTCTTGGTCGGGTCGTGCGAGGGACGCAGCTCGAGCGGCATCTGGTTTTCCGTCCCGATATCGAGCGACTTCAGATGACGGCGTTTGCGCAGGTCCCAGATATGAAGGGCATGGCCGTATTTTCCACCGAGCAGAAGATCCGGGTTAATCCCGCCCTCGATCATGTTCGGCGTGCCCCATTCACTCGTCACGGCGACATCGTGGCCGAGATGCCACCAGATATCGTAGGCGAGATATTGTGGACCCCGGTCGACTTCCCAACGGCCAAGCACGTCGAAGCTTTCGTGGTCGAGTAGGAAAACTCCACCGGGCCCATCGCCGCTGGGCGCACCCAATGCGCTGATATAGATAGCATCCGGCCCGCAATGGATGGTGTGCGGACGGCTGTAGCCGGTCCGTTCGGCCAGTTCCTCGGGCTCGATCACCCGTACGATCTGGGGACGGCGAGGGTCGGGCTTGGTATCGAAAATGTAGATGCGCGAGGAACGGAGCCCAGGAACGATCAGGTAGCGGCGTTCGACATGAGGATGCGGCGCGTAGGGACACAGCGCAGCGCTGCATGCATTCCATCCGAAGTGGTGCAGCTCATCGCCGACCGAGGTGACTTCGGTCCGACCTACCACCTGCGAGTAGGTCTTTGATGCCGGGTCGAGGTCGATCACGCAGAGTGCGTCGTGCTTGCCATTCCGCGCGGTAGGATTGAAGCTCACCACGTAACCCAATTTCTCGCGCGGCGCGCTCATCGCCATTTTGGGGGATGGATAGAAGGTCTGATCTGGTTTCCAAAGAGCCATAGCCTTTGCTCGCGTCTTGAGAGATAAGTTTGACCTTAGCTCAGCTGCGGAATTAACCACAAGAATGATCGTATTGTCACCAGGTCGCGCAAGTAAAGCGAGTGTGGAACACAATACTGGCGCATAGGGGAGCACGGATCGAACATGGCATACAAGCAGATCGAATATGAAAAACAGGACGCGATTGCCCGCGTTATCCTGAACCGCCCCGAATATCGTAATGCCCAGTCCCGGGTATTGCTGGAAGAAATGGACGATGCGTTCAATGAGGCGAACGCCGACGACGATGTGCGAGTGATAATTCTGTCCGGTCGGGGAGAACATTTCTCGTCCGGGCATGACCTGGGCACCCCCGACGAAAAGGCGGACGCGCAGCGACGCCCGTACGGAAAAGGTTTGCGGGCGATTTACGAGCGGTCCCGACGGCTGTTTCTCGACAACACGCTCCGCTGGCGTGATCTCGACAAACCTACGATCGCACAGGTGCATGGCTACTGCATTTTTGGCGGATGGATGTTCGCAGCTGCTATGGATTTGATCGTGGCCGCGGAAGACGCCATGTTCCTGCCCTCGCTGTTGCAGTATTTTTCGATTCCGTGGGACGTGCCCATTCGCAAGGCCAAGGAAGTCCTGTTCCAGAGCCGCTTTGTGAGCGCTGAAGAGGCAGCCCGGCTCGGATTCGTAAACCTGGTGGTGCCTCGTGAGAAGCTGGAGGAGGAAACGCTGGCTTTGGCGAAGCGCATCGCCGAGAGCGATCGCATGACCCTCAAGATGCTCAAATTCGCGCTCAATAATGCACAAGATGCCATGGGCTTTCGAACCGCGGTTCGCAATGCGCACTCGCACCACATGTTGCTGGGAATGGGACCGTATCTGCGCGAGGCGGATCAAGCCAAATTACCAAAACGAATGCCCGGAGTCGGGCAGGCGCTGAATAAGCTCGGCAAGTAACTCGTCTCCCTTTCATAGTAGCCGCGGCCCCACCTCCGCACTCGCGGCGGAGCGAAGCGGGGAGTTTTACGCGGCATTCCAGCCCGCCCGGATCGGGTCTTGGCGGCGACTCCAGGCCGCTTTCGACACGCAACTTAAGTTTCAGGGTGAGGAAGCGGTTAAAATTAACCCACATACCCGACGATCGGGTCGACACAATCGGTCGCCGGGTTTGCATAGCGTAGGCTTGCGGAGACCCACCCTTTGGGTGATTTAATAATTTGACCGGGGTGGAAGAGGTGGCAGATCGCACCGAGGAGATTACGGGAGCTGTCACCGCGGGTCCGGGGGAGGAGAGGCGATGAGTGAAACATCGAGCAGGCAGGAAAAGCACATAAACCGGCGCCGGTTTCTGACCATGGGCTTACTGGGCGCCGCACCGATCGTGATTCCGGGCGCGGCGTTGGCGCGTATGCGCGTCCAGACTTTCCGCTCCAGCACCAGAGAACCGGCGCGAACTCTTAGCTTTTACAACTTGCACACCGGCGAACGTCTCACGACGGTGTATTGGGAAAAGGGCCGGTACGTCCCGGCCGCGCTTGATGAAGTCAACTACATTCTTCGCGACTTTCGGCAAAACGAAGTCAAGCCCATTGACCCGACTCTGCTCGACTTGCTGGTCGCGCTACGCAACCGACTGCAGTCCCAGGAGAATTACGAAGTAATTTCCGGGTACCGTTCGCCGCTCACCAACGCAATGCTTCATTCCCAAAGCGAGGGAGTTGCCGCGCACAGCCTGCACATGGATGGCAAAGCGATCGATATTCGCCTGCCCGGCCGGCCGCTCGGTCTGGTCCGCGTAGCGGCACTCTCGTTGCAGCGCGGCGGCGTAGGTTACTATCCAAACCGCTTCGTCCATGTAGACACGGGTCGCGTGCGTTACTGGTAGACACGCGTTTGTCCGGACGATCTTAGTTAAGTACGCCCCCCAGGGGTCGCATCAGGCATCTCTTACAACCAGCGGGCGTTATTACTTGGTGGCAACCGCCACCAGACGTTCCGCCCTGTGGTCGTAGGGAGTCGCGGCCAGGCTGCCGTGCGTTGCGACTTCGCGAAAACCTGCTTCCTTAAGTAGCATGCTCAGTTCGACGGCCGAGTACGGTCGCACCACCAGGGTGGATTCGCGCCGTTCGGCTCCTCGCAGTTGGATCCAGTGCGTTTCGAGTTTTGACCATCCGTCGAGCACTCGCCGCTCCTCGATCACGATGGTGCCATCCTCGCGTCGGTTCCAATCGCGCTCGCGGAATTTGGCCGCAACCACTTCCTTGCCGTTCAGGTCGATGGCGAGTTTCGCGCCGGAGCGCAGAGATTCGTAGACGTTGCGTGCAACGTGCACATCGTCCCCGGTATCTTCGAAGTAGCCGAACGATGTGAACATACTGAGTGCACCATCGAATGCTTCGGGCCGCTCAAAGGCGCGCATGTCGGATTGAATGAACTCGAGGCTCAGGTTTTCCCGCGCGGCTGCATCACGGGCCTCTTCGAGATAGCGAGCGGTACGATCAACACCGGTTACCTTGAAGCCGCGGCGAGCAAATTCAAGAGAATGTCGCCCGATGCCGCAGCAGAGATCCAGCACGTGGGCGCCCGGGGTAAGCTTGAGCAAGGCGACCAGCTGATCAACTTCAACTCGCGTCTGCTCAAGACGTGCTGGGTTGAACATGTAGTCGCGAAAGGTTTCCCAGAAGGTATCGTCGTCGTACCACTCGGCCATCGGGATCAACCGCCTCGCTCTAACACCTAGCGCGGATTCCCGTTCCGGGCCGAATGCGATGGCTGGGGAAGACCAAAAGATTTGAGACGTACGTCTCCCTTCCAGCGCTTTCTAAATCAGCTGGCAACAAGACTGAGTTCGTCCGCCGCCCCTTTGCGGGATCCGCGCTGCGCTACATGACCTTGCGCAAGAAATCGAAGATGCGTTTTTGCGCTTCGCCGCAGGACGAGAGATTCGACATCTGTAGAAACCCGTGCGGCATCTCGTCGAAGATGTGCAGCTCATGACGAATGTCCGCACGCTTAAGCGCCTCGCCGATCGCGTGCGACTCCGGCAACAGCGCGTCTGCGGTCCCGCATACGACGAACGATGGGGGCAGGACGCCCGGCTTGATCGCTCCCAGTGGGCTGATCCGCGGGTCCTTCAACAGGGACGGAAAGTTGGAACTTCCAACGTATGCCTTTGCCATTCCGTCCATCGTCCCCTTGGCTCGTTGGAGAGTTGCCGGGAAATCATACACGCCGTAAATCAAAATCGCGGCCTTGGGTCTGGGTCCCGAATAGTCTTCGGCTGCCAGAGCGGTCAGCGAAGCGGCGCTCAGGTTGCCGCCGGCGGAATCCCCACCCACCGCGATCCGGTTGCTATCTCCATTCCAGCGGGCGGCGTGGTCGGCGGTCCACTTTATCGCGAACACGCAGTCTTCCAAGCCTGCCGGGAACGGATGTTCAGGCGCAAGCCGATAGTCCACGTTGATCGTCAGGAAACCGGCTTCGGCAAACTGCATGCCCAGTTTGCGATGGGTTTTGGGACTGCCCGCGACCCACCCGCCACCGTGCAGATAGACCACCACCGGAAATGGTCCGGTGCCCTTGGGCACGGCGACATCGGCGCGTACGTTGGGACGCAACTCGACACCCTCGTGCAAGGCGCCGATCTCCGGCAAGTCCTGATTCATCATCGGAGAGAAGGTGTCCACCGCGCCGCGCAATCCCGGAACGTCGGTCGGAATCGGCGCAGAAGCAAGTGCCTTCAGAAATTCGCGTTCTTTTTCCGTCATGGTCGTCCTCCCAGATCTTGATGGGTAAGTAAGCTCTACTCGCAAAGCCTGGACGGGGGCAACCGGATGTGTTCGCGAATCACATCGCCCCCCCGCTCGGCCGTGTGGTGGCGGTCTTCAGGAGTGGATCGCGAAAAGGCGCGGCGACATCTTCCTGGCGCGCCCCTGTCGTCACGCAAATAGAAGCAATCTATTGCTGGGCGCCCTGACCGACCGCGTTTTTCACCAGGGTCTGTAATTCACCGCTCTCGTAAAGTTCGCGGATGATGTCGCATCCGCCGACGAACTTGCCATCCACGTAGACCTGCGGAATTGTCGGCCAGTCGCTGTACCGCTTGATTTCCTCACGCAGTTCGGGGTCGGCGAGTACATCGGTGGTCCCGAATGGCACACCCAGCTCCTCGAGAATTTGCACGGTTGCCGCGGAGAATCCGCACTGGGGAAAACTTCGGGTACCCTTCATGAAGACCTGAATCTTGTTGCTGCGGATCGCCGACTGGATTCGTTCAATTGCCTCGGACATTGGTCCTTACCTCCGATTTTCGTACTGCGTGGGAGTGAGGGTCTTGAGGGAGAGTGCGTGTACCCTCACTCGCATCGCATCGCCAAGTGCTTTGTACACCGTTTGATGCCGCTCGACGAGGCCCTTGCCCTCGAACACTGTACTCACGATCAGTGCCTCGAAATGGTCTCCGCCGCCGGTGGTGTCTCTGACCTCGACGTGAGCATCCGGGATTCCCTGCCGAATCAGGCTTTCAACTTCCTTCGCATCCATTCCCGGCTATTTAACCGACTACCGAGGCGCGATTCCACACCCGAAAGGCCTGTTCGTATTTCCACGGTTCTCAGATGCTTATGGAATTGTCGTCTTCGCTGTCCTTGGAACCTTTCGGGGCCGCACCCTTCATCAGATCCCTGGCGGTTTCGCTCAGCTCGCCGGGCCTTCCGGCTCCCATCACCTTTTGCACCAGGCGGCCGTCGGGACTGATGAACAGGGTTGTGGGAATGGCCTCAACCCCCAGGTAATCGACCACCGGTGCACTCGCGACCAGAACCGGATAATTGATCTTGAACTTGCGCACGAACGGACCGATATCGCGAATACCGTCGCCCTGGATCGTGTCACACGCGACCCCGATGATCTCGAGGCCTTTGGATTTGTGGTAGCGCGAATATAGGTCTTTCAATTCCGGTATCTGCTTGCGGCACGGCGGACACCAGGTTGCCCAGAAATCGACGATCACCGGATGGCCGCGGAACTGGCTGAGCCGCATCGGGTTGCCATCCAAGTCCTGCAATTCGAAATCCAGCGTTCGCCCCGCGCGAATGGGAGTTGCGCTTTGCGCAAACCCCGGCATGGAACCCGCCGAGCCAACGATCACAACCGCCGCCAGCAACAAGCTCAGCCCGGCCATGGCCAGCCTCCGGGAAGGGTTTGGTGCGGTAAAAGTGTGGGCCGCCACCCTACACCTGCTCGACAACCGTGGCGATTCCCTGACCGATGCCTATGCACATCGTCGCCACTCCCAGCGCGACACCACGTCGGCGCATCTCGTGGGTCAGGGTTACCACCAAACGGGCGCCCGAGCATCCGAGCGGATGACCCAAGGCCATGGCGCCGCCGTTAACATTGAGCTTCTCTTCGTCGATCTTGAGCTCGCTGTTACATGCCAGGACCTGTGCGGCAAACGCCTCGTTAATTTCGAACAGCCCGATATCCTTGATACTGAGACGGGCGCGGCCGAGCGCCTTGCGGGTTGCCGGAACGGGGCCCCATCCCATGATCTCGGGGCGCACACCGACAACTGCGGTGGCGCGAATTTTGGCGAAGGGTCTGAGTCCGAGATCGCGGGCACGCTCCGCACTCATCAGAAGCACGGCGGCGGCCCCATCGCTGATTTGGGAGGAATTGCCGGCCGTAACCTGTCCGTCAGACTTGAACGAGGGTTGCAGTGCCGCGAGCTTCGCGAGGCTGGTTTCCGAGCGGGGGCCCTGGTCAACGTCGACTGTGGGGCCGTCGGGCAGCTTGATGGGAACGATCTCCTCCTTGAAGCGGTCCCGGGCGGCGATGGCGCGCTGATTGGAGCGTAGCGCAAAGGCATCCGATTGCTGACGGGTTATCTTGTACGTGTCCGCAAGCCGCTCCGCGGTGAGACCCATGAAGAACATGTCGCGCGGAAACATATCCAGCAGTTTGGGATTCGGCACGATCCCCGAACCCATCGGCACGTGGGTCATGTGTTCAACCCCGCCCGCGAGGGCCACCTCGCCGGCGCCCACCATGATCTCCTGGGCCGCAAAATTGAGGGCCTGCAGACTCGAGCCGCATTGCCGGTCGATCGTGGTACCCGCGTCTTCAACCGGCCGGCCCGACAGCAACCCAAGCATCCGGCCGACGTTCAGGCCCTGCTCGCCCGATTGATTCGCGCATCCGAAGACTACGTCTTCGATCTCGGCCGGGTTTACTTTGGGATTTTTCTCAAGCAGGCGGCGTATGCAATGCACCGCGAGATCATCTGCACGGATGTCCTTGTAGTACCCTTTGTCTTTACCCGCTCTGCCGATCGGCGTCCTTACGCCATCGACCACGACAACTTCGCGCACGATGGATATTCCTCCATTTTTGCCGGATTAGCCCCGACCCGTGAAGCGCCGGAGAGATGTCTACCGGAAGAGACTCTATATAATACCCCGCTCGCGCAACTCGGAAAGGCGCCCGGAATCATAGCCGAGCACACGCCCCAGAACGGAGTCGGTGTGTTCGCCGAGCGAAGGCGCACGGGTCGCGGGAATCGCCCTGGAGCCGGTGTTCTTGAAGGGAGAGCCGGGCACGATCAGATCCGGATACCCGGGATGGTCCGCTCGCAGAATCATGGCACGCTCCTCGAGATGGGGGTTACGGGTCACTTCCTCGACATTCGCGATCGGAGCGCATGGCACCGCGGCATCGCTCAGCAGGCGAAGCCAGTGATCGCGCGGCTTGGTCATGAACCGGCGTGCGAGAATTGCCTCGAGTTCCGTATGGTGCGAGGTCCGGTCGGCGTTGCGGATAAAGCGCGCGTCGTCCTTGAGCTCGGGCGCCCCGATCGCGTCGCACATGCGCTGCCAGATGGCTTCGTTGCCCGCACCCGCTACAAAGAAGCCGTCGGATGCGCGGAATTGCTGAAATGGCGTAATGGAGGGATGACGCGTGCCGAGCGGTCCCGGCACGCGCCCCGTTACCGAGTAACGCGCGAGCGCGTCTTCCAGCATCGCGACCTGACAGTCGAGCATCGCAACGTCGATATGCGCCCCCCTGCCGTCGCGCTCGCGAATCCGCAGGGCGGCCAGGATTGCCGAAAGCCCATAGAGCGCGGCGCAGAGATCCCCGATTGAAACGCCGCAGCGGGTAGGGTCCCCGTCCGGCGGTCCCGTGATGCTCATAGTGCCGCCCAGCGCCTGCGCGACGATATCGTAGGCGGGCGCCGCGGCCATCGGCCCGGTCTGTCCAAAACCGGAAATGGAGCAGAGAATTACGCGCGGGTTGGCCGCGGCCAGCGCTGGGTAACCGATGCCGAAGCGTTGCATCGTGCCCGGCGAAAAATTCTCAACTACTACATCAGATTTTGCCGTCAGCGAGAGAAATACCTCCACCCCTTCTTCCTGGCGCAGGTCGAGGGTAACGCTCTGCTTGCCGCGATTGACGCTGTAGTAATAGCCGGAGTCCCCGTTGGGAAGCATGGGCGCGAAGCTGCGCGAATCGTCTCCTCGTCCGGGTAATTCAATCTTGATGACCTCGGCGCCGAGGTCGGCGAGGTTCATGGTGCAGAAAGGACCGGCCAGCACCCGAGTGAGGTCGAGCACGCGAATCCCGGCCAGTGGCTTGTTTTCGATCATCGCTTACGCGCATCTCCCAAGCGTCTGAACATTAATTTTTCCAAGCTCTACGTCTGCCTGAGGCATCGGTCGAGGCCGTACGCTCGAAACGTCCCGGTCAATCGGGGCTGAAGAGCGACGCTGCCGACCCGCTTTAACCCGCAGGATGCACTGCGCTCATCGATTGTGCGAACGACGGAGCCGGACACTATTTTCCTAACCTAGCCGTTCGAGCCGCAAGGCTAGCGCCGCCGTTGGCGCGCGGCTTCGCTCGCGCGCATCGCCTCCGCCGGGGTCACGATGAGCCGGGGCTCCTGGTGCGCTCGTTGCTGTTCTTCGGCCACCACATTGCCAAGTTGCATCCGGATGAATCCGACAAAGAACGGGACGCGTTTCAAGTCGGCGCCTTCGAGAATTCTGGCCGCTGCGGCAGCTGCCCAGGCGGCCTCTTCGCGTTTACCGCTATTAAGCAGGTAGTAGGCGATGTCCTCAAACCGTCGACGGATGCGCACCCCGCGCTCAGCACTCAGCAGATCAGTGATGGCGCGCTCGACAATCTGGGCGACCCGATCCTGCTGTTGCATCTGGTTGAGAACGATCGTGCTCTCGTTGGCGCGATTCAGCTCCTCCACGTAGGGAGCGACCAACCCACCCGCGAGCTTCCATTCAAGCAGCGCGGGCTCCTTCAGCAGATCGACCGAAGGATCTTTCGACGCTTCCGCTGCGAGCTCTGAATAAATCGGATGTTGAAAGTCGGTGGACGGCGGCGAGGTGATAAGTTCCGCTCGCAGCGCCAGGAAGTTTCCGACCTTGCCGCGGCGCGCTTCAGGCGTGCGCCGATAGGCTTCGCACAGCAGGAAGTCGGCCAACCGCCAGTCGGCATCGACCAGGTGCATGCCGGACCGTCGCTCCATCTCTTCGCGCTCCTGGCGCAGTTCGCGACGGGTGATGTTGCCCGCGATCGCGCCGACCAGGCCTTCGTCCTCGGAGGTAATTCCCCACAGTCTGATGATGCCTCCCTGGGCACGCGGCTTGGTTATCCAGACTATCCGGGCGCCTTCCGCATCGATGGGTGACAAGAGGGCGCTCAGGCCGGACGCATCTACCGCCGGTGTTGGACGAGGTGCGGATTCCGGAGGTTCCACGGGAGGCTCGATACCGCGTTGATGGAGTTTGAACAGCGAGCGACGAATCTCGCGGCGCAGCGTGCCCGCCGCCGACCCCTCCATCTCGGCGAGCATTGCCGCGGCACCGTCGTCGGCTATGTTGCCGAGTGCGCGCGCAATTGCGCCGGGCGGAATAGCGGAGTTCGCGCGCAATTCGCGCAGTTTCGCAAGGGCATTGGGAGCCGGCGCCGAGGGATCAAATCCGGCGGCGGCCAAAGCGGCGGCATCGTCCGGGGCAGACACCTGGCTAGACTATGTGACGTTCCGTTCCCTTGTCCAAGGGAACAGAAAAGCGCGAGCGGCGGGTTCGATGGGTGGCAGCAGTTGTCGTCTCGGGAATTCCGCGGCCCCCAACCTGGCAGGAAACCTTGAGGATCATCGAAGAGAAGCTCTTGCGCCGTTTGTCTGCGCGACCGGCTTGTCAATCCTCTACCCTCGGCCCGACGATCCGGTTTGAGAATTGAAAGAACGTTTAGCTAATGTTGGAAGTCGCGCACAATTCAACCGGGAGCAAGGGAGTCGGCCGCCATGATGACCGGAGAACAATACAAGAAGAGCTTGAACGACAATCGCGAGACCTTCTTCGAAGGTGAGCGAGTCCGCGACCTGGTGACGCATCCGGTTCTTGGGCCCTGCGTTTCGCGAGTGGCCGCAGGTTACGACCGCTGGTATTCGCCAAAGCCCGACGCGGTCAGCCCGCTGATGTCGATTCCGCATTCGGCCGCCGAGCTGAAAGATCGCATTCCGCTGACTCACGAATCCGACATAGTCTCGGCGGTTACCTACCAATCGATCATGACGTTGACCACCGCGGCCACCCGTATAGCCGACACGCTGCCGCAGTACGCAGAACGCATTCGCGGTTATGTCCAAGGCGCACAGCACCGCGACATCCGAATCGTCGAATGCATTACCGACGCCAAAGGCGATCGGAGCCGCCCTCCCGGCAAGCAGGACGATCCCGACGCGTATACGCACGTGGTCGATCGCCGAAAGGACGGCGTCGTAATCCGGGGCGCGAAGCTCCACATCACGGGCGCATCGCTCAGTCACGAGTTGATGACGATTCCGACCAAGGCCATGAAGCCGGGGGAAGAGTCCTACGCGATCGCGTGTGCGGTGCCCGTCAATTCGCCGGGCGTCAAGATCGTCGATACCACGTACGCACCGCG
>Ga0126373_10002210_pt1 | contig 14272 bp, 10 predicted proteins | sample PanSoiMetPlot_11_FD_92545 | JGI IMG/M metagenome (GOLD analysis project Ga0126373, IMG submission 92545) | Tropical forest soil microbial communities from Panama - MetaG Plot_11 | ecosystem: Environmental > Terrestrial > Soil > Tropical forest > Bulk soil | place: Panama | collected 2016-02-17 | reverse complement strand
CGAATCGCCGCTCAACTGCACCCAGGGGGTGACGGTCTCCGGCTCCTCTGGCCCCGCCCAGGGTCGCTCCATGCCCGCCGTGTTGGAGGTGTCCATGAACCTGCTGTCCTCGACGGACTGGCGCATCTTTTCGATGTCGGCCTGGCTCCACATGCGTTGGCCCCGGACGCGTCGGGGCGGGGCGATGAGGCCCGCCGCCTCCCAACGGCGCAGCGTCCGTGGCACCCGCCCTACGGCCTTGGCTGCCTGGCCGATGCTGTAGAGCGTCTCGTCGGTTGGGGTACTACCCATGTCCAAACGCTATGGCCCCACCTGGCAGTACTGAACACCAACCCCCTCCAAATGGGTACGGCCACATGGAAATAGTTGGTCACGAACCGGGCTAACGGGGTCCGAATGAGGCTGGGAAAGCATCCTCGGTTCAGGTTCCGCAGGACAGAAAACATGCTCCTGAGCCGGTGATCTGGCCGAAAAAAAATATTCCTATGCCAACGTGAGTTAGTCACGAAAGAGCCGTGGCCCGGTAGGGACGGGCATTCCCGTGTCTCTCGCTTAGTTGGTCACGTTCAGAGCCGGGACATCTCCGCCGCATGGCACCCAAAGCATCACTGCAACCGGATGACACAAGGGCACCCACCCGCCCCCTCTAACGTGGCTATATGAGCGCTGCTACCTCTCCAACCCAGTACCGATTCAGCCCTGCCAACGTCCGACGTCTTCGCAAGCAGCAGGAGTTGGACGTGACCCACTTCGCCGTCCAGATCGGGCGGAGTGCTTTCCAGATGAGCGCCTACGAGGTGGGCAAGGTAGTCCCGCCCGCCGACATCGTGGCGAGGATGGCAACCGTGCTGGGTTGCCACCCCGGCGACCTGTTCGCGCCCGTCGAGGTCAACGTGGCCTGACAAGCGAAAGCCCCCGGTCACCACTCCGGGGGCTTCCAAGGTTTCACCAACCGACCCAGTCCAAACGCACTCCAGATGAAAGCGATCCGAACGAAAGAGGCCAGCAATGAATGAGGGTACTACGAGGAGCGCGCGAGCGGGTACTACCCCAGGAGAGGGGTGGACGGTGACTGAGCCAGTCCACCGCCGCATTCTGACCAGGGTGGGCCGCTCCAACCTCCATGTGGTCCATGACTCCGGTCATGGACAACGTGGCGGTAACGAGGGCGCCGGGGGTTACGGGGAAGCGGCGCCCAGCTACCTAGACGCCGGGTGGGTCGGTCCCTTGCCATTACCTGCGGGCGAGAAGTCGCCTCCTCCGAAGGGCTTCACTGGCGAGGACGGCGTCGATCCCAACTCGGAGCAGATCGACATCTGGCGAGAGAAAGAAGGCGACGGCAACACTGCCTTGCGCCTCCCAGACGGCGCTGTGGGCGTCGATGTGGATGCATACGACGCCAAGCAGGGTGGAGCGACCTTGGAGGCCCTGGAAACCACCTGGGGGCCGCTGCCGCCAACGTGGATCTCGACCTCGCGCATCGACACCGTCAGCGGTATTCGCCTCTACCGCATTCCTCCAGGCGTGAAGCTGGCCGGTGACGCCGGGGCGGGCATCGAGATCCTTCAGCACCATCATCGCTATGCCGTGGTGTGGCCCAGCATCAATCCGATGACCAACCGGCGATACCGCTGGTACGCCCCCGATGGCTCCTTGTCCAACCGAGTGCCAAGGGTGGACGAGCTTCCCGAGTTACCCGCCGCCTGGGTGAGCGGGCTGACAGCGCAGTCCCTGTCGACAGAAAGCCCACGGGTGGCGACGACGCCATCAGCGCATTGGTCCGACGAGGTGAAGCGCGTCCATGGCGACGCCCTGACCGATATGGCGACGGGCAGGAGCCGCCACGACACCGTGACTCAGGCTGCTCTGGCTTTGGCCCGCCTGGAGGAGCGGGGACACCCCGGCGCCACTGAAGCTCTGGAGGCGATGGGGGGCGTGTTCGTAGAGGCCATCAGCGCCGATAGGGCCAGTGTGACCCAGGCGGAGAAGGAGTGGCAGGACATACTGGCGTCGGCCCGCAGGAAAGTGGCCGAGACCGAAGCCACTACACACCGATACCGGGCCGGGGGCGACCGCTGGGGGCTGGATCGTCTGATGGCCCAATCCGAGTTGATCGGGTTGGAGCAGCAACTGCGCCAGTTCGGAGCTGATGGGCTGGAGCGGGTGGCTGCCCAAGCGGCCCGCCTGGTGCAGAGGGGTCTGGACGAAGACGAGGTGCGCCACCGGTTGCTCAAGCTGGCGCTCGACCTGGATATGGACGAGGCCAGGGCGAAGGAGTCCGTGGCGATTGGGCTGGCCGGTGTTGAAGATCGCCATTCAGGACGGCAGCGCCGGCATCTGCCGGTCCTATCAGCGGCAGAACTGGACGCCCTGGTCCGTGCTGCCCCCACGCCCCGGTTTCTGATCAAGAAGGTGTGGGCTGAGGACGCGTACGGTGTCATCGGGGCGCAGGACAAGGCTGGCAAGACATTCCTGATCCTCGACGCTGCCGTGTCGGTAGCCTCCGGAACCGCCTGGCTGGACTCCTATCTGATCGAGCGGCCAGGCCCGGTGCTGGCGTTCCTGGGCGAGGGGGGCGAGCGCAAGATGCACCGTAGGTTGGTAGCCATCGCCCGCAGCCGGAGCCTGGAGTTGCCGAGGCTGGATATTCACCTGTGCTTCCGGGTGCCGCATTTGGGTGATCATGACCATCTGGAGGAGGTCGCTGATCTGCTGGCGACGCACCGCCCCGCCCTGGTCATCCTCGATCCGCTGTACCTGGCGGCACGGGGGGCCAAGGGCAGCCAGTTGATCGACATGGGCGAACACCTGGAGGAGATCCAGCTTCTGACCCAGGCGGCGGGATCGGCGCTGATGGTGGTGCATCACTGGAACCAGACCGGGGCGGGCACCGGCCCGGAGCGCTTCAGCGGGGCGGGTCTGGCCGAGTGGGGACGGGTCAGGATCTCCATGGCCGTGAAGAGCCGCACAGATGGAGCCGAAGACGAGGAGAGCGATGTGGTCTTCTCGCTGGCGATCAGCGGCGACGAGACCATGGAACGGGAGGTGTGGTTCCGCCGCCGAGTGTGGACCGAGGACGCCGACGATCTGGCCTCGGACATGCACTACGAGATCGAGCCGATGGAGGCGCCGGAGGCGGGACCAACAGAGCGAGACGACGAGGAGGCCCTTATGGAGAAGGCGAGCGCCGAGTTCGCCGCTCAGGGCGAGCGCAGGCTCACCCAGGAGCGAGCCGTGGAGTTGCTGAGAGATATCAAGGTGAGAGGTGCCGTGAAACGGACGGCTCTGGAAAAAATGGTGGAGTTGGGATGCCTGGGTGACGAAGGGAGGGGCAACGCTCATAAATATTTCTTCATCAAGCCGTACAAGCGGGCGAAGGCTGGCTTTGAGTACGTGGGGGATAACGAGGACGCCGTGGCGAGGAGGTGACTGGTCCCAGGGACGGGACGAATGGAGCGTGGAGAGCCATTCGTCCCGCCTGACTCGTCCACTCGTCCCTATAGGACGGGACGAGTGGGACGACGACTTGTCGCTCGTCCCGGACGAGCGGGACGAGTGGGACGAGTGGACGAATGGAAGCTCCACCTTCCTTCGTGACCAACTGTCGTTTCAAAATGTCGAGGGGGGCACCCGGCACCGCCGACGCTGAGATCCTGAAAAATCCGACCACTAGTACCGGAGAAGATGAGGTGTCAGCAACTCAAGAAGAGGCCCTGAACCAGATCGGCCTCCTACGACTCCTTCGACTTGTTCTCGATCTTCTCGCCAGCCACGCCAGCAGCGACCAGGGCGGCGTTCTCCGCCAACTTCCGCTGAAAGGCTTTGGCAAGGTCGCTGGGCACCGGCTGACCATCGACTTCCAGGCGGATCTCGGTGGCGACATCCACCATCACGGTGCCACGACTGGTCAACACGTCCTTCATGCAGTCGTTCATCCGCTTGTTGGTGACCTGGCTGCCGTGCCCACCCCGGTACCAACCGAAGCGCTTGTTGAGAAGCTCGCCCTCACCGATGTAAACGGTGTCGCCTCCAGTGTCGGCCCGCAACGAGAATCGATAGACGCCTGCCACCTTCGGCGCTTCCACCGGGAACTGGAGCCTGTCATCGACCAACAGAACCTCGCCCAACGGCCTCCAGTCGAGTTCCAGCCTCACTCGGACATGATCACGGTCAGGAGCATCTCCATCGGGCATGACCAGAGTCTCGCACCCAGTCAGCCCGGTGCCATGATGACGACGTGAGGCCCAAGCCCCTCTCACGGGCCGAGACAGCCGCTCTGGCCGACGACATCAGGCAGCTTCTGTCCGACCCCGATGCCAACCTGACGTCGACAGCACGCGCCAGATGGGAGGGAGCCTTGGCTGCGCTGGAGACCGTCCTGGGGGAGCGAAGCTCGTTGGTGGACGACGATCCCGGCCTTCTCTAGCCGCCCGAGTTGTAAACGCAGGCTCCTGCGTTTACAATGGAGAGGCGTCCAGAGCGACAATGAAGGGGCAGAGACGTGAAGATCGTGGGTTACATCAGAGTCAGTACCTCTGAGCAAGTCAACGAAGGCATGTCACTGGAGGCCCAGGAGGCCAAGATCTCCGCCTGGGCCGACGCCAACGGTGCCGAAGTGGTCGAGATCGTCCGTGAGGAGGGCGTGAGCGGTTCCAAGCTCCTCCAGGACCGCCCCGGTGGTAAGAAGGTCGCCCGGCTGCTGGAGGCCCGTAGACCGGGTGTGGACGCTGTGGTGGTGGTCAGGATGGACCGCCTGGGTCGGGATGCCGCCGAGCAGATCGATCTCCTGAAGCGCTTCCGTACCGGCAAGCTAGGCGTGGTTGCCATCGCCCAGCACATCGACCTGGCTACGCCCCATGGTCGGGCCATGGCCCAGATCGGGGCCGTGTTTGCCGAACTGGAGCGGGCCTTGATCGCAGAGCGCACCACCGAAACCCTGGCCGAGATGCGGGCGCAGGGCCGGGTCACCAATCACGCTCCGTTCGGATGGAGGGCTGAGGGGGACTATCTCGTACGCGACGAAGACGAGCAGGCCACTCTGGCAAGGTTGGTCGAGCTACGCGAAGAAGGACTCAGTTTCCACAAGGTGGCAGACCTGCTGAACCAGGAGCGCCATCCCACTAAGCGAGGTGGCCCCTGGCAGGCCATGACGGTGCGGAACGTCTACCTCCGCACCGTGGAGGACGCTGCCTGACGAGAACTCGTCACGCATCGTTGGCCGACAGAGCGTCCAGCCCCTTGGAGTAGGCGGTCTGCCCTGCGGCACATGCCCCCACCTACCCGACGCTCTGGTGTGGCTCTGCCTTGAAGGTCTGGCTAGCCTCACCCGCCTGCTTTCCGATCTGGCTCGTAGCCAGCAGCAGACTCATCTGATTCTAGGAAAAACCTGCTACCTTCGACCCTGACTTAGACAAGATTTTTCTAGGGACACTGGGCACCCTTAAGAGATTTCATACGGATTCCCGTGCCACCCCATTCGGATACGTAGCTTCAGAAATCTCTCGTAGTACCTGGCAAGAGCGGCTTGAGATTTTCCGTGTAGTACCAGCCCAGCACCCACCCTTCAGGCGACTCAGCCAGATGACACGTAGCGCTTCCGGACTTCCTGCCGATGTGCAGGCCTCGTCATGGTCGAGTCTGCGTCATGGCGGTGTCGCCGCTGCCACCGTCGCCCCCGGGCCAGGCGACGGAAGCCAGCATACGTAGGAAGCATCTCCTATGCCCGCATAGAAGTACAGTCTGCGGCATGTGCGGCGGTGATGATCACGATCGACTAGGTGCCTTGCGACTCCGTCGCGTGGATTGTCCCGGTGACAGGCGAAGGTGGTCGGATCCGTGAAGAAGTCTGTTCGAACCATCTCCACGCAGATCCACGCCGTGGAGGGCTTCGACGTTGACTTTCTAGCGCTCGACGGCGACGGTGCCCGCCAGCGAGTCGATGACTATCCCTACGTGAACGCCGCTAACCGCTCGTGGACGGTCGCCAGGTGGCGGCAGCAGCGCTTCATGCCTCACTACCGGGACTACGGGGTTGAGGTTCTCGACGGGGACGGTGCGCCGGTTCACGGTCGGACCCTGCTCGAAAAGGTCCGTGCGAGCTACAGCGATGCACCTCCGGCGCGTCGGTCTCCGCCGCCGAGTTCTCGCAAGCCGAAGCAGCCTCGGACCAAGCTGCGCGTGCCTGCTAGTCCGAACGCTCGATCGACGTCGAGTCCAGCCCCGCCTGTGAGGCGTCCGTTGACGACCGACGCCAGACCCATTCCGCTACCAAGCCAGGCGCCGAAGTCAGCGCCAGCGCCGAAACCAACCGCAAGACAAGGACCGAAAGTGAGCGATGCCGTCATCCGCAATCACGCCGGGTTTATCTGGTCGGTAGCCGACCTATTACGGGGTGACTACAAGCAAAGCGAATATGGCAAGGTCATCTTGCCCCTCACCGTGATCCGCCGACTGGACTGCGTCCTAGAGCCGACGAAGGTGACGGTGCTGAGTCGCTACGCACAGTTGAAGGGACGGGTCGAGAACATCGAGCCGGTCCTACAGTCTGTGGCCGGGGAGCAGTTCTACAACACCAGCCATCTGACCTTCTCGCGCCTCCTCGATGACCCCGGTCAGATCGCCGGGAACCTGCGAGGCTATATCGCCGGGTTTTCCTCAGCGGCTCGGGACGTTATCGACAAGTTTCGGTTTGACGTGGAGATCGCTCGGCTGGACCAGGCCAACTTGCTGTATCTGGTCATCTCCAAGTTCGCTGATCTTGACCTGCATCCCTCGGTCGTATCCAACCTGGAGATGGGCTACCTGTACGAGGAACTGATCCGGCGTTTCTCAGAACTCTCCAACGAGACTGCCGGTGAACACTTCACCCCCCGTGAAGTTATCCGTCTCATGGTCAACCTGCTTCTGGCCGAGGACGACGACGCCTTGACCAAGCCTGGGGTGGTCCGGACTATCTGCGACCCAGCCTGTGGTACCGGGGGGATGCTGTCCATCGCTGAGGACCACGTTCGTGCGCTCAACCCCGGCGCTCGGTTGGAGGTCTTCGGCCAGGAACTCAATGATGAGACTTACGCCATCTGCCGCTCGGACATGATGGTGAAGGGCCAGGATGCCTCCCACATCGTTGATGGCAACAGCTTCTCGGAGGACGCTTTCCCTGGCCGCACTTTCGACTACCTGCTAGCGAATCCTCCCTTCGGGGTGGAATGGAAGAAGGTCGAGAACGAGATCCGCACCGAGCATGAGAAGCTCGGATTCCATGGACGCTTCGGAGCGGGCCTGCCCCGGATCAACGACGGATCGTTCCTATTCCTGCAGCACATGATCTCAAAGATGAAGCCGGTCTCCGAAGGGGGCAGCCGGGTCGCCATCGTCTTCAACGGGTCTCCGCTCTTCACCGGCGCCGCCGGATCGGGGGAGAGCGAGATCCGTCGCTGGATCATCGAGAACGACTGGCTAGAAGCGGTTGTCGCATTGCCCGACCAGTTGTTCTACAACACCGGGATATCCACCTACTTCTGGATCGTCACCAACCGCAAGTCTCCGCAACGCAAGGGCACGGTTCAACTCGTTGATGCCAGGGAGTACTGGGTGAAGATGCGGAAGTCCCTCGGTGACAAGCGAAAGGAGATCAGCGCTGAGCAGATCGAGGACATAACCCGCCTCTATACCGATTTCAAAGAGGGCGAGCAGGTCAAGATCTTCACCAACAAAGCCTTCGGCTTCCAACGCATCACGGTGGAGAGGCCGTTGCGGCTGAGGTGGGAAGTGACGAAAGACACCACTGCCCGACTGGCAGAGACGAAGCAGTGGATCAGAATCAGTGAGTACGAGCAAGCCGACTTGGAGGACCGCCTCTCGGCCCTAGTGGGCACGACGACGACGGAACAGGGAGTCCTCGCCAAGAAGGTCGGGATGATTCCCAAGGCTATCGAGAAGCCTTTCTGGGACATCCTGGGCGTGTCAGATCCGGCGGCTCCGATAATCACTTCACGAAAGGGTGAGCAAGAGCCAGACCCAAATCTTCGGGACAACGAGAACGTCGCACTACCTAGCACCTCAGTGAAGTGGGAGGAAGATCCCGCAGACCGGCTCGACAGCTTGGAGTACAAATCTGCAGTGGACGACTACATGACCAACGAGGTGCTGCCATATGTACCGGACGCCTGGGTCGATCACACGAAGACCAAGATCGGATACGAGATTCCGGTAACTCGCCACTTCTACAGGTATGTTCCGCCTCGGCCTCTGGCCAAGATCGATGCTGAGATCAAACAACTTCAAGAGGAGATCCAGGGCTTGCTGGGGGAGGTTACGGAATGACCTTCCCAGTGGCCCAGCTTCGACGAGCATTCCGAGTTGTTAACGGCGGGACACCAACGTCAGATCCGGAGAACTGGGACGGCGAGATCCTGTGGGCAACACCCGTTGACCTTGGCTCAGTTAACGGTGGAGTACTTGACGCTACGACTCGAACGCTCAGTGACGTGGGGCTCGCTTCAGGCAGCGGTGCTGTCCCCGCTGGATCGCTGATCGTTTCGACCAGGGCACCCATTGGCTATGTAAGCGAAGTTGTCGCTAAGACTGCCTTTAATCAGGGCTGTCGAGGCCTCGTTCCCACCCAACCCCTTGATGTCCGCTACTTCCGTTACCAACTTGTCTCGATGAGCGAAGTCCTTCAGAGTCGAGGTCAGGGTTCGACGTTCTTGGAGTTGTCGTCCGAAGCGTTAGCAGCCACACCTGTTCATAGTCCAAGTCTTGCTACGCAACGCACTATTGCCGATTACCTCGACACCGAGACTGTCCGTATCGACGCTCTCATAGAAAGCAAGCAGACAATGGTGGAGCTTGCTGAGGAACGATACCGATCTTCGCTAAGCCACCGCATCGATGGTGCGGCTGATCACCATGCGGCCCTCGGTCGTTTTGTCAGAAGTATTACTCAGGGAGTGAGTCCCCAGGCCGAGAACTATCCGGCACAAGACGACGAATGGGGCTTGCTGAAACTTAGTGCTGTCAAGTTCGGGGCGTTCATTCCGACCGAGAATAAGCGACTTCCAGCCGACTATCCGATCGATTTGAATCTGCAACCGCAGCCAGGTGATCTTCTCGTTACACGCTCTAATACTCCAGCCTACGTGGGTGACGCTTGCGCAGTCACGGGGGAGAGCGGGAAAGTGCTTCTGTGCGATCTGATATACCGGCTTCGTCTCGATGCTCGGGTCCTGCCAGAGTTCGCTGCTGCCTCACTGTTGACACACCATGCTCGATGGCATCTATCAGGAGCAGCCAGGGGAACCTCCCAGTCAATGGTCAAGTTGCGAGGCGAGGACGTGAAGGCGACCCCCATACCCGTCCTTGACATCCGTGGTCAGGAACTTCTACTGGATAGCATTCGGCAGGAAAAGCGTCTGCGGGACGAACTCCAAGCTGCGATATCGCAGCAGCTCTCCGGGCTAAAAGAGCATCGCCAGGCTTTGATTGCCGCTGCAGTGACAGGTGAACTGAAGATCCCGGAAGCGGCGGCATGAGGCCCGACGAGCGCCGTTTAGAGGACGCCATCGAAGCTTCGCTCGTTGAAGACGGCGGCTACCTGAAATCAATCCCGTTCAACTTCAACTCCGATCTTGGCCTCGATACCGCTGAACTGTTTGCGTTCATCGGTGCGACGCAGGTCAAGGAATGGGAACGGCTTCTGGGCCTGTACGGGAACGATCCCGATGCAGCGCAACGTGGGTTCGCCAAGAGACTTTCCAAGGAACTGGATTCTCGGGGCACGGTGGATGTTCTTCGTCATGGCGTAGTGGACCTGGGCGTGACGGTCAAGCTGGCGTTTTTCAAGCCAGCCCACAACCTGACGGGAGAACTCTTAGCCCTGTACATGGCGAACCGGGTGACCGTTACCAGGCAACTTGCTTTCGAGCCTGATTCGAACAAGACGCTTGACATGGTGCTGCTTGTCAACGGGATCCCCACGGCGACTGTGGAGTTGAAGAACCCGTTGACCAACCAGAGCATCGAACACGCAATCGTGCAGTACCGATCCGACCGGGATCCGAAGAACGTGACACTGAGCCGTCGGGCCTTGGTCCACTTCGCCGTAGACCCTGAACGTGTCGCCATGACCACCAAGCTGGCCGGTCAGGACACGCGATTCCTCCCGTTCAACCTGGGTCATGATCTTGGTGCCGGGAACCCGCCCAACCCGAACGGGCACCGAACCGCCTACCTGTGGGAGCGAGTGTGGACCAGGGACGCCTGGATGGATTTGCTGGCGCGCTTCATACACGTCGAACGCCCGGAACGAGGCTCAGCAGCAGCCAAGCGAGCGGCGGAGATCGTGATATTCCCCCGCTACCACCAATGGGACGCCGTGTTGAAGATGGAGGCTGACGCCAAGACCAGCGGACCCGGCAAGAGCTACTTGGTGCAGCATTCGGCGGGGTCGGGCAAGTCCAACACCATCGCCTGGTTGGCGCACCGGCTGTCCAACCTGCACAACATCTCGGACCAGAAGATCTTCGACAAGGTGGTGGTGATCACCGATCGCCTTGTGTTGGACCGTCAGTTGCAGGAGACTATCTATCAGTTCGAGCATGCTCGGGGCGTGGTAGTGAAGATCGACCAGCATTCCCGGCAGCTTGCCGATGCCCTGGCCGGCGAGCAAGCCAGGGTCATCATCACCACGTTGCAGAAGTTCCCCTTCGTGCTGGACAAGATCGCCAACCTGCCGAAGCGGTCGTATGCGGTGATCGTGGACGAGGCTCACTCCTCCCAGACTGGTGAGGCAGCCAAAGACCTTCGCTTGGCCCTCAGTGGGACGGATGAGCAGGAGTTGACAGTGGCGGAGGCGGAAGACTCCGGCTACATCGCTGAGGCCATCGACCCGGTGGAGGAGGCGCTCGCCAAGGCCGTAGCGGCCAGAGGCAGGCAGAAGAACCTGTCGTTCTTCGCCTTCACGGCCACGCCGAAGGCTCGCACTCTGGAGTTATTCGGCACCAAGCAGCCAGATGGCAACTTTCACCCCTTCCACCTCTACTCCATGCGCCAGGCCATCGAGGAGGGTTTCATCCTCGACGTGTGCCGCAACTACACCACCTACCAGACGTACTGGCGCATCGAGAAGGCCATCCGAGACGACCCCCAGTACGAGAGCGCCAAAGCCAAGCAGGCCATCGCCCGCTTCGTGTCTCTACACCCCTCCAACCTGGCTCAGAAGGCCGAGATCATCATCGAGCATTTCCGCCAGCACACAGCCAGCAAGATCGGTGGTGCGGCCAAGGCCATGGTCGTCACCTCATCCCGTCTGCATGCCGTTCGCTACAAGCAGGCCATCGACTCCTACCTTCACCGGAAGGGCTACCACGACGTGCGGGCGCTGGTGGCCTTCTCAGGACGGGTGATCGCTGATGACGGGTCGTGGAGCGAACCAGGCATGAACGGCTTCCCCGAGTCACAAACGGCGGAACGCTTCGCCGAGGAGTACCAGGTGCTGGTGGTAGCCGAGAAGTTCCAAACCGGTTTCGACCAGCCCCTGCTGCACACCATGTATGTGGACAAGGTGCTGACCGGACTCAATGCCGTGCAGACGCTGTCCCGGCTGAACCGCATCCTGCCGCCGCTGAAGGAAGACACCTTCGTGTTGGATTTCCGCAACGATGGTGACGACATCATCAAGGCATTTGAGCCGTATTACGGCCTAACCGTCGCCCCACCAACCGATCCCAATCTCCTCTACGACACCCACCGTCGCATCTTCGAGTACGACGTAATCCATCGCGACGACATTGAGACCACGGTCGCCGTGTTGGTGACCATGAGTACAAAGGACGATCACGGACGCATCTACAGCCTTCTGGATCCTGCCGTGGAACGGTTTCATGACCTCCATGAAGATGAACGACTCGGCTTCAAGGATGCACTGGACAAGTTTGTCCGGACCTACAGCTTTCTTTCTCAAGTGGTGTCGTTCGGTGATACCAAGCTGGAGCGGGATTACCTGTACTGCCGTGCCCTTGCCAGCCTGCTACGAGGTGCCACCACGGTGGAGCGGCTCGATCTCGGATCGGAAGTGGAACTAACCCACCTGCGCCTGGAAGCAACCTACAGCGGCGCGCTGGAACTGGCGGGTGGGACCGGAGAGGTCAAGGCTTTCACGGGAGAGGGGAGCGGCCAGCAGCGTCTACCGGACATGGAGCCGTTGTCCGAGATCATCGACACCCTAAATGAGCGCTTCGGGCTGGAGTTGACGGAGACCGATCAGCTTCTCTTCGACCAGTACGAGAGAGACTGGTTGTCTGACCCGGAGGTTGCCGACCAGGCTCGGAACAACACCATTGACAACTTCAAGCTGGTCTTCGACCGCAACTTCCTCAAGACCGTCATTAGCCGCATGGACGAGAACGACGCCCTCTTCAAGCGCATCCTCGATGACACCGAGTTTCAGGAAGCCATCAAGGACTTCTACGGCACGAAGATCTACCAGCAGGCCAGGGAATCCGAGGAGTCGTGAACCTCGATGCAACATCGGCTGCAAGGTCACCATAGGGGCTGCGAGAAAATCGCCTGAGGGCCGATCAGTCCGCAGCCCCGAACCGTCTAGCGGCCTACATCGGCCAGACCCCAGACGACAAAATCCCCCTCTCAACGGAGGGGGATTTCCGACGCCTGTACAGGCATCTGGCACGTCCCCTTGGTTACCTCCTGGTGTCCAGGAGCCTTTACGGGGCTTGTAGTGCTGGCGTCACGGTAGCAAAAGGCCAAGCCCAAGGAGGTGTAAGGAAGCCGATTTTCCAACGCCGTTGGCAGGTTTCGTCGCTTCTACACCAACACCGAAGCCGCCCGCACAGCCACCGGCACGTCCTCTTCCGCTGCTTCCGCTCCCGACCTGTGCCCGTTCATGGAAGGCTTGCCGTTCGGCTTCCACGGCCCCAGTACCGGATCCCCTCCCGAGCTTCCCCCAATCTGCGGAGCCTCCTCATCATTGAAATCTCTGCCACTCCCATATTCGGGGTAGTAGTTGTGTTCGTGCCTGACATGGACGGCTGCCCCTTGTCCTTCTCCTGCTCCACCACCTCCACCACCCGGCAGACCGCCACTGTGATGCCAGAAATCGAACGAGCGGGGCTGCGCCAGAGGGAGCTTACCGGGGGCTTGCCAGGAATAATCCCCCAGTGTGGTCTTGGGGCGGTCCTCAGAATATTGGCCGTAGGGATCCGTGAAGCTCACCACCATCCCCTTTCGTACCTCTCAAAGGGAACGTCGGCCTGCCAGCCTTGCACCCGGTTTGACTCCTGCGGCCCCAGCAAGTCATCAATGTTGTTGGTCTCTCGATACCGGCGCCCTTCCAGCCTCCGGTCCCGGAACATGACCAACGAGTGATACTCCGACACCGCCGCCGCCAGGCCCCTTAGCACGGCCTCCTGGAATGCTTCCTCCCGCCTCTGTTGATCCCCATGTTCGACGCGTTGGGACACCGGCCACGCTCTCGGCCCTCCTGGGTCCAGCAGCCATCCGCTCAGACGCTGCGGATGCTCGTAGCCAGGTGGCTCGCGCAGTGCGATCTGTCCTGGTTCACCCTCCTGATGCTGATCGCTCTGCACCATCTGGTACGTCGGCCCCATCATTTCCCGGCGCACGAAGTGGTTGTCCCGGTCGGCCCTATTCTGAACACGTCCCCGTCGGGGGATGTCGACGCTCCTTGCCATGCCTACCTCCCTGCCGTCCGTTGCAGCGCGTCGGCCCGTTTCTGTGCCGCTTCCCGGTCTTGGTAGGGGCCAGCCATGATGACTTTCGTTGCGGCGTTGATGACGTAGAAGGAGTTGCCCTTGATCTCCACCCGGAAAATGTCGCCGGGGATTCCGACCTTCCGGCCCGCCTTTTTCGTTACAGGTGATCTCGCCACCAGGCAACCTCCTCACTCACTGGTTCGGATGGTTGCACCGCTTCCGGGCGTGGGCTTGGTAGGAGCGGAGTGATGAACTCGCTGTTTCCTCTGGGATGACTGCTCGTTCTCCCCGACAGGAGAACTTCGGGGTATTCCGTGCGGAAGGGAGCCACCCGTGGCTGGTGGATCTGGGGGATCTCCTCCCGGTTGGTCAACAACGGTGACTTCATGGTGGTGGCCTGAGGAAGGGGGTTGACGAACTGCTCAAGCTCGCCACCTCCGTACAAGCGGGGAGGTAGACCAACGATGTCGCTGTCCCTGGTGCCGAAGGTGAACACCGTACGCGCCCCCCGGCTATCGCTATACATGGCTAGTCCCTGCCCCCGT
>Ga0126373_10002208_pt1 | contig 14277 bp, 14 predicted proteins | sample PanSoiMetPlot_11_FD_92545 | JGI IMG/M metagenome (GOLD analysis project Ga0126373, IMG submission 92545) | Tropical forest soil microbial communities from Panama - MetaG Plot_11 | ecosystem: Environmental > Terrestrial > Soil > Tropical forest > Bulk soil | place: Panama | collected 2016-02-17 | reverse complement strand
TCGTCTCGTTCACCTTTGGCTGTCCGGAACGATCCGTCGTCGATGCCGTGCACGCGGCGGGCAGCGAAGCGTGGATAACCGTCACCACGCCCATAGACGCGCGCCTGGCCGAGGAAGCGGGCTGCGACGTCCTGGTGCTGCAGGGCAGCGAGGCAGGCGGCCACCGCGGCACCTTCATGGACGAACCCGCTGATGACGCCGCGGGCGGATTCGGACTACTGTCGCTCATCCAGCTCGTTCGCAGCCAGACCGCGCTGCCCCTCGTCGGCGCCGGCGGTGTCATAACCGGGCCGGGCGTCGCCGCCGTTCTCGCGGCCGGCGCGAACGCGGCGCAGCTCGGCACTGCGTTCCTGCGCTGCCCGGAAGCTGGCACGTCGCTCGTGCACCGCGCCGCCGTGGCGACCGCGACTCCGACGGCGATGACGCGGGCATTCAGCGGACGGCTGGCCCGCGGCATCCGCAACGGGTTTATGGCCGAGCACGACGGAGACGCGCCGGTCGCGTACCCGGAGGTGCACCACCTGACCGCGCCGCTGCGCGCCGCCGGCCGGGCCGCGGGCAACCCTGATCTTGTCAACCTGTGGGCCGGCCAGACGCACGCGCTGGCTCGCGAGCTGCCCGCGGGCGAGCTCGTGACCGCGCTCGCGTACGAGGCTCGAACCGCGCTCGCGGCAGCGGCGTGGTTCGGTGCCCCAGACGCCGGCTGATGCAGACCCGACTGTGGCATGATGCGGGCCACCTAAGCCCTGTTGAGAGGAACGTGGCGAGTTGAGCAACTCTAGCGAGCAAAGTCCGCAGCCGCTGGGCGACCTGTTTTCCGTGGCTGGGAAGGTCGCGGTCGTCACCGGCGGATCGCGCGGCATCGGGAAGATGATCGCGGGCGGCCTCGTTCGCGCGGGCTGCCGCGTCTACATCACTGCTCGGAAGGCGGCGGCGTGCGATGCCACGGCGGCCGAACTGTCGGCGTCCGGCGAGTGCATCTCGGTGCCGCTGGACTTGGCGGATGGCGGGGTTGAAGAGCTGGTGGCGGCTGTCAGCGAACGCGAGGACCGGCTGCACATCCTGGTCAATAACGCCGGGGCGAGTTGGGGCGCGCCGCTGGAGGAATACCCGCTGACAGCGTTCGACAAGCTGTGGAATGTCAACATCAAGGCGCTGTTCGCGCTCACGGTCGCGAGCCTGCCGCTGCTCCGCGCCGCCGCCACCGCGGCGGATCCGGCGCGGGTCATCAACATCGGCTCGATTGACGGCCTCGGCGTGCCCGCCATGGAGAGCTACGCGTACAGCACCACCAAAGCGGGCGTGCATATGCTGACGCGGCACCTGGCCAGCAGGCTGGCGGCCGAATCGATCACGGTCAACGCCATCGCGCCGGGCCCGTTCGATAGCAAGATGATGGCGTTCCTGCTCGACGATCCACAGACGCGCGCGGCGGTCGCGAGCGGCGTCCCGCTCGGCCGTGTCGGCGAGCCCGACGACATGGCGGGCGCGACCATCTTCCTGGCCTCACGCGCGGGCCGGTACCTGACGGGCGCGGTCATCCCGGTCGACGGCGGCCTGTCGACGATCCGCCGGTAGCGCATAGGGCGCGATATTGCCATCACTGCCCTTCTTTGGGTAGCAGATCCAACTTCACGCCCTATGCGGATTCGGTCCTTGCCCAGCTTGGCCTAGCTCGAGGCCAGTACAGCGCCGATGCGGCGTAGCTGGGCCGTCGCGCCGCCGAGCGCGAACTCGTTGTGCTTCGCGGCGGCGAAGTACCGGTGCACGTCGCCGTCCATGTCGATGCCGACGCCGCCGTGAATATGGAGGGCGGTGTGCGCGACCCGGTGCCCAGCCTCGGCCGCCCAGAACTTGGCCGTCGCGATCTCGGTAGCGCTGGCCCTTCCGTCGCCGAGCAGCCAGGCAGCCTGCCACAGGCTGAGCCGGATCCCCTCGACGTCGATGTACCCGTCGGCTAGGCGCTGGGAGACCGCCTGGAAGCTGCCGATCGGCTTGCCAAACTGCTCGCGGGTACGGGCGTAGGCCGCGGTCAGCTCGAGGGCGCGCTCGGTCACGCCGAGCTGGAGCGCACACAGCCCGACCGTCGCCCGGTTGACGAGCCAGTCGACGATCTCGGACCCCGCGCCAGCACTGCCGAGCATGCGGTCGTCCGGGATTACCGCTCTGGTCAGCTCCACGAGGGCAGTGGCGTCGCCGCCGGTTACGCGCTGCGGCCGCACGCTAACTCCGGGATCGGACGGCGCGACCACGAACACGGCCGGGCCGTCCGGCGTGCTGGCCGGCACGAAGAGCAAGTCGGCGATCGCCCCGGCGAGCACTGTTGTCTTCGTTCCGCTCAGCACCCAGCCGTCGCCCGACTTGCCGGCGGTTGTCGCCGGCGCGCGAGCGTCGTCGGCGTCCTCCTCGGCTACCGCCGCCGCGAGGATCAGCTCCCCGCCGGCCGCGGGCACGAGCCAGCGCTCGCGCTGATCCTGATCGCCGAATGTAGCGACGGCAGACGCCCCGAGCACGATGGAGGCCAGGTAAGGAACGGGCGCAACCGTCCGCCCGATCTCGATGAGGACGCTGCACTGCTCGAGCAGGCCAAGTCCTGCTCCGCCGACGGCTTCGGGCAGCGTGGCGGCCAGTACCCCGGCTGCGGCCAGGTCAGCCCACAGCCCGGGATCGAACCGGGTCTCCCCTGCCTCAACATCGCGGAGGCGCTCCCGGGTGACCCGGTCGGTCAGGATCTGGCGGCTCAGCGCACCGAGGTCTTCTTGAGCCGGGGTTAGCGCAAAGTCCATCGTTCCCTCTGTGGTTGTGAAATTAGATCGTTTCCTGCAGGCCCTAGCGACGGTTGAGCGGGAGGCCGAGCGCAGCGGCGCTGATGATGTCGCGCTGAACCTCGTTGGTGCCGCCGCCGAACGTGAGAATGAGGGCGGACCTCTGCATCCGCTCGATCCGTCCGGCCAGCAGCGCACCCGGCGACCCGGCCCGGACTTCGGCGTTGGCGCCGAGGACCTCCATCATCAGCCGGCAGGCCTCGATGGTGAGCTCGGTGCCGTACACCTTCGTCGCTGACGCCACAGCCGGGCCCGGTGACCCGGCGGCGGCCGCGATGCGCCAGTTGACGAGCTTCAGAAAGTCGATCTTGGCGTGCACGCGGGCGAGGTTCAGCTGGACCCATTCCTGGTCGATGACGCGGCGGCCGTCCGCGAGCTTGGCCGACCGGGCCCAGTCGACGACGTCGGCAAGCGCGGAGATGACCGGCGCGGCCGACGTGAGCGCCACCCGCTCGTGGTTGAGCTGATTGGTGATGAGCGGCCAGCCCTTGTTCTCTTCGCCGACGAGGTTGGCGGCGGGCACGCGGACGTCTGAGTAGTAGGTAGCGCTCGTTGTCACGCCGGCGAGCGTGCCGACCGGCGTCCAGGAGAAGCCCTCGGCGTTGGTAGGCACCATGATGATCGACAGTCCCTTATGCCGGGGCGCTTCCGGATCGGTACGACAGGCGAGCCAGACATAATCCGCGTACTGGATCAGGCTGGTCCACATCTTCTGGCCGTTGATGACGTAGTTGTCGCCGTCGCGAACCGCGCGCGTCCGCAGCGAGGCTAGGTCGGTGCCAGCCCCGGGCTCGGAGTAGCCGATGGAAAAGTGCAGCTTTCCGGCCGCGATGCCGGGCAGGAACCGTTCCTTCTGCGCTGGCGTCCCGAAGCGCATGATCGTCGGGCCGACGGTGTTGATCGTCAGGAACGGGATGGGGACACCGGCGATGGCCGCCTCGTCGGTGAAGATGAGCTGGTCGAGCACGGATCGGTCCTGGCCGCCATACTCGGCGGGCCAGCCGATCGCCAGCCAGCCGTCTCGGCCAAGCTGGCGCACGACGTCCTTGTAGATTGCCCCGTCGCCGTATTCGCCCTCGGCGTGCGCCAGCCCTGCCCGCCGCTCCGGCGTCATCAGCGCCGCGAAGTACTCGCGCAGCTCCTGCCGCAGATGCTCCTGCTCAGGCGTGTAACCGATCTGCATCCGAGCCCCTGCCGGTCAACTAGAACGTGTTCTAGCCATCGTACTGGAGCAGCGTTGGCTATGCGGAAGCGCTCGGCGCCGGCATTTCCGACGCATTGGGGTCTTTATTTGGGCCTGAGCAAGCCCGGTTGGCGACGAATCCTGGCCCGCTATGGTGCTTGCCTTGCAATGTCCACGGGTACGGACGCGGGATCTGGGTGCGCAGCGCGGGAGTCCGGGCCGGTGTGCGGGGGGCAAGGGTGGAAATCACGCTAAGGGCTGACGGGAGGGAGCATCGGCTCGCGGTGGATCCGCGTACGACGCTGCTGGATGCTCTGCGCGAGCGTCTTGGTATCTACGGGCCCAAGAAGGGCTGTGATCATGGCCAGTGCGGAGCGTGCACGGTGCTGCTCGACGGCAAGCGAGTCAACAGTTGCCTGGCGCTTGCGGTGGCGCATGACGGCGCGGAGATCATCACGGCAGAGGGGCTCGCGTCAGACGGCGAGTTGCACCCGATGCAGCGGTCTTTCATCGAGCATGACGCGTTCCAGTGCGGTTACTGCACGCCGGGCCAGATTGTGTCAGCGGTCGGGATGCTCGAAGAGGTCAGGGCCGGATGGCCCAGCCACGTAACCACGGACGCGAGCGCGGAGGAGCCGTCGCTCACTGACGACGAGATCCGCGAGCGGATGAGCGGCAACTTGTGCCGCTGCGGCGCCTACGCGAATATCGTCCCCGCCATCCGCGAGGCGGCCGAAGGGGAGCGGCCCAGGTGAAACCCTTCCGTTACGACCGGGCCCGGGACATCTCCGGGGCTGTCGCGATACTCGCGCGAGAGCCGGCAGGCGCGTTCCTGGCCGGCGGCACGAACCTGGTGGACCTTATGAAGCTTGGGGTGATGGAGCCAGACGTGCTAGTGGACGTCAGGCGACTGACCTCTCCGGCGATCGAGGACCTGCCCGACGGCGGGCTGCGCGTTGGCGCTGCGGTTACGAACAGCGAACTGGCCGCCGACCGGAGGATCCGGTCCCGTTACCCGGTGCTGTCGCAGGCACTGCTCTCGGGTGCCTCGGGACAGCTTCGGAATCTCGCCACCACCGGCGGGAACCTGCTACAGCGCACCCGTTGTGCCTATTTCTATGACACGACGACACCGTGCAATAAGCGGGAGCCGGGGACAGGCTGCTCGGCGCTGCAGGGATGCAACACAGACCATGCGATCCTTGGCGCCTCCGCGCACTGCGTCGCCACGCACCCCTCCGACATGGCCGTCGCGCTGACAGCCCTGGATGCGGTGGTGCACGTGCAGGGGCCGGCTGGCGTGCGGGCGATTCCCATCACCGAGCTCTACCGCCTGCCAGGGCAAGAGCCGGAGCGGGATACCACGCTGCGGCACGCAGAACTCATTACCACCGTGGATCTGCCGCCCTTGGGGTTTTCGTCGAGCTCTAGGTACCGCAAGGTGCGTGAGCGCGCCTCATACGCGTTCGCGCTGGTCTCGGTCGCCGCGGCGCTGCGGGTGCACGACGGCGTGGTGCTCGACGCTCGGATCGCGCTGGGCGGGGTAGCGCATATGCCATGGCGCGCGCACAAGGCCGAGGATGCTGTGCGGGGCCGGCCGGCGGTCGAGGAGACCTTCCGCGTTGCGGCGCAGGCCGAGCTCGCGGATGCGGCGCCGCTGCGCGACAACGCCTACAAGGTGCCGCTCGCAGGCAACGTCATGACCCGGACGCTGCTCGACCTGGTGGAGGCACCGTGACCACGATCGCTGAACGCAGGGCCATAGGCGCGTCCCTCGACCGCCGGGACGGCCCGCAGAAGGTCACGGGAACGGCCCCTTATGCCTACGAGCATCGCTTCGACAACCCGCTGTACCTGTACCCGGTGCAAAGTGACATCGCCCGCGGCAAGGTCACGCGGATAGATGCCACCGATGCCGAGGCTCTCCCCGGCGTGGTGGCCGTCCTAACCCACCGGAACGCCCCCAGGTTGACTGACACCAGCGACAGGGAACTGGCCGTCCTGCAGGCCGAAGAGATCGCGTTCCGCGGCCAGTACGTGGCCGCTGTGATCGCTGACACGCTCGAAGCTGCCCGGTACGCCGCGAGCCTCGTTCGCGTGTCCTACGACGAGGAGCTCCACGATGTGGAGTTGCGCGCGGATCGGCAAGATCTGTATGCGCCAGAACACGTGAACGCAGGCTACCCGACGGACACCGAGGAAGGCGATTTCGACCGGACATTCTCCTCGGCGGCAGTGAAGCTCGATGAGACCTATAGCACGCCGATGGAGCACAACAACCCGATGGAGCCGCACACCACGGTCGCGCTGTGGGAGGCGGGAGACCTCACCCTCTATGAGTCCACACAGGGGTCGCACTGGGTCAGGGGGACGGTCGCTCAGGTTCTCGGCCTCGATCCGAACCGGGTCCGCGTCATCGCTCCCCATGTCGGCGGCGGGTTCGGGTCAAAGACAGTGCACGCCAACACGATCGTCGCGGCGCTGGCCGCGCAGGCGGTCCAAGGTCGTCCGGTAAAGTTCGCGCTCACCCGCCAGCAGATGTTCTCGGGCGTCGGCTACCGCCCTCCGACCATCCAGCGGATCCGGCTCGGCGCCGGTCCGGACGGCCGCCTCACTGCCACTTGCCATGATGTCATCGCGCAGAGCGCGAAGCTGAAGGAGTATGCCGAGCAAGCCGCCGTACCCACCCGGACCATGTACGCGACCCGAAGCCGCCGCACGACTCATCGCGTCGCCCCGCTCGATGTACCGGTGCCATCGTGGATGCGTGCCCCCGGCGAAGCTCCGGGGATGTTCGCGCTGGAATCGGCGATGGACGAGATCGCGGGCAGGTGCGGCCTGGACCCGGTTGAGTTCCGCATCCGTAACGAGCCGGATATCGATGCCGAGACCGGGCTTCCCTATTCCAGCCGCAATCTCATCGCCTGCTTGCACGAAGGATCACGCCGTTTCGGCTGGTCCGACCGGCCCGCGCACCCGCGCGGCCGGCAGGAGGGCCGCTGGCACGTAGGCACCGGCGTAGCGTCGTCCACCTTTCCCGTCATCAGGCTCCCTGGCTCGGTGGCCAGGATCAGCTACGCCGACGACGGCCGTTACCTTGTAGAGATCGCCGCCGCTGACATCGGCACCGGAACCTGGACGGCACTCACTCAGATTGCCGCAGACGCCCTGGGAACCGGCGTCGACAAGATCGACCTGCGCATCGGCGACACCGCACTGCCTGAGGCCACCGTCGCGGGCGGCTCGTCCGGAATCACGAGCTGGGGGACGGCCATCTTCGCGGCCGCCCGCGTCTTCCGCGACCAGCACGGCCACAGCCCGATCGCAGGCGACCAGGCCCAGGCCGCGGCACCCGAGAACCCCGAGGCTGAAAACTACGCGATGCATGCCTTCGGAGCATGCTTCGCCGAGGCGCGGGTGGACGCCGACACCGGGGAGGTGCGCATCCCGCGCATGACCGGGGTCTTCGCCGCCGGCCGGATCATCAACCCCAAGACGGCCCGTTCGCAGATCATCGGGGCGATGACGATGGGCCTTGGCATGGCCCTGCACGAGGAAAGTCTGGTCGACCCGCGGTTCGGGCATGTCCAGAACCACGACTTCGCCAGCTACCACATCCCGGCCAACGCCGACGCGGGCCGGTTCGACATCGCCTGGATCGAGGAAGAAGACCCGCACGTCAACCCGATGGGCTCGAAAGGCATCGGTGAGATCGGCATCGTCGGAACGGCGGCCGCCATCGCCAACGCCGTTTACCACGCCACCGGCATCCGGATCCGCGACCTGCCGATTACGCCAGCCAAGCTCCTGCCACGCGACGTGGCCATGTGAGCTAGTGACGCTAAATCGGCCGGGCGACGGCGGTCCTCGCGGATGACGCGGTCCGCGCCTACCTCGATTGGGTCCGGCAGCTCATCGTCATCTGGCAAGACGAACATGATGGGCCCGGTCTCACCCGCATAACAGCCGTGGCACTCGATTTCGTCACTGTCGAGCCGCAGCACCACGACTCGATCTCCCTCCCTGAAATTGCTCATTCCACTCAGCTCCACAATTTGTGGATGACGCGGACAATGCGAAACCTGCTGACACCTATTGAGCGGTGCCAATCACACGGTAGCCAGGAGGCAGCCCGGGCCTTACGCCCGCCGTGCGCTGGCGCCGGTCCGGCCGCCTCAGGCGTCTGCGGCCATCGGTCGAATTACCCCGAATCACTCCATGCACTCCACGAAATGACTGCTGCGCTCCGCCGGGCGGCCGGCTTAGATGGAACGTGTTCTAGTGTTCGGGCGGCAGCTCGGAGGGCAGCAGAGTGGCCGAGGCTTACATCGTCGACGCGGTGCGAACGCCGGTGGGCAGGCGCGGAGGCGGGCTTGCCGAGGCGCATCCGGCTGACCTCGGCGCGCATGTCATCACCGCGCTGCTCGCGCGGACCGGCCTCGACCCGCTAGCCGTGGACGACGTCGTCTTCGGGTGCGTCGACACCATCGGCCCGCAGGCAGGCGACATCGCGCGAACCGCGTGGCTGGCCGCCGGGCTGCCCGAGGAGATTCCCGGCGTAACGGTCGACCGCCAGTGCGGCTCGTCCCAGCAAGCGGTGCACTTCGCCGCGCAGGCGGTACTGAGCGGGACTGCGAACGCGGTCGTCGCTGGCGGCGTGCAGAACATGAGCCAGATCCCCATCGCGGCGGCGATGCTCGCGGGCCAGCAGTACGGATTCGGTGACCCCTTCACCGGGTCATCTGGCTGGCTCGCGCGCTACGGCGACCAGGAGATCTCACAGTTCCGGGGCGCAGACATGATCGCGCGGAAGTGGGGCATCAGCCGCGGCGAGATGGAGAGCTACGCTCTCGCCAGTCACCAGCGCGCGCTCGCGGCGATCGATGCCGGGCTGTTCGCCGGCGAGATCACGCCGTATAACCGCCACGCGGCCGACGAGTGCCCACGGCGTGATACGTCACTGGAGAAGATGGCCGGGCTCAAGCCGCTGCGCCCGGACGGGCTCACTACGGCCGCCTTGTCCAGCCAGATCGCTGACGCCGCGGCGGCGATTCTCGTCGTCTCCGAGCAGTCGCTCGCTGAGCATCATCTGACGCCGCGGGCCCGCATCCATCACCTCGGCGCCCGAGGCGCGGACCCCGTGCTGATGCTCACCGCGCCGATCGCGGCCACGGCCCATGCGCTGAAGCTGACCGGCCTGAGCATCGATCAGCTCGACCTCGTCGAGATCAACGAGGCGTTTGCCAGCGTGGTTCTGGCCTGGCAGCGCGAGACGGGTGCAGACCTGGACCGCGTCAACGTCTGCGGCGGCGCGATAGCGCTCGGTCACCCGCTCGGTGCGACCGGAGCCAGACTGCTCACCACCTTGCTTGCTTCGCTCGAGCGGACCGGTGGTCGCTACGGGCTGCTCACCATGTGCGAGGGTGGCGGCCAGGCCAACGTCACCATCATCGAACGCCTCTAAGCCAGCCGCCCGGCGTCAGCGAACCGTCAGCACTTCCGCGTCGCCTTTCAGCCGCCGGTAGGTACCTGGCGAGATCCCGAACTCGCGCTTGAAGGCCTTGGACAGGGCCGCGCTGCTGCTATAGCCGGTGCGGACGGCGATCGACTCGATGCTCAGGTCGGAGGTCGTCAGGTAATCCGCAGCCTGGGTCAGCCGCACCGCGGCCAGATGCCGCATGGGGCTCTGGCCGGTGACGGCGCGGAACCGCGCGGCCAGCAGGCTGCGGGAAATGCCGACCTTATGCGCCAGCGATTGCAGCGTCCACGGCTGGTCTAGCTGCTCCGTCATCAGGTGGGTCGCGTGCTGGACGAGCGTGTCGGTCGGCGGGAGCGCTGTCAGCAGGCCAACGTGCTCCGACCCGATCAGGTACGCCCGTAGTGCTTGCGTCAGGAAGACGTCGGCTAGCTTCGCAAAGACGGCCTGCGCGCCGGGCGCTGCGTGCTCGGCCTCCTGCTGCGCCAGCGCCAGCACGGGCTCGATCCACGCGCTGATCCCGGCGCTCGCAGTGTCCAGGCGCAGCACGGCGGGCAGCGCGCCGAGCACGGCCGGGTCCTGGAGCCGGAACCCGCCGCACAGCAGCGCGGTCAGCGGGCCCGAACCGCCATAACGCAGTCGGGCGTTCGCGTCGAGCGGGTGGTCAGAGATGAGCGAGTCGAGACCGAGCACCACCGAGCCGGGTGCATCCCGCAAGGTGTGACTTCCGCCGTCTGGCAGTATCGCGAGCTCCCCGGTCCCGAGCTTGATGGCCTCCTGGCCGGACAGCTCGAGCCACGCAGTGCCGTCGAGTACAAGGTGAAATTTGGCCACGTTCGCGCCGTCCACCCGGAATCCCCACGGCGACCTGAGCTCGGACAGGCAATAGACACTGCTGCGGACGCTGACGGCCGCTAGCGTTGCTGCTATCACATCGGAACGTGTTGGTGTGAGCAGGTCCATGTGCCGCTCCGGATTATCGGACAATTTCATCGGCCGAACGAACATTGCCAGCGCGGGCGTCCGCGGGCAATCCTGCGAGAGCGACCGTAACCGCATGCCAGTCGCACACAACTATCGGCAAGCTCAGGGGTTGAGACTGCGATGACGAAGTTCCTTATCACGTACGAGGGTGCGATGGAGATGCCATCGACGCCCGAGGCTCGCGACCAAATGATGTCGGCCTTCATGGCCTGGGTTGGCGAAGTCGGCGGCCACATGGTCGATCCCGGCGCACCGCTTGGCGCGTCCCGAGCCGTCACTAGCGATGGCGACGGCGACGAGCCCAGTGGAATCGGCGGGTACACCATCGTCGATGCGGGCACGCTGGACGAGGCGGTCGGCCTGGTCCGGAGCCACCCGTTCTTGAAGCGCGGCGGGACGCTGCGCGTCAGCGAGTCCGTGGCGCCCTAACCGGTCTGCTGGCCGCCGAGGCGCGGGCAAAGTCCAATGCCTCGGTCGCCAGCGATTGCCAGCCCAGGCGCGAATCGGGCGCCAAGCTGAACCACTCACGCATGCCGGTGCCCTTGTTGGCGTCGAAGGCCACGCCTTCACCTGCCTTGATGAGGGTCGTCACGCGCTCGGCAGGCAGTTTGAGCACCAGGCTGCCGCGAACAAGCATCGCGAAGATCTTGCCGCGGTATTTCAGCGAACCGCGACCAAAGCCACTGCCGCCGGGCGGCGGTGTCACGCCCTCGATTCCCATCAAGTCATCGACGAGGTCAAGGTAGCGCGCCAGAACCGGATCTGACGTCGGGTCTTGTGCCACGCACCCAGGCTAAACCGCACTGCCGACAAAACTGCGGACCCGACCGCATGGGTGACCGACCTACCGCACCGACGTGCGCGCCGATCCGATGTCATTGAGGGCGTCGCCGATGTACCGGAACGCGAGGATAGTGATGACCAGGACGATAAGCGCCGGGTGGACCTCCCACGGATAGCTGTCGAACAGGTCGTTGACTCCGGTCGTCAGCATGGTGCCCCAGTCAGCGAACGGGGGCGGCGGGCCCAGGCCGAGGAAGCTTAGCGCGGACAGCGCGTAGATCGAGTCGGCCACCGCGAAGGTCGTGGTGACGATGAAGATGTTGAACGTATTCGGCAGCATGTGCCGCACGAGGATCCGCCTGCGTCGCCGATCGACCTTTTTTTTGAGAGGCGGGAGGCAGGATTTACCACACTGTGATGGTCCCTGCGCGGGCGCGTCGAACAACCGGCTTGCTCGGCCGGTCGGCCATGACCGATCGCTCCAGAGCCGGGCAGGCGAAAACGCGTGTGCCGAGGTGCTGGAACTCTGCACCAACGGCACACGCGTCGATCGTGTTTGATCCGTGCGGGTTGGTTATCGGCCGGGCTTGATCCGTGCGGGTCAGTTACTGACGGAGCCGCGCCGCAGCGTCGCGCAGCGCCGTATCCATCGGGGTTGGCTCGAGCCCGAACGCATCCGTGGTCGCGCTCGAGTCGATCACGAACGGGCTGGTGAACTGGTACCGCGTGGTCCGCAGCTCCTTGATCATCGGCGAGAACACGCCCGCCGTCCACATCACGGCGTACGGGATCGCGGTCAATTTGGCCCTCGGGACGCCGTTGGCCTCGGTAAACCGGACAGCAAGCTCCCGGATGGTTAGCGCCGGGTTGGTCGGCACGAGCCACGCCTGACCGTACGCCCGCTCGTCGACCGCAACTGCAGCCAGCGTCCGGGCGCAGTCGGTGATCGACGTCCAGCTGTGCGTAACGTTCAAAGGCCCGGGCGCGAAGGCACGCGAGCCGGCCAGCAGCGGCTTCCCGATTGCCGACGAGATCAGGCTGTTCGCTTCGATGTAGTCACTGGCGCGAACCTCCGTCATCCGGATGCGGCCCGCCTCGTGCGCCGCGAGGGCGTCCTTCCACATCTCCGCGCGCAGGCGCAGCTTGGGGTGCGTCGCGGCAAGCGGCGTCTGCGGCGTGATCGGTCCGTTGACCGGCCCGTAGCCGTACAGGTTGCCCATCACGGTGAGCACCGCGCCGGTGCGCTCGGCCGCCGTGAGCAGCGCCGACGCGAGCGGCGGCCAGTCGGTGAACCACTGGTGGTACTGAGGGCTAGCGCAGTTGTAGAGGGCCACCGCGCCGGCTGCGAGCTTGCTCAGCCGTTCGGCGTCGGTCGCGTCCGCTGCCACAGTTTCGATGGCAGGATGCTGCGGCCCGGTGCCGCGGCGGCTGACGAGGCGGATGTGCTCGCCGCGCTCCGCCAGGAGCAAAGCGGTGGCGGATCCGACTGCCCCGGCGCCGACGATGACGTGCTCGGACATGTTCTTCTCCTCTTATCTCGTGGCGCCAGCCCAGGCGGTCCGGCGATCAATCAGAGAGCACTGCTCTCGCTTGTAAGCATGAGTCTGCCACAGGATGCAGATACTTGCAAGAGCACTGCTCTCGATTGTGTGCAATACTCTCCGTATGCCAGCGAGATTGATCCGGGCCAGGGTCCGAGCGGAAATGATGGCGGAGATCAAGACCGTCGCGCGAACGCATCTGGCCACAGATGGCGCGAACCTGTCGTTGCGCGCGGTTGCCCGCGACATGGGCATGGTGTCCTCAGCGCTGTACCGCTACTACGCGAGCCGCGATGACTTGCTGACTGCGCTGATCATCGACGCATACAACGATCTCGGCGAAGCGGTCGAGGTCGCGGACGCCACGATCACTGACCGAGGCGAGCTGCGAGCACGCTGGATGGCCGCGACTCGCGCCGTCCGCGACTGGGCGCTCGCCAACCCGGCTGAGTACGCACTGCTCTACGGCAGCCCCGTCCCCGGCTACGCGGCGCCGACGGACACCATCGTTGCAGCTGCGAGGACGCCCGTCGTGCTGGCCCGCATCCTCGCTGACGGATTCGGCACCGGTCAGCTGACCAAGCCAGGCTTCGAGCCCTCGGCGCCGCTGACCGATGGCGTGCGGGCCGACATGGTGCGCGCGCGCGGCGACATCGCGCCTGAACTACCTGACGAACTGATGCTTGCCGGGATCTCCGGCTGGATACAGCTATTCGGCGCGGTCAGCCTGGAACTGTTCGGTCAGTTCAACAACGTGATCGACGCGCGGGCGGAGTTCTTCGACGAGCAGATGGAGCTCATGGCTGACCTCATGGGCCTCTAGCGTGGCGTTCCGGCAGACTGGCATCGACTCGGTGGCGATCGACGCGGAGGAGTGCAGATGACGTCGCTGTGGCGCGACCGTCTCGGCAAGTTCGGAATTTGGCGGCCGGCCGTGCAGATGACACCCGAACTCGCGGCGCACCTGGAACGGCTCGGCTTCGGCGCGGTGTGGCTCGGCAGCTCACCCGACGGCGAACTCACCGTCGCTGATCAGCTGCTCGACGCGACGACGTCGCTCATCGTCGGCACGAGCATCGTGAACATCTGGAAGGACGACGCGGCCACCGTCGCGAATTCCTATCGGCGAATCGAAGCCGCCTACCCTGGCCGGTTCGTCCTCGGTGTCGGCGCGGGCCATCGAGAGGCGACGGCTCAGTACGCGAATCCGTATGAGAGCCTCGCTGACTACGTGGATCAGCTCATTCAGCACCACGTTCCCGCCGAAGGCATTGTCCTGGCCGCGCTCGGCCCCCGAGTGCTGCGCTTGGCCGCAGAGTCGACGGCAGGAGCGATCCCGTACCTCGTGCCGCCCGAGCACACGAGCAAGGCGCGGGAGATCCTGGGACCTGACCGGCTGCTCGCGCCCGAGCACAAGGTCGTGCTCGACGCTGATCCCGACCGAGCACGCGCGCTCGGCAGCAAGCGAGTCACCAACCCTTACCT
>Ga0126373_10002207_pt1 | contig 14278 bp, 10 predicted proteins | sample PanSoiMetPlot_11_FD_92545 | JGI IMG/M metagenome (GOLD analysis project Ga0126373, IMG submission 92545) | Tropical forest soil microbial communities from Panama - MetaG Plot_11 | ecosystem: Environmental > Terrestrial > Soil > Tropical forest > Bulk soil | place: Panama | collected 2016-02-17 | reverse complement strand
GGTTGAGCTGCGTTTCGACGGCCATGAGTTTTCGGTTGGGCGCAAGATAGAAAAGTTCGCGGCCGTCCTTGTGCCATTGCGGCTCGATGCCGCCTTCACTGGTGATCTGCCATTTCCCGCCGCCGGGCGGAAAACTTTGCACCCAAGTTTCCGAGCGACCGGTTTCGTTCGATTCATACGCGATCCAGCGACCATCGGGAGATACATTCGCACGCACCTGGGCGCCCGGGTATTCCACCAGGCCGTGCGCCTTTTGGTCCGTGCTGATTGTGCCGTTCGCCATGGGCTGGAGCCAGAGATCGTAATCATTGGAAGCGCTTGCAAAATCGAAGATGAGGCTTTTTCCGTCGCGCGACCAGTCGCTCGGGATTTGGGCGCTGTTCGACGGGGAGCCTTGCAGTAGTTTCTCGTTGGAAGAGCCGTCGGAAGGCTTGATGTAGAGATTGTATTCGCCGGTGCGGTTCGACGAAAAGACGACGTTTTTGCCGTCGGGAGACCAGATGGGAGTGATATCAGACGCGGGATCGAAGGTGAAGCGGGAAAAGGATGCTGTAGCGATGTCCACCACCCAAATGTCGCCGGACGATGAACTGGAGGCGTTAACGTCGATCACCAGACGCTTGCCGTCAGGCGAAAGCGCGGGTTCGTCGTACCGCCCCGGAGGACCAAGCGTGCCAAGGGCCTTTCCGTGGCGGTCGAACCAGGTGAGCTGCGTAAGATTCAGAACCTCGCTGCGATAGACGAGCGCGCCAGTCTGAGAGACGGAAAACGGCGCGTAGGACGTGGGGCCGATTTCGCCGAGTGGCTCCACGCCATCGGCGATCGGGACGGCTTCGCCATGCAGCGTAAGCGAGGAGGCATCGAACGGCTGGGCAAAAAGGGTGCGACCGCGAACGAAAACGAGGTAGCCCGGCTCTGCGTAGAGCACCTGAGAATCCACTTCGAGAAAGTGCCTGGCGACAGGTTCCTTCGAATCAAGCGAACCAATATCTGCGGCCTGCGTTTGCTTGCCATTGGTCCGCGCGAAATAGAGGAAATGACGGCCGTCGGGAAGGAAACAAGGCCAGCGGTGACTGGTCTCGTTGTCGCCGGACTTATCGATTTGCGTGGCGGGCGCGGCGGTGCCTCCTGTCGATGGAATCTTGAAGAGGCCGGAGCGAAAGTCGGGCGTAAAGAGAATGGTGCCGTCGGGGCCCCACGCGCCGCCGCGCGGGTCCCGCGCAACCGTGACATTCTGGACGACGCCGGTGGATAGCGTGACTTTTTTCAGTTGGCCATCTGCGAAGAATCCGATGGCCGAGCTGTCCGGCGCCCAGAAGGGCAAGGTGGCGCCGTCTGTGCCGCCTAGAGCGTGCACGTCCAAAGAATCGAGCGGGCGAACCCAAAGCATTTCCTGGCCGCCAGAGATGGCGACGAAGGCGAGAAGCTTGCCGTCGGGTGAAACGATGACCGGAAGGTCGAAGATCGCTTTTTCCGGCGGCAGAAGCGAGAAGCGGACGGTGGCTAAGGGGCGAGGTGCGGGCGCGCGTCGCAAAGAAAAATAGAGCGCTGAAACGGCCACCAGGGCGATGAGTGCGGCGAAGGTGGCGAGCATCCACAGACGGCGCGAAGCGGCGAGGCTTTGCGGCATCGGCGGCATGCCTGCAATGCCCACGGCGCTGGTGGCGCTTGCGCCGGAGGATTCAGAGCCTGCGTCGCGAATCCATTCGAGTTGGAGCTTCACGTCGTGCGCGCTTTGGAAACGATCGTCGGGGTTTTTTGCCAGGCAGGTGCGAATCACGCGATCGAGCGCCGCGGGCGCCGTAGGTTTCGCGACGGTGATGGGCTCGGGCTCGTGTTCGAGGATGGCCGCAATCAGGCTGGCTTGGCTTTTGGCCTCAAAGGCTTTCTTGCCAGTGGCCATTTCGTAGAGCACAGCGCCGAAGGAGAAAATGTCGCTACGCGCGTCGGCTTCGGCGCCGTGCAACTGTTCCGGGGACATGTATTGAAATGTGCCGACGATCGCACCTTGCGTGGTGAGCGCGGGTTGCGCGCTCGGCGACGTGGCGAGCGGTCGCGTGACGGTCGGCGAGCTAGAGAAGTCGTTGACGAGCGGAGCGGTGGCTTTGGCAAGGCCGAAATCGAGCAGCTTGGCGCCGGATTTCGTGAGCATGATGTTGCCGGGTTTTAAATCGCGATGGACGACGCCTTGACGGTGGGATTTGTCGAGTGCGTCGGCGATTTGAATGCCGATCCGGAGCAGCTCAGGGACGGGCATAGCGCCGCGGGCAAGCCGCGAGGCCAGCGATTCGCCTTCGAGATACTCCATGACGATGAAGTCGGTGCCGTTCTGGTGGCCGATGTCATATAGGATGCAGATGTGGGCGTGATTAAGGCTGGAAACGGCGCGGGCTTCGCGTTCGAAGCGGGCGCGGGATTCCGGAGTGTTGGCAGAAGCTTCGGGGAGAATTTTGATGGCGACGGTGCGGTCGAGGCGCGTGTCGCGAGCGCGATAGACTTCGCCCATGCCGCCCGCCCCGAGCGGCGCAATGATTTCGTATGGGCCGAGCTTCGTCCCAGCAGAAATTGCCATGTTGAACGCGGGCGATCATACACCGGTCAGCAACAATTATCGAACTGCGTCGCGGCGATCGCTAGCCTAGCGCTTCTGCTCGGCGAGGCCGGCGATGGTGTCCATCAAATCGAATTTCGTGAGGATTTCGAATTTGGCGCCGGGCATTTCGACGAAAACGGCCGGCGAATCGTGGCTCAGCACGTAGGTGATGCGCTGGACTGGGGCATCGGCAGGAAGCTGCGGCAGCGGCGGGCCCATCACTTCACGGATGACGAGCTTGCGCAGGTCCTTTCCTTGCAGCGCAAGATTCAGGATTTGGTCTTCGTACACCGTGCCGATTGGTATTTCCTTTTCCTCTTCAAAGACGGGAAGCTGCGAAATGTCCTGCTGCTGCATCGTGTGCAACGCATGGTGAACGGTCTGATGCGGGCGCGCGACGACGAGTTGGCGCGTTTTGCCGTTCTGGCGCTTCACACGAACGACGTCCGCGGCTCGCAGCGCGACTTCAGCGTCTACATAGCCGTGTTCGCGCATCCAGGAATCGCTGAACACTTTGCTCAGGTAACGCGTGCCGGAATCGGGCAGGAAGCCAACCACGACGTCACCCTTTTTGCATCCGCGCGCCACCCTGAGCGTGCCGATCAACGCGCCGCCCCCGGAGCCGCCTGTGAAGATGCCTTCCTGGCGGGCAAGACGGCGTGCCCAGACGAAGCACTCCTCATCGTTGACCTGGAGAATGTCGTCGAGGATTTTCAGGTTCATCGTGGCGGGGAAGAAATCCTCGCCGATGCCTTCGACGACGTAGGTGAGCGCTTTACCGACTTTGCCAGTCTTGACAAATTCGTAGTAGAGCGAACCGACGGGATCGACGCCGATGATTTTGACGTTGGGATTCTGCTCTTTCAGGTATTTGCCGACGCCGCTTATGGTGCCGCCCGTACCCACGCCACAAACGAAATGCGTGATTTTGCCTTCGGTGTCTTTCCAGATTTCGGGGCCGGTTGTGCGGTAGTGCGCCTCGGGGTTCATCGGATTTGAATACTGGTTCGGGTAGTAGGAATTGGGGATTTCGCGCGCCAGTTTTGCGGCGACGGAATAGTAGCTGCGCGGATCTTCCGGCTCGACGGCCGTGGGGCAGACGATCACTTCTGCCCCGAAGGCTTTGAGAAGATCGATTTTTTCGCGCGACTGCTTATCCGTGATGGTGAAGACCACTTTGTAGCCGCGCACCGCCGCTACGAGCGCCAGTCCCATGCCGGTATTGCCCGACGTGCCTTCAATGATCGTGCCGCCGGACTTCAGCAGGCCTTTGCGCTCGGCTTCGTCGATCATCTGCATGCCGATGCGGTCTTTCACGCTGCCGCCGGGATTCATGTAGTCGATCTTGAGGAACACTTCGGCGGGAGAATCTTTCGCCAGGCGGTTCAGACGGACGAGCGGCGTGCTGCCGATGGCGTCGAGGATGCTGTTGCACTTCATGCGTGGTGTCTCCGAAGAAACGGCAGCTAGCTTGAGCAATTGCTGGACTAGATTAAGGAGTTCGCGAATCGGTGTCCAGCGACAGTTTCCACCCAACAAACCGAATCGCAGGTTCCGATTGCGCCCAACTTCGGACTACAAAGCTCTGGGCGCGACATAACGTTCGCGTGAATCGGTAACAACCTCGACACTGTAGTTGGGTCACCGACCAGATATAATCGCCTCACAGATCGCGGAGGGGACGATGACAATCTTCCTGGCCGTGCTTAGTGTCGCGATCGTGATGATGGTGATCGAACATTTTGCCGCCGGGCGCGCCTGGCCGCAGGTACGCGGCTGGTGGCTGCGAGCAATTTGCCTCAATGTCGTTCAGGTAGGTGCGGTATGGCTTGCCGGTGTCGGCTGGAATGGCTGGATGGTGCGGCACCGCCCGTGGTCTGCAGACCGGCTGGGGGTCACGGGTGGCGCGATCGTCGGCTACGTCGTGGTGACGTTTGCATACTACTGGTGGCACCGCTGGCGTCACGAGTCGTCGTTTTTGTGGCGTTGGTTTCACCAAGTGCACCACAGTCCTCAGCGAATCGAAGTGATAACAAGCTTTTACAAGCATCCCTTCGAAATCGTGATCAATAGCTTGCTTTCGAGCGCCATCCTCTACCTCGGCGTGGGCCTTTCATCGGAGCCCACATCGCTTGCTGTGCTGCTGACAGGATTGGCTGAACTCGTCTATCACTGGAACGTGCGTACGCCTTACTGGCTGGGATTCGTTTTTCAGCGACCGGAAAGCCACTGCATTCACCATCAGGAAGGAGTTCATTCGTTCAACTATTCGGATCTGCCTTTATGGGACATGTTGTTCGGTACCTTTCGCAATCCGCGCACCTGGGACGCGAAGTGTGGGTTCGCTGAATCAGCCGAGCTGCGGTTGGGCGAAATGCTTGTGGGCGTTGACATTCACAAAGCGCACCCAGCGAGTGCGCCGAAATGAACCGCGCTGCCATTTTTCTGCTTGTGATGGGGTTGCTGCAGATGGCCGGTGATGTATTTCATTTCGCAAGCCTGAAAGCGATTGGCGCCACTATCGGCGCTTCGCCGGCACCGAAGGTGTTCTCGTCGGTGCGCGGGCTTGAAACGTTCTCAACCCGATTCTTCGTTGAGTGGAACGATTCTACGGGCGCGGCGCATTCGGTCGAAATTACGCCCAAGCGGTACGCGCACCTGCGCGGCCCCTACAACCGGCGGAATGTGTATGGTGCGGTGCTGGCCTACGGGCCGGTGCTCGCAAGCGACGAGCGAACTCGCCCGATGTTTGATTCGGTCGCGCGCTATGCGGTATGCGGCGAAGGGCCATTGCTCCGCGAATTGCGCATTGATGCCCGCGATGCGACCGGCCCGGTGCGAATTCGCTTGCAGCCGCGCGAGGGAAGCGAGACTGGCTCGCTGCCTCTGGTGCTCGTCCCGCCGTGCGCATGAAAAACGGCTGGACGGGCGGACAATACAGCGTCTATCGGGCAACTTTCGGGCTTTATCTCCTGATTCACTTTCTGCAGCTGCTGCCGTGGGCGCCCGAGCTCTTCTCATCCCGGGGAGTTTTGCCGCGCGCGTCAGCCAGCCCGCTAGTCCATTTCTTTCCGAACATTCTGGCCGTGCTGGATAGTCCGGACGCGGTGCGACTTCTTCTGTCGGTCGCCGCGGCGCTTAGCTTGCTGTTCGCGATTGGCTGGCGGGACCGTGCTGCGGCCATCGCGCTCTGGTACTTGTGGACATGCCTCATCGGCCGCAATCCGCTGATCGCGAATCCTGGCTTGCCTTACATCGGATGGCTACTCCTGGCGCACGCATTTCTTCCTGCGGCGCCGTATGGTTCGCTGGCCGCGCGGGGGCGTCCCGATCCGAGCGCCGGCTGGAGAATGACGCCAGCGATTTACGCCGCTGCATGGATTCTGATGGCGCTCGGTTATTCCTACAGCGGCGCGATGAAGCTCAGCAGCCCGTCGTGGATCGACGGCAGCGCGTTGCGTCACCTGCTCGAGAATCCGTTGGCGCGGCCTACGTTTCTTCGGGTGTGGCTGCTTTCGTCGCCACCGCTGCTCCTGCAAGCTGCCACGTGGATTGCCATAGGCCTTGAGTTGTTGTTTGCGCCGCTTGCGCTGGTGAGGCGGGTGCGGCCGTGGGTTTGGACCGTAATGCTGCTGATGCACTTCGGGCTATTCCTGCTCGTGGATTTTGTGGATCTGACCATCGGCATGGTGATCCTGCAAGTGTTCACATTTGATCCTGCGTGGATTCCGGCGTTGGGCGCTGCCAACGAAGCGGAGAGCCTTTTTTATGACGGGCATTGCGGGCTGTGCCATCGCGCAGTGCGATTCGTCCTCGCTGAAGATCGTGACGGTGAGGCGTTTCGGTTTGCGCCGCTGCAGGGCGAGACTTTTGAGCGGATGGTGCCGGCGGAGCGGCGGGCCGGGCTGCCGGACAGCATTGTGGTAGAGACGCACGAAGGCGCGCTGCTGGTTCGATCGGCGGCGTTTATTTATATTTTGCGGCGGCTGGGTGGCGGATGGCGCGCGCTGGCGGCCATTTTGTCCCTTGTGCCGCGCGTGGTGCGCGACGCGGCCTATGATTTCGTGGCGCGCGTCCGGTATCGTATTTTCGGCAGGCCGGACGACGTTTGCCCGCTCGTTCCCCCGGACTTGCGGAAGCGGTTTGCGCCGTGAGGCCACCGCAGGTGGCACGGCATGCGGCTGGCAAACGGATGGATCGGGGCTGAAAGGATCGGGATGCAACGAAGAAATATTTCGAGCGGGTCGCCGTTCGAGCCAATTGTGGGTTACTCGCGCGCGGTGCGCGTGGGGCCATACGTCCAAGTGGCGGGGACGACGGCGTTTGGGCCGGACGGGAAAATTGTGGGCGGCGATGATTCCTACGCACAAACGGTGCAAGTGCTGCGCAACATCGAAGCGGCGCTGATCCGGGCGGGCGCCAGGTTGGCCGACGTCGTGCGAACGCGGATCTTTGTGACGCGCATCGCCGACTGGGAGAAAGTAGGCCGCGCCCACGGCGAGTTTTTCAAGGACGTCCGGCCGGCGACGACGATGGTGGAAGTGAAGGCGCTGGTGTCACCGGAGATGCTGGTGGAGATCGAAGCGGAGGCGATTGTGACGGGCGAATAAGGTGCGAAGGAGAGTGCGCCACGCAGGCGAGCGGGTGTTTTTGTAACACGGCATTAACAATCACTGGCGAGCTTTTCGATAAAATTCAGCGCTATGGCGATCGACAACCTTCAAATTGAAACTGTGGATGGAGCTCACGGCGTAAAAATCCTGCGCCTCGTGGGCTCGTTGAATATTCACTCCGTGTTCGGATTCCAGGAACTCGTACGAAAAGAGGCTGCGTCCGCCCTGCTTCTCGATTTCAGCCGCGTGCCGTTTGTCGATTCGGCCGGCCTCGGATCGCTGGTGGGTTTGCACATCAGCTCGAGAAAAGCGATGCGCAAGGTGGTATTCGCGGCTATCAACACGCAGGTCAAGGCGCTGCTGGATATGACGAACGTGGCGCAGCTCTTTCCCACATACGCCACCGTGCAGGAAGCCGAAGCCGCGCTCGCCGGTCCTGCCAGCGCGAAGACATAGCGCCGGCAGTGCAGAACGAACCGGGCGAAGCGCGGCGCTTCGGGCCTGCGTCAGGTCCTCTTAGCAATCCCCAGTTGATTTTCCACCGTTGCGCGCCTGTACGATTTCATATCTGACTTTTCGTCTGGAACCCACCCAATTCAAGTTCCTGCCGGGCTGAATCGGATGCGCTAGAATGGAGTTTCATGGACGACAGGTCTTACCACGCGACCATGAGGATGGGAGGCGGGACGCTGTTCGGACGGCTCGCGTTCACGTTCCTGGTGCTGTGCGCGATCGGCGTCGGCGCGGCGGTCGGGTTGCTGTTCGTCTATACGAGCGACCTGCCGGAAATCCGGGCGCTTGAGGATTATCGTCCCGACGTGGTGACGGAACTGTACGCGGACGACGGGCAGCCGATCGGGACGTTTTCGCTACAGCGCCGTATCCTGGTGACGTATGAACAAATTCCCAAAGTCCTGAAAGACGCGATCCTCACGACCGAGGACCAGCATTTTGAAGAGCACTGGGGCGTAGATTTTCCGCGCGTGCTCGAAGCGGCCTGGCACGACATTCGCCACCGCCAGGTGAAGGAAGGCGCGAGCACGCTGACGATGCAGCTAGCGGGCGGCCTTTTCCTGAACCGCGCCGACCGGAGCTTCCGCCGAAAAATCGAAGAGACGATGCTGGCCATTCAGATCGAGCGCCACTACACCAAGGCGCAGATTTTCACGATGTACTGCAACCAGATTTATCTTGGCTCGGGAAACTACGGGTTCGAAGCGGCGTCCGAATACTACTTCGGCAAGCCGATCGGCCAACTGACGATCTCGGAAGCCGCGACCCTGGCTGCGATCATCCGCGGGCCCGTTTATTCGCCTGTACTGCACCCGGATCGGGCGCGCGCGCGCCGCAATCTGGTGCTCGCGCTGCTCGCGCACGACCGCAAAATCACGCAGCAGCAGGCCGCGGATTCATCGAAGGAGCCGCTCGCGCTGCATATTTCCTCGCCGCGCAATGATCTGGCGCCGTACTTTGTCGAAGAAATCCGCCAATACCTGGAGCATACCTACGGCACGGCGGCTGTGCACGAGCAAGGTCTGCGCGTTTACACGACTCTGAATGTGCAAATGCAGAAGGCCGCGAACCAGGCCGCGCGCGACGGTTTGCACGCCTACGACAGGCGGCACGGGTGGCGCGGGAATCTAGCGAACATTCTCGACGACAAGCTCGCCACGCTCGACAACTACCAGAACGACGACTGGCGCAGCACCATGGAGAAGGGCGATTACGTCACGGGTCTGGTCACGCAAGTAACCTCAAGCTACGCGACGATCAAACTCGGCGCGTCGCACGCGATGCTGACGCCCACTGATTTTGCGTGGACCGGACGAAAGTCGCCGGCACAATTGCTGAAGGTGGGCGACCTCGTCGTCGTTTCCGTGAAGGAGATTTACGGAAACACCCTGCATGTGCAGCTCGACCAGCAGCCGGCGGCGCAGGCCGGTTTGCTGGCGATCGACAACCCGACCGGCGAGATCAAGGCGATGGTGGGCGGCTACGATTTCGAGGAGTCGAAGTTCAACCGCGCGACGCAAGCCGTTCGGCAGACCGGCAGTTCGTTCAAGGTGTATGTCTACGCGACGGCACTCCTGCAAGGCGCGTCGCCATTCGACACGATCGTGGATGAGCCGGTGACCTATCGAAGCGGCGGGCAGAATTATTCGCCGCGCAATTACGACGAAAAATTCGAAGGGCGGATTACGCTGCGGCGCGCGCTGGCGGATTCGCGGAACGTCCCGGCCGTGCGCCTGCTCGATCACGTAGGAATTCAAAATGTGATCGACACGACGCGGAGATTCGGCATTACGAGCCCGCTTCCGCCCTACCTGCCGCTGGCGCTCGGCGCCGCGGATCTTTCGCTGCTGGAGCACACGTCATCGTTTACCGTGCTTCCGGACGACGGGATTCACATCGAGCCGCATTACATTCGCCGCGTGACTTCTTATGATGGCGCAGTGCTGGAAGAAGCGAAGCCCAACGTGACGGACGTGATCCCGCCGGATGTGGCGCGCACCATGGTCGCGATGCTCGAAGAAGTTGTGCAGTTCGGCACGGGAGTGCGCGCCAAGGAAATCGGGCGGCCGTCGGCCGGGAAAACGGGCACCACGAACGATTTTACGGATGCATGGTATATCGGCTTCACGCCGCAGGTGACCGCAGGCGTGTGGGTTGGCAACGACGACAAGCGCGTGTCGCTCGGTAAAAAAGAAACGGGCGCGAAGGCCGCGCTGCCGATTTGGATCGAGTTCATGCAGCAGGCGATGCAAGGCGTGCCGGTGGAAGATTTTCGCAATGTCGTGCCGCTGGAAAGAGTTGCGACCACGCGTCAGGTGGCCGTGGATACGCCCGATACGGCGCCACCCGCGGATGCGGCCGAGCAAGGATTGACGGAAGCCTCGGGCGCGAAGGGGTCGCCGAGAAATGCGTCGCCTCCGACATCGGCCGCGCCGCCGGCGGCTCCGGGTACAACCCCTCCTGCGGATAAGCCCGCCGAGAAAACGCAAGTGATTCCGCCAAGCGCTGGCGATAGCGCCGCGATTCCCGCCTCGCACTAATTCCTGTTCTTTATCTCGGCTTGCGGTAAGGTACGTGCATGAAACGCGCGGCGATCGGCGTGCGGGTGCATTCCGGTTGGGCTGCGCTGGTGGCTGTGGCCGGCGGGCCCGCCAAAATGGAAGTGATTGACCGGCGGCGCGTGGATGTGATCGACGCCAAGATGCCGGGTGCAAAGCAACCCTACCACTTCGTGCGTGACCGCGAGATTCCCGCTGCTGAAGCGCACCTGGCACAATGTGCCGCGACGGCCGAACGGATGGCGCTCGGCGCGATGCAGTCTGTTGCGGCTGCGTTGCGCGAGCGCGGTTACAGAGTCGCGGTTGGCGCAGTGTTGCTCGGGTCCGGCCGTGCGCTCCCGCCGCTGCCCGAAATCCTTGCATCGCACCCGATGCTGCACACGGCTGAAGGAGTATTTTTCCGCGAAGCCTTCCGCAAGGCGTGCTGCAGCATCGGCATGCGCGTTGAAACGCTACGCGAACGTGACCTGGAAAAATGCGGTGCGGCGGCGTTTGGCAAAGGCGCGGCACGCGTCCGCGCACAAATCGAACACGCGCGAGACACCCTCGGCCCGCCTTGGACCGCCGACCACAAAGCCGCGGCGTTGGCGGCCATGCTCGCGCTACACAGCAAGCAAGCGTCTATCGGCTAGCCGCGAAAGGGATCCCAGCCGCGCGGTTCAAGCGGTATGCCGATCCCTTTCGCATCGATGGCGAGAATCCGGCGCTGCCTCGTCATTTCGGCGATCAGCGCGATGTCCTTGAAGCCGGGCGCGCCCTGCAGCGCTTTGCGTTTTTCAGGCGGGACCGTGAACAGAAGTTCGTAGTCGTCGCCGCCGTGAAGCGCCAGCTTCTGCAGATCGAGCTTGAGCCGCCGGATGTGCGGCATCAGCCGGGTCGGGACGCGCGCCTGGGGAATTTTCTCAGGCCAAATCATGGCGCCGCATTTGCTGGCTTCGCATAGGCGCGCCAGGTCGGTCGAAAGCCCGTCGGACAGGTCCATCATCGCTGACGGGATTCTGTGTCGGGCGAGCCATGCGCCCAACCCGAGCCGCGCCTGCGGATATAGATGATGGCGCACAAGCGGTTTGGCCCAGTCGCCGCGACCCGGCTTGACGCCCAACCCCCGCCGGATGAGCTCCAACCCTAGGTCGGCCCTGCCGAGCCGCCCGCTGACATAGATAAGGTCACCGGGAGCAGCGCCCGCCCGAGTGAGCGAGCATCCCGCCTCGATTTCCCCCATCAACGTAATACTGATTGCCACTTTTGGATTCCGCGTGGTATCGCCGCCCGCGAGACATAGCCCCATCGCGCGGGCCGCTCGCGCCATACCTCGCAAGAAGCGATCGAGCCAAGCTCTCGCGCGTTCAGCCGGCAGAGCCAGGGTCAAGAGGAACCAGCGGGGAATGGCACCCATGGCTGCGATGTCGCTAGTGGCGCGAACCAGCGCCTTATAGCCCACCGACTCCGCCGGATGGACTGCACCGAGAAAATGGACGCCCTCGAGGAAGGCATCGCAGGTGACGATCAGCTCGAGGCCCCGCAGGGGTGCCAGGATCGCGGCATCGTCGCCGATGCCGAGCCTCAGTCGCCCGCCGCCCCGGCGAATCGCCCCGCCTCGCATGCTTCGGCTACCGGGCGCACACGGCAGGGCTCCGGCAACCCGATGGACAATTTCGGCCTCATTTCGCCTACAGATCGTCCTGGCCATCAGTACAGTTGGCACCCGCCACCCAATCACGGTACACTTTTTGTTGCTGTGGTCAGCCCGGCAGTAAGTATAGAGAGGCTAAAGGGGTTATGCGAGCCCCGATTGGCTGCCTCCGCGAATCGGCGCAATAAAAGTTGACGCCCCAGAGGTCGATATATACAATGCACGCCGTTTCGAACCAGGTCCTGCGGTTCAGACTGCCAAGAGTGTGGGCCAGCCGCGACACGGGGCGCGCGGCGATGTAGCCGGCCAAATTACAAGAACACGGTGAAGATTCCTAGATGAAGGGCAAGCATTACACATTCTTCATTGCGTCCAACGCGTCGGGCGGCGTGCGGCGTGTGCGCGTGCCCTTCTACGTCGTCCATTTGCTCACGTTGCTGTCGATTGTGGGCGGGATCACAGTGGTTGCTGGCATGGGCTCGTATTCGCGGATGCTCTGGAAGGCCGCCAGCTACAACTCCCTCCGCCGTGAGCAGGACAATCTGAAACAGCAGTACAAGCAACTCCAAACCGAAGTCAAAGATACCAACCAACGCTTGAACTCGCTCCAGTCGCTTGCGAGCGAAGTGGCGATGGCGTATGGCATTTCGCGGTTCCGGCAGAGCGCTTTCGACTTGACGGACACCCCGGAAGAAGCCGATTCGTCGTTTCAGGATTCCCTCGAAGCATTCAGCTATCTCGAGCGGAACGCGACGGCGGTGGCCATGTCCAGCGGCGGATTGCGGCCGCTGGGTGCAACGCAGCTAAACACCCTGGGTATCGTGCCGACCATGTGGCCTGTTGTGGGTGAGGTGACGGGCCATTTTGGCGAACGCCTCGACCCGTTCTCGGGTGAAGGCGCCTTCCACGCCGGCGTGGACATCGCGTCGCACTATGGCGATGAAGTCCGCGCCGCGGGTGACGGCATCGTGACGGTGGTCGATCGCCGCGCCGGCTACGGGCGCCTAGTGATCGTGGACCACGGGTTCGGCGTCACCACCTGGTACGGTCACCTTTCCGCGTTCAATATTCAGCCCGGCATGCAAGTGAAGCGCGGCGATGTGATCGGCTATGAGGGGCAAAGCGGCCGCTCGACAGGGCCGCACCTGCATTATGAAGTCCGCATCTACAACACTCCCGTGAATCCGTGGCGCTACCTGCGCAATGCCAGCCAGGCTGCTCCCGGCACCGCCGCAGATTGATTTCCGCCGCGTTTCAGCCGAATCCAGAGCTTAGGTGAACCGCGAAGGGCTGCTAGCGGCGGTTGGCCGCGTGGGGACTTGGTGTCCCCGGACCGAGCATTGCGGGCGTCAGGGTCAGGGTTACGCGCACCCACTTGTCCTGATAGGTCACGTTCATCTGCCTGAGCAGCGAATCGAGGAAGGCCGCCTGTTCGCGGGTCATCTGACCCTGGTTTTTTGGATCGGCTAACGCGACGGAGCCCAGCATACGCGCGCCATCAATCATCACCGAAATCTGAAGGGCGTTTTTCATCGAGTCACATTCGCCGTCGAGCGTCACCTTGAGGTTGTCGCCATCTGGTTTGCCCGCTAGCGTCAGGCTCTTCACGCTGCGCGCGAGCTTTTCGAGTTGCGGCGACCCCGCAAAATTGGCGTACACGCTTTCGGGCAAGGAATCCGTGGCGGCCACGGCGAAGATGGGTGCGCCGGCTACGCGCGCGATGCGCGGCTCGATCGAGGGGCTGCGCTGATGGGGTGCGTCGTTGGATAAGCCCGCTAGAAGGTCCGCTTCGCTGGCGAGCGCCATCCGAGTGGGCGAGACGAACATCCAATAGAGTTTCTGCCCGGGTGACTCGCCCGGCGCTTCGTAAATGGGATGTGCGCCTGCCTGGAGCACACGGCCAGTGCGCAGGGTGTACGCTTGAATCTTGTTTTGGTCAAAACGGCCGTCGCCCAAGGCGAGCATCCGCGCGATAGGCGTTTGCCCCGGGGCCGGAGCAAGCGAACTCGGCCACGCCGCCACCGCGGCGCGGTCCAGATCGCGTGTGTAATCGAATCCGGTATCGCGGACAAAATCCGCGTAATCTTTATCGGCCTGCGGGCCGGGGGAAGCGAGTCCTAAAACCGCGCCCAGCTGCGAACTGGCTACCGTTCGCAGTGCGGCCACGTCCGCATACGCCACCACGGGCGCGTCGGCGGGCAGCAGGCTCATCAGATCAGGTGCCGGACCGGCTCCCAGGCTCGGCAGCATGCCGTGGTGGGAGTAGAAGTAGAAGGCGACGGCGCCGCCAGCCAGCAGCAGAAGGATTCCGACGGCGACGAGTACGATGTGCTCGATCAGGTGCCAGACGGAAGAGCAGGAGCGAATC
>Ga0126373_10002206_pt1 | contig 14278 bp, 14 predicted proteins | sample PanSoiMetPlot_11_FD_92545 | JGI IMG/M metagenome (GOLD analysis project Ga0126373, IMG submission 92545) | Tropical forest soil microbial communities from Panama - MetaG Plot_11 | ecosystem: Environmental > Terrestrial > Soil > Tropical forest > Bulk soil | place: Panama | collected 2016-02-17 | reverse complement strand
GGCATGATCGACCGTGTCGTCGCCAAGCTCGATCGCCGGCTGAGCGAAGTACCTGTCGGCTTTAAGTGGTTTGTGCCAGGCCTGATCGATGGCTCGTTTTGCTTCGGCGGCGAGGAAAGCGCCGGAGCCAGTTTCTTGCGGCTAGACGGCACTGTCTGGACGACTGACAAAGACGGTCCGATCATGAACCTGCTCGCGGCCGAGATTACCGCGCGTACCGGCAAGGACCCAGGAGAGCACTACCGTGAGCTAACTGCCGCATTTGGAAGCCCGTATTACATTCGCATCGATGCAGCGGCAACCCCCGAGCAGAAGGCAAAGCTGGGAAAATTGTCCCCAGAGGCAGTCGCAGCGTCGACACTCGCGGGCGAGCAGATCACCGCCAAATTGACCAAGGCGCCTGGCAATAACGCGTCGATCGGCGGCCTGAAAGTGGTCACCGCCAATGGCTGGTTCGCGGCCCGACCTTCCGGTACCGAAAACATTTATAAGATCTATGCAGAGAGCTTTAAAGACGAGCGTCACCTTGAGGCGATTGTGACGGAAGCCCAACAGATTGTACACGATTCCCTGGCTGGGGCCTGACGCCGGTCGCTCGAACCGCGCGGCTCCATTTCCTGGATCAAAGCGAGGCCGTTATGATTGATACGACGAAAGACCAACTGTGCATCAACACCATCCGTACGTTATCCATGGACGCGATCCAGCAGGCTAACTCTGGCCATCCCGGGACACCCATGGCCATGGCTCCGGTCGCCTACTGTCTCTGGCAACGATTTCTTCGTTTCGATCCGCAAGATCCGATCTGGCCCAATCGTGACCGCTTCGTGTTGTCCGTCGGGCATGCGTCCATGCTGTTGTATTCGCTCTCCCATCTCACCGGTGTGAAGGCGGTTAGCAAAGATTACGAAACCCTCGGTGAGCCGTCGGTGCCACTGGACGCCATCAAACATTTCCGTCAATGGGGCAGCAGATGTCCCGGTCATCCGGAATATCGCTGGACCTCCGGAATCGAAACCACCACCGGGCCGCTCGGGCAGGGGGTCGCGAACAGCGTGGGCATGGCCGTGGCCGGTCGCTGGATGGCCGATCATTTCAATCGGCCAGGCTTCGAGGACGTGATTGATTTTCACGTGTATGCCCTCTGCGGGGATGGGTGCATGATGGAAGGGGTCTCACACGAGGCCGCCTCGCTGGCCGGACACCTCGGTCTCCCGAATCTGTGCTGGATCTACGACAACAATCGCATCACCATCGAGGGGAATACTGCGTTGGCCTTCTCGGACGATGTCGCGACCCGGTTCATTGCCTACGGGTGGAACGTGACTCGTGTTGGGGACGCGAACGACCTGGCCATGCTGGAGCGGGCGTTTCGAACGTTCCAGAAGACCACGGATCGTCCCACGTTGATCATCGTAGACAGCCACATCGCCTATGGCGCGCCCAACAAGCAGGACACGTCAGCGGCGCACGGCGAGCCACTCGGCGAGGAAGAAATCCGGCTGACCAAGAGAAATTACGGCTGGCCGGAGGATGCCAAATTTCATATTCCCGATGGTGTTTACGAACATTTCCAGCAAGGAATCGGTGCTCGTGGAAAGACGCTGCGTGACGCGTGGTTCATGCGCATCAATGAATACAAGGCCCAGTATCCAGAGCTGGCCGATCAATTATATCGGATGCAACACCGGCAGTTGCCGGACGGATGGGACAAGGATCTTCCTGTCTTCCCGGCGGATGCCAAGGGCATGGCGACGCGAGTGTCCTCAGGGCAGGTGTTGAACGCGCTAGCGAAACGCGTGCCCTGGTTACTGGGTGGGTCGGCGGACCTGGCGCCGTCGACAAAAACTCGGTTAACTTTTCAAGGAGCAGGCGATTTGTCGGCCGACCATCCGGGCGGTCGCAATCTTCACTTCGGGATTCGCGAGCATGCCATGGCGGCGATTCTGAACGGAATGGCGTTGGTCAAGGTCCGGGCCTATGGTTCCGGATTTCTCATTTTCAGCGATTATGCCCGAGGCGCGATCCGGCTCAGCGCAATCATGGAGGTGCCGGTGATCCATATTTTCACGCATGACTCGATCGGAGTAGGAGAAGATGGGCCCACCCATCAGCCGGTCGAACACCTCGCCTCCCTGCGGGCCATCCCTGGCTTGATTGTGCTGCGGCCGGCCGATGCCAACGAAGTGGCGGAAGCCTGGCGCGTGATCATGAATATCCATCATGAGCCGGTCGCGCTCATCCTCTCGCGGCAAGATGTGCCGACATTAGATCGGAGCAAATATGCCTCGGCGTCAGGCTTGGCTCAGGGGGCCTATATCCTGGCCGATAGCCCGGACGGACGACCAGACGTGATCCTGATCGGAACCGGCAGCGAAGTCTCTCTCTGTGTGGCCGCGTATGAGCAACTGAAGTCCAACGCCATTAAGGCCCGGGTCGTGAGCATGCCCTCGTGGGAATTGTTCGAGCAGCAGGACCAATGGTATCGCAACCACGTGCTGCCATCGGCAGTGGCGGCTCGTGTCGCGGTCGAACAGGCCTCCACATTCGGATGGGCCCATTACGTCGGCACTGCCGGGACCACCATCGGAATGACGACGTTCGGAGCGTCTGCTCCCTTGAAGGTCTTGCAAAAGGAATTTGGGTTCATGAAGGAGCATGTCGTCGAAGCCGCCATGCAGCAGCTGAAGCGTGCAGGGTAGTTGGTGTGCATCGCCATGGGCTCCGATCAGGCCGGCGGAAGTGAACCGTCGCACCTGAGGGAGAGAGCATCATGAAAGAAGATCTTCCCATCGTTTACCTGGCCAGGCACGGGGAGACCGCCTGGACCATTTCGCGTCAGCATACGGGACTAACCGATTTGCCGCTGACTGAGCGCGGCGAGCGCACCGCTCGCCGACTTGGCGAACGGCTGAAAGGATTGAAGTTTGCCAAGGTCTTTACCAGTCCGTTGCAGCGAGCAGCCCGAACCTGCGAGTTAGCCGGCTTCAAGGCAGGGGCCGAAATCGATCGGGACCTGGTCGAGTGGGACTACGGCGAGTACGAGGGGCGCCGTACAGCTGAGATTCTGGCGGAGCGTCCCGGCTGGGAACTGTTTCGAGACGGCGCTCCCGGAGGGGAATCGCCGAAGCAAGTCAGCGAGCGTGCGGACCGGGTCGTGCGGCGGGTGCGCGCTGTGTCGGGGGACGTGCTTATCTTTACGAGCGGGCACTTCATGCGCGTGTTGGCCACCCGCTGGCTTGGGCTTGAACCAACGGTCAATTGCAAGTTTTTCATGCTGAGCACGGCGAGCCTGAGTGCCTTGGGCTACGAACATGACCTCTCCCGGCCGGTGATCCGGTTGTGGAACGAAACTCGTCATGTGGAAGCTTGACACAATACGATTGCGCAATCCATTCGATGAGAACAAAAGGCAAGCATGGGATTCTTGGAAAAAGGAAGAGTGACTCGGGGCGAGGGAATTACGGTGATTGAAAAGAAATGTGTTGTGGAGACTGCCATGCAGCAGGTGAAGCGGGCCAGGGGTGAGGAGTGAGGTGTCAGTGGTAAGGCGGGAGGAGAGGGGCGGATTTGCTGAAAGCTGATGGCTGAGCGCTCTAGACAAGATGATGGATTGGGGCATGTGTCGCGGGGAACGAACTGCTGATCGCTGACCGGAAAGGGAGGATTAGGACCATGGCTCGTTCAGCTGGGGAAGCAAGAGTGTTGAAGGTGCTGAAGAATGGATACGAACAGACTTGGGAGCAGATCAGCTCAAGACTGCCAGACCTCGATTGGAACGAGCTCTTTGCCATTTTCGATGTCTTGAGCCGGCAGGGAAAGATTACCATGCGCAGGCGGGGAGCCGAGTATGTGCTGAAACTGTGCCATGCAGCGTCCGCAGCAAAGACGACCGCATCGACGGCTGATACTCTCATCTGAAGCACCTTGAATAGGTGAGGAGATGTTTTGGTTGTGGGGGAGCAATGGTCGAGGTCATCCTCGCAGTGACGAGGGCAGTGTTGAGGTCAGTTCTGAACTCCGTTTAGGTGGGGAGAACACTCCCCATCACGCTCACCATAGCCTTTTCCATCCTGTTTCATCGGCTATGTCCTCTCCTTCGAAAGCCAACCAGAACACATAAGGGAGTATGTTGGAGCAACACGTATCGTGTGATCATAACAATATTCAATCTTCATCGAACACGATGATTAAATTTCATCTTCGAGATTCACGATCAACTGACTAAAGACTGCATCACCCCTCGGGGTGTAGACTACACAGGCCGGATTCGGACAAACATCAAGAAGCCAGGAGTGTGATTGACATGATTACAGCTATGAGTTCCCTCACGACTCGCCATTCGTGGAAGGCCCTCGAAGCCCACCAGAAGAAGATCGGAGAGACGCACCTCCGAACGCTCTTTGCCGATGATCCCAAACGAGGCACCCGCTTGACCGTCGAGGCCGCGGGGATTTTTCTGGATTACTCTAAGAATCGGATCACCGATGAAACGCTCAGGCTCCTCACCCAACTGGCGGAGGATTCCGGATTGCGCGAGAAGATCGACGCGATGTTCCGCGGCGAGAAGATCAACATCACGGAGAATCGGGCCGTCCTCCATACCGCGCTCCGCGCTCCGAAAGGCGTATCGATCGTCGTCGACGGTGAGAATGTGGTCACCAAAGTCCATGCCGTCCTCGATAAGATGGCCGACTTTTCCAACCGCATCCGGAGCGGTGCGTGGAAAGGTCACACGGGCAAGCGTATCCGCAACGTCGTCAATATCGGCATCGGCGGATCCGATCTTGGGCCGGTGATGGCGTACGAAGCGCTCAAGCATTACAGCGAGCGTGGGATGACGTTCAGATTTGTCTCCAACGTGGATGGGACGGACTTCGCCGAAGCAGTCCAGGATCTCGATCCGGCTGAGACCCTGTTTATCGTTTCGTCGAAGACCTTCACCACACTGGAGACGATGACGAACGCGCAGACCGCGCGCGCCTGGTCGCTCGCGGGCCTTGGGGGTGACACGAAGTCGGTTCCGAAGCACTTCGTCGCGGTGTCGACGAACGCATCGGAAGTTGCGAAGTTTGGGATCGACACCGCCAACATGTTCGAGTTCTGGGACTGGGTCGGCGGGCGCTACTCCATGTGCTCGGCCATCGGCCTTTCGACAATGTTGGCTGTCGGTCCGAACAATTTCCGAGCCATGTTGAGCGGCTTGCACCAAATGGATGAGCACTATCGCACCGCGCCGTTCGCGCAAAATCTACCGGTGCTCATGGGCCTACTCGCCGTCTGGTACAGCGACTTCTTCGGGGCACAGACTATTGCGGTCCTTCCGTACGAGCAGTATCTGAAGAGATTTCCGGCGTACCTGCAGCAATTGACGATGGAGAGCAACGGGAAACACGTGACGCTCGACGGAATTGAGGTGGACTATGACACTAGCGCCATTTACTGGGGCGAACCCGGAACCAACGGCCAACATTCGTTTTATCAACTGATCCATCAAGGAACACGGCTTATCCCTGCGGATTTCATAGCATTTCGTCACTCGCTCAATCCCCTCGGCCGGCACCACGACTTGTTGATGGCGAATGTCTTCGCCCAAACGGAGGCGCTCGCCTTCGGCAAGACGGCGGAGCAGGTCAAAAAGGAGGGGACGCCGGATTGGCTGGTGCCCCACCGGGTCTTTGAGGGCAACCGGCCGTCCAACACGATTCTCGCTGAGCGGCTCACGCCCGACACGCTCGGGAAGCTGATCGCGCTCTACGAGCACTCGGTTTTTACTCAGGGCACGATCTGGAACATCGATCCCTTCGACCAATGGGGCGTTGAACTGGGCAAGGTGTTAGCCCAGCGCATCATCCCGGAACTCGAAAGTCAGGAAGAGCCCTCGCTCAACCATGATAGTTCAACGAACAATCTGATCCGTCGATACCGTGCGAAGGCCCGTGCCTGATCCTTCGGCGAGGACGTTGATCTCAGTGAGTTGATAAACTGATGCAAAACCTTCGATCAATTCATTTTGAAGAAAGGGGTTCGTGATGCAACTCGGAATGATCGGACTCGGTCGGATGGGCGCCAACATGGTGAGGAGGCTCTTGAAGGGAGGTCATCAGTGCGTGGCTTTCGACAGGTCTCCGCAAACAGTGAGTGAACTGGTTGAAGACAAAGCTGTCGGGGCCTCGTCGCTCGCTGACCTCGTCAAGAGACTGGAGAAGCCGCGAGCGGTCTGGTTGATGATTCCGGCGGCCGTTACGGACAGGACCATCGCGGATCTGCTACCGCACCTAGAACAGGGAGACATTCTCATTGACGGAGGCAATTCGTACTACATCGACGACATCCGGCGTGCGAAAACCCTCACCGCCAAGAACATTCACTATGTGGATGTTGGGACGAGCGGGGGCGTCTGGGGGGTCGAACGGGGATACTGCATGATGATCGGCGGAGAGCAGGGCGTGGTCAAGCACCTCGATCCCATCTTCGCGACGCTGGCTCCGGGACTGGGGCCTATCCCGCGAACCCCGGGACGCGAGAAGATCGGCGGGACGGCAGAGCGGGGCTATTTACACTGCGGCCCCAGCGGTGCCGGTCACTTCGTGAAGATGGTGCACAACGGGATCGAGTATGGCCTTATGGCCGCCTACGCCGAGGGGATGGGCATTCTTCGGGATGCCAATATCGGCAAGCAAAAACACGACATCGACGCGGAGACAACACCGCTGCGGGATCCCGAGCACTATCAGTATGACTTCAACCTGCCGGATATCGCCGAAGTCTGGCGGCGCGGCAGCGTCATCGCCTCGTGGCTCTTGGATCTGACGGCTGCCGCCTTGATCGAAGATTTCGCTCTCTCGAAATTCTCCGGTCGGGTGTCGGACTCAGGCGAGGGGCGGTGGACGATCAAGGCCGCCATCGATGAGGCTGTCCCGGTGCCGGTTTTGTCTACCGCGCTGTACCAGCGATTCAGCTCACGAGGCGAAGCGGATTATCAGGACAAGCTGCTGTCGGCCATGCGATTCCAATTCGGCGGCCACCACGAAAAACCCGCGACGTGAGGAGAGGCAGATGAACGCGCTCCATTCGGATGCGCTTGTGTTTTTCGGGGCCACGGGCGATCTGGCCTATAAAAAGATCTTTCCGTCGCTTCAGGCGATGATGAAACGCGGCCACCTCGATGTGCCGATCATCGGCGTTGCCAAGAGCGGATGGGGTCTCGACCAGATGCGGGCACGGATGCGCGAGAGTCTCGAGAAACACCCCGCCGGCCTTGACCATTCTGCGTTCGAGAAGTTGTGCGGCTCACTCCGGTATGTGGACGGCGATTATCAGACTCCCACGACGTTTGAGGCGATTCGAAAGGAACTTGGGCCTGCGAAACGCCCGCTGCACTATCTGGCGATTCCTCCGCTACTGTTCGGGACGGTGGTGAAGCAGCTGGCGAAATCCGGCTGCAACGAGGGCGCTCGCGTCGTACTGGAAAAACCATTCGGGACCGACCTGCCTTCGGCGCAGGAGCTGAACCGCATTCTGTTCGAGACGTTTCAGGAGACCGCGATCTTTCGCATCGATCATTATCTCGGGAAACGCCCGATCAAGAACATGCTGTATTTTCGCTTTGCAAACGCGCTCCCCGAGACGTTTTGGAACCGCACCCACGTTCAGAGCGTCCAGATCACCATGGCAGAACACTTCGGGGTCCAGGGCCGAGGGGCTTTTTATGATAAGACGGGTGCCATTCGCGATGTGATACAGAATCACCTGTTTCAGATCCTGGCAAACCTGGCGATGGAGCCCCCGATCGGATTGGATAGTGAATCCATTCGGGATGAAAAGGTGAAAGTTCTGAAGGCCATTCCACCGATTGATGAAAGCAACCTTGTGCGTGGTCAGTTCCGCGGTTATCGGACAGAGAAGGGCGTGGCGCCGGATTCACAGGTGGAAACCTTTGCCGCCCTACGGCTGGAAATCCATTCCTGGCGCTGGCAAGGAGTTCCGTTCTTCATCCGAGCAGGCAAGTGTCTGCCTGTGACATGCACGGAGATCCTGCTTCGGCTCCGTCGGCCGCCCACGGCGTATCCGTCCGCAGGTTTGGCACCAAACCATATGCGATTCCGGGTCAACCCAGACACGACACTCGCCTTCGGTCTGATGGCCCCGAAAATCGGTGACGAGACGGTCGGCCAGCTGTTCGAGACGACCGTGAGTCGTAATGCCCAGCCGGATGAAGTGGATGCCTACGAACGCGTGTTGACGGACGCCATGGCCGGTGACACCACGTTGTTTGCCCGTGAGGATTATGTGGAGGAGGCGTGGCGTATCGTCGATCCTGTGCTCAAGAAAGGTTCGCCGGTCTACGAGTACGAACCGAATAGCTGGGGACCGGAGGAGGTGGAGCGAAGAGTAAGACCTCCCGATGGTTGGCTGAATCCGACTGTCTCAACATAAATCGGATCCCGAAGACATCATTATGAAGATTGAAGTGCTGGCCGATGATGAGTCGGTCGCGCGCGAGGCGGCCGCGCTCATCGCCGCGGAGGCGCGAGCAGCCGTGGCGGAGCGCGGCGCTTTTGTCATGGCCGTGAGCGGTGGCCGCACGCCGTGGTTGATGCTGCGCGTGCTGTCAAGTCAAGACGTGCCGTGGGACAAGCTGCACATCGTGCAAGTGGATGAACGCGTGGCCCCGGCCGGACATCCGGATCGTAACCTCACGCATCTGCGAGACAGTTTGCTGAAACACGCACCACTGCCTGCGGATCGCATTCATGCGATGCCGGTGGAAGCCTCTGATTTGGAGGCTGGAGCTGCACTATACTCCATGAGCCTCCAAAAGTTGGCCGGTTCGCCACCCGTGCTCGATCTGGTCCACCTCGGTCTTGGACCAGACGGCCACACGGCCTCGCTGGTTCCGGGAGATCCGGTCCTCGACGTGACCGAGGCCGATGTGGCAGTGACCGGGGTCTACCAGGGAAAACGCCGGATGACCTTGACCTATCCAATCCTCAATCGTGCGCGGCGCATTGTCTGGCTGGTCACCGGGAGCGAGAAGGCGGGCATGCTTGCGCGTCTACGCGACGGAGACCGAGCCATTCCGGCAGGCCGAATTCGCCATGGTCAAGCTCTCGTACTGGCCGACCGCGCGGCGGCGACAGGATTGGGACCGGTCCCGCCGCCGATGGACGAAGTGTATTGACTGGTGCGCCGTGATCAACGACTGAAGTGGAAGAGGGCGAGCACGTAGAGCGCGGAGACTGCAAGCTGACAGCCCGTGAACGGGAGGCCGTAGCGCAGCCATCTGACGAAGGTGATAGGTTTGCCATTCTGCGCGCAGATGCCCACGCTGACAATGTTGGCAGCAGCACCGATCAACGTCGCATTGCCACCCAAAGTCCCCCCGAACATCATGGCGATAAAGACGGGCAGGGTGGCGGCGGGCCAGTCGGTGAAGTGAGCACCGAGCGCAAGCTCAGGCACCGCTTCGACGGCCACCAGATAGCCCTTGACCATCACGATCGACGCCGCCACGACCGGGATATTCGCCAGGAGACTCGACAGCAGCGCGATTCCGGCGATCAGCGACAACGCGGCAAGCGTAAATTCCGTGCCGAACCACTCGTACAGCTTGAGCGAGAAGTTCTGCAGCAGCCCGGTTTTCGTGATGGCTTGCACCAAGAAGAAGATACAACTGAGAAACACGAGGGTCTTCCAGTCGATGTCGCGAAGCACGTTGTCTACCGGCTCAAACCTCACACTATAGATGACGAGCAACGCCAGCGACGCAGCGATGATGGCCACGGCCGGCGGACCGATTGGGATAGGTAGATCCTCGCCGACCAGAAACAATCCGACCATGATCGCCAGCACCGTGAGCGCGAGCAAGGCAAACCACGGCCGCTGAAACGGCTTCTCAGACTCTCGGGGAGGCAGTGGCCGACGCAGGCGCCACAGATCCGGCATGAGCAACGGCAGCAGGGGAATGAGCACCAGCAGCGAAAGAAGCCCGCCGAGGCTCACCCTGCGCAAGTACTGCCCGAAGGTCATGCCGATCGAGCTGCCAACCAGGAAGGTGGCCGGGTCTCCGACGAGCGTCAAGAGCCCCGCTGAATTGCTGACGATGGCGGTCAGCACCATTGGTCCCACGAAGTCTATGTCGAGTGCCACAGCGACACGGATGATGATCGGTGCCAGGAGAATCACCGTCGTCGCGTTGGGAAGAAATGCGCACAAGGGCGCGACGAGTGCGATCAGCAACAACAAAAATCGCTTTCCGCTTCCTTTCGTCGCACGAAGATAGACCGTGCCGATGCGGTCAAAGATGCCTGTCCCGGCGAGGGTGCGTGCGACAACCATGCCGCCGAATAGCAATGCCAGCGGCCCGCCCGCGGTCTTCACGGCTGCAATGACGTCCTCCTCGGCGAGGATATTGAACCCGAACAGCATGCTCACGCCGAGGAGAGCGGCGACCGCCATGTCAATCAGGTCGAAGGCGATGGCCAGGATCACGGCGCCGAACACCACCATGGTCATGTATATCTGCACGTCGGTCATGCAGGCCTCCCGTTGATCAACGGACAGGTGGGGCGTACATCAGGCCGCCTTGTGTCCAGAGCCGATTGAGACCGCGCTCGAGGTTCAGCGGGCTGTGGATTCCCAGGTTGCGCTCGAACATCTCGCCGTAGTTGCCGACGCTCTGCACGGCGCGCAGCGCCCAGTCGGGATCGGTCGCGAGCGCTCGCCCGAATTCCGTGGACTCGCCCAGCGCCCGTCGCATGGCTGGATTGCGCGCGCTCTCGCGCATCGCGCGCACGTTGTCGCGCGTGATGCCGTTCTCCTCGGCGGCGATAAGGGCGAACAGTACCCAGCGCACCAGCGTCACCCAGTCGTCGTCGCCGCGCCGCATGACCGGCGCGAACGGCTGCTTGGAGAGCCGATCGGGCAGGATGACGAACGCCTGCGGCCCACCCGGTGCGCGCAGGCGCGCGGCAGCAAGCTGCGAGGCGTCTGACATATAAGCCTTGCAGCGGCCGGCAAAAAAGGCATTGGCGACCTCGGTCGCGGAGTCAATGATGAGCGGCGTGACACTGAGACCTTGCGCCACAGAGTAGTCGGCGAGGTTCTGCACGTGCGTGGTCCCCTTCTCAACACAGATGGTTGCGCCGTTGAGCTCCGCGATTGACCGCGCACCGCCCGTCTTCGCCACCATGAACGCCTCCCGGTCGTAAAACAGAACGCCGGCGAATTCCACCTTGAGGCTCGCCTCCCGACCGAGCGTCCAGGTGGTGTTGCGAAGGAGAAGGTCAACCACGCCTGCTTTCAGGGCGGGAAATCTCTCAGAAGCCTTGAGGGGGACGAAGGTCACTTTTTCGGCATCGCCGAGTGCGGCCGCGGCCACCGCGCGACAGAAATCCACGTTCAGCCCCGACCAGCGTCCTGACGCATCCTTCGTAGAGAAGCCGGCGATACCCTCGCTTACGCCGCAGCGCAACGTTCCTCTGGATTTGACCTGTGCGAGCGTGTCGCCTGCTGTTGCGGGGGGTACAACACAGGTAAGAACGAACAGTGCAATGACGGTGGGAATCAGGATCTTTCTGCAAGCGGCAACAATTCCCATTGAGATGGGCGGGAGTCTCCAGTTGCAATAGGTACCGAATAAACAGAGCGAGTGTAGCGACAAACGAGGAAAAAGTCACCTGGCTGGGTGAACAGTTGTGGATGTACAAATGGATTTCTGTTTGAGTCCCATTGAAGACGCCCCCGTGAGCGTGTCATGTTGGTTGTGTTCGAGAGATGTTATACGGTGGTGTGCCGTGCCGGACAGGGCCGGCCGCGTCGTTGGAGGGTCAACATGGATGTCGCGGAGGTTGTCGGGTTGACTGCCGGTGTCCTGACCACGATCGCCTTTCTGCCTCAAGTACGCCATAGCTGGACGACCAAGTCGACTAAAGATATCTCGCTGCCCATGTTTCTGACGTTTAGCACCGGCGTCCTGCTGTGGTTCATCTATGGAGTCATGATTCAGTCAGTGCCTGTGGTGCTCGCCAACGGTGTGACCTTCGTGCTCGTCGGAGCGATTCTGATCATGAAGCTCAAATGGGGGTGACCATTGTCTGCGCTATTCCGCAAACCTTTTTGTCAGACAAGGAGTCCGCAACATGAGGCCTAGAAATCGGAGAGGGTGCGCATGAGTTCCCTGGTCGTTGGCTTGATCGCGTTCGGGTGCATCTTTGGCGGGGCGATTCTTGGGATCATCATACGCTCCAAATTGCCCGAGCATCATCTCGATTCGGAGTCGAAAGATGTCGTGAAGCTAGGGATCGGTGTGATCGCGATGATGACGGCGCTGCTCCTCGGCCTGGTGACGGCCTCGGCCAAGAGCGCATTCGATTCCCAGGCGGCCGTGATACGGAACAGTGCCGCCGAAATTCTCACCCTTGACCGGCTGCTCGTGCGCTACGGACCGGAGACCCAGGATATTCGGGACCTGCTGCGCCGGGTGGTCGCGTATAGGCTCGCTCTGATGTGGCCCGAAGCCGCTTCGGGTGCTCCGAGTGTGCCTACGGAAGGAGCGGCGCCTATGGGCGAGACGATCGAGGATCGGATTCTAGAACTCTTGCCCCACACGGACGCTCAGCGGATGTTCAAATCCCGCGCACTGACGATCACGGGCAATGTCTTGCAAGCGCGTTGGCTGGTGGCGGGCGGAAGGGTCGAGACAATCCCATTGATGCTGTTGATTGCGGTGATTTTCTGGCTCACTGTCATATTCGGAAGCTTCGGTCTTTTCGCTCCATCCAATGCAACGGTGGTTACGGTTCTGTTCTTCTGCGCGCTGTCGATCTCTGCGTCCATTTTCCTGATTCTGGAGTTGGAGCAGCCGTTCGATGGAGTCATTAAGGTGTCCAGCGCGCCGGTGCGGTACACGCTCTCGCATCTTGGCCAATAGCGGATGTGGCGGGGAAGGATGAGGCGGCACGGATAACGAAAGCGCATTCGGGCGTCATCGACCCGGCGTTACTTCATCGGAATCGATTCGAAGAAACGCTCGGGAATCAGCGGCGTGCGGAACACCCAACGCACGCCGGCTTGTACCGTCCAGTCGAGACCCAAAAACGTATGTCTTCCCATCACTCCCACGCCGGGCCCGGCGAACACGTTCCAATGGTCGTCAAACCGATGGCCGATTTCCCCTTGCAGATTCAGCGTCGTCTTTCGATGATTCTCCCAATCGAGGTCCCATGTCGCGATAGCTGAACTCCACCATCGCTCAGTCCAAATGGTATTGAAGGTGGACTGGACCTGTGTGTAGTGAAGGCTGGTGCGGCTTGGATCGCCTCCGATGGACTTGAAGTCCTGAGCCAAAACGTAGAGCAGTGAATGCACTCGGGCCAGCGGGACCGCCAAACCGCCGCCCGGGCCGATGGTGTACTTGCCCGTGCCTAATTGCTTTTCCGAGGAGGACGTCGGAAACGAGCCATCGGTCCCAATGAACAGCGCCACGTACTCGTTAGAATAGAGCCGCCCTCCGGTACGGATGGTCATGTCGCCGGTACCGTCCTTTGTGAATCCACGTGGCTGATCCAGATCGGCCCAGACATAAGGCATGTTGACCCGAAACAGCCAATTGGGCGTGATCGGTAGCTGGATTGTGGCCGTCGCAGTATCGGTCCGCAGATTGTTGGTGAACGTGCTGTGCCCGTAAACAAGTTGATAGTACCCGACGATGGCGGTTGGGTCTGTGCCAAAGCCCGCGGCAGCCGCCGACAATCGCTTGCGCTCTTCTTCTAGTCGCGCACGCTCCTCAGGCGTGGCGCCCACCATTAGAGCCTCCAGCCGGCGATGTTTGCGCTCCGGCTTCTCCTCCGCGGATTCGGTACCTTTATTTTCTTGCGTCTGTGCTTCTACAGTCGGCGCGGTATCTGCGGCAAGAATTTCAAGCGGAAGGAGACTGAGCCATAGAAACAGCCCAACATTCACAGCTCCAAGGATTGATGTCACGGTCCGAGTTAGCGTCCCTCTTTTGGGAGCCCCTTGAAGAGGCGTTCGGGAATCAGCGGTGTTCGGAACACCCACCGCACACCAGCCTGCACCGTCCAGTCCAGGCCCAGTGGCGTATTATCCCCCGTGATGCCCACACCGGGCCCAGCAAACACGTTCCAATGGGTATCAAACCGGTAGCCGATCTGGTCCACCACGTTCGACGCGCTCGGTCAGTGAGTGTTCCAATCATTGTTCCAGGTACCCTGAACCGAGGTGCACCAATGCTCCGACCAAATGGTGTTGATGGTTC
>Ga0126373_10002205_pt1 | contig 14287 bp, 9 predicted proteins | sample PanSoiMetPlot_11_FD_92545 | JGI IMG/M metagenome (GOLD analysis project Ga0126373, IMG submission 92545) | Tropical forest soil microbial communities from Panama - MetaG Plot_11 | ecosystem: Environmental > Terrestrial > Soil > Tropical forest > Bulk soil | place: Panama | collected 2016-02-17 | reverse complement strand
ATTTCGGCATTAGTTCCGTTTCCTCCTTTTCTGCCTGCTTGGCGCCTGCTGGGGGACCAAAATCTTCCTGCTGGCGCGATGTTATTGCCGACTGATCAAGAGCCCAGGTTCGGGCTCAAAGTCAGCAGTTATCGTGTCGTTGACGTATGTTTTTTGGGACATGTAGAGGACATCATGGCTGCTAAGTCGTTGATTATGCAGCAATTAAATCCGCATAGAGGTTCCGTGAACCGCTATGCACGAGCTGAAGGTGACCTAGAAACCAGGCTTAGCGTTCCATCTCTGCCCACGAAGATGCCATCTTAGGCGTTGCTGATCGAGCTTCGCTCTCTCTTGCTAGGAGTTCGGCTCTGCTGCAAGTAGGCGCGATCGGCTACGATCAATGGCAAGTTAGCGCCAATGGCGGTACACTCTGAGTCGGTAACGCAATCGCGCCCGCGAGCATACTGCCTACCATTCAGTCCACGCGGTCCGGCGGTCAGGTCATTTACATTGACTCCCCCGAAGAATCTCAGTTTTTTCTTTAAGTACGAATACGAATACCAGGCCCACTCACACACTTTGGGGAAACACAATCGTCTCAGGTGGCGCGTGGACCTTGCGTAATCCAAAACCCGCACCGCCAAAGCAATGAGAGATCTGGCCATGAAACGGAGGTGACAACTATGTTTCAACTACCTGCACTCACCAACATGCGATTCGCCATTCCTTTTTTCCTGGCTTCTGTTCCGTTAACGCCATCGGTCCGGGCGCAAACCCCTGTTTTCATGGTTACGCAGGAAGATAGTTCTATTAACTTCTCCGTGAAGGCTTCGGTTTCTATCGCCGGTAAGTTCGACAAGTGGGACGCGACTCTGACATTTACTTCCCCGGATGTTGCCACCGGTGTCTTAGACATTAAGGCTCAGGCGGCGAGCGTGGACACGGGAAGCGGCATGAAGGACGACAAGCTGAAGAGCAAAGATTTCTTCAATGCAGAGCATGATCCATTAATCACGTTTCACTCGACAAAGGTTGTTCCGACTGGCCCAAATACCTTTGACATACCCGGTACTTTCACGATTCGGGGAGTGTCGAAACCCGAGACACTAACCCTCACGGTTTCCGGCGAGGGAACAGGATCAGGGGCAATTAAGGGGACGATGGCTTTTGACCGCAAGGACTACGGGATGAACAGCGGTATCCCCTTTATCAGGATTGCCGACCGCGTTGAGGTGGATGTCGACCTTCACGCGAAGCGCCTCAGTGGCCCTCCGCTGGTCTTTAAGACAAAGTAGCTCTTTTCTCAATAGTCCCGCGTTCTAATCGGACAAAGGAGGTGTTCTGAATGGCGGAAGCTGGCGACTCCAACGTCGAGGTCGCCCGTCACCTCGGCGACCGCAAAGAATCATCACCCCCTCTAGAACACACGATATTGGAGGCCGTTGAGGCGGTTGTTCTCGCTATTGTTGCCATCGCCACCTCTTGGGCTGGCTATCAGGCGGCGCTTTGGAATGGACATCAGTCGGAACTATACGGTATTGCCAGCAAGCTGAGAGTGCAGGCTGAGGGAGTTATGACCACGGCCAACCAGGAACGCTTGTATAACGCCGTGACAGTGATGGAGTGGCTGAAGGCTGAAGCTCAGGGGCAAAAGAAGCTCGCTGATCTGTTTGAGCGGCGCCTTCTCCCTGAGTTTCGCCCATTGTTCGACGCTTGGAAGAGTACTGACCCACTCAACAACCGCAATGCTCCAGCGAGCCCTCAGCTTTTGGTTGACTACCACAGTCCACTGACAAGAGAGGGTGACAATTTAAATAAAGAGGCAACGGAGACCTTCGAGCGGGGCAATGTGGCGCGACGACACTCCGACGAGTATGTGCGGCTGACAGTAACGCTCGCAACATTGTTGCTGCTGATAAGCATCGGTCAGCGTTTCAAGATACATGCCGTGCGGGTTGGATTGACGGTTGTGGCCCTGCTGCTGCTGTGCATTCCGCTTTACCGCATCCTTACGCTCCCACGAGCCTAACGTCAGTTTCGAGATTTTTCCAGCGTCCGCGCCATCGACTACTTGGCCATCACAGTATTGCTGGCGGTGTCGATCATCGAGACGCTAAGGCTGGGTGCTCCGGCGCTTGAAAACTCTCCTCTTTGTCGATTTCAGGGCTCTTCCTCGCAGAAAAGATCGAAGAATTTGTGGTCCCTTAGAAAGGCGGCGCGTTGTGCTGCATCGCGGAAGGCCTCTGTCCCCCCAGAATTCTGAGTCGAAAGCGCGCCCGCGATATTCCCGGCACATGCGCAAGCTACGATGTCTTTCGAACGAAGATAGGCGAAAAGAAAGCCCGCGTCGAAGCTGTCTCCGGCTCCTATTGTGTCCACTGGCGTAACCGTGACTGGATCAACATCGACACTGCGACCCCGTTCCCAGACGCGTGCTCCACGGCGTCCCCGCTTGACGACAATCGTCGGAACTTTTGCGGCAAGCGACTCAATCGCATCGTCCAAGCTTGACTGGTTCGTCATGCGGCAGATCTCATCCTCGTTAGGGAGAAAGACGTCAACATAAGGAAGTACTTCAGCCAATGGAGACTCCCAGAGGTTTTCCGGATCATCATTCGTATCAAGGGAGATCGTGAGGCCCGCCTTCTTCAGGCGACACAAAAGGTCCGGCAGGCCGGCATGGAGACCACGTTGCAGATAAAGAGAAGAGAGGTGAAAGTGGCGTGCCTGAGTCAGAAAATCAAAGTCGAGATCGGCAACTGTTAGCTCCCCGATTGTACCGGGATAGGTAAGTATGTGGCGCCGATCACCGTGCGGCAGCAGGATCGTAACGCCAGTCGCCGTCGATTTGCTTTTCGTCGCGCGCGATATATCCACCCCTGACTTTTGCAGGCGCTCGAGTGCGATTCTGCCAAAATCATCCATCCCGACTTTGGTGCTGAAGGCCACACGCGCGCCCAGCATAGAAGCATTGTGTGCAACTATCGCGGACGAACTACCAAGAGTGGCGCTGAAGCCATCCGCCAGCAGTTCCCTTTCAAGTTGCATCTCAGCAGGAAGACCGTAAAGAATCAGATCCAGATTGAGTTCTCCCGCAATTGCGATATCAAAAGGCTTCATTGTCGTCCTTCGCTGTGACATTACGTTAGATTTCGTTAGAGAGAGGGCGCTATAGGAAGCGCGAGAACCTGGGCGCTTCGGGGTATCTACCTTATAATCTTATATTTCCAAACCTCGACCGGGCTCCTCCTAACGACGAATCAACAAAATGGCATATTCTTTTGTTTTATTTCCCTTGCAATCCCCCGCCATATTCGTTTACTTTATATTTCGAATTGTTTCTTTTTATAACACAACAAGAGGACCGCAATAGTGAATCCACTTTCCCGCCTCCTGACCCTCTCCCAATTTGAAAAGCAGGAACGTGGCCTCATTTATACCCCCAGAGAGATCGCACAGCAGCCAGCGACATGGCAGGTAACGCATCGTCTCTTCGAGGAGTTCCGGCAGGAACTACAGGCCTTTCTGCGACAGGCTCACACCGAACACTGGACGATCTATCTCGTAGGCGCCGGAACGTCGGACTACATCGGCCACGCTGTTGCGAATCTCATACGCAGATTATGGGGTTGCGAGGTATCGGCAATCCCCAGCACGGATCTGCTCACCAATCGCGACGATCTCGTCGTTCCAGGGCGAAATTATCTTTGGATCTCCTTTTCACGCTCCGGCGACAGCCCTGAAGGAGTCGCAGTTCTCGAGCAGGCACTTGCCTCCAGCGCGCAGGTCAGGCATCTCGTCGTGAGTTGCAACAAAGACGGGCGCATGATGAAACTTGCCCAGGAAAGCCAAAACTGTTTTGCTGTCGTGCTGGACGACGCGGTCAATGACGGCAGTCTTGCAATGACCAGCTCGTTTACAAATATGGTTGTCTTCGCCCTTGAACTCGCGCACCTGTGGGATAACACAAGGTTCGAGGAAACATTGGACTGCATGACTCTGGCTGCGGAATTCGTCCTGGAGGATGGCGCGTCGCTGGCTCACAGTCTTGCTCAGCAGGGATATCGCAGAGCGTGTTTTGTCGGTGCGGGATCGCTCGCCGCGGCTGCCCGGGAATCTGCTCTGAAGTTGCTCGAGTTGACCAGCGGCAGTATTCAAACGATGTATGAGACAACGCTTGGGTTAAGGCACGGACCCATGTCGTCGCTAAATACAGACACCCTTTTCACCAGCTTCACATCGAAGGATGCTCGCCGTCGGAGATATGACTCCGACCTCTTGAAAGAAGTCCGTGACAAGCAGGTGGTTCACTCCATCGTCTCTGTCGGATCTGCTGATCCCTCGAGTGACTACAACCTCAACTGCGCTGCCCTTGACGACCTCGCTGATGATTACCGCACCCCGGTCGTTATCATCTTCAGCCAGATGCTTGGCCTTTTCTCCTCGATTGAGTTTGGATTGAAACCCGACTCTCCAAGCCCGAACGGGGTGATAAACCGGGTCGTGGAAACATTCACGATCTACGCCTAAAAGCGTTCTGCACAGCGCACCTTCCGAGAGGTATTGCTTTGTCTAAATATCTGCTGGACTTTCTTCGTGCTTCTCGAGGGAAGCGCGGCATCTATTCGGTGTGCTCCGCGCATCCCTTGGTGATTGAGGCCGCCATGCGGCAGGCGATTGGGGACGATACCCACCTGCTGCTCGAAGCAACCTCTAACCAGGTGAACCACACCGGCGGCTACACCGGAATGACTCCCGCTGATTTTCGCGGCTTCGCTTACGCCATTGCAGAAAAGTGCGGCTTCGATCGTACGCGTCTCATCCTTGGCGGAGACCACCTTGGCCCCAATCCCTGGCAACACCTCAACGCAGAGACTGCGATGGACAGCGCTATCCAAATGGTCCGCGCATATACCGCAGCCGGATTTACAAAAATCCACTTGGACGCCAGCATGGGCTGCGCGGACGATTCCACAATCGTGCCCGATGAAGTGATGGCAAAGCGGGCCGCATTGCTCTGCAGCGCAGCCGAAGCCGAGCGTCAACGCCTGTCGCTCCCGCCGCTCGTCTACGTTATCGGGACTGAGGTTCCCGTTCCCGGCGGTGCGACTCACGCACTGAACACCCTTGAAGTAACTACATCCGAGGCGGCCGAGCGGACGCTCGCAGTTCATCGCGAGGCATTTCACGACGCAAGTATGGATGCTGCCTGGCAGCGTGTGATCGCCGTGGTGGTGCAACCCGGCGTCGAATTCGATCACGATAGAGTAATCGACTATGACCCAGCAAAGGCCAGCCATCTGCAAGCCTTCCTGCAGGCGCATTCAGATCTGGTGATGGAAGCACATTCAACGGACTATCAGAAACCACATGCCTACAATGAACTTGTCCGCGACGGCTTCGCAATCCTCAAGGTTGGCCCTGCGCTGACATTTGCGCTTCGAGAGGCCCTGTATTCGCTTGCTGCCATCGAACGCGAGCTTGTTCCGGTAGCCGAGCGTTCTCGCATTGTCGAGACGATGGAACAGATCATGCTGGCTAATCCTTCAAATTGGCAGAAGTACTATCACGGAAGAGAAGAACAACAAAGATTGCTGCGGGTCTACAGCTACAGCGACCGAATCCGGTACTACTGGCGGTCTCCTAAGGCCCAGGCTTCCGTCGAACGCCTTCTTGAAAACCTACGGCAGGTCATTATTCCCAAGACATTATTGAGTCAACATCTTCCTCGGCTGTATGACAAAGCACGTGCTGGAATGCTGGCGAATGATCCGAATGCGCTGATTCTTGAGAACATTCAGATGGCGCTGGCGCCGTATCGCAAGGCTTGCTATGGAGGCTATTGCAACTGAGCCACCTGCTTTTGGGATCTACGCATCAGCCAGGCCACCAACAGCCCGACGCCAATCCAGAGCACGCCGAGGATCTGAGCGCTTCCGCTTAGGTGTATCCAAATAAAGCCGCAGACAAGGATTCCAAGTGCAGGAATGAGGGCCGGAAACGTGACCTCCTCCTGTGAACGGAACTTGTAGTGGACTAGGGCAGCGGCGTTTACACCAATGAAGGCAATAAATGCGCCAAAGTTGAGCAATTCAGCACCCTGCTGATAGCTGAGAAGAAACGCCCCAGTGAGCGCGATTGCGCCGACGATGAGGACGTTGTTCCGTGGAACGTGATGGCGGGAATCGATTGCGCCAAATAGGCGCGGTGGCAATGACCTCTCTCTGCCCATGCTGTACATCAGACGAGAGGCCCCAAACTGCGCCGCAATGCCCGACCCAAGATTCGCAATCAGGAGCGTCGCGTTCAGTAACTGGAAAAGGAATGTTCCGCCCACGCGTGCTGCCACATGCACAAATGCCGTGTCGACGATCGACTCGGCGAACGGTTGACTGGCTGGCCAGACAAGCTGCGCTAGATAAACCTGGACCATCGATAAGATACCAATGATGAGGCATGTAAAGACGGTCGCGAGAAGAATGTTGCGCCGAGGATCCTGCACTTCCTCGGCCATCGTTGAGATCCCATCGAAACCGATGTAGGTAAGTACCGCAACAGATGTTCCTCGCAGCACCGTGGAAGTCGAGAAGGTGGACGGGTCATAGAACGGGCGAAGCAGATCGCGACCCGTTGGATGCACGCTCGAGAAGATGTATCGGAAGCTTTCTCCGAGAAACAGCACCACGACCAAGCCCATAGCGATCGAAAGAATTGCATTGACCCGGCTTGAAGTCTGAATTCCACGTGTGTTGAGGTAGGTTGAGAGCAGCGCAAACGCGACCACCCAGAAGGAATAGGGAACGCCGGGGGCGATATTGCGGGCGGCCTGGCTGCACCAAATGACGCAGATGATCGGGTTGAGCAAATAGTCCATCAGCATTGCCCAACCGACGATATAGCCGAGTTTAGGATTCAGTTCTTCCGAGACATAGGTGAAGGCGGAACCCGCGCGAGGATAGACGCGCGCCATTCGCCCGTAACTCACCGCAGTGAACAGCATCGCTATCATCGCGATGAAGATAGTGGTGACGACGTGGCCGCGGGCGATATTGCTCACCACTCCGTAGATACCCATTGGAGCAGTGGGCTGGATGATGATGATTCCGTATACGATGAGGTGCCATAGCGTCAGTGAACGCTGAAGTTGCGGCACCTCGGTTGAACTTTCCATCTCGTCTTTCACCATCTTTTGTCCCAGAAGTGTTCTTCGGCACTTCGATCTCGTTGGTAGATCTTCCTACAGTAAAACATATAAAACGAAATAAAAGTTCATACATAGGACACGTAATGATACTTTGTAAAGGCGGACCTCCCGCGCTTAACTGTGAGGTCATGCAAGAGGAGATAACACGAGATGAATCGACGTCAACTGCTGCGAACGACTGGATTAGGGCTGGTGGGTGGCGCCGTCGCTCACGCCGGAGTTGCGCGTCAACCCGAGGCGACCACGGATAAGAGTCAGCCGAAGCCGCTTAGCCTCGCCGACTATGAACCAAAGAGCATGCTTCAGGTACGTGAGACGCACGTGGAGCGAGCGCGCTTCCCGGTTATCGATATTCACACCCACATTAGCTTCTCCGCCAAGTCTGAGAACGGAGTTGAGCTGTCTCCGAAGTGTAGTTATCAAGGCACGCCGGAGGAGTTGCTGGCGGTGATGGACCGCAAGAACATCCGGTCGATGGTGAACCTTACCGGCGGTTATGGCGCCGGGCTGGTAGAGACAGTCAAGAAATATGACCTTGCTTATCTCGATCGCTTCTACACGTTTACGGTTCCTTCTTACTCGGAGCTCCTGAAGCCCGACTATGCGAAACTGCAGGCTCAAGCCATCGAGGAGGCTCACCGTAATGGTGCGCGGGGGCTCAAGATTCTGAAGACGCTCGGACTTTACTTGAGAGAGAACATTACCTCTGGAAAGTTGGTGAAGATTGACGACCCGCGATTCGACCCCATGTGGGACACCTGCGGGCAACTAAATATGCCGGTTGCGATTCACGTCTCCGATCCGATTGCCTTCTTTACTCCGACCGACTGCTTCAACGAGCGTTATGAAGAACTCAACAATCATCCTGACTGGTCGTTCTATGGCAGAGATTTCCCGAGCAATGCAGAGTTGCTCGAAGCGCGGAACCGCGTGTTTGCGCGCCACCCAAAGACTCGGTTCATCGTTCTTCATGTAGGCAACTTCTCGGAAAACCTAGCGAACGTTTCGGAGAACCTTAACCGCTTCCCCAACATGAATGTCGACATCGCCGCTCGCATAGGCGAGTTGGGCCGCCAACCGCGGACGGCACGCGCGTTCTTTGAAAAATATCAGGACAGAATTTTGTTTGGAACAGATGCTACTCCGCACGGCGATGAATATCCGCAGCAGGTCTTCAACGACCAGCTCTACGAGATTTACTACCGCTTTCTTGAGACCGACGATGAGTACTTCGATTACGCTCCGGCGAAGATTCCGCCACAGGGACGATGGCGCATCTATGGCATCAATCTGCCTGAGTCGATTCTGCGCAAGGTCTATAGCGGCAACGCCGCGCGCGAATTGCACCTATCCGTATAGCCACGAGGACCTCCTTAATGAACCGTCTGCTGACTACAGCGCTGCTTCTTGTGACCAGCGCCGCAGCATTCGCGCAGAATGCAAGTTCCGGAATCTTCAAAAGCGTCCACTCCGCTCACGATGTCTCGCTTGCTACAGATCCGGGGTCGCCGTTCTGGCGGGGGGCGTTGCCGGTATCCGCTGAGGTGGATGCTCATGGCAAGCCAGTTCCCACGTTGCGGACAGAAGTGCGCTCGCGGTGGACTAAGGAGAATCTGTATCTGCTCTATGTGTGCCCTTATGAGGAACTGCACCTAAAGCTGGATCCGAATACGGAGGTGGAGACAAACCAGCTTTGGAACTGGGACGTCGCCGAGCTCTTTATTGGGTCGAACTTTCAAAATATCAAGCTCTACAAGGAGTTTGAGGTTTCGCCGCAAGGTGAGTGGATCGATCTTGATATCAATCTTGACCATCCTCATCATGAGGATGGATGGACCTGGAATTCCGGCTTCCAGGTTGCGGCTCGGATCGATCGCAAAGCGAACGTCTGGTACGCCGCGATGCGAATTCCATTCTCTGCGATTGACCAGCGCAAGCCAGTCGCTGGGATAGTATTTCGAGCCAATCTGTTTCGCACGGAGCGGGAACATTCGGTTGCATGGCAGGCGCCTATGAGCGACACGTTCCATACACCGGAGCACTTCGGGCGGCTCGAACTCGTGGATAAAAAGTAGCTCGGGGCAAGAGCACCCCCTCCCCGTTTTTAGTGCAAGGTATTTCAAAATAGATATTTTCGTTTCGGACTTAGCCCACAAATTCGCGCCAAACCCCTCAAAACTCGGGAAAACGAGGGTGTCATGGTGCAAAGTGTCCATGACACGGTATTTAGTTTCCGTCACCCAGGGCCAAATTTAGGTTACATCCGAACCTTAAAGAGAGAGCCCGGTGAATAGCCGGGCTTCTCGTTCGCATGCCCACCTCTTGTTGCGATGATGAGATTGAAATCAGCATGAGGCATTCGAGCATGCTGTTTCAAGAAAAAGGGCCGACGGAGGATCCCGCCGGCCCAACGTTGCGGTTGGAGGGGTCTAGAATGTGATGCGGCCTCTCAGGCGGACTGTGCGGCGGCTTGCGACGCCCTCCTGATCGTAGCTGCGGTAGAGGCGGCCGAAATCGGAGTTGATGTTGACATTGCTGGGATCGATCGGCAATAGCTTTGGCTGTTTGCCAGGGGTTCCGGGCGTGCTCGGATCGACGCCAACGTAGAAGTCACCCAACTGCGCGAAGGTTCCACCGCCGCCGCCATCATTGGCGTCCGGGGAGAGCATGGGATGGTTGAAGACGTTATCGATGTCCGCTCCGAGTTGGAGGGCGATACGGTCGTTGATGGAGAAGGACTTGTGCAGGCCGAGGTTGGCACCGTAGGTTCCCGGCCCGATGAGTTGGTTGCGCTTGACGACTCCTGCCTGGCTAAAGAGGTTCGCGCCGATGGCGGGCAAACCAAACGCGTTCGCGTCCCACTGGAACCCTTTGGGAGCTTTGTTATAGCTGCCCGTGGCAACGGGACGGAACGATGGTCCGGTGAAGTCTCCGACGGCGTCGATTGCACCGGAGGCGACGTTGCCCGGGAGGACAGGATCGCAATCATCGCAGACCCAGAATGGAGTGAATCCCGTGCCGGACTTGATGAAGAAGTTTGTGGAGGCCTGCCAACCGCCGACCAGCATGTCGGTCCAGCGCGAGGAGTCGGACAGGTAGCGCTTGCCGCGCCCCACGGGCAGATCGAAGATACCGTAGGCCACGACGCGGTGACGTGAGACGAATCCATCCTGACCGTAGTCGCTGTCCGGCTGGGTGGCATTGTAGGCCTCGCCGCCGAGGCTGGAGTTGCCTGTGTCGAGCGCCGACGATTTCTGGTCGAGATAGGTGTAGGCGACGCTAAAGACGAAGCCGTTGGCCTGGCGCTGGGCCTGTGCCTGGAATGAAGTCGTGTTGCTGTGCCCAGTGTTTCCATAGCCGAGAACGTAGTCGCCGAGGGCCGGGAATTTGAGCCGGGCCATGTCCGCATCCGAGTAAGCGCAATCGCCATTATTGATGGGGTCGCAGGTAGTAACGCCATCGCCCGTTGTAGTGCCAAAGGGGTTGTCGCTGGGAGCGATCTGGTTGAGATCGATCCCGATGACCTGACCAGATTGATGGGACCCTATGTAGGAGAAGCGCAGGGACGACTGCCAAGGAATCTGCTGCTCGAAGGTAGCGTTCCACTGCTGCAGGCGCGGGTTTCTGAGATTCACCGGAACATAGTTTGCCGAGGGGGTATTGCCGAAGGCTTTGAGCGCTCCCCCTGTGAGGGGGCTGGTTCCTGAGCCGCCGGGGGTGGGCCAGCCGGATAGGACTGCAGAGCCCTTGGACTGTTTGTTGCGAGACGGATTGAAGGGATTGGTGGCGATCGGATCGCGAATTCCCTGTGCGGCCGAGGTGGGATAGTACATGCCATAGCCGCCGCGGATGACGCTCTTATCGGTGAGCCGGTAGGCCATGCCGAAGCGCGGACCGAAGGCGGTGGTGTCGGTGTGCACGAGGCCTCGCCCAACTCCCAAGTGGGACTGGCTAGCGATGACGGTGCCAAAGTTGATGATGTTTGGGTCGAGATACTTCAATGTCTTCTCGGAAGGAATGACGAAGCGGCCATTCTGCCCTGTATTGGGATCGTGGAAGTTGGGATCGAAGTTGGCCATCAGATCGTTCTTGTCGGTAAACGGAGTGAAGAGCTCATACCGCATGCCGAGGTTCAAAGTGAGGCGCGAGTTGAGGCGGAAATCATCCTGAACGAAGTATCCGGTCTCCCAATTATGCGTGTCCATGGGAGGACGCGGATTGAGAACGTAGGTGGCGGTGTTCGCAGGAAGCCCCTGCAGGAAACTGGCGAGCGCTTGCGGTCCGCTGCCGGAATAGGTGACGGCTCCGCGAACGTTGCCGCGATTGACGGCGAATCCGTCTACGGCCTGATTGCGGACGAAGTCGGCGCCGACTTTGAGGGTGTGGCGGCCGAGCGACCAGGTGAGCGTATCTCCGAAGGTGATGAGGTTCTGGTCGAGCGGACGGTCGGTGTTGCGTCCGCCGTTGGTGAAGGCCTGGTAGGCGCCGCCGAAGCTGATGGCCATGTGGCCGTAGGTGTTCAACTCGTCCGGCCCGACGACAGCGCCGTAGGCCGCGATGTCCGATGCGGAGAAACCGATGCTCGAGAGGAAGCCCTGAAGCGTGGTGTTGCTGTGGGTGAAGAGGTGTTGCTTGTTGAAACCGCCGCGGGCTTCGTTGACGATTCTTGGAGAGAAGACGTGTGTGTAGGAGAGCGAAACCGAGTTGTTGCGGCGGTCGGTCTGGGTGAGGCCGAGTCCGGTCATCATGGGGACGACAGGATTGAATGAGCTGCTTTGCGCGGAGGCGTGATAGACGCCGTAGAGGTGGTTGGCGTCGTTGAAGTCATGGTCAACGCGGAGCGATGCCATATCCTGGTTGCCGCGACCGGGAATCGAAGTAGCGTAGAAGGGGACGCGGCCGTTCGATTTATTGATGGGAGCAGACAGTCCCATGTTGGGATAGTAGAGACTGATGAGCTTCGTCGTCGCGGGATTCAAGAGACGCTGGGGAATGTTGATGAAGCGCATCTTGCCGTCAGGTGTTGTGACGGTGTCAGTGGCAATTTCATTGGGAGTCAGAACTGCAGAGCCGACCAGTGGCTTTGCCGAGTCATTGAGGAGCGAGAAGTCACCAGCCAGCAGAGTTGGATGCGGCATGGTCTTGCTGGACTGGCTGGATGGTTGGACCGTCCAGTTGTGCTCATAGGAGGTGAACCACCAAGTCTTCTTCAGTTTGGGCACAGGGCCGCCGACGGATCCGCCGACGTCGGTGATGTTGAAGTAGGGATTGGGGTAGTTCGGCTGCGAGAATGTGGGCGTGAAGGCGGCGGCGGCGGCCTTGTCAGACAGCTTCCAGGCGGCGAGGGCGGAGTTGCTATTGTTGTAGAAAAGTGAGCCGTGATAGCCGGATCCGCCGCGCTTTGTGGTGACGCGGATGTTGGCGACGCCAGCATACTCGGCGCTGAAAGTATCGGATAGGACGTTGAGATCGCTGACGGCCTCAAGGGAGGGTTCGGTCTTCGTTTGCTGCCCGAAGATGCCGCCCTTGGAGCGCTGGCCATCGACGGAGAAACTGGCCCCATAGCTCTGCGCTCCGATGAACTTGAAGTTGCCCGGTTCGTCGGCTTGCGTGATGCTGGGATTGATGTAGAGGAAGGAGTAGATGTCTCGGCTGTCGCGGGGAAGATCGATGATCGCCTTCGAGCTGATGGTCTGGCTCAGTGTCTGATTTTCCGTGTTGATGATCGGAGCGTCAGAGGCCGAGACAACGACCGACGACGTGGTCGCAGGGTGCATGCTGGCGTTGACGCTGACGGAGTCGGAGCCGGCAAGGACGATGCCGTTGATGACGGAGACACTGAATCCGGTGGCGGTCACCTTGGCGGTATAGCGACCTCCCGGCAGCGCAGACACAACAAAATCGCCGTGCTGATTGGTGGTGGCCTGAAGGGTCTTGCCGGTGGCGGTATCAGTAATCGTGACCAGTGCGCCGGGAAGGAGCGCTCCACTTTGATCTGTGACTGTTCCACGAATCGTGCCGAGATCCGTGCCCTGCGCTAACAGAGTCGAAGTGCTAATTCCGACACCAAGGATAAGGATCGCGAGCGAGCTTGCTAGTCTTCGTGGGGTCATAGAGACTTCCTCTTTTTCAAGAATGGTTAAAGGAGATACCACAGCGAAAGAAAATAAAGCAAACAAAAAATAAAACGAAAGGAAGAATACGCAACTTATTGTTTATAAAGGTTCGAAGGTCTGGTTTTGCCTCTGGGACGCGAATTTCGCCCGATCTCGAACGGCTAACTCCTAAGGAAACTGAGGAAAATCGGCCACGGAAGATCCGCTTTGTTCCAGCGTTTTCACTTCTCAGAACCGGCTGATCGAAATTGACACCGGTGGGGAGAAACGATTAGAAACTGTATCAACTACAATGCGATACATTCTAAAACGACGTATAAGAAAAGAAATCGTAATGCGGATAGCTCTGGCGCTTGCGACCTGCTTTCCGGCCCTCAATGCTCATGGAGACGGCTTTACGGTCGTTGGGCCTGGTGGCGGCGGTGCGATGTTTAACGCGACGATCAACCCTCGCGATGCCAATGAGGTTTTGGTTTCCTGCGATATGACGGGAAGCTATATCAGCCATGATGGCGGCCGTTCGTGGCGGATGTTCAATCTTCGCGGGACAGTGCGATTCTTTGCCTTCGATCCGCTTCGTCCGAAGACGATCTATGCCGGTGCGACTGGGCTGTGGCGAAGCACGGACGATGGCGTGACGTGGTCGCTCGTGTGGCCTGCTGCGGCGGCGGTCCGCGGCGTTCACATGAATACCGACCACGCGGACGAGACCATTCTCACTGGTGACGGGCCGGCCGGACAAGTGACGGCGCTGGTGATTGATCCGGCCGACTCGCGGTCACTCGTTGCTGGAGTTGTAAAGGAGAGTAAGGCATCTATCTATCTTTCTAAAGATGAGGGCGGCACTTGGGAGAAGGTTGGTGAGTTACCGGGGGCTGCGCGACGGGTATGGGTCGATCCAGGTTCAGCTAAGGGCGACCGCGACATATATGTGGCCGGGCAGTGGGGTGTTGCGGTTCGGCACAAAGGGGTGTTGCAGAACCGT
>Ga0126373_10002204_pt1 | contig 14291 bp, 14 predicted proteins | sample PanSoiMetPlot_11_FD_92545 | JGI IMG/M metagenome (GOLD analysis project Ga0126373, IMG submission 92545) | Tropical forest soil microbial communities from Panama - MetaG Plot_11 | ecosystem: Environmental > Terrestrial > Soil > Tropical forest > Bulk soil | place: Panama | collected 2016-02-17 | reverse complement strand
GGGGAGTCAGGCTTGATCGAACCGGCCGGGCTGATGTGGTCGGTCGTCACCGAGTCACCGAGCTTGGCGAGCACGCGCGCGCCCACGATGTCGGTGACCGGCTGCGGCTCCCGAGACATGCGTTCGAAGTACGGCGGCTTGCGTACGTAGGTCGAGTCCGGGTCCCACTCGAACGTATCGCCCTGCGGTGTCGGGAGTCCGGTCCAGCGCTCGTCCCCGGCGAACACGTCGGCGTAGCCGCGGGTGAACATCTCGCTGGCGATGGCCTCATCGACGACCCGCTGGACGTCGGCCGACGCCGGCCAGATGTCGTGCAGGTACACCGGTCGGCCGTCGGTTCCCGTGCCAAGGGGTTCGGTGGTGATGTCGATGTCCATGGACCCGGCCAGCGCGTAGGCAACGACGAGCGGAGGCGACGCCAGGTAGTTCATCTTCACGTCGGGGTTGATGCGCCCCTCGAAGTTTCGGTTGCCGGAGAGCACGCTCACCACGGCCAGATCGGCGTCGTTCACCGCGGCAGAGATCTCGTCGGGCAACGGCCCGGAGTTGCCGATGCAGGTCGTGCACCCGTAGCCGACGAGGTTGAAGCCGAGCTTGTCGAGATACGGAGTAAGGCCGGCGCGGTCGTAGTAGTCCATGACGACCTTGGAGCCTGGCGCCAGCGTGGTCTTGACCCACGGCTTGCGGGTGAGTCCCCGGTCAACGGCGTTCTTCGCGAGCAACGCGGCCGCCACCATGACCGACGGGTTGGAGGTGTTTGTGCAGGACGTGATCGCCGCTATCACGACCGCGCCGTGGTCCAGCACCGCCTCGCTGCCGTCGCTGAGCGTGACCGGCGTGGGATTCGACGTGCGGCCGTTCGCCCCGTGCGCTGCCGAGGGGACCGTCGCCTGCGGGCTGAAGCTCGGAACGTCGGAGGCGGGGAAGGACTCGTCCTCGGCCTCGTCCTGAGCGTCCTGTACGGAGGCCGTGAATGCTCCGAGCGCCGCCCGGAACATCGGCTTGGCCGACGCCAGCGGTACCCGGTCCTGCGGACGCTTCGGGCCGGCGAGCGAGGGCTCCACCGTGGACAGGTCGAGCTCGAGCGTCTCGGAGAACCGCGGCTCGACGTCGGGCTCGTGCCACAGTCCATTCGTCTTGGCGTACACCTCAACCAGCGCGACCTGCTCGTCGGGCCGGCCGGTGAAGCGCAGGTACCGCAACGTCTCGTCATCGATGGGGAAGATCGCACAGGTGGAGCCGTACTCGGGGCTCATGTTGCCGATCGTCGCCCGGTTGGCCAGCGGGACGGCGGCCACGCCCGGGCCGTAGAACTCGACGAACTTGCCGACCACGCCGTGCCTGCGCAGCATCTCGGTGATCGTCAGCACCAGGTCGGTCGCCGTGGAGCCCTCGGGCAGCTCGCCGGTCAGCTTGAACCCGACGACGCGCGGGATCAGCATGCTGACCGGCTGGCCCAGCATCGCCGCCTCCGCCTCGATGCCGCCGACACCCCAGCCGAGCACCCCGAGGCCATTGACCATCGTCGTGTGCGAGTCGGTGCCCACGAGCGTGTCCGGATAGGCCATCCCGTCCCGCGCGAAGACCACCCGCGCGAGGTACTCGATGTTGACCTGGTGGACGATGCCCGTCCCCGGCGGTACCACCTTGAACTCGTCGAACGCAGTCTGCCCCCACCGCAGGAACTGGTACCGCTCACGGTTGCGCTGATATTCCAGCTCGACGTTTCTCTCGAAGGCATCGGGCGCCCCGAACAGGTCGGCAATGACGGAGTGGTCGATGACCAGCTCGGCCGGGGAGAGCGGGTTGATCCGGGATGCGTCGCCGCCGAGGTCACGCACCGCCTCGCGCATGGTGGCGAGGTCGACCACGGCCGGGACGCCGGTGAAGTCCTGCATCACAACACGTCCCGGCGTGAACTGGATCTCGGTGCCCGGCTCGGCATCCGGCTGCCACCCGGCAAGGGCGCGTATCTGATCAGCCGTGACGTTGATCCCGTCCTCGCAGCGCAGCAGGTTCTCGAGCAGCACCTTGAGGCTGAACGGCAATCGCACAGCGCCGTCGAGGCGGTCGATGCGGAAGTAGTCGTACGACGTCCCGGCAACCTCGAGCGTGGCGCGGGATCCGAAGCTGTTCTGGCTCTCTATTGGCACCGCAGGCTCCTTCGCAAGGTCTCTTGACGTCAAGATATCACTGCGTGGTTGGACCCTTCCTGCCAGCCTTGCACAATCGTGTGGTGACAGCGGGTGTGAGTTCGGCGATCGACCTGGTGGCGGCCAGGCAGCGGATCACCGTGCTCACCGGCGCGGGCGTCTCGACCGATTCCGGTATCCCCGACTTCCGTGGCCCGACGGGGCTGTGGACCCGCGACCCGGACGCGCAGCGTTACGTCGACTTCGACCGGTACCGATCGGACCCCGCGCTCCGGCACGAGTCGTGGCGGCGCCGCGCCACCCATCCGGCCCTGGCCGCCGAACCCAACGCCGCGCACCGGGCCATCGCGGCGCTTGCCGAGCAGGGGCGGCTGCGCGCGCTGCTCACGCAGAACATCGACGGGCTGCACCAGCGCGCCGGCGTCCCGGACGTGCTGGAACTGCACGGTTCGATCCGCGAGACGGAGTGCATCGGCTGCGGGGCGCGCGAGCCGATGCAGGAGGCACTGGCCCGGGTTCGCGCGGGCGAGCCCGACCCGGACTGCCCGCACTGTGGTGGCGTGCTCAAGTCGGGCACGGTGTTCTTCGGCCAGCCGCTCGACGCCACTGTGCTCGAGCGCGCCGTCGCGGCGACCCGCGACTGCGACCTGTTCCTCGCGGTGGGGACATCGCTTTCCGTCCAGCCGGTCGCGAGCCTCACCGGCCTGGCCGCGGCACACGGGATTCCCGTGGTGATCGTCAACGCCTCACCGACGCCGTATGACGACCTCGCCGCCGCCGTGGTCCGCGAGCCGATCGGCGAGGTGCTGCCCCGGCTGTTGACAGCCCCGGCACCCTGAACGTGATGAATATGCCCCTATGTGCCTGTCCACTTCGTCGGCTTGTAGGGATTAGTTAACTCCTGGTACTTAAGTTTCTGTCGGGACTGCTGGCGCTGATGAGACTCAAGTGGCAGTCTGGGTCTGCTGTCCGGAGGCCGCTCACGAGGGAGCTCTAGCCGTGGATGCCAGCCGCCAGCCGAGTCCGCTTCGACGCATGGCTGCGCTGCTTGGCGTCCTCGCCGTGGCTGCGTCACTGCTGATGACCGCCCCCGGGCCGCTCGCGCAGGGCGATCCGCCACCCAATCCGAGCAATGGGCAGATCAACACTGCCAAGGCAAAGAAGGCCGCGCTTGCCGACCAGGTGGGCAAGCTCTCGGCCCAGCTAGCCGACCTGCAACAGCAGGTAGCGAACCTCCAGGCCAAGGCCGAGCTCGCGGAGCAAAAGCTCGCCGATGCGCTGCAGAAGCTGGCCGAGGCCAAGGCCGCGGCGAGTGCTGCGCGCGAGCGGTTGAGCGCAGCCCAGGCCGAAGTCGACAAAGCAACCCAGCAATTCAGCGATTTCGTCCGGGCGAGCTACATGGGCAGCCCGATCAACGGCACGGCGGCGGGGCTGCTCACTGCTCCGGATCCCAATGCGCTACTCGTCCGCAACGACTACCTGAGCTACTCGGCAGACCACCGGCTCGACATAGTCGGCAACCTCAGCAAGGCAAAGGTCACGCAATCGAACGCAGACGCGTCGGCTCGGGGCGCCGAGCAGCGCCAGACCGCGGCCACGGACGCGGCCGCGCAGGCGCGCCAGGAGGCGCAGGACGCGCTGAGCGCCGCGCGGGCGGCACAGCACCAGATGAGCGCCAAGCTGTCCGCGACGCAGTCCGCGCTCAACACCGCCCGCCTGCAGCTCGCGACACTGAACAACCAGCGCGCCCGGTACATCGCCTGGCAGCAGGAGCAGGCGCGCATCGCAGCGGCGCGAGCAGCGGCAGAGGCGCGCGCCCGCGCCGCGGCGGCTGCAGCTGCCGCGGCCGCGGCCGCCAGCGGCAGCTGGAGCTCCAATGCCGGGCCGGCCCCCGCACCGACCGGTGGCAGTTGGACGGCCGCGGCTGGGCAGACCGCGGTCGACCGCGCGATGCGCTACCTCGGCATCGCTTATGCGTTCGCGGGTGGCGGGTACAGCGGGCCGAGCTACGGCGTCTGCGTGCCCGGTGATGCCTGGAACGACTGCCACGTCTACGGCTTCGACTGCTCGGGCTTGTCGATGTACGCCTGGGCGCCCTACCTGCAGATGGACCACTACGCGGCTACGCAGTACTCGCAGGCCGGCTCGCAACACCCCAGCATGTCCGACCTGCTTCCGGGCGACCTGGTGTTCTGGAGTTACGACGGAACCCAGGCCGGCATCCACCATGTCGCGATCTATGTCGGCGGCGGCAACGTCATCCAAGCCCCGCACAGCGGCGACATCGTCCGGGTCACAGCGCTGGGCGACGTCGGTCCGGGCTTATTCGGGGCGACACGGCCGCTCACGTAGCGCCTAGTGTGGGGGGATGCCGTCGGTCACCGACATGCCGCGGGGCGAGCTGGTCGACTCGTTCGGCCGCGTCGCCACCGACCTGCGCATCTCACTGACCGACAAGTGCTCGCTGCGCTGCACCTACTGCATGCCGGCCGAGGGCTTGCCATGGCTGCGCAAGTCGGAGCTGCTGACCGACGACGAGATCGTGCGGCTCGCCGGGGCGTTCGTGTCCCTCGGCGTGACTAGCATCCGGCTCACCGGCGGCGAACCCCTGCTGCATCCCACCCTGCCTGCGGTGGTCACCCGCCTGGCGGCGTTGCGACCGCGTCCCGAGTTGTCGCTGACGACGAACGGCATCGGGCTCGTCGGGGTGGCCCCGGAACTGGTACAGGCAGGGCTGAACCGCGTGAACGTCTCCATCGACACTCTTGACCGGGAGCGTTTCCGCGAGCTGGCCCGTCGCGATCGGCTGCCCGATGTACTGGCCGGCGTCGCCGCCGCCGCGGCCGCCGGCCTGCACCCGGTCAAGGTCAACGCAGTGCTGATGCGCGGCAGCAACGCCGGCGAGGCGCCCGACCTGCTCGGCTGGGCACTGCGCCATGGCTACGAGATGCGCTTCATCGAGCACATGCCGCTCGATGCCCAGCACGCGTGGACGCGCGATGCGATGGTGACGGCGGATGAGATGCTGACGCTGCTCGACGACTACGTGCTACGGCCCATCGGCCATGGCGCCGACGGCTCGGCGCCGGCCGAGGAGTTCGAGGTGCTGGACGGCCCTAGCGCCGCCGAGTGGGCCGCTCGTCCCGGACGGCTCGGCGTGATCGCATCGGTGACCCGGCCGTTCTGCCGGGACTGCGACCGGCTGCGGCTCACGGCCGACGGGCAGCTTCGCACGTGTTTGTTCGCACGCACCGAGACCGATCTGCGCGGCCCGCTGCGCGACGGCGCGGACGACGGCGAGCTGGGCCGGCTGATCCGGATCGCCGTGGCGGGCAAACAGGCCGGGCACGGCATCGATGCCGCCGACTTCGTTCAGCCGGACCGCCCGATGTCCGCAATCGGCGGTTAGCCCGTCCCGCCAGGCTCTTCGCGCGAGCGCTCAGAGCTCGATCACCAGGCCCGGACGGGCGACGTCGATCGGTCCTGCGTAGTGCTCACGGGCGGCGCGCATCGCGTCATCCGGGGCGGTGCGGGGCCAGAGGTGAGTCAGCACCAGCCTTGCGGCGTCGGCTTCGGTGGCCTCACGAGCCGCGTCCCGGGCGCTGGACAGCATGCCGCCGGACTCGCCGGCGTCGTCGACATAGGTCGCCTCGGCGAGCAGCACGTCGGCGTTCCGAGCCAGCTCGACGACTCCGGCGTCGGGGCCGCAGTCACCGGTGTAGGTGAGCACACCGTCCGACGCCGCGATACGAAATCCTGCGTTCGGCACCGAGTGAGGCAGCAGCCGCACGCCGATCGTGAACGGCCCGATGCGCAGCACGTCGCCGTCGGCGAAAGCGTGCACGTCGTAGCTGTGCCGTCGCTCGGCGAGCATGCCGTGGTCGAGGGCCAGGACCGCATCCAACGCCCCGGGCAGGGCATATAGCGGCAGCGGCGGCGCGGGCTCGTCACGCAGGGCGCGGGCTCGTAGCAACGGGTTCACGTCGACGCAGTGGTCGGGGTGCTCATGGCTGACGAGCACGGCGTCGACCTCGGCGGCGTCGAGGTGCTCATCCAGCCGCGGCAGCGTCGCGTACCCGGGGTCGACGAGCAATTGAAAGCCGTCCTGCTCGAGCAGGTAGCCACTGCACGCCTGCCTCGCTCCCGGCCACGCCCCGCATCCGCCGAGGGTCGTGAGTCGCATTGCCCGACGATACGCACGGGCGGAGCTAGATTGCCTCGCGTTCGAGGAGGAAGCCGCGCCGCGCGAGGAAGTCAGCCAGCTGGTCGGCATGCTCCGGGCACGCGAGCCAGTGCTTGACCCGGCTGGCGTCGTGCACACGCGGGTTGCGCCAGCGCAGATCTTCGGTCGCGCCACGCCGGCAGCCCTTCGCGGAGCAGCGCGGCGTCTCAGCACCACTGCCGTCGAGAGGGAGCATCTGCGGCACGGTACGGGACGAAGATGTACCGTGCCGCAAACCGGTACGCCTCGCGCCCGAGCACCCCCCGGAGTACCCGTGACCGAGCAGCCAGTCCGCACCCCTGCCGCAGACGCCACCGCCCTCGAGCGCGTGATGTTCGAGATCAAGCGGGTCATCGTCGGCCAGGAACGATTGGTCGAGCGGATGATGGTCGGCCTACTCGCGCGCGGGCACTGCCTGCTCGAGGGCGTGCCCGGCGTAGCCAAGACGCTCGCCGTCGAGACGCTGGCGCGCACCGTCAGCGGCACGTTCGCGCGGCTCCAGTTCACGCCGGACCTGGTGCCTTCCGACATCGTGGGCACCCGCATCTACCGTCCCGGCTCGGAGCGCTTCGACACCGAACTGGGGCCGATCTTCGCCAACTTCGTGCTTGCGGACGAGATCAACCGCGCGCCCGCGAAGGTGCAGTCGGCGCTCCTCGAGGTCATGGCCGAGCGCAATGTTTCCCTCGGCGGGCAGAAGTACCCGGTGCCGTTGCCGTTCCTCGTCCTCGCGACGCAGAACCCGATCGAGAGCGAAGGCGTCTACCCGTTGCCTGAGGCGCAGCGCGACCGCTTCCTCATGAAGATCAACGTCGATTACCCGTCCGCCGCCGAGGAACGCGAGATCGTCTACCGGATGGGCGTCGAGCCGCCGGTGGCCAACGCCGTTCTGACCACCGACGAATTGGCCCGCCTGCAGGCGAGCGCCAGCCGGGTGTTCGTCCATCACGCGATCGTTGACTACGTGGTTCGCCTCGTCGTGGCCACCCGAAACCCCGGTCAACACGGCATGAGCGACGTCGCGCAGTGGGTGTCCTACGGCGCCAGCCCGCGCGCCAGCCTCGGGCTGATCGCGGCTGGGCGGGCACTCGCGCTGTTGCGTGGTCGCGATTACGTGCTGCCGCAGGACGTCCTCGACGTCGCCACCGACGTGCTGCCGCACCGCATTGTCATGTCCTACGACGCCATTGCCGACGGCATCACCGCAACCAATGCGGTCCGCCGGGTGCTGCAGAGCGTGCCGCTGCCGCAGGTGGCGCCGCGGCAGCGTGCTGGCGGAGCGTCGCAGCAGCTGGGGTACGGGCAGACGACGTCGCAGCAGCGCGGTGGCAGCACCGGCTGGGAACGCAGCGCGTGAGGGATAAGGCGGAGGAGCTGCCGACGCTCGACAAGACGGCGGCCGAGCCGTTGCTGCGCCGGCTCGAGCTCACCGTCCGGAACAAGCTCGACGGGCTGCTCCAAGGCAACTATGTGGGCCTGGTGCCCGGGCCGGGCAGCGAGGCGGGGGAGTCGCGGCAGTACTTTCCGGGCGACGACGTACGGCGCATGGATTGGCCGGTCACCGCCAGGACGATGGTGCCGCACGTCCGGCAGACGGTCGCCGACCGCGAGCTCGAGACGTGGGCAGTCGTCGATCTGTCGCCGAGCCTCGATTTCGGCACGGCGCGCACGGAGAAGCGCGAGCTGGCACTCGCGGCGCTGACGGCGGTGGTGTATCTGACCGTCCGCGGCGGCAACCGCGTAGGGGCCATCGTCGGCACCGGCGCGCAGACGCAGCGCGTCCCGGCACGTGGCGGCAACGCCCACGCCCGGTACCTGATGGACACGGTCGCGGCCGTGCCACGCGCCGACGAAGGTCAGCGCGGCGACCTCGCCTTCATGCTCGAGCAGTTGCGCCGGCCGCCGCGCCGCCGCGGGTTGGTCGCCATCGTCTCGGACTTCCTCGGCGACGCCGACTGGGAGCGGCCGCTTCGCGCGCTTTCCGAACGCCACCAACTGCTGGCGATCGAGGTGGTCGACCCTCGTGAACTCGAACTGCCCGCCGCCGGGCTGATGACCTTCGTCGACCCGGAAAGCGGCAACCAGCTCGAGGTCCAGACATCGAACGGCGAGCTGCGCCGCCGATATGCGGATGCCGCAGCGCGGCAGCGCGCCCAGATCGCCACGATGCTGCGCCATGCCGGTGCGGCACATCTCCACTTGCGCACCGACCGCGACTGGCTCACCGACATCGTCAAGTTCGTGATCGCGCGCCGCAAGACGCTCGCCGGAGCGGCGGTGGTGCGCTGATGCACTTCGTCGCGCCCGTCTGGCTGCTGCTGCTGATCGTCATCGCGGCGGTGAGCGGCGTGTACGCGCTGCTCCAGTTGCGCCGCAAGAAGTACGTGGCCCGCTTCAGCAACGTCGAGCTGTTGGCCTCGGTCGCACCGCGCCGACCGGGCTGGCGGCGGCACTTGACGTTCGCGCTGCTGATGATCGGGCTGACCGTGCTGACGATCGGCGCGGCGCAGCCCACTGCTGCCGTGAAGGTGCCGCGCGACCGCGCGACTGTGATGATCGCGATCGACGTGTCGCTGTCGATGAAGGCGACGGACGTGTTGCCGAGCCGCATGGACGCCGCGCGAGCCGGTGCCAGGTCGTTCGTGGACATGCTGCCGCCGCGCATCAACGTCGGACTGGTGAAGTTCGGCGGCAACGCCTCCGTGGTCGTGCCTCCGACGATCGACCGCGACGCCGTCAAGCGCGGCATCGAGGGCCTGGCGCCGCAGGACTCCACGGCGATCGGTGAGGCGATCTTCACGTGCCTCGACGCGATCAAGACGTTCAGCGCCCAGACGACCGCCAAGGACGACAAGCCGCCACCAGCCCGGATCGTGCTGCTGAGCGACGGAGCCTCGAACAAAGGCCGCTCACCGCTGTCGGCCGCCTCGGCGGCCAAGCAGGCGGGCGTGCCGGTCTCGACGATCGCATTCGGGACCGATCAGGGAACCGTCGACCTGCCCGGCTACGGCCCCCAGCCGGTGCCGGCTGACAAGACGACGCTGCACGCGATTGCCGACGCGACAGGCGGCAGCTTCCACACCGCCGCATCCGGCGAGGAACTCAAGTCGGTGTACTCGAACATCGGCTCCCAGATCGGCTACACGACAGCACATAAGGTCGTGGCCTGGCGATTCTTGGTGATCGGGTTGCTGTTCACGGTGGCTGCGGCCGCTGCGTCCCTGCTCTGGTCGGGGCGATTGGCCTGATGCACTAGCGTGCCTGGCGTGAGTAGGTCGGTTCTCGTCACAGGTGGCAACCGCGGCATTGGGCTCGCGATTGCGCGTGCCTTCGCCGCCACGGGCGACAAGGTAGCGATTACGCATCGCGGCTCCGGCGCGCCGGAAGGGCTCTTCGGCGTGACGTGCGATGTCACCGACGCCGCTGCCGTCGACGCTGCGTTCACGGCGGCCGAGGCCCAGCACGGTCCGATCGAAGTGCTTGTTGCCAACGCCGGCATCACCGACGACACGTTGCTGTTGCGCATGTCCGAGGAGTCCTTCACCCGGGTGCTCGACACCAACCTCACCGGCGCGTACCGGGTGGCCAAGCGGGCTGCGCCAGCCATGCTGCGCGCCCGGCGCGGCCGGATGATCTTCGTCTCGTCGGTGGTGGCATTCGCCGGATCGCCCGGCCAGGCCAACTACGGCGCGAGCAAGGCCGGCATGCTGGGGCTGGCCCGGGCCATCGCCCGTGAGCTGGGCAGCCGCAGTATCACCGCCAACGTCATCGCGCCCGGATTCATCGACACCGACATGACGGCCGCGGTCTCCGAGGCGCGCAAAGCCGAGATCCTGGCAGGCGTCCCGCTCGGCCGGTACGGCACCGTGGACGAAGTCGCCGGCACGGCGGTGTTCTTGGCGTCGGATGCGGCGGCGTACATCAACGGGGCGGTGGTACCGGTGGACGGTGGCGTCGGGATGGGGATCTGATGGGCTTGCTCGACGGCAAGCGGCTGCTGGTCACCGGCGTGATCACCGACCAGTCGATCGCGTTCGCGGTGGCTCGGCTGGCGCAGGAACAGGGCGCACACGTGGTACTCACCGGGTTCGGCCGGATGTCGCTTGTCGAACGGGTTGCCAAGAAGCTGCCCCAGCCGGCGCCGGTGATCGAGCTCGACGTCGCGTCCGACGAACATCTCGCGTCGCTCGCCGACAGGGTGCGCGAGCATGTCGACGGGATCGACGGCGTGCTGCACTCGATCGGGTTTGCCCCGGCGTCGTGCCTAGGTGGCGGTTTTCTCGACGCGCCGTGGGCCGACGTCGCGACGGCCCTCCAGGTGTCGACGTATTCCCTGAAAGCCCTTGCTGCAGCGGCACTTCCGCTCTTCGGCCCGGACGGCGGCTCGCTGGTCGGGTTGACTTTCGACGCGTCGGTGGCGTGGCCCGCCTACGACTGGATGGGCGTCGCCAAGGCCGGCTTGGAGTCGACGTCGCGGTACCTGGCCCGTGAGCTCGGCCCGCGGCACATCCGGGTGAACCTGATCGCGGCGGGGCCGATCCGCACCATGGCGGCCAAGAGCATCCCCGGCTTCGCGCGGTTCGAGGACGCGTGGGACGGCCGTGCCCCGTTGGGCTGGGACAACTCGAACGCAGAACCCGTCGCCCGCGCCGCGGCGGTGCTGCTGTCGGACTGGATGCCCGCGACCACCGGCGAGATCGTCCACGTCGACGGGGGTTTTCACGCGATGGGGGTCTAGGGCGTGTCGTTCGACGCTTTCCTGCTGTTGTCGTTCGGCGGGCCCGAGGGCCCTGACGACGTGATGCCGTTCCTGCGCAACGTGACCCGCGGGCGAGGTGTGCCTGAGTCACGGCTTGCGGCGGTCGCCGAGCATTACCTGCAGTTCGGCGGTGTCTCCCCGATCAACGCGCAGAACCGAGCGCTGCTCGCCGCCGTCGAGAAGGACTTCACCGAGCACGGGATCGCGCTGCCGCTGTACTGGGGCAATCGGAACTGGCATCCGTTCCTGGCCGACGCGGTGCGCCGGATGCGCGACGACGGCGTGCGCCGGGCGCTGGTGTTGACGACGAGCGCGACGTCGTCGTACAGCAGCTGCCGGCAGTATCGGGAGAACATGGCCGCAGCGCAGGCTGAAGTCGAAGACGCCCCCGAGCTCGTCAAGCTGCGACACTACTTCGACCATCCCGGCTTCATCGCCGCGAATGCAGACGGCGTCCGGACTGCGCTCGCCGACCGGCCTGACGCCCGGCTCGTGTTCACGGCACATTCCATACCGGTGCGCATGGACGAAGCCGCAGGGCCGGCAGGCGGGCTGTATAGCTGGCAGCAGCGGGAAACGGCCCGGCTGGTTGCGGAGGCGGTGCGCGGCTCGGGCGCGCAGTTCGACCTCGTATGGCAATCGCGTTCCGGAGCGCCCTATGCGGCGTGGCTCGAGCCTGATGTCAACGACCACCTGCGCGCCCTCGCCGCAAGCGGTGTGCACTCCGTCGTCGTGTGCCCGACCGGTTTCGTGTCCGATCACATGGAAGTCGTGTGGGACCTTGATACCGAGGCGCGGCGTACGGCCGCTGAGCTCGGACTGGACTTCGCCCGCGCTGCGACGGCAGGCACACATCCCACGTTCGTGGCCATGATCCGCGAACTGGTGCTGGAGGAGACCGACGGTGCCCCTCGTGCTGCGCTCGGCAAGCTCGGCATCTGCGGCCGCGACTGCCCCGACGGGTGTTGTTTAGTGTGATCCTCCGTTGTAGCCGGCCATCCGGGCGCGGCGCACCGCGGTTGCCAGTGAGTTCAGCGCGTCGGCGCGGGCCGCGATACCGGTGCGGTCGATCGCTCCGCCGGTCGGGTCGAGCGCGGCGATGTCCAGCACGGCCTGCAGGCGTTCGGCCTGGGCGACGAGCCGCACTGCGGGCGCCGGGAACCCGGGCGGGAGGTTGAGCCGCTCGCCGGCCCGGCGGGCGTCGGCCAGCGCCTCGCCGACGTCGTCCATCCAGCTCGCCACGTCTGCCGCGGCCAGGGCGCTCGCGGCGTCACGGACCGCGTCGGTCAGCTCGTGCTGAGCCTCCGCCACGGACAGCGGATCGGGGGGCGGTTCGTCGATCGTGTATGCCTGCCAGGTGACGGTGGGCGGCGCGCTGCTGGGGTGGCGCTCGACCACGTCCGGCACGAGCCCGAGCCCACCCCCGAACACCGCCTCGCCAGCGTCGAGCGCACAGCTGCGGAACTGCGCCGGACCCGGCAGACCGCGCACATCGCCCGCCACCGGCAGCACCAACCGCACCGGCCCGCCTCGGCGCCGCCATGCGATGAGAGCTTCGCTGAGGGGCGCCAGCTCGTCGCTCAGCCCGGCGACGTGATGGGGCGCGTCGCCGCCGACCGTCGCGCGCAGCACGTCGTCGGAGGCCGCGTCCCCGGCCAGCCACGCGGACGTCCACGCGACCAGCGCGCCGCTGCGCAGCCGTGTGTCGGGCATCTCGCGATTATGCGGCGCGGTGTCCCAACAGTGGCCACTCCGTAGCGTTAACGTCGCCAGCCGTGCGCCGCAGAACCGTTCCCCTGGTCGAGGCCGAGCGCGACCTGGTCGTCGAGACGGCGGACGGACGCTACTGCGGAGCGGTTGTCGGGGTGGGACAGGCGCTCGACGCCGGGGAGCGCCGGGACACGGTGACTCTCGAGGACCGGCACGGGAGGCGGCGCGTGTTCCCGATGCTGCCTGCCGCCTTCCTGCTCGAGGGCCAACCCGTCACCCTGGTGCGTCCGAGCGGCGAACAGCCGCGCAAGCCCCGGGCTCGCACGGCTTCGGGCTCGTTCGCCGTCGAGGGGCTTCGTGCCCGGGTGGCGCGAGGCAGCCGCATCTGGGTCGAGGGGGTCCACGACGCGGCGCTGGTGGAACGCGTCTGGGGTGCTGACCTGCGCGTCGAGGGTGTCGTCGTGGAACCGCTCAGCGGCATCGACCACCTCGCACAGCGCCTCGACGAGTTCGGCCCGGCCGCGGATCGAAAGGTGGGGGTACTCGTCGATCACCTCGTGTCCGGTAGCAAGGAGTCACGCATCGTTAGCGCAGCGCAGCGACCGTACGTTCACGTCACCGGCCACCCATACGTAGACGTATGGCAAGCGGTGAAGCCGGCTGCGCTCGGCATCGACCGCTGGCCGGACGTCCCGCCGGGCGTGCCGTGGAAGGACGGGGTCTGCGCGGCGCTTCGCGTCCGCGAACCGCGCGAAATGTGGCGCCGGGTGCTGGCAGGCGTGGACAGCTATGCCGACATCGAGGTGCCGATGCTGCGCGCCGTCGAGGAGCTGATCGACTTCGTCACGGCGTAACGCATCCGAGACCGGCTCGTGCCACGATGACGTTGTGCCTCCGTGGTTGATCTGGGTGATCGCGGCCGCCGTCCTGGCCGGGGCCGAGACACTGTCGGGCGACTTCGTACTGATCATGTGCGCCGGCGGCGCCGCTGCGGGCGGACTGACCGCCGCACTGGGTGGTGGAGCTGCACTGCAGGTGGTCGTCGCGATCGTCGTCGCGGCAGTGCTGCTGGGATTTGTCCGGCCGGTGGCACGTCGCCACCTCGTCGGCATAGGTACCCATGCGACGGGTGCTGCCGCTCTGGTCGGGAAGCAGGCGATAGTCCTGAGCGCAGTCGACGCGCACGACGGGCGGGTGCGGCTGCAGGGCGCGGAATGGTCGGCCCGGTCCTACGACCAGACCCAGACGCTGGCGGTCGGGACGACGGTGCGCGTCATGGAGATCGACGGCGCGACCGCCGTTGTGTGGAAAGAACCCTGAATATGCTGGGAGATGACTGAGTAATGGCCGTCTTGATCGCGGTTATCGTGATCGCTGTCGTGGCGCTGATCATCTTGCTGCGCAGCGTGCGGATCGTTCCGCAGGCCCGCGCCGCCGTGGTCGAGCG
>Ga0126373_10002202_pt1 | contig 14293 bp, 11 predicted proteins | sample PanSoiMetPlot_11_FD_92545 | JGI IMG/M metagenome (GOLD analysis project Ga0126373, IMG submission 92545) | Tropical forest soil microbial communities from Panama - MetaG Plot_11 | ecosystem: Environmental > Terrestrial > Soil > Tropical forest > Bulk soil | place: Panama | collected 2016-02-17 | reverse complement strand
CCAACTTTTTCCATTCAGCAATACTCCGCAACGTAGCTACATTTTATAACAATGTAGTCGCATTAATCAACTGTGCCTCCCGAAAATGTCGAAATGTCTGAACGGATGTGGCTTATCCTCCTTAATAATTCTCGTTCATGCTTCTTTTTCTAACGACATTCCTTGCTGTCTTGGTCAAGCCGGTGCCGTTTACCTGATGATTCGGGTGTAGTCCTGTGTTGTTTATGTGCTCGTAGTAGATATCGAGCTGAATATTTCTGCTTAGCGGCAAAAGGCAACCTGCGTTGAGCCGCGTTGAACTCCATTTCGCGTACTGGCTCTGGTACAAGAACTCGGCGCTGGTGTACGCCCCTGGATGGTAGGAGCGAATCGTCAACCGTCGTTCGCCTGTGAATCGATTTCGTTACGTCCAATGGAAACTGCCGTTCGACCAGTCAAGGTCCCCGCGGTTCCTGTCCGAGAGGAGAATGGTTCCGGGAAACGGGATGTGGAACATGATGATCGGTTGCAAACGCTGGATGGCGGGCTGCACGCTCGATGGGAGATGGCGATATCCGATCATGAACACCACCGGCATGGGCTTCATGTCGTCCATGTCGAAAACGGTGATTCGCTTGAGTTTCTCGAGGGGACGAAAGTTGAGCTGAAGGCTTGGCCCGACCTGCGCCTGATTCAGGTCGCCGTCTTCAATGTAGCCCTTGGCATCGAAGACCAAGCGTACATTGGCACTGAGACGAAAGTGCGAATTCACTTCGGGGAGGAAGGCGGTCATGGATGTTTGGGCCCGCACCGCAGCTGATGGCAGCAACAGAAAGAGCGCTGCCACCAGCCAGGTCTTCAGAATGAGACTGAGTCGGCGGGATCTCATCTGACCACGCTTCGTTAAGAAGTCGGCATCTCGGACTAATCGTCGTCTGAGTGTCTAGTTTGCTGCAAGATTACTCGCGACGGATCGCTGAGTTCGGTCACGATCAGGAATTTTTGCGATCCCATGGCTGCATCCGTCGCAGTACCAACGGAGACACTCTTTAGCGGACCGACGGTTTGAACGATACCTGCTCCTTCTGGCTTCCCGCAACAGCCAGATTACAGCCAAGGAGCTTCCTGCATTGCCCGACGCAGCGGTGTGTCAACCTCTAACTAACGGTGCATTGCACCCAAACCGCCATCTTGACCCTACCTTTCCGGTACTCCCTCGCTGTGGCAATTGGAAAATGATGGAAAATGAGGTTGGATTTCTTGACAAGGACCGCGCGCAGCCAATAACCTTTTTTTGTGCTTGTGAAACAAACTGAGTTTTTTCTGAAACTTTGGCTGCTCGGACAGCATCAGACGCGTGTGGAAGAAGTGCAATCTTTCGTAAGCTGTAGCCACTTGTAGTCTATGAAGCTTATTGCTTATTTTCGAATGCTGCTCGCTGTCCTCCTGTTGGGAGGGCCGATCATGGCGTGCGCGATTCCCGACGCACAGCTCACGGCCGCTGAGAAACAGTGTTGCGAAGACATGGGTGGGAATTGCCAACGGGATGGGTCAGGCATGCCAATGTCTCACTCCTGCTGCAAAACTTCGGTTCAACGGCCTCACGATTTCCGGCCTTCTTCAACCTTTTCGTCCTCTACTTCTTATTTGGTGATCAACGCCATAGACTTTCCTCCTGTCGCTGCTTTCGCCGAGCAGTGCGGCCAATTCGCTTCCTGGTTGCGGCGAGCACCTTCGCCTCCACTTGCGACGCTAGACGCTTCCGCTCCCCTGAGAATCTAGCGCTTCTCTCTATTCCTGTTTGGAACTACGGATTGGTGTCTCTGATTGAAGTGCTCCTCATTGGAGGAGAGCTGTGGGATTTCCACCCACAGACTTGTCACTGTTCGCCGTTTTCCGGTGTGCGGGAGCGAGCGGATCCTTTCGTGAGTCTTGGGAGAAGCAACGATGATCGACCGCATTATTGAGCTTTCGCTGCGAAACAAGTTTCTTGTTGTGGTGCTTTGGATTGGAATTGCGGGCTGGGGTCTGTGGGCGATGCTCCGCGCTCCGATCGATGCCATTCCCGATTTGAGCGACAACCAGGTGATTGTTTTCACCGACTGGTCCGGGCGGAGCCCTCAAGAAGTCGAGGACCAAGTCACCTATCCACTCACTGTCAACCTACAAGGCTTGCCCGGAATCAAGGTTGTACGCTCTTCGTCGGCCTTTGGCTTTTCGATGATCTTCGCCATCTTCAATGACGATGTTGACCTTTATTTTGCCCGAACCCGCGTCCTGGAGCGCCTTAACCTTGTCAGCAAGCAACTTCCGGCGGGGGTGGTGCCAACGCTCGGCCCGGATGCGACCGGTGTCGGTCACGTGTTCTGGTACACCGTCGAAGGCGGCGGGCTCAGCCTGCGTGATCTGCGTTCGCTGCAGGACTGGTATGTGCGCTACCAGTTGAACTCAGTTCCCGGCGTCGCGGAGGTGGCAAGCGTCGGCGGCACGGTGCAGCAGTACCAGATTGATGTCGACCCGAACCGGCTGCGCTCTTACGGCGTTCCTCTGAGCATGGTGATGCGGGCGGTGATGGCGAGCAACTCGAATGTGGGCGGCAATGTCATCTCTCAGAACGGCTCGTGGTCTATCGTGCGTGGGCTGGGCCTGATCGAAAATCTCGAGGATATCCGCAATATCGTGGTCGGTGAGCATAACGGCACGCCCGTCTTCGTAAAGGATCTGGGCACCGTCAAAATCGGTGATGCATTTCGTACAGCGGCCCTGGTCAAGAACAGCTCCGAAGCGGTCGGCGGAGTAATCGTGGCACGAACAGGCGAGAACACGAAGGAAGTCATTGACCGAGTGAAGGAGAAAATCAAGGAGATCGAACCCGGGCTCCCTCCGGGTGTGCATATTGTTCCTTTCTATGATCGTTCGCAGTTGATCGAGGCCACGGTCGGTACGCTTCGTCATGCATTGCTCGAAGAGATCATCCTGGTCACGCTCGCGCACGTCGTTTTCCTGATGCACTTCCGCAGCATCCTCGTGGTCACGCTGCCGTTGCCACTCGCCGTGCTCTGTTCCTTCCTGCTGATGCACTACGCCCATGTAACGTCGAATGTGATGTCGCTTGCGGGTATTGCCATCGCTATTGGAGTGTTGGTGGACGCGGGGATAGTCGTTACCGAAAATGCCTTTAGACATCTGGAAGGCGTGGACACCAGCGATCGAGGACGCGTCTTCGAGACGGTGTTGCGCGCGACGAAGCTGGTCGGCCGTCCGACGTTCTTCTCGATGGCGATTATCATTCTCGCGTTTGTGCCGGTGTTTGCGCTGACAGGGCAAGAAGGAAAGCTCTTCCACCCGCTCGCTTTTGCCAAGACCTTTGCGATGGTGAGCGCAACCGCCATTGCCCTGACGCTTGTGCCCATTCTTTGCGTGCTCTTGCTCCGCGGAAAGTTCCATTCGGAAGACCAGAACCCAGTTATGCGTTTTTTACAGCGGGTCTATCGCCCGGCATTGTCCTGGGCGCTGGATCATCGTGCCATCACACTCGGCGTTGCTGTCGTGTTTCTCGTCGGCGCGGTGGTTCTGGCTTCCGGAATAGGCAGCGAGTTCATGCCGCCGCTCAACGAGGGCGACATCATGTTCATGCCCATCGCGGATGCGAGCATCTCATTGGCGCAGAACACTGCATATGCGAAGAGACAAGACAGAGTGCTGGAAAGCTTTCCCGAAGTCGCCTATGTCGCGGCAAAGATAGCGCGTGCGGAGACTTCGACCGATCCGGCAGGGCTGAACATGACGGAGACCATCGTGCATCTCAAACCGCACGATCAGTGGCGACCGGGCATGACCCTTCCAAAGCTCAAAAGCGCCATGGACCGCGCCGTTTCCTTGCCTGGCGTGGCCAATATTTGGACACAACCGATCATCAATCGCATCGACATGCTCACGACGGGTATTCGATCGGAGATTGGCGTCAAGCTCTTTGGGTCCGATCTGACCGAACTTGAAGCAAAAGCTCGTGAGGTTGCTGACGCTGTGCGAACCGTGAAGGGTGCGAGCGATATCTATCCAGAGCAGGTGACGGGCGGGCTGTATCTCGACATCAAGCCGAACCGCGAGGCGGCTGCGCGCTACGGCATCGACGTCGGCGAGGTGCAGAACGTCATCGAGACAGCCATTGGCGAAAACAATCTAACCACCACCATCGAAGGGCGGCGGCGATTCCCGGTGCGTGTCCGCTACGCACCGGAGTTCCGGCGCGATCCAGGAGATCTTGCAAACGTGCTCGTGACGGGCGCGAATGGAGCACAGATCCCGCTGGGACAAGTTGCAGATATACGTCAGGTATCCGGGCCAGCTCAGATCAACAGCGAGAATGGCCTGCTGGAAGTTTCCGTTCTACTGAATGCGCGGGGCCGGGACGCGGGCAGCGCAATCGCCGAAGCGGACAAAGCCATCCGCGAAAAAGTGAAGATGCCTCCCGGTTATTACTACAACTGGAGCGGGCAATTTGAGAGCGAGATTCGTGCCAAGAAAAGACTCCAGATTGTCGTCCCGATTGCCATCGGGATCATCTACATCCTGCTTTATCTGACTTACCGCTCCTTCCTGGAGGCCGCGCACGTTTTGCTGGCCGTGCCGTTTGCACTCACGGGAGGGCTCTATCTGCTCTGGCTGCTTCACTATAACTTCTCGGTCGCCGTCTGGGTCGGATTCATCGCGCTCTTCGGCACGGCGGCGCAAACCACGGTGGTGATGGTCATCTATCTCGAGGAAGCAGTGGAACGAAAGCGGCACGAACGAGGGACGCTGACAATCACGGACTTGCGCGAAGCCGTGATGGAGGGGGCGCTACTCCGCCTTCGCCCGAAGCTAATGACCGTCTCGACCATCGTGGCGGGATTGCTGCCGATTTTCTGGAGCAACCGTGTGGGGTCGGAGGTGATACGACCGCTAGCCACGCCAGTCCTCGGCGGTATGCTCAGTTCGCTCGCGCACGTGCTGATCGTCACACCCATCATTTTCATGTGGCTGCATGAGCGTGACCTGCGCCGTAGCGCGTCGGAAGCTGCAACTTCGCAACCACCGCAAGGCCTACAAGCATTTCCAACCTCACTCTAAGGAGAACTTTTATGAAGACTCTCTGTGCAATTCTGTTGACATTCATTTTTACCGTAGCCGGCTGCAGCGGAGACAAAGTCAATCTCTCTGCCCTGAAACCGGCAGCGAGCAAGTCTGCCGGAAAGCTCACCATCGTCCTGCTGAACAAGAGCGGCGAACTGATGCAAGGAAAGAACGAGTTTGTCGTCCAGTTCAAGGACGACCAGGGCCAGCCCGCCGATGTCGGCGATGTGCAAATCGGGTCCAGTATGTCCATGCCCAGCATGGCTCCCATGTCCGGCGATGCTGAGATCACGCCAACCGGCCAAACTGGGATTTACAAGGTTACCTCCAACTTCGCGATGAGCGGCGCATGGCACTTTACGCTTTCCTGGAATGGGCCATATGGCCAAGGCCACACCACCTTCAACAGCGACGTGAGGTAGGGACCATGAAACGAGTGTTCTGTAAATATCGATTGTGGCTGTTGATGACGGCAGGGTTGGCAGGCTCTCTGGCGCTTTCACCGCAGGAAGCCCACCCACGACGCGCGAGTGATTTTCTCGATCTCAGCGGGGGCGTCACTGAGGAAGAACTCGTAACTCGGGCTTTGGCTTCCAATCCGACCTTGCTGGCGGAACGGCAGCAAATCGCTATGGCGAAAGGAGATCTGACACAGGCGCGCCTCCGGCAAAACCCGTCGCTGACCCTTGGTGGACTGAAAGAAGTGAATGGAGGGGACAACGCGATTTATGTCAAGGGATCGCTGCCACTGGAGCTCTTCGGACGTCGAGCGCGGCGCACGGAGGTCGCGGAGAACAAGGAAGAGGTCACGCAGCAGAGTGTGGCGGATCGGGAGCGCTTGCTCGCCGGAGAAGTTCGCATGCACTTCGGTCAAGCTCTCGCTGCGATACGCGATCTGAGGTTTGTCGAACAACTTCTCCAGGTGAATCGAGATTTCCTTCGATTGATGGAGGATCGTTCACGCGAAGGGGCGGTGCCTTCACTCGATGCGGATGAAACGCGCGTTGAGGCGAACCGTATCGAAACGCTGCGAATTGATTATCAGGCCAAGGCAGAGGTTGCGTTGCTTGCTCTCAAGGAAACGGTGGGCGTAGATCCCGAGGAGCCTATCCGGTTGAAGGGCGCGCTTGAACTTCCTCCCCAGGACTATGACCGGAAAGAGCTTCTACAGTTGGCGATGGACCATCGGCCCGACCTGGCCTTCCAGCGGGCGAACGAAGAACTGGCCAGTGCAGAACTTCGTTCCGATCGGGCAAAAGGAAAACCAGACTCCAGTGTCTTCGGCGGTTACGAGCGTCCGGACTCTGGCTTTTCGCAACGAGCCTTCGACGCAGCGGGAAATCTTGCACCGATACGCCAGACTTTCAACCACGTTGTTTTCGGCCTCGATATCAACTTGCCGGTGTTCAATCGTAATCAAGGTGCGGTCGTCGCGGACACGGCGGCTATCCAGGCGGCACGCAGTCAGATTGCAGCGGTTGATCTGAACCTTCGGCACGAGGTCGCACAGAACCTCATCCGGTTCAACGGAGCACAGGCGCGGGTTACGGCCTACCGAAGTGGTGTCCGCGACCAGGCCGCTCACAACTTAGATGTCGTTCGCCAGACTTACAGTTACGGTCGCACTACGTTGTTGGATGTCATCGCGGAACAGCGTCGTTACATCGACATCGAAACTGGGTACACAGATATCCTGCTGGACGCGTATGCGGCCCGCATTGCTCTCGAACAGGCAGTCGGTACTAACCTGCCATGAAGGGTGAAGCCATGCAAAAAACAGATATGAAGGAAACGCCCCCCGCCCCACGTCGTCGAGTGATGTGGATCGCCGTCGCTGCAGTCACAGTCGTCGCTATTGCGGTCGGGCTTTGGTTTGCTACACAACACGGCAGCAGGCCCAAGCCACGTCAACACGCCCCAATGTCAAGCATGGCCGATATGCCATCTGCCGCGAACGAAGATTCAACGGACTCGACCGCAGCGAACGCTGACTTACAGGTCGAGCTAGGCCCCGACGATCTGAAGAAGGCGCAGGTTCAAACCGTCCATGTGGACGTGAAGAAGACCTCCAGCACACTTCGCGTTCCTGGAATCGTCAACCCAGACGAATATCGCGAGGTGCATGTCACTTCGCTTGTTGGCGGTGTCATCAAGCAGGTTCCTGTGGTGCTTGGCGACCACGTTAAGCGCGGGCAGCCGTTGGCCGTCGTCTTCAGTGGCGAACTCGCGGAGGCGGAAACACAGTATCTTTCTCACTTGGCCGAATTGGAGGCCGACCACAAAAAACTTGTGCGCACGCAAAACCTGGTCAAGCTCGGAGCCGCCAGTCAGCAAGAGGAGGAAGAGGTGGAGGCGATGCATGCCGGTCATGAATCGTATGTACGTGCGGCCTTCGAAAAGCTCAAGTTGCTGGGTGCCAGCGACCAACAAATCGCCTCGCTCAAGCAGGCCGAACAGATTGATCCGAACTTTGTCGTGCCCGCGCCGATCAACGGAGTAGTGCTTACCCGCGCCGCAAATCTTGGATTGGTTGTGAATACGGCGCAGGAACTCTTTACCGTGGCCGACCTGTCCACGGTCTGGATCATGGCCAGCATCAACGAAAAGGACTTCGCATCCGTGCGCGTCGGCACCGCGGCATCCGTCACGGCTCAAGCGTATCCGGGGCGTCTATGGAAAGGGCGCGTCATCTACATCCAACCTCAAGTAGACCCGACTACGCGGACCGCCCAGGCCCGGATCGAGGTCGCCAATCCCCGTGAGGATTTACGCATCGACATGTACACCGATGTCGACTTCACCTCTGATGGCGCTCCGGGTCCAGTCGTGCCGGAAGCAGCAGTGCAATCCATCGGCGAACGGCGCTTCGTGTTTCTTCCGGTCAAGGACAATGACGGCACTTTCGCCTTGCGCCAGGTCCGGCTTGGTTCTGCGGCAGGCGGGTATTACTCAGTGTTGGAAGGATTGAAGGTGAACGACGAGGTTGTGACGGATGGAAGTTTCATCCTCAAAGCCGAGACCCTCCGCCAGCATCCCGAGTTGCACTGAACCCGAATTGCAGCTGGCAAACTCGTATGAACGTGATCTACGTGGCTTGGAACATCGGTGGAGTATGAACGAGCGGACTTGGAAACAGCCAGACGATAAATCGAACGCATCGGCGGCGGCGTCTTCGAAGCCCGGAGTCAATCAGGCGAGAGACGTATCCACCGGAACGATCGTCAGGATCAAGTACAAGCATTCATTGGCGATCCGCTGGATGCATTGGATCAATTTCCCATTGCTTGTCGTGATGATCTACTCGGGTCTCCTCATTTATTGGGCCGATTCGCAGTACGAGGGGCTGAATGCACACCGGGTCTATCGCGTCGGGTTCGGTAGCTGGACACTCTTCCGGCTCTTTCCTACATGGTTCTACAACACTCTCCACCTCAAATTCCAGCTTGCGAAAGGTCTGGGCTACCACTTTTTCTTCATGTGGTTCTTTGCACTGAACGGAGTCGCCTATGTCCTGTACACCTTTTTCTCTGGTGAGTGGCAGGAACTCGTTCCAACGCGGCGTTCGTTTAGGGAAGCAATCGAGGTGACGTTGCACGATCTGCGGTTAAGCAAGCACCATCCACCGCATCGGAAATTCAATGGAGCACAACAGGTGGCCTACACAGGTGTCATTCTCATGGGGGTGGGTTCGTTGCTCACTGGGCTTGCTATCTACAAACCAACTCAGCTGCATGTGCTTACGACTTTGCTCGGCGGCTACGAAATGGCACGGTGGTTCCATTTTTGGCTGACGATGGCCTATGTTGGCTTTTTCTTAGTACACGTTGCGCAGGTTATCCGCGCTGGCTGGAACAACTTCCGCGCCATGATCATCGGGTATCAGATTTTACCTGGCGAGCTGGAGAAGGACGACAAGGACGACAAGGTTCCCAATGAACAAAACATCTCCGCGAGTTGAGCGCGAAACGCTTGCGGGGCTCCAGCGCCTCTCGCGCCGTGGCTTCCTAGCCGCCGCTGTTGCCGCCGTTGCCGGCGGCGGCATGTGGAAATGGCTGAATGATCGGCCCGCAGTTGACGGACTCGCTTCGCCCTTCCGCAAGGCGATGGAACTCAACGCCGGAATTGCTCGCCGAATCTTTCGCGAACGTGCACTGGCGCCCGAATTCGAAAGATCGAAGGCGGTGAGTTCCTTCCGTCGTAACGGCGATATCGGACTCTCCGAGATTCGGCCCGCGGACTGGCGCCTGCAACTCGTCGGCGTCTTGAACCCTGCATCCTACGCACAGTACAGCGGAGATGTGTTTTCTTGGACCTACGGAATGAATCCCTCGGACACGGAAGCTCCTAACCCTGATGTCGATTCGCCTCCGAAGAAACCTACCATGCACGAGTACGATGCCAAGGGCGCTGCTGTAAGGACGAAGCCGATGGAGATGCCCGAACGGGCGCATGCGGCTGTTCCCGGGTTGCTGCTCACCATGTCGGATGTGAAGAAGCTGCCGCACGTGGAGATGGTCACGGAGTTCAAGTGTATTGAAGGTTGGAGCGAAGTAGTTTACTGGGGCGGCGCACGCCTGCGCGACTTCCTCGCCGCCTATCCGGCACTCAACGGGGGCCGCAATCAGTCTGATTCCAAGGAGCTGTCGAGTGGCATTCCGCAGTACGTCGGCTTCGAGACGCCGGACGGTCAGTATTATGTCGGCATCGAGCTCGACGTGGCGTTACATCCGCAAACGCTGCTGGCCTATGAGCTGAACGGGCAGCCTCTGACACCGGACCATGGCGCCCCTCTGCGTCTGGTCACCCCACTCAAGTACGGTATCAAACAGCTCAAACAGATTGGTCGAATCGTCTACACCGACGGGCGCCCGCATGACTATTGGCACGAGCAGGGATACGACTACTACGCCGGTTTATGACATACAGCAATGGAATTGAGCGCAGAACACGAACAAAAGCGAAGACCATCGGACTCCAACACGGACTGCATGACACATAAAGATAACGGAAAGGGTCCGACCCACAGGCTGGTCACAAAATGTCAGACATCCAAGCGACCCACGATCGTCACGCCGGACACTCCGTGGCGATGTTTCGCGACAAATTTTGGCTGAGTTTGGCCCTCACGATTCCAGTCGTGTTTTGGTCAACCGACGTTCAACACTGGCTAGGGTACACGGCACCCACGTTGCCCGGCTCAAAATTCATTCCGCCCATCTTCGGAACAGTTGTTTTTGTTTATGGAGGCCTCGTTTTCATCCGCGGGGCATTGGGCGAACTCGCCGATCGCAAGCCAGGCATGATGACGCTTATCAGCTTGGGAATCATAGCTGCATTTGGCACTTCTCTCGCTGCGACATTCGGCTTTCTAGAGATTGACGTTTGGTGGGAACTCACATCACTGATCACGATCATGCTCCTAGGTCACTGGCTCGAAATGCGAGCCATTTCCCAGGCTCGCGGTGCTCTCAATGCGCTCGCCGCCCTTCTCCCGGACAACGCTGAACGCGTAAGCGGCACAGACACTGAATCTGTTCCGCTCTCGGAGTTGCGCGTTGGCAACATCGTTCTCGTGCGGCCCGGAGCCCGCGTTCCCGCAGACGGCACAGTTGTTGAGGGCACGGCCGATGTTGACGAGTCCATGATCACCGGCGAGTCCAAAACGATGCCCAAGGGAACAGGGGCCAAGGTTATTGCGGGAACAGTTGCCAGCCGCGGAAGTCTTCGCGTCAAGATTATCGCAGTCGGAGACCAGACCGCTCTCTCCGGAATCATGCGGCTCGTCGCCACCGCCCAGGCTTCTGGCTCTCGCGCGCAAGCTCTTGCCGACCGTGCAGCCGCGATCCTTTTTCACGTGGCCGTCGTCGCTGGCGCGATTACTTTCGCCTACTGGTGGTTTTCAGGCGACAAAGAACACGCCCTGATTAGAACGGCAACGGTCCTCATCATTGCCTGCCCCCACGCCCTTGGACTCGCGATTCCGCTCGTAATCGCGATCTCAACATCGCTCGGCGCTCAAAACGGACTTCTTGTTAAGGACCGACTCGCACTCGAACATGCGCGCAATTTGGACATCGTGATTTTCGATAAGACTGGAACCCTGACACGCGGTTCTCCAGCGGTTGCGGACGTGGTGGCAGCACCTGGCGTTACCGAAGGGGATTTGATTGCGCGTGCTGCTGCCGTGGAATCCAACTCCGAACATCCACTTGCCAAAGCAGTCGTCGCTGAAGCCAAGCGCCGAAACGTGCACCGATTGGCAGCCACCAATTTCGAGGCCCTGCCTGGTCGCGGAGCGAAGGCAGTCGTGGAAGGCCAGAGTGTCGTCATCGGCGGACCTCGCCTGTTGACCGAGGCCAACACGACATTACCCCCAGAGATTGAGGAACGGACAACTGCGTGGGCATCTGATGGGAAGACGGTTCTCTATGCCGCCGCTGACAGCCGACTGCTCGGTGCGTTGGCAGTTGAAGATGAAGTTCGGCCCGAATCTAGGGAAGCCGTCAGCGAACTTCATCGGCTCGGTATCTGGGTCACCATGATCACTGGAGACTCCCAGACGGTTGCAAATTCGGTCGCTCGGCGCATTGGAATCGATGAGGTCGCGGCGGAGGTTCTACCTGCTGACAAGGCTGCGGCGGTAAAGCGCTTTCAGACCGGTGGCAAGAAGGTTGCGATGGTTGGCGATGGCGTGAACGACGCACCAGCGCTGGCGACCGCGGATGTGGGAATCGCCATCGGGTCGGGAACCGATGTGGCAGTTGAATCCGCCGGAATTGTGCTCGTGCGCAGTGACCCCCGCGACGTGGTCGGAGCCATTGAGTTATCTCGCAAGGCTTACAGAAAAATGATCCAAAATCTCGTTTGGGCGACCGCTTATAACCTGATCGCTATCCCGGCCGCGGCCGGTCTTTTCGCCCGTTGGGGAGTTGAACTCCCCATGAGTGTCGGTGCGGTTGCGATGAACTCGTCCACCATCATCGTAGCCATAAACGCTCAGTTACTTCGCAGACTAAAATTGCAGCGCGAAGCCTTCTAGAAGCGGAAGATCTAGTCCCGCCTGGGATCCTCACTACATATGAGGTGGCATGATTCCTCCACAACGAAAATCAATCCCAAAGTACAATCAGAAACAACTAGCGGGTGTAGTACAGTGGTAGAATAGACGCTTCCCAAGCTTCGGACCTGGGCCGTTGCTGCGTTCTCTGACTCATCACATCAGCATTTGTCCGGGCCGATCTATAACGGTTTTTTCGCTCCGATCAATCCATTCTGGACCGTTTTGGACCCCATCGAGCGTCTATCCCCCACTAAATCAGCAGCTTAGCGAGCTGTAGACGTGGGTTCGATTCCCATCGCCGCTCCATAAATCCGCAAAATTCACCCTGATTCGGCTGCCCTTACTCACCAGGCATCCCTCGATTTGCGCTCAAAGCGTAGGGCTTTGCGCCCAAGTTGCGCCCAAGCTTTGCTCACGGCTTTGAACGGTGGCACCCGAGAGAGAACGACAACATGAAGGGACGCATGACCAATGCCCCTCCTAATGGAGATCGTTTACTAACGCTGCGCGAAGCGGCTGACGTGTTGCGGCTCAGCACACGCACGGTGAGGGCGCTCAGCGCGGCGAGATCGGTGGCCGAATCATAGGTGGGCGGTGGAGATTCAGGCGTGTGGACCTTGACGCTTTCTCTGCAGAGCCGCTTGTATATCACCGCGACGCCGATCGGATCAGAAGACTCGTGCTGGAAATGTTTCGGCGCTACCGAAAAACGCTTCCCGAGGAGCGACGCATCCTCTTAGACCGTTATCAGATCGTTGACGTAGCGGGAAAGGCGGTTGGAGTTGGCAGCGTTGGGACTCGCTGCGCGGTGGTTTTGCTCCTGGCGGACAAGGACGATGACCCTCTGTTGCTGCAATTTAAGGAAGCCCATCCTTCCGTCCTCGAATCGTACGCTGGCAAAAGTCGCTACAAGGGCGAGCGTGTGGTTACCGGCCAGCGAATTCTGCAAGCCGCGACGACCTGTTCCTGGGGTGGACTAGGGACGGCTCCGGCCGCGATTAGTACTTCCGCCAGCTTTGCGACATGAAGATGAAGCTCGACCTGTCAAAAATGTCGAAAGCTGATTGGTTTGAATATGTCGAAATCTGTGGCCGGACGCTCGCGCGTGCTTAGGCCAGGGCCGGCGATTCAGCGCGCATTGCCGGCTACCCGGGGAGCAAGCGATAAGTTCGATGCCCCCATCGCCAAATTTGCGACTCGCTACGCTGATCAGGCCGAACAAGACCACGCCGCTCTGCACAAGGCGATTCAAGAGAAAATCCGCGGAGCAGAATTAGCTCTCCGGCTCCGATTCAGCCTCTCGGGAGCTATTTTGTGCGGACCATTCGGACTGGTAAGCAGCGAGACAGGCGTGACGCGATTCGAAGATGCGGTTGGCGCCGATCAATTCGATCAGGCCCATGCGTTCGAGGTTGCTCCGATGTCGGACCGGAATAACGATGAGGGCGAGTGTGACGCCAATCTTAGCGAGGTCCTGCTGAAGTTCGGCCAAAGCGCGACCCGCGGAAAAATCTAATCCGGGGATAGCGGTGGCATCAATGGTGAGCCAGCGCACGGGCGTGGGTGATTCGTGCACGAGCATGCGCGCCTGTTCTGCAAAGAAGGCAACGTTGGCGTAGAAGAGATCGGCGCCGAACCAGAAGATGACCATTCCGGGTTCGGCCAACTTGACGGGGAGGGGTTCTTCGATGCGCCAGTGATCGGCCGTGTCGCGAACCAAAACGCCGGTCTGGGGGCGGTAACTGCGGCGTACATGCTGGAGGAGCGAGAGAACGACGGCAAGGATGATGCCTTGCTCGACGCCAAAGATGACGACGGCGGCGGTGGTGACGAGGGCCAGGGCGAATTCGTTAGGTTTGGCGCGCTGAATTTCTCGCAGGCCGCGATGGTCGATAAGTTTGATGCCTATATGGAAGACGATGGCGGCGAGGACGGCGTTGGGGAGAAAGCTGAGCGGCCGGGTGAAAAAGAGGAGAACCGTGAGGACCACAGTAGCAGTGGTGAGGTGGGACCACTGGCTGCGGCCACCCGCGGTTTCCACCATGGCGGTCTTGGTGGGACTGCCGTTGACGACGAAAGTGCTGCTGCACCCTGCGGCGGCGTTGGCAAGGGAGAGGCCGATGAGGTCCACATTCTGGT
>Ga0126373_10002201_pt1 | contig 14294 bp, 6 predicted proteins | sample PanSoiMetPlot_11_FD_92545 | JGI IMG/M metagenome (GOLD analysis project Ga0126373, IMG submission 92545) | Tropical forest soil microbial communities from Panama - MetaG Plot_11 | ecosystem: Environmental > Terrestrial > Soil > Tropical forest > Bulk soil | place: Panama | collected 2016-02-17 | reverse complement strand
GTCGATCGAGCCGGGGTATTGCTGGCGTCGCCGGTGTACCAGATCACGGTGTTGGCGGATGTCCCGTTGACCAAGGACGTGGCGCTCGAAAACGGCGGACCGGCGACACGCTGCGGCGGATTGCCAAAGAAGTCGTTGCCGGCGGCGACCGCTGAGGCGGCGGAAAGTGAGGTGTCGGCCAGTTGGCCGACCGCGGTTGTCAGCGCGGCCTGCAGATTGGTTGCAGTCGCCGCTGGGGTTGCACCGATTGAAAACTGATCGGTGCCGGGCGTTGCCGATGATGTTGCCTGGAGGGTCAGATTTTGGGTGGTCCCGTCGGGCAGGTTGAACGTGAAGGTGATGCTGTCGCCGTTGTTCGGGTTAGTCGCACCAAGATCGACCGAAATCGCGGCGGGCGAACCTGACGGACCGGTCACAGTGGCACCCGTGAGGCTTGAGCTGACGTTCGCGAGCTTAAAGCCAAATGGCGATCCGGCGACATCCTCGCTGATCGATACCGTGGAGCCCACCGCTGCCGGGATGACCAAGCGCCCCAGACCGTTGGCACCGAGATCGGCCTGATTGCGCTCGGCAATGACTTGCTTGAGCCCGGCTTGCGCGCCGCTGCCATTGAGAATTTCATCCGTGCTGGCAACCGAAGGCTGATTCACGGCGGTGCCGGAAAATAGATATTGATTCCCGGCTTGAGTGTTGAGTGTCGAAAGAATCTGATCAAGCTGTGAGGCGGCGCTTTCCTGAACCTGGGTTTGTCCAGTATTGTCGATGGAGAAGCCGCCCCCCTGGTTGATTGAGTCGAGAACCGAGGTGCCTCCCGCGGCGATCTGCTGCAAAGCAGTCTGGGCGATGGTCAGACGGGTACCAACATCGGTGATGGCATTGCTGTACCCGTTGATGGCCGCGAGCTGCGCGTCCAGCCCGATGGTGACGCCACTCTGCGAGCCGAGCCCGGAATAAGTGCTGGATTTTTGGTTGCTTCCAAGCTCCTGCGACAGCTGATCGAGCTGATTCTGCAAGTTGATCATCGACTGAACAGCCGGAGGATTGCCGGCTCCGACGCCCGAGATACTCATGTCACCCTCACGATTGCAGCAATGACTGCATCATTTGCTGGATAGTCGTCATGACCCGTGCATTGGCCGCATAGGAATTCTGCAGACTGATGAGATTGGACATTTCCTGATCGATATTGACCCCGGAATCGCTGTTGAACCGCTGCTGCAGAGCGCTCACGACGGCATCCTGTCCCTGTTGCAGGTTGGTGGCGTTGGTGGCCGCTTGACTTTGCTGGCTCACCACCTGGCTCATGTAGCTCGCAAGGGTACCGCTGAAGGGAGCGGCCGAGCCGCCGCCGCCTGTGGTCGGCGGGAATTGATACTGGGCGGTCGTCATCTGAGCCAGCATAAAATTCGGCCGGGTCCCGTCTCCCGCGGCGGTCGAGGACTGATAGGTCACGAGATCGGATGGATCCGCGATCAGCGCCCGGTTGACGGTGATCCGACTGGCGAGACCAACATCCTGCGAGCCCGCGGCAGTGATCGCACCGGAAATAGGCGTGGCGCCGTCGAGAAACATGGGCAATTGCGGACTGCCGCTCGTCAGCGAGGTTACCGTGCTGGTCGTGGCGGCGGAATTGACCACTGCCGAATTGGTAGGGCTGTTGAGGATCTCGAGCGTTGTTCCCGACGGATTGGAAAACTGCAGGTGGGCGCCGAGCGCTTGGTTGAGTTGGTTGATCGCAGAGGCCAGTCCGGCGGAAAAATCAACGCCGATCACCTGGGTGTTCGGATTGCCTGGGGCGTTGGGGAGTGGCAGCGCCGAGGGATCACCGACCTGCTCAATGGTCACAGTGTGCTGGGTGTTGGTCGCCGTATCCGTGTAGGTCACCTGGACCGAATTGCCCGACAGCAGGCTGCTGACGTCAACGTCGAACCCGGATTGACTGCCAGAGGTCACGGGCGTCCCGGGGGTGGTCTGGTTCGATAGGCCCTCGGAGATCTGGTCCGCAAGTTCGTCGAGCTGGGTCTGGGCCTGCGGCAGCACCTGATCGCGCATCTGCAGATACGCGGCGATCTGCCCGGACTTGATGCCATTATTGGCGATCAAATTCGTACTGCCCCTGTCAGGCGATACCAGCATGATGTTGCCGACACCGCTCTGACCCGGATTGGCGTTCCACAGCGAACCTGCCGACAGCGACCCTCGATTGTCAAAGGTGAGTTGCGATGCTGAGATGCCGACGAGCTGCGCACCCGACGTGGTGAACACCGAGACTTGATTATTGTTGTTTTCAACGACATGAATGTCCATCAGCTGAGCGAGCTGGTTGATCGCTTGATCGCGGCTATCCTCCAATGACACCGTTGTTGCGTCGGGAGGGCTTGCGTTCGAGAGCTGCTGATTGATCTGCGCGATCTGTTGTAAGTCAGTATTGACTTGCTGGACGTCGTCCGCAATTCCTTGCTCGCATTGGCTGCGCAGACTTTGGATTGACGAGGACATCGCATTAAGATTTTGCGCGAGCCCTTGAGCCGCCCCGAGCACCCCACTTTGCGCCGAATAGTCACTTGGACTCGTCGTCAAGTTCTGGAGAGCCGTGGTGAAGTTGTTAAATGCGGTATCGATGGAGCTTGACGAGCCTGGTGTTCCGTACACCTGCTGCAGCTGTTGATAGAGTTGCGACAGCGTGTCGGCGTAGGAGCCTCCGGAGCTCTCCGTGCGCAACTGACCCTGAACCAGAGTGTCAAGTTCGCGGTTGATGCCAGCCGTATTGACGCTGACGCCCGCATCGCCGGCTGCGATCTCAACCTGATTCGAGGTCTCGACAACATATCCTGGCGTCTTGGCATTCGCCACATTGCCGGCAGTGACTGAAAGACTGGCCTGGGTGACTCGCAACCCGGCAAGCGCGGTCGTGAGAGCATCGGAAAGGTTCATGACTTACCACCCAGGGCTACGCACGTCTGATCTTACGAGAATCAGCCGCTATTGGATGACAGCGAGCAGAGACTGAATCATTTGGTCGGCGGTGGTCATGACCTTGGCGTTGGCCGAATAAGCCTGCTGGGTGACGATCAGCATGCTGAACTGGTCGGCAATATCGACGTTCGAGGATTCGAGCGAGCTGCCCTCAATCTGGCCCGGTGCCGAGAAATTTGGGGCGCCGGATTCGGCGGTCGCCGCATAGGCATCGCCGCTGAGGTTTTGCAGATTGTCCTGGCCCGGGAACGTCGCCAAGGTCACTTGGGCCAGCGGGATCGTCTGGCCGTTGGAAAAGGTTCCGACCACGCGGTTCTGATTGTCAACGGCTATGGATTGCAGCTGACCGGCCGCAAAGCCGTTCTGCTGCAGCTCATTGACTTGCACAGTCCCGCCGGAATCCGCGAATTGGGTGAGACCGTTGGTGCCGAATTTGAGCTGGACATTGCCGAGCGGGGTGCCGTTCACAGTGACGTTGTTGAGCGTCAGATTGGCCACCGCCGGGCTCATTTGCCCGTTCGAATTGAACGTAAAAGAGGTTCCCGCGTTCTGCCATTGCGGCGCGTTGCCGGTGGCGGTGGAATTGACTTCGTAGAACAATTGCCAGGTATCCGTGCCGCCGCTGCCGACGCTCGCTATTTTGGCCCATCGAAACTGCATATTGACCGGTGCGCCAGTGGAATCGTAGGCGGTGACCGAGCCGCCCGCGAGGCTTTGACTTAGAAACAGTGAACTATCGTTGGCGACTACGGTGCCATTGGCGGGAAGTGCCGTGGTATTCTGAATGCCGAACACCGATGGGGTCGCCGTTCCCGTGACGTTGATTTGGTCAGTGGAATTTGCCGCGGTGACGGTGATGTTGCCGTTCGTCGTATCGACCGAGGCCGTTCCTCCGGTGAGCGACCCGAGCGCGGTGCTGAGCTGCGCTAACGTCTGCACTTGACCGGCTGCGGTGCCGAACGTCACAGTCAGGGGCGCGTTTGCCCCCACAGTGATGACCAGCGTCTGGTTCGGCGCGGCGGCGCCTTGGCTAATGATATTGGTGGCATCGGTGGTGCCGACGCTCAGACCCAGCTGCGTCAAGTCGGCCGCGGTGCTAGCGCCGCCGATATCGATGTTGGTCGTGGCGTCTGCGCTGGTGAGCACCAGATTGTTCGAACCATTGAGCGACGCCGTAACCCCAGTCGCAGGGGTCTCTCCGTTAATGTCACTGACCACGGCTGCGGCCGAATCGCCGGCATTGATGGTGATCGGGGTGCCGTTGATGACCAGCGTTCCGGCGGTTGCGGAGAGCGTTGCGAGGTTGGCGGTACCGGTTTCGGTCGCCGCCGCGTCGGGTGATAGCTTGGCGCCATTTCCGGTGATCTTGGCCGGGGTCGGGGCGCCGGCCACCGGATTGGCCGTGTAATCCGCCGGGTTGAGCAGTTCAGATCCGGGAATACTGGCATTGGCATCCGACGTCTGCGGATAGCTTGGCAGATTGGCCTGATAGTCAATTGCGGTTGTCGCACTGGCGGGCATGAAATTGTTGCTGAACTGCAGCACCTGCGGAACACTACCGACTGGGTTACCGGTCGTAGGATCCACGGGAATTCCCATCAAATAGTAGCCTGCGCCATTGACCAAATAGCCATTTTGGTTCTGTTGAAAATCGCCGCGTCGGGTGAAGAGATCAGTGCCGCTGAACACCGGTTGGTTGTCGGAAGTGGATTGCGGCTGAGCAACGACGAAATAGCCGTTACCATTGATCGCCATGTCGGTGCTGACAGACGTATTCTGGATCGCACCCTGGACACTATTGGTCGCCCTTGAGCTGGTCGTGACGCTACCGGCAACCTGCTGGCTCTGCGCCGCCGCGGTCACCAGATCCTCGAAGCTCGTGTCCGTCTCCTTGTAGCCCGTGGTCTGCGAATTGGCGATGTTGCCCGATACGTTCTGCAGCGCGACGGATTGCGCCTGAAGTCCGGTGACAGCCGTGGTGAGCGCGTCGAAGATGCCCATAACGAAGTCTCCAATCCCTGTTCGTCCGACAACCGGCGCGGGAGGCATGGCGGCCTTGATAGCAGGGGCGTCGCAATCCCCATGCCACCATAAATCCCCATAAATAACAGGTACTTATGCTGTTTCTATCGGTTTCAATCGGGGATCCGCCCGGCAGGAAATTCCTGTCGCGGCAGGTTTTGCCGGCCGCCCGCGCGTGGGCGTGAGGCCGGGGAGCCGTAGGGGGGCGTGTCGCCGCGTATGAACTGCGCGAACCATGAAATAATTTGAATCAAAGAGTGGTCAAAGCAGCATTGTCCAATACAGAACTGGTTATCAAACCTCCTCGCCGAAACTTTCGCCGATCTTCGCTGGACACTCGTCGGTCACACCCTGGGGACTTTATGCCGCGCTCCGGTGACCTCAACCCTTGCGGCTGCGGTCGGGATTCTTGGCTTTGAGCGGCTCTTCGTCTTGGATCCCCGTCGACTTTGCGAGTCGCCCAACAATCGAAAACGAACAGCCGGGGAGTCTCGCAGGGGTGGCGTGTGATCCTGAGCTCCGTTCGATGCCGCGCGTCGCGAACGGCCGCGCAGGGCGCCGCGGTTGTCCGCTGTATCTCGCCGACGATGGAGGCGGTTGCTGCCACTAGGGAAGCCGCCAAACACCCAAGAGCGAATATGGGCCGGCGACCGCACGCTGCTCGCCAAAGGACCCTTTCGGTGGCGAGATTCGATGTTTACGAGCGCCCGACGCATCTCAATGCACGACAAGATTGTGTCGTTCACCCACTCGTTCCCTGAAGGCAGAGCGCTTGTGGATGCCGTGACCACCGGCCAACACGATGCCGTTGCGGCTCAAGCGTCCCACCGTCTCGGGCTACGCGCTCTTGCCGTTCGCAGGGCCTTCACATCACCGCTCCTGACGAGGGATGCGATCAGTCCGCGTGCCGCAACGAGCCGATGTTGACTAATCGTAAGGGGATTTACCCAACCTCACGCTGGTGGCGCGTTGCGACGTTAAGTTACCATTGTTTGCTACACCCTATTGCGTCCGCGCGCGAACGATCGGCGCCTGTTCCAGGCGACTCGACTGCTAGAGCCGGATTTATCGCATCTGGTAGCCCTTCTGGCGGGTAACTTCGGCCTCCCGGTACACTGCTACCCACCTTCGCTTCTCTTGAGGCAGCTGACTTTAGGTGTCGGCAAGTCTCACACTCAGGGTGTGTCGGGAAACGCCTGACTTCAGCGGACCCGATTTAATGGTTAAATTATCCCTATTTCGCGGCGGCCCTTTTCGAGAGCGCCCCTTTTCTGATAGGGGACCGGAATGAACTGGATCGCAAGACACGTCGACTCGATCTTGGTGGGAATTGCTCTCGTCCTATCAGCCATGTGGATCACCAACTACATTGTTCAACCAGTAACCGGGCCGCCAACAGCAACCGCGGTCGACGATCACTATGTTCCACCTATGCTTCGACTAGGAGAGGTACGGGGAACCAAAAGCACCTTTTAAACTTACCCCGGCGATGTCTGGTTCGATGACATCAGCACTGATTGCTGTCGATCAGGAATAGTTGCCTTCGTTCGCTGATTTGCGGGACGCCAAATTGCTGCTGAACCGGATGCCGCATGAGGCCGGGCGATGAAGGTTGAGCTGAGCTAACGGCGCGACAGCTCTCGGGTATGGTCAACAAGGGTGTACAGAGGCGCCGGATGGGCTGCATGCAAATGTGCTTCCCACTTGGCCTCGGCCGCCAATTGGTCAAGTCGTTCCTCGGCTGCAGGCACCGCGGCTCTTACCGCTACCGAGATTTGCACCTCCTCGTCGGCTGACCGCACCGGCTTGCAGAACAGTTCCGCGATGACAGGGTCGCTGATGGCAATCGCCGCGGGCAGCGTGAGTATGCCGTCCCTGAGATCCTCTTCGCCGCCGCCGCCAAGCGATTGCAGTCCCTTGACGTCACCCACGTCATCGCAACCGTGGTAAAGCACGCCGAGCAAGCCGCCGAATTTGCGAAGCAAATCATCCCTGGTCGCCAAGCATGCGCAGGTTTCGAACATCGACCCGGTGTCCTCGCCGGCTATCGTCAGCCAATCATCCACGCCAAGCGGTCGGCGTCGCATATTCCACTGCATGCATTCCGCGGCCGCCAGCCGTTTCATCAGCTCGGAGACCAGGCGAATATCGACCCGATCTCCGGAGGACATCATGAACCCGTCCGCTACGATATAGCCAGCCGCCATAAGCGCCGGCAGGAGCCCGAATCGGTTGTGCAGCGTTGGTATACCGCGTCGCGTTTCCGATCCATCGACGATATCGTCGACGATGAGCGTCATATTGTGCACCATCTCGAGCACCGCCGCGGAATAGATGAGTCGATTCGGAATCGGCTCGTCGGTTATCGCCCGATGGGTGCTGAACACGGTTAACGGCCTGAAGTATTTTGAGTTGGTAATAAACTGCCATTCCAAAAGAGGTCGAATCTCCCGGTTGGCGCCGCGGATCCAACTCTTGAGGATCTCACGCAGTTGCTTGATCTCTTCTCTGAAACCGAGCTCGGCGATGATGCCCTCGGTCGTCGCCTGTGACATCGCTGACCCCTTGGCGGCTACCCTGGCGAGCGACTCGATCGTTCGATTGAAGTTAAGGTTTTGCGCGGTGCCTGCGGACGTATTCTGATCGGGACCGATAACCCCTGCCCGCCTCCATGGCGGATCGCCACGTGTTTATGAAGTCGGCCACCGCAAATGCCCAGCGCGGATCGGTTAGGACCGCGGCGGCCTCGGGAATCTTGTCGAGAACTGCCGTGACGGGGCGCTCCTGCGCTGCGCGCGGCGACGGCCGCGGTTCCTGCAACCCCTTTTCGACGGCCTTCGCGGCTCCTTTCAGCAGAGAACGCAGATTCGGGCATTTGTCGGTTTCTTCCAGCGATACTTCAGACGCGACGTGGCGCAGGTAGTCACCCGCAGCCAGCAATCCTTGGGCGGCTAACCCCAATGCGCTTTGAATTGATGACCTCGAGACGTATCGCCCGTCGGTGGGGGATACACAATTCATCCCCAGTGCTTCGATCGTTCCGACCCACTCAGTCAGGTAGCTCAGCGGAATCAATGGTAGGCGCATCAAGGTTGCGGCCGTGCCCTCCGCGATCTTTCCCTTCGCCAAATTACTCAGAGCAACATTGACGGTCGACCAAGCTGCAGCGCCATAAGCGAAGGGAAGCAAGCCGAGCTTCATCGTCAACATTTCAGTAACAGTGGGGGCCGTCCGCAGGCCGACGGCGATGTCCGACTTTCCCTCGACTTGCATCTGCACAGCGCCGGCCGCCTCGAGGCCGCTGATAACGGTTGCTTCGACCGTAGCCATCTTGACGTCATTGACGCAAAAATCGCCGGCAAAGAATACGCCGGGCAAGTCTTCATAGCATGCCTTGGGTTGCCAACGATCGGTATCAACGTCGTTGAGGAATAGCCTGCGGGCATATTTGTCCTCACACCATGACTTGGAATAGTCTATGTTGCTATTGGGCGCGCCCCAATGGGCGCCCGGTTCCACCGCCGGTACGTATCGGGCCAATTCCGTGAGCATCTCCTGCGCCCATTCTGTGCCGCGATCCGCCCGATACGCATATTCATCGGAGGCAGCCACGACCAGAACAGTGGGCTGATCCTTGATGGTTTTGAAGCTGGTCCAGAGTTGAGAAATGTCGAGGAACGTCAGATAGCCCTTCGATCCAATCAACCCGACGGTTTCACGGGGTATGTCGGGCAACGGTTTCTTGAAGTACACGGTGACGACCAATATGCGGGCCATGCGCAGGCGCCGGAGCTCCAAGAGTTTCGGAACTTTGTCGACGATCCGTGTTCCCGGCGTTCCGGTCATCACTATCCGTGCTAGTTCGGTGGCGGGCACCGCCAGCACGACATTCGTGTGTTGTGCGATCGGTCTATCCTTGAGTTTAAGCTCTACCTTGTGGTCAGCCCGAAGGTTGATCTCGGTAACGTCTGCCTCAGTTCTGATCTCGCAACCGGCGTTCATCAGCACCCGAACCCAAGGCCCGACCAGCATCTCCTCGAGGCTCCCCCGCAACAGCCAGGCGAAGGGCATGCCGGAGGAAAGGCGAAGGCCGGGCCTGACGAAATCCTTGTAGGCGGCCGCGGACGTATCGTCGCTGGGAATCGACCAGATTTCCATGAGGATCAAATCGAGTAAGCGAGCGGACGCCTCGGTGGCGTAGCGCCGCGAGTACAGGAAGCCGTCTACCGTCTGGCGGTCCAGTATCTTCGATGAGTCAAACGGCTGCGAAGCCAGATCAAGAAAGGCGAAGCCGAGGAGAAACATGTCGGGTGGGGACAGCACGCCCGAGAAGAGGTTTCCCCATATATTTTGCAAGGTGGTGGCATTGTTCAGAGGTTGATAGGTCGGTGTCGTCTTCGCCGAAACTGACGTTGCCGGGCCCGGCGAGACTGTCGATTCCGCGTCGGGGTCTTGCACGACCTTCACGCCCATCTGAGGCTCAAAAGCGACGTCCCGCTTTATCCCGAGGTCCCCTTCGACGATTTGCCAGAAATTCACATACCAGTCGCAGAACAGATGCGGGTAGACATCGTAGTACATGTGGTTTGCGTGTTCGGACGAAAGGTTTCCGCCCAGTACCGGCGTCTTTTCATACAGGGTCACCTTGTATCCACACTTGGACAAACGGAGTGCGCAAGTCAGTCCCGCCACTCCGCCCCCCACGATGGCGACATCCTTGTCACTCGACGTGAGCGCGTCGGTCGCTTCCGATTGCCGTGCGGCTGTGGTCATGTGACTCCTCCCTGAAAGTTTCGATGATCAGACGGGCAATCCCCGGATCCTGGGATTTTCACGCGTCCACAATGAAGTCCCGAGTCGCTCAGTCCTCTTTGCTAGATCGGCGAGCCAGGCTTCATGCCAATTCGGGTCCTCGGTCGCGGATCGGTCCCATGCGCTCCACCACGCGGCGAGGTCTCCGAACAGTCCATCTGCCCTCGTGGCCCCGCACATTAGGTCGCGCAGCGTTTGCACCGTCCCTTCGCCCCAGTAGCGGAAGATGCTCGCCCCGATGTGTCGCACGATCGCGAGGGGTTGTACGTTCAGTCCGCCGAAACCTGCCCCGGCGAACCGGGCAAAATCTGGATCGGCCGTCGCCCGCTGGCAGCCGCGCATCGCCGATCTCATCCAGAATTCACGGAAGTGCCAGTTGCGCATGAGAGCCGCACACAGAGCCAGGAAAAGCATGCCGGGGTCGAAGTAACGGCGAAAGTCCCGCTCGAAACTCGACAGGGAAACGGCGTCGAATCGCCCGCGCTCGAGGGCGTGGAGTACCGTCGATGCGGCAATCAGCGCGGATTCCATGCCTTGCGTGATTCCCTCGCCGGTCATGGGATCTGCGAACGAGCCGGCGTCGCCGATCAGGACGCCGCCGTCGAAATGATTCGAGCCGGCGCCGCCGTACATTTTGACGACCCCGCCTATTGGATTGCTTGTCAGCTTGAGCCGTGCACAGCCGGGATGCCGGATCCGGAGCCTCTCGATGGCCGAGACGAAAGCCTTGGGTAGCGAATGGCCGTGGCGGTGACAGGTCTCGCTTAATATCCCGACCCCGACATTGGCCCTGCCGCCAGACATCGGGAACATCCACCCGTAGCCCGGAATGATGTCCTCATCGAACCAGACAGTCGCTTCGCCTCCTTCCACCGAGACGCCTTCGACGTAGGCGCGCTGGGCAATCGAGATGTGAGCCCGATCGGTTTGCGCAAGCCCGAAAGTCCTGGCGACGAGGGACTCGGTGCCATCGGCGCCCACGATCAGCTTTGAGCTGAGCGTAAAGTTCGTTTTCCCGGTGCGCACCTCCACATAAATGCGCCCATCTTCACGCCTGATCCGGGCCGCTTGGCACCCCTCGTACACCGTGGCCGAGACGGCGCGCGCGTGCTCCAAAAGGTGATGATCGAGGATACGACGCGGGACGACGTACCCGTAAGGCGGCAATCCATTCTGCGCGTCGTAGTAGGGAATGGCGCCGCGATAGCCGAGACGCGGCCCGAAGTAGACGCGAGTCGCTGTGATCGGCAGCGGGCACGACGCCTGCACTGCCGTTCGACAGCCCATGGCGTCGAGAATCCGCAGGCCTGCCGGCTCGATGAAATCGCCGCAGACCTTCTCACGTGGAAAGGTGGCGCGTTCGACGATCGCCACGCGCACGCCGCGCTTGGCTAGGGACCAAGCCATAACGGAGCCGGCAGGGCCGCCTCCAATGACGATCACGTCATGAAGGTCGGAACTGGACAACTGACGATCCTATGCTAAACGACACGTTGAGCCGCACCGCAGTGTCTGGCTGTAGGCGCATGGAGTATACACGGCTCCACGGTTCCGAATACCACAAAATGTTGTGTAACGTTATATTTGCCGCCGTGGATTTAATTCATGGTCGCACTGCGCTGACTCGCCACGTGGCTGCTGAGCGCGCTCGCGATCCTCACGACCGCGAGGGGTCCCGAGATCTCGGTCGCAGGGGCCGGGGACTGTTGCATCGCAGGGGTGGTTTATTTCATGTGGCCTCCTAATCGCAGCCAAATCAATCCTTCGCCAGTGCCGTCGCTGGCGATCCAGCAAACCCATCAATCCCGGTCGCTCGGGCGTCGTTAACTCACACAGAGCTCACTCTCTATTCCACGCGGATCTGTGCTCTGCGCGTGTCTATTGTACCTGCCGTGGCACGCGTCCTTGCGGTTGCGAGGACACTTTGCGTGGTTTTTGATGGTGGAAGGGCTATGTTTTGGACCGCTATCCATGACTCAAAAACTGACGATGTCATTCGTGCTCGCGGTCCGACATGTCGACGGGGCGCAGCGACCTGCTGTTTAGTACGCGAATTTGCGAGCCAGCGCGCTGCCCGAGGCTTGGCCAGCGGCATCGTTATGGCAAACAGTACCGCCGTCCCGTGGTCCGAGGTGTCTCTCGCGCTGATCGCCCCCCGGTCGCCGGCAGACGGGAGATGGCAAGCTGCCGATGATGGCCGAAAAAACCGTAAGTGGCGAACTCATGAGGCAACCAGGCAGCACCGAAGCGGGGGCGCACGCTTGCGGCCGGCTTTGGCGCGTCTGTTTTCCGCTTTGTGGCCGGTCGTGATGAGCCGACCTCCAGGACAGCACGCCGATCTGATGGTCCGGTTCAGCACAATTTGCCTGGCAACAGGGATGCAAACTGCCACTGCATCTTTACCGTGTTGGAGTCGGAGCGGACAGGAGCGCGTATTGAATCAGGCGCGGCTTGTTAAAGGTTCGCTTTCCCCCGACAGCGACTGGACCGCAGGCGTCTCGGCGGGTCGGGAGCGTACCCATAGCGGAAGTTGTAGGGGTCGATGTGTTCCAGCGAATGCCATTTGTTCAGTTCGCATTCAAATACAATCGACGGCTCCTGGGACTCTTCCCGGTGGCCCCTGAAATTAAAAGTCCAGACAACAAAACCGCCGTGTGGCAGAGGTGCTATCGCGGACTGATCGGTGTAAACTCGATCAGATCACGACAGCAGTGTTGGCAATCGCGATGCAGCAAATAGCGGACTGGCTCGAAAAGCTTGGCATGTCCGAGTACACCCAGCGTTTTTCCGAGAACGACATTGCTCTCGACATTCTTCCCGAGCTGACGGATCAGGATCTGGAAAAACTCGGCGTCTCGCTCGGTCATCGCCGGCGGATGCTGAAGGCGATTCGCGAGCTTGGCGATCCTGCCCTGGCTCTGCCTCGAACCGAGACGGCGGCTTCGCCCGGCCCACAATTAAGCGCCGAGCGTCGTCAGCTCACAGTCATGTTCTGCGACCTTGTCGGCTCGACGGCACTTTCGACTCGGCTTGACCCCGAGGATATGCGCGAGATCATCAACGCCTATCATCAACGCTGCACGGAACTGATCACCAAACACGGTGGTTTCGTCGCGAGACACCTGGGTGACAGCGTGCTTGCCTATTTCGGTTATCCTCGTGCCGACGAGGATGATGCAGAGCGCGCGGTTCGCGCCGGGCTCGGCCTGGTCGAAGACGCGTGCAAGCCTGAGACAGCCGCCGGTGCACCCTTGCAGACGCGAGTTGGAATCGCGACGGGCCTCGTTGTGGTCGGCGATCTAATCGGGGCGGGTGCTGCCCAAGAGCAGTCGGTGGTCGGGGTCACGCCGAATCTTGCTGCTCGCCTCCAAGCGCTCGCAGCGCCGGGTGCCGTGGTGATCGCGGCGAGTACACGGAGATTGACCGGCGGATTGTTTGAGTACCTTGATCTTGGGACGGTGGCCGTCAAGGGGTTCGCGGAGAACGTGTCGGCATACCAGGTGCTCGGTGTGAGCATCACCGAGAGCCGCTTCGAGGCGATGCACGCGGCCACCACGCCGTTGATCGGCCGGGAGGAGGAAATCGAGCTGTTGCTGCGTCGCTGGGAGCTGGCGAAAAGCGGCGAGGGCTCTGTTGTCCTGATTTCTGGCGAGCCGGGCATTGGCAAATCTCGCATCGCCCAGACGATCCTCGAACGACTGCACAGTGAGCCACATACCCCCTTGCGAGCGTATTGCTCGCCCCACCACCAGGACAGCCCGCTCTGCCCGATCATCACGCACCTCGAACGGGTGGCTGGACTCCGACCAGAGGACGCGCTCGAGCAGCGGCTTGACAAGCTGGAGGCGGCCTTGGCTCAGGCAACCAGCGATCTGGGGGACGTTGCCCCGCTGATCGCTGAGTTGCTGTCGATCCCGATCGGCGGCCGCTATCCACCGCTCAATTTCACCCCGCAGAAGCAGAAGGAGAAGACTCTTCATGCGCTGGTAGGGCAGATCGCGGGGCTGGCGGCGCGCCGGCCCGTCCTGATGTTGATGGAGGACGTGCACTGGAGCGACCCGACATCGTTGGAACTGATGGACCTGATCATAGATCAGGTGCCCACACTGTCCGTCTTGCTGATCGTGACCTTCCGGCCGGAGTTCACCCCACCTTGGGTCGGCCGCCCGCAGGTGACCCTGCTTAGTCTCAAGCGCCTGTCGCCTCGGCAACGCGCCGAGATGATCGCGTGCGTAACCGGTGGCAAGGCGTTGCCGCAGGCGATCGCGGACCAGATCGTCGATCGCACCGATGGTGTCCCACTTTTTGTCGAAGAAATGACCAAGGCTGTGGTCGAGAGTGGTGTGGTCGCGGAGACTGGTGATCGGTACATGGCGATAGGGCCGGTGCCGCCGCTGGCGATCCCGGCGACGCTCCAGGCCTCGCTACTGGCGCGGCTTGATCGTCTGGCGCCGGAGCGCGAGGTGGCGCAGATCGCATCGGCT
>Ga0126373_10002200_pt1 | contig 14294 bp, 11 predicted proteins | sample PanSoiMetPlot_11_FD_92545 | JGI IMG/M metagenome (GOLD analysis project Ga0126373, IMG submission 92545) | Tropical forest soil microbial communities from Panama - MetaG Plot_11 | ecosystem: Environmental > Terrestrial > Soil > Tropical forest > Bulk soil | place: Panama | collected 2016-02-17 | reverse complement strand
GGCCTAATGATTCATTTCGACCCTTTAGCTACGCCTTTGATCTTGCTGATTGATCCGGTAGGAGTCGAATCTTCGACCGACTCCTTGTAGTAGGCGACGCCGCAGCCTTGATCGCCGATGCGCGTCTCGAGGGATTGCTTGAGAGCAGGTTTCCCCGATTTCGGGAAATTATAGTCCATCGTAGCCACGGCCCCTTCCGGCGTGCTCTGAATTGCGTCAAAGGCTCTTTGACCTATCGGGTCGTCACCAAGTCTAAAGCTTCGAACATCAATGCCGATCATGCCAGGACCTGGAAAAGCTGTGAATTTACCGTCGGCGGTATTGAAGCAGGAAACGTAAAGATCGCGGTCGTGAAATTGCTTGTTATTCGGATCACTGAATGCGCGCAACGCCGTAGCCTCGTCGCTCTTGAGCGCGGTGACAGCGCGGTCAAGCATCGCTCTCGCTTGCTCAGCGGTCCCGAATTGTTCGGCACCAGCCAAAGTGGCGGTCGATATCAGCGACAACATCGCAAATACAGGCATGAACAACGTATTACGCATGGGTTTCTCGCGTGATGGACTCCGTATTGTATGCGGACCCTTATCGACTGCCATAGGGCACCAAAGCGGCGCGAGCATTTCCTTGGTGATCGTTGCGAAAACAACACAGCGCTGCGATCAAAGTCCGTTTTGAGTCGAGGGAAGGCGGACATCTGTTTTTGATGCGGAACAGCCATTTCGCCCGCTGGTCCAGCGCGCCGCAGCTAACCGCCAATACCCATATATGCGATCATAAAATTAGCCTTTTCAGACCGCTAAATTCGCCCGCTGGCAGACACGCGGATTGGCGATGTCCGAACATGGCGGCAGTTGTCGATTCAAAATCGATCGCGACCGGATCGCGATCGCAGCGACCTTGGTCCTTATTGCAGGAAGTGTTGTGCTGCCGGTCGGGCCGCCAGCGCATGCCGCGGCGGGCGTGGAACGGATTTCCCAATTCCCCAGCCTCGCGCCGGCGCTCTTCGGACCGTCGGCGGCCCAACCTGAGCCGCTGCGTTTCCCCGATACGGCCCTCGAGCCAATTGAGTGGTATTCCCTGAAAGGATGGTCGGCGGATGATCACGCTGCCGCCTTTGCTGCTTTTTTAGCGAGCTGCCGCCCTCTCCTGCGCAGCAGCCTCAGCGCCGGCGATAACCGTCCGATGTATCGCGCGCTTGTCGAGGTCTGTCGTCGGGCGCTTAGCGCGGGCCGACTGACAGGCGATCAGGCGCGGCTGTTCTTGGAACGCAATTTTCGTCCGCTGCGCATAACCAGGCTCGGCGACAATGCCGGCCTGCTAACCGGCTATTACGAGCCGATCGTCGAGGGCTCACGCTTCCCCACCGGAATTTTCAAGGTGCCGATCTATCGCCGCCCGCCGGATCTGGTGCCGCCGCTCCATGCCGCCGGTCCCATCTTTCCGAACCGGGGACAGTCGTTGCGGCGGACGGAGAGCGGCATGCTGGTCCCTTATTACGATCGCGGCGAGATCCTCGATGGCGCTCTCGACGGCAAACATCTCGAGATCTGCTGGATCAAGAACCAGTCGGATGCGCTGACTATCCAGATCCAGGGATCGGCGCGCGTGCGCCTCGAGGACGGCGCCATGCTGCGCATTAATTACGATGGGCATAACGGCTATCCCTTCGTGCCGCTGAGCCGCATTCTGATCGAGCGCAACATCATTCCGCGCGAGGAAATGTCGCCCGATCGCATTCGTGAGTGGGTCCACGCTGATCCAAAAGGCGCCGAGAAGCTCTTGCGCCAAAACCGATCCTTTATGTTTTTCCGGATCGTCGGACTATCGGATGATCGGCGGCCGGCCAACCTTCGCGAGATCCCGCGTGAGCGCGAGGCGATTGGCGCCCAAGGGATATCGCTGACGGCGGGGCGCTCTATTGCTGTCGACAATGCATTGCATGTCTACGGCACGCCCTTTTTCATCGACGCCGACTTGCCTCTCACCGATGAAAAGCCGGGCGGCCGCTTTGACCGTTTGATGATCGCGCAGGACACCGGTTCGGCCATTGTCGGTCCAGCCCGCGCCGACATCTTTTGGGGAGCTGGAGACCGCGCCGGGCAACTCGCCAGCCACGTTCATCATCCTGGCAACTTCGCGATGCTGGTCCCACGAGAACTCGATCCTGTCGTAGCCGGCGCGCGAATGCCGCTGCCCCCGCACAGGCCGGCGCCGCCTCCCGAGGTAAAGGCCAGAACGCCATCAAAACGAGACGTGCCCAAGCCGGCCCTAGCCAAGCCCCCCGTAGCCAAGCCCGCCGCGGGTTGGATGATGCGGAGCAGATAAACTCCGCGGCCACATCGGTCTCAAACCCAACACAAGACCAGAAACAGTTCTCGCTTGGGAACAATAAGTTCTCCTATCCGGTTCTTCGATCAAGGACCGCGGGTCCTTATCCGCGAACCTTCATGCCGCCGATAGTGACGGAGCGAACGATGGGACGGATTGCATTGCTATGGCTCGTGTTGACGTGCCTATGGATCGCGTTTTCGTTCTCCGCCCCGACATCAAAAGTCGCGTTTATTCCTCCTGCGCTTGCGATCATCGCGCTGGTCTTGTACTGGCTACACAATAAAGTCGTCCTCTTTGCCGCGGGCGAACATGAACCGCGCGCTGTGGTTCAGCCAAGTCAAGGTTGGCATTTCGATCCGGTTGCGGCCGCACCGCTTGTTCGTCCCGCACTTGTTGCACTCGGAGTTGGCGCTTGCGTCGGCGCAGCCGCAACAACGTCGGTCTTTATTTTTGACCAACCACTCCATGAGTCGACCGTCTCGGGCACGAGCACGGCTGCGCTTGCCACTGATCCCAGCTCTACCATCATCGTGCAACCCAGAACGGTGAGGTCGCAATCTTTTCCCGCGGAGCAAAAACCTCAAGACAACCCACCGGTGACGTCATCCGATAGTCCGGTTGCCAAGCGGGCCGAAGCGCGAGTCCAGACTCCACAAATCCAGACTCTCGGACAAAGCTCTGACCAGCAAGGCTGCAATGTTTCGCTGTGCGAAAGCCATTACCAATCCTTTCGTGCGTCAGATTGTACGTACCAGCCTTATTCGGGACCGCGGCAATACTGCGCGCGGTAGTAGCGACGCGTCATCAAGGGCTTCTCCGGCTTGCTCAATTCTCATGCCTCGCGCCCATTTGAATTGAGCGCCATGCGGCTTTTGCTTACCTTAGCTTCGCGCAGCCACGCTCGATCGACATTGCAACGACATGGCGAAGCAACGACATGGCGAAGCAGGCGCTACTCGCGATCGCTACAATGTTGGTCATAGGCGGCACGATTGTTGAATGTCGTGGCGCTTCGGGGCTTCGATTGACGTGCACTGGAGATCTGACCAATACGCGGGAAGATGGCATCACCCTTGGACAATGCGACTTGAATTTTTTACCGGTTAAGGACATCAACTCCATAGAAGATGTTTGCGGAATACCCGGCACCATTGATACGCCGGCTGAAACGAAGTGCCGGATACGGGCGACGGCTTTGCCACAAACGCGCCGCGGCGCGGATCATCGCGAATTATATCGGGTGATTGACGTGTTGACGGTGGATAAGCGGGTGAAGTGATCTGAAAGAGATTGGCGCAGCGCGATATGGCATACATCATTACCGGCGATACTCTCGGTCTCGCCATAGGTCCCGTGTCGGAAACAGCAAACAACGTGCATGAAGCGCTTAACAAGGCACGTCAGATGTATGAGACGGGACTGGTGAACGTATCAATCGGAGACGAAGGCGGGCACAAAATCGGCGGCGACGATCTGTTGGCCTGCATGACGGGACAAAAGACGATCACCAGCGATCTTCAGGCAAAATAGATTTCGCAATCATTAGCCGGACCGATGGTCGTTATTGCCGACGTTGCAGCGTCATTGGCATTCCGTAGCGCGGCCTCAAGGTGATGAGACCTTGCGGCTCGATCGGGTGGCCCGGCTTGAGACAAAGCCGATAGCGCTGCGCGATCGTTGCCAGGATCAAGATCGCCTCCGTCATGGCAAAGACAGCGCCGATGCAAATCCGCTGACCCGCTCCGAACGGGATATAGCTGAACCGCTGCGGTTCGGTCGTAAATCGGTCTGGGTTGAAGCGATGCGGCTCGGGCCAGAGCGACGCTTTGCGGTGGAGGAGCCACGGAGCGATCAAAACGATGGCGCCGGGAGGAATGCGCTGCCCGAGTACGCAATCGGCTGCAATCGGCTCGCGCGCCATCGTATGCGCCGGCGGATAAAGGCGCATGGATTCCTCGATCACCATCCGCGTGTAGCGCAGGCTGGCTATGTCGCCATAATGCGGCGTCCGGCCGTTGAGGACGGCGCGCAATTCTTCATCGAGCCTGGCTTCGACCGCGGGGTGAAGCGACAAGAGATACCAGGTCCAGGTCAAGGCCTGCGCGGTGGTCTCATGCCCAGCCATGAAGATCGTGACCACTTCGTCGCGGACCTCTTTTGCCGTCATCCCGCCGCCGGTTTCCGCATCGCGTGCAGCGACGAGCCGCGCCAGGAGGTCTTTCGGTTGTGCGCTTCCTCCATGAGCGCGGCTGTTTATCAATTCATCGACCGCGGCATCGAATTCGTTGAACACTTTGGCGCTGCCGCCCCGGCGTGAAAAAAGATTCGCCAGCCATGCCGGGAAGCCGAGCAAATCAAGCAGGCTTGGCCGCACCGTCATCTGGTATCGGCCGACGCCGCGCTCGACGACGTCGACGATCTCATCGGAGTTGGCCGAGAACATCGCCCGCGAGATAATGTGCAGCGTGGTGCGCATCATCGCCGCGCCGACATCGACCTCGCTCGAATCCGGCAAGACGTCCCATTCCGCAAGCAACCCATCCGTGACTGCGGTGATGACCGGCGCGTAGCCTTCGATGCTGCGCCGGTCGAAGGCCGGCGCCATGATCCGGCGGTGCCGTCGCCAAGTCTCTCCTTCGCTGGTCAAAAGACCGCGGCCCAGGCCCGGCTCAAGAAGCCGGCGGGTCAGCTCGGATTTGCGGTAATTTGCAGCATTGTCGAGCAGTACATGTCGGATGCCGCTCGGCTCGTTGATGATGAACCGCCGCCGCCACAACAGGCGCCCGGCAATGATGTCCTCGTCGAAGGCCTCAGGCGGATAGGTCGCAAGCGTATTGTCGCGAACGAGCGCAAGAAATTGCCGAAAGGTCAGCGGTCCGTCGGGTCTAATCGGGAAGGCAAGCGTTTGGTTCATTGCGCCAAACTTTAACAACCGTAGGGTGGGCACGGCGCCGGCAGTGCGCGTGACACGCCGACGACTTTGCCCAGCCTACAATTGGCTGCCGGCCAAACGATGACCGTCGAAAATCGACGCAAGCTTCCTAAATGCGCCTTTTCAGACCGAGACCAATTCCGATCCAGCCCATTCCCGCAATGATGAGATCGATGCCGAGAAAGAGCCCAAGAATGTAAAGGCCGGACACCGGCCAATGCACGAGAATTATCAGACCAAGCAAAAGCGTAATGACGCCGGAGACTGCAACCCAGACCCAGGGCATTTCTTGTTTCATGCTGAAAGCCAAAACAATCCGCATTATACCGGAGGCGACGAGCGCGAACCCGAGCAGCAGAGTCAGCACTGCCGCGGCAAGCAGGGGGTTTTCGAATGTCAGAAAGCCGGCGACGATGTAGAGGGCGCCGAGCAACACCCAAAGGAGGAATTTACCCCAATTTTTAATTTGAAACGCGCTGATGACTTCGGCGACGCCTGAAAGCAACATCATCACACCGACGACGAATACAGTCACGACGGTCGCGAAAACGACGCTTCCGAGTGCGATAATTCCGGCGATGACGTAAACGACGCCAAGGGCGACGATCCACCCCGACTTGGCGCGCAGAGGTGCGAGTCCTCCAGTTTCAGCTATGCTCGACATGATGTTTCTCCCACACTGTGGCGACGGCACTGCGAAAATACAGCATACAGCGCGGCGTCGCTCGATAAAGCTTGACATCCGCGGTCACCGTTTAAGCAAGGTCAAATCGATAGCAAATTGATTAAAGTCAAAGTTCCGTCGCGCCGGACCAGCACATTGATTCCATCGATCATTCTGCCATAGCTAGACGCGAAAACTACGATTTATGATCGCGCCCACGGTTGCCTCAACAACGCCGACAAACCGCAACACGGCGGCGCAACAGCAATAGGCCCGTTCCATGGATCGCAGTCCATTATTGATTGATCTTGCACTTCAGGGTGGCGGCTCGCACGGCGCGTTCACGTGGGGCGTTCTCGACCGTCTTTTGGAAGAGCCGTGGCTCCGTATCACCGGTATTTCCGGCACGTCTGCGGGGGCGATGAATGCCGCAGTGCTGGCGGACGGCTGGATCGAAGGTCAGGCCGATGGCGCACGCGCCGCACTGGAAAAATTTTGGCAGCGCGTGTCGCGCGCCGCGGTGTTCAGTCCGCTGCAGCGCTCTCCGATCGACCGTTTATTCGGCCGTTGGACACTCGATACATCCCCCGCCTACGTCTTCATGGACCTGATGTCGCGCGTACTTTCGCCTTACACGCTCAATCCGCTGGATTTCAATCCGCTGCGCCGCATCCTTGGCGAGATCATCGATTGTAAACGGCTCGCCAGCTCGCCGATCAAATTATTCATCACGGCCACGAGCGTGCGAACGGGCCGCGGGCGTATTTTCCGCAACGATGAGATCACTACCGATGTGCTCCTCGCATCGGCGTGCCTGCCAACGATGTTCCGGGCCGTTGAAATCGACGGCGAAGCTTATTGGGATGGCGGATATACCGGCAATCCAACGCTCACGCCATTGATCCGTGAAACCGATGCCCATGACTCCATCCTCGTACAGATCAATCCGCGCGAACGGTCGGATACGCCGCGCAGTGCCGCGGACATTCTGAATCGGCTCAATGAGATCTCCTTCAGTTCACCGCTGATGAAGGAGCTCCGTATGATCGCTCTGTTGCGTCAGACGGCCGACCCCGGTGGCGGCGAAGGCGCCCGCTGGGCGCAGATGCGCACGCACAGGATCATGACCGACATGTTGGCGAAATTCGGCGCCTCTTCGAAGCTCAACGCCGAGTGGCAATTCATCGCCATGCTGCGCGCCGAAGGACGACGCGCCGCGAGCGAATTTTTGGAGGCGAACGGCAACGACCTCGGCAAGCGTTCTACCGCCGATTTGGATGTGCTGCTGGCGGAGTGTTGACCTATGGGCCTGCTGGGCATCTTGGCTGGGCTTGCGCTGTTAGTCTTGTTTGCGTTCCGTGGCTGGACTGTGTTGCTGCTCGCCCCGGCGGCGGCTCTCGTCGCCGCGGCATTCGGCAGAGAGCCGCTACTCGCCAATTGGACGCAAATCTTCATGGGCAGCGCTGCCCGCTTCTTAGCTCAGTTCTTTCCAATCTTTCTTCTCGGAGCCATCTTCGGGAAACTCATGGACGACAGCGGTTCGGTGTCAGCGGTCGCCGACTTCATGACCAAGAGCCTGGGCGAACGTCGCGCAATACTTGCGGTGGTGCTTGCGGGCGCATTTGTAACCTATGGCGGTGTCAGCTTGTTCGTCGCCTTTTTCGTGCTGAGTCCTATGGCGCAGGCATTGTTTCGCGCCGCAGCCGTTCCTCGCCGGCTGATGCCTGCTGCGATCGTGCTTGGCACCTCAACCTTCACCATGTCGGCCCTGCCGGGTACGCCATCGATTCAAAATGCCATCCCGATGCCATTCTTCGGCACGACCCCGTTTGCTGCGCCAGGCCTCGGCATCATCGCGGCGGCGATTATGCTTGGCTTTGGGTTGTGGTGGCTCGCACGCGCCGAGGCTGCCGCTCGCCGCACCGGCGAAGGTTATGGAAGCGAAGCATTGGTCACCGTCGATAAGGCCGCGGATGATGAGATCGTGCGCGAGCGAGCGACCACCGCGCGGGAATTCGATCCGGCGGAGATCCATCATGGAGATCGTAGCGCTTTAGCTCCGCCGGTATTCTTTGCAGCGCTGCCGCTGGTCATCGTCGTGGCGGTGAATCTTTTGATGTCGCTCGTTGTGCTGCCACGGTTCGACTTTTCATACCTGGCAGAAGAACGCTGGGGCGCAACCTCGATTTCCGCTGTCGCTGGCGTATGGTCCGTGGTTGTCGCGCTCGCTGCCGCGATTACAACCGTCATCCTTTGCAATCGCAGTCGCCTCCGTTCGCTGCGCCAAAGCATGGACGCCGGCGCCAATGCCTCGGTCTTACCTGCGCTTAGCGTCGCGAGCCTCGTTGGTTTTGGCGCCGTCATCGCAGCGCTGCCGGCTTTCACGATCGTACGCGATTGGGTGCTGGCGATAGAGGGCGGTCCGCTGGTTTCACTGGCCGTTGCGACCAACGTCCTCGCCGCGCTGACAGGTTCGGCTTCCGGCGGATTGACAATCGCGCTGGACGCACTCGGCCAAACCTACATGACCATCGCCGCGCATACGGGCTTAAGCCCTGCACTGATGCACCGCGTGGCGGTGATCGGATCGGGAACGCTGGACATTCTTCCGCATAACGGCGCGGTCGTAACCCTCCTCGCCGTCTGCGGGGCAACACACCGAGAGAGTTACTTCGACATCGTTATGGTCGGAATCATCAACGCAATTCTCGCTCTTGTCGCGGTCATCGTGCTCGGGACCGCTTTTGGATCGTTCTAAAGCCGGATAAACGCAGCTTAGTAGTGACGGCGAACTATTTTCCTCGTTGAGTGGAATAAGCTCATTCTTCTCTGCGTATTCGCACGGATAGAAGGAGAACTAGAGCGCAAGCATGATCGAAGCAACGAACGCTAACAACGATGCTGCGGCGTGGCACGCGATATCCGATGGCGATGTCGTGAAGCGACTGATTACCGACAGCGAGAAGGGGCTCGATTCGGCCGAGGCCTCCGCCCGGCTCCAGAAGTATGGTCCAAACCGCCTTCCCGAGGGCAAGAAGCGGGGACCGTTCATGCGGTTTCTCGCCCAGTTTAACAACATCCTGGTTTACGTCCTTCTCGGCGCCGGCTTCACCAAGTTGATGCTGAACCTGTGGGTCGATGCCAGCATCATCTTCGGTGTGGTTGTTCTCAACGCGTTGCTCGGTTTCATGCAGGAGGGCAAGGCGGAGAAGGCGCTGGATTCGATCCGCAACATGTTATCCGCCGAGGCTCGGACAGTACGCGGCGGCGAGACGCGCGTGATTGCAGCTGAGCAGCTCGTACCGGGAGACATTGTGATCCTCGAGTCCGGCGACAAGATTCCGGCAGATCTCCGGCTCATCGACGCCAAGAACCTGCGCACCGAAGAGGCGGCACTCACCGGCGAGTCGGTGCCGGCCGATAAGGGCACCGACCTGGTGCCTGCGAATGCCACGGTCGGCGACCGAGACAATATGGCGTTCTCCGGCACGATGGTCGTATCAGGTCGCGCCGCGGGCGTCGTTGTTTCGACCGGTAGCCAGACCGAGCTCGGCCGTATCAACCAGTTGCTCGCTAGCGTCAGCCCGCTCGAGACCCCGCTCCTGCGCCAGATCAAGACGTTCGGCTACACGATTACCGCCGCCATCGGAGTGATCAGCGTGCTGATCTTCGCCTACGGAAAATGGGTGAAGGGCATGGACTTCGTGGAGTTGTTTCAGGCGGTCGTCGGCATCGCCGTGTCGCTGATTCCGGAAGGACTTCCTGCGCTCATAACGATCACGCTTGCTATTGGCGTCCAGCGCATGGCACAGCGCAACGCGATAATCCGGCGCTTGCCTGTGGTCGAGACGCTCGGCTCGGTATCGCGGATCTGCTCCGACAAGACCGGCACACTGACTTTAATGGAGATGATGGTGGTGTCTGCCGTCACCGCCGAATCCGCGTATCAGATCACCGGCGACGGCTATGCGCCCGAAGGCGAAGTCCGCAAAGACGGCAAGCCGGCCGGCAAGGATCCGGTGCTCGCGCTGATGGGTCGTGTTTCCGTGCTTTGCAACGACGCCGAGCTGTTCCAGCACGACGGCGCGTGGAAAGTGGAAGGCGATCCCACGGAGGGAGCACTCTATCCGTTCGCGAGCAAGCTCGGCATGGATCGCGTTACCGAGCAGGCGGCCTCGCCGCGGATTGATGCCATCCCCTTCGAATCGGAACACAAATTCATGGCGACGCTCCACAAGTCCGCCGCCGGCAAGGAGGCTCTGCTCGTCAAGGGCGCTCCGGAAGTCATTCTCGAGCACTGCGATCGCCAGCAGTCCGCGAGCGGCCAGGCGGCGTTGCTCGATCGCGCACATTTCATGCAAGCCGCGGACCGGCTCGCTGCCCAAGGCGAGCGCGTGCTGGCGCTGGCCTGGCTTGAAGATCCCGGCGTGAAAGCGCGCAGTCTCGGTCCGGCTGATCTGCCCAAAACCCTCGTCCTGCTCGGCCTAATCGGCCTTCTCGACCCGCCGCGCAAGGAAGCGATCGAGGCCGTCAAGGAATGTCACGCCGGCGGCATCCGCGTCACGATGATCACCGGCGATCACAAGATTACCGCTGCGGCTATCGCCAAGATGCTCGGCATCGGCGACGGCAAGACGGCGATCACCGGCGGCGAGATCGAGGACATGGACACCGCTACGCTGCAGGAGCGCGTTCGCGACGTCGACGTATTTGCCCGCGCGAGCCCCGAGCACAAGCTCCGCCTGGTTAAGGCAATTCAGGCCAACAAGCAGATCGTGGCGATGACGGGCGACGGCGTGAACGACGCGCCTTCACTCAAGAAGGCCGACATCGGCGTGGCCATGGGCATCAAGGGCACTGAGGTCACCAAGGAGGCGGCCGGAATGATACTGGCCGACGACAACTTCGCTTCGATTACTGCGGCAGTAAAGGAGGGACGCACAGTTTACAACAACATCGAAAAGGCCATGCTTTTCATGCTGCCCACCAACGTGGCTCAGGCGTTGGTCATTGCGGTGGCGATTTTCTTCGGCTTCACCATGCCGATCACTGCGCCACAGGTCCTTTGGGTCAATATGGTCACCTCAGTCGCCCTCGGGCTTGTGATCTCGTTCGAGCCGCACGAGATCGACGTGATGAGCCGGCCCCCACGTGCAGTCGGTCGGCCAATCATGACTGGTTTCGGCATCTGGCGCATCGTTTTTGTCGGCTTAGCGCTCCTCGCCTACACCCTACTGTCCTTCTTCTGGATGAAGTCGAAGGGTGCGTCGGATGAACTCGCTCGGACGGTCGCGGTCAATGCCATCACGATTGGCCAGGTGTTCTACCTGCTGAACAGCCGCTATCTTTTGGACTCATCGTTTTCCCTAACGGCTCACAGGGGAAATAAGTACCTGCCGGTCGGCATCGGTGCGGTCGTGATCCTGCAGCTACTGTTCACCTACGCACCGCCATTCCAAGCCTTGTTTGGCAACGAGGCCATTCCGCTTTGGGTCTGGCCTTGGCTTCTTGTAGGCGGCCTGCTGTTCTTCCTCGTCGTTGAGGCGGAGAAGCTTGTCATCCGCTCGTCTGATGCGCTGCGGAGGACCGTGACTGCGGTCGAAGCAGGAACGTGATGTCATTTTCCGGCGCTGGCAAGATGCGCTACGGAGCGCCACGCATGATGCGCCAACGCCTCGAGACTTCTCAGCGTGTCGACACGAACGATCGCGGCGTCGACAGTCAATGTTCCATTCGCGACCGCGCCTAGCGTCGCGTTGCGGTGGCTGGGCCGCAACTCCGCCAGCTCGCCGGCACAGCGCTTGAGCTGAGCGAGAACGTCTTCGGTCGACACCGTGGCTGAAGCGGGCGTCGCCCGCGGCGATTGCGCAATGTCAGGCGGCTCCTCGACTTCGCCCGCTACCGAAGCTGCACTTCGCATTGCATCCGCGCACAGCTGTCCGGCGCGCGCGTCGTCCGGTCCGCCGCGCACCGTCCCGAAATCGACTTCCCCGCTTGCTGTTTCCGCCATCCGAGAGGCGTGGTCGAGCGCGTGCAATGTGCTTGTGAGTCGCCGTTGCTCGTCGTCGGAGTTGGGCGGCCCGGTCACATCCGACAGGAAGACCTGTGCCTGGCGCAAGGCGTCGGCGGCCTCATGCGCCGATAAGGCATCCCTCCCCCGCCGGTCTGGCTCGCCGCGGTTCGCGGCCGTCAACGCAGCCTCGACCGAACCGCACGTTACTATGAGCGCTCGCGCGATCGTGCGCCGCACCGCTTCCACGGCAACGATCGGGTTCGCGAGCGCTGAGGGATCGAGGCAGCGCGTAAGCGGCGATGCGCGCTCGGGTAGAATTCGCTCGACCAGCCGTGTGAACCGATCGATCAGCGGCAGCAGGACCAGAACACCGACGACATTATACGCAGTGTGGTAGCCGGCCAGCAGCGTTGCGCCATCAATCGTGCTCGAGGCGCGGATGAGCAGAGGAGTCACAACGGGAAAAAGCACCAACGCGATGGCGGCAGCGATCAGTTTGAACATTACATACGCGACGGCCAACCGCTTGGCGGTGGTGCTCGCGCCGATCGCCGCCAAAGCGGAGCTGGTTGCCGTTCCGATGTTCTGCCCGATAATCAACGCACAAGACTGATCAAGCCCAATCGCACCGGCGAAGTAGCCGGACAGCGTCACAGCGACCGCCGCGGTCGACGACTGCATCAGTGCAGTCATCACTAGCCCGACCAGGACCAAAGCCAGCACGCCGAGCATGCCCCACCACCATCCAGCATCGGGACCGGCGAGAACGACCGGCAGGTCCGTCGGATGTAATCGTTCGGCCAACCCACCCATGCCCTGCTGAAGCGTCGTCAGTCCAAAAAGTACCAGCCCAAACCCAGCGAGCGCGGCGCCCACGCCGGATACACGACCGCTTGTCAGGAGCTTGACCAGCGCGCCGACGAAGATCATCGGCAGTGCGGCGGCTGTAAGCGAGAGGCGGACGCCGATAAGTGCGACCAGCCAGGCGGTACCCGTCGTGCCGACATTCGCACCGAAGACGAGGCCCAATCCCTGGGGGAACGTCAACAAGCCGGCGCTGACGAGGCCGATAGTCGTCATGGTGGTTGCACTGGATGATTGCACCAGGAGCGTGACGATGGCGCCCCAGAAAGAGCCGCGCAGCGGTGTCGCTGCCGCCTTGCTGAGCACGGTGCGCAGCGCGGAGCCAGCTAATGCCTTCAAGCCCGCGGTCATCACGGTCATGCCGAGCAGAAAGAAGCCTACACCGCCGAGCACCGAGATTGCTGTTGACATGCGTGGTCCGAAGTGAACGACGATTGGACTATCTTTTGCACTGTAGCGCGGCTGCAGTGTGAAAGCAGTGAAGTGACGCCACGCCGAATGCTTGGCGCGTGCCCATGTGCTACTTTTCTCCGCTGAGCGCCGTACGCGCGGTTTGCAATTCCTTGCTCTTCTTCGCGTCGATCGTCGGGTAAGTGAGGTCGAGTTTCTCCATCGCCTCTACAATGGCTGCGGCGACAATGAGCCGGGTAAACCACTTGTTGTCAGCCGGCACCACGTACCACGGTGCGCGTTTCGATGCCGTAGCCCGAATTGCTTCCTGAAACGCGTGCATGTAGTCGCCCCAGAACTGGCGTTCGTGCACGTCGGAGGCCGAAAATTTCCAATGTTTGTCTGGCTTGTCGAGGCGCTCCATGAAACGCTTCTTCTGCTCCTTGCGCGACACATGCAGGAAGAATTTGAGAACGATCGTCCCCTGTCGAGTAAGGTAGTCCTCGAAGTGCGCGATGTCGGAAAGCCGCTCGTCCCAGATGCGTTTGCTCAGGAGCGGCGGGGGCAGCTTTTGTCGCTTCAAGATATCCTCATGCACGCGCACAACCAGGACCTCCTCGTAGTACGACCGGTTAAAGATCCCGATCCGTCCCCGCTCGGGCAAGCGCTTGGCGTAGCGCCAGAGAAAGTCGTGATCGAGGTCCTCCGATGAGGGCTGCTTGAACGAGAAAACCTGGCAACCTTGAGGATTTACTCCCGACATAACGTGCTTGATGGTGCCGTCCTTGCCGGCCGCGTCCATCGCTTGGAACACGACCAACAGTGACCAGCGCTTCTGGGCGTAGAGCATGTCCTGCTCCTCGGCGAGCCACTGGGTGCCGCGTTGCAGGAGGTCGGCCGCCTCGCCCTTGTCAAGCCTCAGACCGCACGTGTCGCTCGGATCGAAGTCGTTGAGTCGGAAACCCTTGCCTTTAGTGATACGAAACGGATCAACGTATTTCTCGATGCGATCGAGAACCTCTCTTCTCGCCATGGCTTAATCTCCTTTTCGCGCAGTCACTCTAGAGTGACCCCACAATTATTGCGCTGCTAGCTCGTGC